>Ga0307379_10002409_pt1 | contig 27796 bp, 23 predicted proteins | sample UN2MG_FD_202237 | JGI IMG/M metagenome (GOLD analysis project Ga0307379, IMG submission 202237) | Soil microbial communities from Risofladan, Vaasa, Finland - UN-2 | ecosystem: Environmental > Terrestrial > Soil > Coastal area > Acid sulfate soil | place: Finland: Risofladan, Vaasa | collected...
CGCAATCAGGATGTCTGCCTGCTTCGAGAGGGCGGGCAGGTCCTTCGTACGTGAATGACACACCGTCACAGTCGCATCCGCGCCTGCGGCCTTCTGCACCAGTATGTTCGCTATCGGCTTGCCGACAATGTTGCTCCTGCCGAGGACCACGACGTGCTTCCCCTTGGGGTCGTTGCCACTGCGAACGAGCAGTTCCTGGATGCCCGCGGGTGTGCACGGAAGGTATGATTCCGCACCAACGACCATCTTGCCGACGTTCACCGGGTGGAACCCGTCGACATCCTTGCCAGGGTCCATCCTCATCAGCACCTTCTCCTCGCTTATCTGCTTGGGCAGGGGCAGCTGCACAAGGATTCCATCGAACTTCGGGTCGGCGTTGTACTTATCGATGAGCTTCAGCAGCTCGTCCTCTGAGGCGGTTGCGGGAAGCCTGACCGTCTCGGAGTTTATTCCAAGCTCCTCGCACGCCTCGCCCTTCTTCCGGACGTACACCTGTGACGCAGCATCCTCGCCTACCAAGATGACGACCAGCCCGGGAGTCACGCCGGAGGCCTTCATCTTCGACACCACTTCCTTGAGCTCGGCCCTCATGACCTTCGCTACCTCGTTTCCGTTTATAATCTCCGCCACCATCATACCACGCTCTGAAAAGCTGATGCAGGCACGTTACTTTAAGGTTTCTCGCGCCCGCGTATCTCGACCCAGAATCCTCCGAAAGGATTTATAAGGACTTCTCGATTACGGGGCAAAGGGGGTTACGCAAAATGGCAATGAAGCCAGACATTGAGATTGCTCAGGAAGCGAAAGTACAGCACATTGAGAAGATTGCAGAGAAGATTGGTCTGTCACGAGACGACCTTGAATTCTACGGCAAATACAAGGCGAAGGTGCCCTTGAGTGTGCTGAAGCGTTTTGACAAGAACGAGAACGGGAAGCTTATCTTCGTCACCGCTATCACGGCGACAAAGGCCGGCGAGGGAAAGACGGTGACGTCAATCGGCCTGTGTCAGGCCTTTGGACAGTTGAACAAGAAGGTCATGCTTTCTCTGAGGGAGCCGTCCCTTGGCCCGACCTTTGGGATAAAGGGAGGCGCGACGGGCGGTGGATACTCTCAGGTATATCCGATGTGGGACATCGACCTGCACTTCACCGGCGACATACATGCTGTCGGTACGGCACACAACCTGTTGTCCGCATTGGTGGAGAACCATGTCACTAAGAAGAACGAGCTGAACATCGACCCGACAAGGATCGTCCTCAGGAAGGCCCTCGACATGAACTGCAGGGAGCTCAGAGACATTGTCGTCGGCCTCGGTGGAAGGGTCAAGGGAGGCGTCCCGAGGGAGAGCGGATTCGATATAACCGTCGCCAGCGAGATAAACGCTATCCTCGCACTGGCGGACGACATGGCCGACCTCAGGAAGAGGATGTCCAGGATCGTCGTGGCATACACACGCGACGGCAAGCCGGTCACCGCAGACAAGCTGAAGGGCATCGGCGCGATGTGCCTTCTGCTCAAGGACGCGATCAACCCGACGCTCGTCCAGACGCTCGAGGGGCAGCCAGCGTTCATACACGGTTCGCCGTTCGCCAACATAGCGCACGGGAACAGCTCTATCATAGCGACGAAGTACGCCCTTAGAATGGCTGACTACGTCATAACCGAGGGAGGCTTTGCGGCAGACCTCGGTGGAGAGAAGTTCTTCAACATCGTATGCAGGGTCGGCAAGCTCAAGCCCGATGTCGCGGTGCTCGTAGCCAGCATAAGGGCCCTGAAGATGCATGGCGGAATGAACGTCAAGGAGATCGGCAACCCGAACACGGACTTCCTCGAGAAGGGCTACTCCAACCTGGACAAGCACATCGAGAACATCAAGAAGGCCGGAGTGCCCGTCGTCGTGGCCATCAACCAGTTCCCGACAGACTCGCCAGAGGAGATAGAGCACATAAAGAAGCACTGTGAGAAGGTTGGCGCCCGGTTTGGCCTGTCGAAGGTCTTCGTCGAGGGCGGCAAGGGAGGCGTCGAGCTCGCCGAGGCGGTCCTCGAATCCCTTGAGAAGGAGAAGTCCAACTTCAAGGTGCTGTACGACGAGAACGCACCTATCAGGGACAAGATCAAGGCGATCGCCACGGAGATCTACGGGGCTGACGACGTTGTGTACACCGGCACTGCGCCAGCAGATATCAAGGCGATTGAGGCCTCAGGGAACGACAAGCTCCCGATCTGCATGGCTAAGACTCAGCTGTCGATCACGGACGACCCCGCCAAGAGAGGCGCGCCGAAGGGCTGGGTCCTGACCGTCAGAGAGGTCAGACTCTCCGCAGGTGCGGGATTCCTCGTGCCTCTGACGGGAGAGATCATGATCATGCCTGGTCTCCCGACGGTCCCTGCTGCTGAGCGGATCAACATCGACGACGACGGCCACATAACTGGCTTGAACTGAGCCGTCGGCGATGTCGGATGCTCCGGATGCGCCAACGCGCCGATCCGGAGGGTTCAAACCCTTTACTTTTAATCTCATACCGGGAATGCCTCTTGGGTTCCCGCAAACGCAATCCGCGTGACGCGCGATGATTGCATGACACCCTAGACGCGAAGTAGTCCGCGAAGGAGGGAGGATAATGAACAACAAAGTCCTCGTAATAGGTGGGGGTCCAGCGGGCTTGACCGCTGCCCAGGCCTTGGTGAGCAACGGCGAAGAAGTAGTGTTGGTCGAGAGAGAGGATACCCTCGGAGGGATGGCCCGAGAGCTGGCGTGCAAGGGCATCTCCGAGTGCAGGAACTGCGGTGTCTGCTACGTCATCGATCTGGCAGCTGAGATATTGAGGACTCCAGGGGTGGAAGTCCTTCTCCGGTCAGAGGTCGCCTCCGTCGACAAGACGAACGACGGGTTCAAGGTCAAGATACGTTCGAGCCCGCGCTACGTGACTGGGAGCTGCATAGGCTGCGACAAATGCACAGAGGCATGTCCCGTTGAAGGCAAGGCGATCTTCGCACCCACTGGAAGCGGGCATCCGCGTGCGTATTGGATCGACCGGGACAGATGCCTCCACTTCAAGAAGGCAAAGTGCGAGAAATGCGCCGAGGTGTGCCCGACGAATGCGATCAACTACGACGACCGGGCGAAGAATGTGACTAGGAATGTCTCAAGAGTCATCCTCGCAACAGGCATGGACCCGATAGATGCTGGAGAGATACCTCGACTGGGCTACGGGACTATCCCGAACGTCGTATCCAGCGTAGATGCTGAGAGGGCCCTCAATGAGAAAGGGAGATTGGTGAGGCCGTCCGATGGCGTTCCGCCTAAGAAGATAGCCATAATCCAGTGCGTAGGCTCACGAAACGAGAAGGCGGGTGTACAGTACTGCTCGAAATTCTGCTGCAAGTACGGCACGAAGATAGGTCAGCTCATGATCGACGAGAACCCAGATACAGACCTCGATTTCTACTTCATGGATCTCAGGACGCTATACGAGCCACAGGACGAGTTCAAGAAGTGGGCGGACAGCATCAAGAGGAAGGTCGAGAAGAAGAAGTTCCCAAGGGTCAGACTCATAAGGAGCATGCCATCCCAGGCCTTCCCCGGCGACGATGGCAAGGTATGGCTCAGATCATCTGGCGAGACCGACTCGGAAGTCACGGAGACGCCGTACGATCTCGTCGTACTATCAGTGGGCATGAGACCACGAACGCTCCCCGAAGGCTTGGCGAGATCATTGGGTCTGACAACAGACGGATGTGGGTTTGCGCGATGTGAGGACTCCGAATTGAGGTCGAAGGTCGCTGTACTCGGCGCGGTCTGCGAGCCGATGGACATCGAGGAGACCGTCACCAGGGCCATTGCAGTGGGCTCCGTTACGGTCAGGAAGGAGGGGGCTACATGAAGCGCAGTATACAGGTCGTGATATGTCGCATCTGCTCTGGCGCAGCGAATGTCCTGGACACCGATAAGCTGCTCCGTGTCGCCAGTGAGGCGCCATACGTAGGCTCGGCCATCGCTGTAGACTACGCATGCAACACGAAGACCATCGCCCAGATCGTGGAGGAAGCGAAGGACAAGGAGATCGACAGGTTGCTGGTCGTGCCGTGTTCGAAGAACGAAGTCTCCCCTGCGCTGTTCCAATCGTACAAGAGGAAGGCGAAGATCAACGAATTCCTCATGGAGGCTGTCGACCTTGTCAGCGAGGTCGTGCTTCCTCACAGGGACGAGCCTTCCAAAGCTCAGGCCAAGGCTGAGGCGAAGCTGCTCGCGGCGATAGCGCGCATGGCGATGCTCGAGCCTCTGCAGAAGGGCTCGGAAGAGATGAGGACGAAGAACGTCGTCATCATCGGAGCGGGTGTGGCAGGTGTCGAGGCCGCGAAACGAGCTGCGGAAGCGGGTCTGCACACGATACTCATTGAGAAATCCGACAAGGAAGTGAAGGCTCCCGGTGTCGTCATGCCCAGATCGCGATTGATATCGGCGAAGGGCCATGCTGGAAACTACGAGCTTACGATTGAAGCCGGAGAGAAGATGGAGGCGCTTGAGTGCGGAGCGGTCATCGTGGCCTCTGGAGGCGATTGGTCGGAAGCGAAAGGGCCGCTCGTCCGGGCATGCCCGGAAGCCAAACCGTTGTACAAGCTCGCACAAGAACTAAGCAGCGGGAACATCCCCAAAGGAGGTGTCGTCATAGTAGACACGCCTGACCCCAAGGCGGATACCACACCCGCTCAGGACTTCGCCTGGGAGGAAGCGCTTCAGTGCGCGATAGAGATCAAGAAGAGGGAATCTGGAACAGATGTGTGCCTCATGTTCCAGGAGATGAGAGCGCTCGGTCTGGCCGAGCTCTCGTACAAGGAGGCTGCGGAGCTGGGTGTTCGATTTGTACGATACGACAAGAAGAGGCCACCGAAGATCGATTCCAAAGACAAGAATCGGATAGTCGTCATCGACTCTGCTCAAGAGCAGGCGATCGCAATTGCATTCGAGTGTCTTTACTACGCGTCAATCGCACCCAATCCGGACAACATGGCGATCGCGGAGGCCCTCCGAATACCGATGAATGACAGCGGAGGCGTTAGAAGGGGGAGCATGCAGAAGGGGCCGATCGCCACTCCGAGACCAGGCATATTCGTCTGTGGATCTGCCCAGTTCCCGAGGTCAGAGGAGATGTCCAGGCTAGAAGGGAGAGCAGCGGGTGCTCTGGCAGCCCAGTTCGTCTCAACCGGGACAGTCGAGTTCGGCGGATCAGTGGCCGAAGTCACCCCTGAGAAATGCTCGGCATGTCTCACCTGCGTGCGAACCTGTCCGTATGAGGCACCGTTCATAGGCGTCGCCGGGAAGGCCGAGATAAGACTCCAGTTGTGCCAGGGCTGTGGCATGTGCGTCGGCATCTGTCCGAGCAAGGCGATCGAACTGCACAACTACACGGACGACCAGCTGTCCGCCGAGGTCGCCTCGTACATAGGAGGTGACTTCTGATGGCCGAACGGAATCCAAAGGTGGTCGGCTTCTGTTGTGAGGAGCACGGCATCGAATGCGCGAACCTGGCCGTCAGAAGTGGCAAGCAGTACGATGTCAGCGTGAGACTGGTGAGAGTGCCTTGCACTGGAAGAGTCGATGGGATACACATCCTGAAGGCGCTCGAGGATGGAGCGGACGCCGTGTTTGTCCTCGGCTGCCTAGAGAAGAACTGCTACTACGACACAGGGTCGATCGAAGGCAGAAAGAGGGTCGACTATGTGAAATCCATGCTGTCGCAGGTGGGCATCGAGCCCGAAAGGGTCGAGATGTTCAACGCGAGCTCGTCGATGGCATGGAAGTTCTCGGAGATCGTCTCCAAGATGACGGATGTCGCCAAACGCCTTGGCCCCATCGAACCAAGAGGTGATGGACAATGATAGTCGCAGAGCGAAAGCCACTCGGCGAGATTGCGGAGATGGTCGCGCCGTATCAGAAAGTCACGGTGATAGGCTGCAGAAGCTGCGTCGCTATCTGCCTTGCTGGCGGGGAGAAGGAAGTCAAGATGCTTGTCTCTGCCATGAAGCTCAAGAACCGCAGAGAGGGTCGGAAACAGGATTTCGACGGATTCGTACTCGAGAGACAGTGCGAGAAGGAGTGGGTGAAAGAGGTCGAGGACAAGATACTCTCGTCCGACGTCGTACTTTCCATGTCGTGCTCGCTTGGCGCTCAGACGATTGCGGATATGTACCCCGAGAAGATCGTGGTCCCTGGCCTGAACACCGCCATGTTCGGCGTGCCAGAGGAGCAGGGGGTATGGTCAGAGAAATGCCTCGGATGTGGAGACTGCATAATCCACACGACAGGTGGCATATGCCCGATCGCCCGGTGTGCGAAGAGCATGCTCAACGGCCCATGCGGGGGATCGTCGAACGGACATTGTGAAGTGAACCTCGACATCGAATGCGCGTGGTATGCGATACACGAGCGCCTCAAGCTGCAGGGCAGGCTGGACCTTATTGAGATGGTCAGGCCGCCCAAGGAGTGGACGACAAGCCACAGCGGCGGACGTCGGGTGATAGTCAGGGAAGATGCCAAGCTGACACCACACCAGAAGAGAGACAAGGAGGCGGTCATTTGAAGGCTGGCAGCGACCTTGAGAAGGTGTTCGAAGCGGGAAAATTCGCGGTGACGGCCGAGATCGGCCCTCCACAGTCGGCGAACCCAGAGCCTCTCGTGCATCACGCGAAATTGTTGAAAGGGTCTGCAGACGCGTTCAACCTTACGGACAACCAGACCGCGGTCGTCAGGCTATCCAGCATAGCCAGCGCAGCAATCGTCATGCGGGAAGGCATCGAACCGGTTATCCAGATGACTTGCAGAGACCGCAACAGAATCGCCCTTCAGAGCGACCTGCTGGGAGCGAGCGCGATCGGGGTCAAGAATGTCCTCTGCCTGACCGGAGACCATCAGACCTTCGGAAACGAGAAGGGCGCGAAGAGCGTGTTCGATTTCGACTCTATATCCGAGCTCTACACGTTCGACAGACTGAGAACTGAAGGGCTGCAGTCAGGTGGGAACGTCATCGAGGATGAGCCTCCAAAGCTGTACTTGGGATGTGCGGAGAACCCATTCGCGACACCCTACGAGTTCAGGGCGATGAGACTCGCGAAGAAGATCAACGCAGGCGCTGATTTCGTGCAGACCCAGGCAATATTCGACATGGACATGTTCGAGAAATGGATGGACGAGGTCAGGGGCAGAGGCCTGGACAAGAAGGTGCACATCATGGCCGGTGTCATACCCATGAAGACCGCCGGCGCAGCGAGGTACATGAAGAACAAGGTGCCCGGGATGATTGTGCCCAATCACATAATCGACCGCATGAAGAATGCCTCCGACCCGAAGGAAGAGGGGATAAAGCTCTGTGTCGAGCAGATAGAGGCATTCAAGAACATGAAGGGAGTCCACGGCGTTCACATTATGGCTGTTAAGTGGGAGGAGATAGTGCCTCGCATAGTCGATATGGCGGGGCTGCTTCCCAGACCGAGCCTGAAGTGAGTTTCCAATCGGCCCTTATCGGTGCTTAACGTTTGTGCAAGATGGGGGACATACAGGAACGCAACGGTCTTAGACTAGTTGGTCCTTTCACCCAACGAGACTATGGCATCACCCGCGTTTGACTCGTTGAATGAGCGTATGCTCATTAGATTCTTGGACATAAACCCAGACATGGCGACCATGCTAGGGAAGCACCACCCATACGACCACTTCCTCCCACATGGCGGCGTCATGAGGCTTCAGGACAACCTCAGGCTGCTAATAGACTGGAACCGCGAGGCGGAGCAGCTCTCGACCAGAGAGACCTTTTCGAGGGACCAGCTAATCTCGCTCGAAACCCTGCGAATGTCCCTCGGCCTGCAAAAGTTCGCGTTGGACGATTACCCACTGTGGAAGATGTATCCTGACGCCTTGGAGCAGCCGGGTTGGACCATCTTCACCATGATGGTGCGCGAGTACGCACCGCTGGAAGACAGGATGGCGGGCATATCGTCAAGGATGAAGCAGATGCCCAAATATCTGGAACAATTCAGGGAGCGGTTCAAGGACGCAAGTGCCGTTAGGCCTTGGACGCTGCTGGCGATCAATACATGCGATGCATTTCCCACTTTCATCTCATCTGTCAAGGCCCTCTCCCTGGAGAAGACCTCCAAGGACCTTCAAGACGAGCTATCTGGTAACTGCGACAAGTGCGCTGAGGCGATCAAGGACCATCGCGATTGGCTGTCGACCATTCTTGAGGGCAGTACTGACGATTTCGCCATGGGAGAGGAAAGTCTGGCGAAGCTCCTGAGGATAAGAGGTTTCGATCTTGCTCCTAGCCAGGTAGTCGAGATTGCGGAAAGGTACCTTGCCGACATGACTGAAGAACGGAGAGCCGTCGCGAAGAAGATCAGTCCTGAAGGGGACGAGCACACCGTAACAGAGACCATACGCGAGGATTGCGGCGAGACTTTCGAGATGGTTCTGCAGGAAACCATCGATGAGATGAAGAACGCCATTGGTTTCATAAAAGAACGCAGTCTGGCTACGATTGACGGCAGAGCGGTTCTCGACATAATGGAGACTCCTGAATTCCTGAGGTCGGCGTTGCCTGTCGCGGCACTATTGATGCCCGCGAAGTTCGAGAAAGTCCAGAGTGGGGCATATCTGATGACCCGCCCTCGAGACGCCGCTGAGATCCCGAGCTTGTGGAACAGGTCGATGATCATCAACACCACAGTCCATGAGGCGTACCCTGGGCATTTCCACCAAGGAGTCATGTCGAACACGAAACCGTGGATGCATCAGCTCCCACTTATGTTCCTCACGTCTGACACGATGACACCATCGTACGAGACAGGCGAGGGCTGGGCGCACTATTCGGAGAAGATGATGTACGACGAAGGGTTCGAGGCTACGGACCACGCGGCGATGGCGATGCTCGATGCGGGGATCTGGAGGGCATGCAGGGCGATATATGATGTCAAGCTTCACACGGGCAAGGCGACCCTAGAGGAGATGACGAAGATGCTCGCCGAAGAATCCAACACGCTCATGTCGGCCGCCAAGGACGATGTCGTGGGGTTCTCAAGGTCCCCAGGATATCCTCTATCCTACTTGATAGGAAAACATCTGGTATACGAGCTTCGGAACGAGGTCATCCGCGCCTCCGGGCAGGGTTTCGACAAGAAGGTGTTCCATGACCTGTTGGCAGAGAACGGAAATCTACCATTCAACTTGGCAAGACGTGTTATACTTGAGGAAATGACCGGCGCGAACGCCCACTGATTGACGAGTGTTGGCAATCGTACCGTTCCTCCGGACTGCCAATTGTCGTCACGAAAACCGTTATAACCATTCAGACTATACTCTCGTGGCATACCTTTGCCTTGCAAGGGGAGGGATGCTTTGGCCGGGGAGTTCTGGCACAGCGGAGAAGGTATTATGAGCAAGGTGAAGAGGGCGCTTGTGAGCGTTTCGGACAAGACGGGAATCGCGGAGTTTGCCAAAGGCCTGTCGGAGCTTGGCGTCGTTATACTCTCGACGGGCGGAACGGCGACTATGCTAGAGAAGAACGGAGTGCCGGTTACGGGAGTCTCCGAAGTGACGAAGTTCCCGGAGATGCTGGACGGTCGGGTCAAGACGCTCCATCCGGCCATTCATGGAGGACTCCTGGCCGTCAGGGACAAGTCAGACCACATGGAAGCCATCGGCAAGCACGGCATAGAACCCATAGATATGGTTGTGGTCAACCTTTACCCGTTCGAATCTACGGTCGCCAAGGAAGGCGTGAGATTGGAGGACGCCGTCGAGAACATAGACATCGGCGGACCGTCAATGCTCCGGTCTGCCGCCAAGAACCATGCCTCAGTCGCGGTAGTGATCAACCCGGCGCAGTACCCGGATATCCTCAAGGAACTGAAGGACAGCGATTGCAGGCTGTCCCTCGAGACCAGACAGAAACTGGCTCTCGAAGCTTTCAGGTCCACCGCGCGATACGACTCCGCTATTGCCCATTTCCTAGGCGGACAATTCTCGAAGGAGGAGCTGTTCCCGACGAACCTCACGCTCTCGTTCGAGAAGCTCGGCGACCTCAGATACGGTGAGAACCCTCATCAGAAGGCCGCATTCTACATGGACCTGTTCGACCAGACACCTCTCAGCGCTGCGACGGCGGAGAAGATGCACGGCAAGCAGATATCCTACTGCAATGTGCTTGACCTAGATGCCGCTCTAGCTATCGTGTCTGACTTCGATAAGCCGACTGCGGCGGTCATCAAGCACACCAATCCATCTGGCGTGGCGAGCGCTGATTCCATAGCCGAGGCGTTCAGGATTGCGTACAACGCGGACTCCGTGAGCGCTTTTGGCTGTGTGGTCGGTCTCAACCGCGAGGTTGACATCGAGACCGCGAAGGAGATCGCAGGTCATTTCGTCGAGGCGGTTATTGCGCCGGGTTATACTCCAGATGCGGAGAAACTGCTGGAGGAGAAGAAGAACATCAGGCTCCTTCGCACCAACGCACCCATCAAGCGCGAGGATGGAAAACTCATGATGGCGAAGGTCAAAGGCGGACTTCTTGTCCAGACAGGCCCCTACATCGACCTCGATAGGGACAAACTGAAGGTCGTCACGAAGCGGGCCCCGACGGAAGAGGAAATAGACGCCATGATCTTCGGCGTTAAGGTGTGCAGGCACATCAAGTCGAACACGATCCTGCTTGTGAAGGGCGAGCGAACCGTCGGAATCGGGGCAGGACAGATGAGCCGTGTGGATTCGGCCAAGATCGCCGGCATGAAGGCCGGAGACGATGCAAAGGGAAGCATCCTCGTGTCGGACGCTTTCTTCCCGTTCAGAGACGGCGTCGATGCAGCAGCGAAGGTGGGAGTGGCAGCAATCATCCAGCCCGGCGGATCCATGAGGGACGATGAGGCCATTGCCGCAGCCGACGAGCAGGGAATCTCCATGGTGTTCAGTGGAGTACGGTTGTTCAGACACTGAGTCCGTTCGAAGAGCCCAAAGCTGCACCAGGCCAGAGCACAGCTACGCAGGCGAGCGAAGCAGCTCTCGTGCTATCCGCATCCTATGTTGCTCAAAGGATCGGCACAAGCTTTGGCCGGAAGTCCCCGGGCTCTGGAGAGACCATGGCGTAAGGCGCTGTGTACGGTTCATCACCCCTGACCATCGTCACGCCGGAGGTCTTGTCTATGCGGATGTGAGTGTGTGCGAGGTCCGCCAGTCTACTCGTCGACTTGACCGACGGAGTAACCGTCGCGACAAGGATCCCATCGTTGTTAAGCAGCGACGTCATGTAGTCCATGAGGCCGTCGAGGACTTCTGACCCGTATATCGACTCGAGCGAGTCGAAACCTATGACAGATAAGTACGGTTGCTTGGTGTCCTTCAAAGCGTACTGGACGTCCTGCCACTTCATGTCAACCCTAACATCGCCTCCTTCGAGCGTCATAGTGTAGTCCCTGGGCGACTCAGATGCCGCGTGAGGCTCTAAGATGCGTATGTTCTTGTCGAAAGCCTCAGGCGAGAGGAATCCTAGGAGTTCCTCGCGAGCGGTCTCAGCTCCCGTCTTCTTAGTCGGCATCCACGCGACGCCATGGCCTTGGGAGGCGGAATTGCAGATTATCGCGTTCTCAATCTGAGCTGAAGACACAACGGGGACTCCGGGGCTCAGCTCTATCAGGGCGATGGTGCCCTTCCTAAGACCTCCCTCGAGCATCTCGTCGAGGTCTATGTTCCCAGTAGACATATGCTTGTCGTCGATGGCCGTGACCGAGTCGAACGGTTTCGGGTCTTCCGGCTTGCTGTATCGACTGTACTCGAATGTCCTTACGCGACCGCCGAGCAGCGTATACACATACTTCGGCTGCCTTATCTCGCAACCCCTAAGCTTCAGCAAGTCCATCTCCCGGATCCTTCTTCCAGTTGAGCTGTCGAGTGACAAGTACAACACGCCGTCTCCTAGATAATCCAGAAGCGGGTCAGGTGTCTCGAGCACATAGACCACGTTGGTCCCACAGCCCTCAACAAGGTCCTTCTGAAGGGCGGTGATCAGACGTGACGGCCCCACGCCGTACTTCTCGGCGAGGGCGTCTATGCTGTCTATGATTATGAGCGTCCTCTCTGGAAGGGCCTTGTCGACGACATCGTAAGCCATCTCGATCTCGGGCATCATGGCGCCGACTGTGACCGTGATCTCGTCCTCACCCGTCGGCTCGGCTGCTGCCCCCTCATCCTCGCCGGACTCGATGTTGCCTTCGAGCCTCCGAAGCTCTCCCCTCGGGGCTTTGACCTTCTCGCCCTTGAGCTCACCCTTGATCGCCGCCAGGCCGAGCAGTATCTGCTCGACCTGCATCTCGGAATCGCCCTTCTTCCTCAGCTTCTTGCGGGCCTTGAGTATCTCTCCCTCCTTGACCTTGTCCATCAGCCATGGGAACTGGTTGAACAGCGAATGGTCGGAAACCCTAGTGGACATGTAGTAGCTCTGTTGAACCTGAGCCAGTTCCTCTATCATCTGGAGAGCCAACGTGGTCTTGCCAGTCCCTGCCATGCCCCTCAATATCAGGGAATGTCCTCCTGGACTCGCAAGGAACCGGATTATCTCCTTTGGAAATGTCGACGAACCTGCATCAGTTTTCTCTTCCATCACGATCCCAACTCCTCCAACGACAGCTACGGATTACCTCTCTCTGGGTCTCAGGAGGCCTCCTGGTGTCGCCTCCTCCTCTTCCTCTTCGATCAACTTGATTTCCTTCCACTCGCCACCGAAGTCCTGGGTGGCGCCAGTCACCATCTGGAACCGGACCCTGAGCTTCCCCCCCTCGAAGAAGATGTACGCGTTCTTCAGCATAGACAGATACAGCACGATCCTCTTACCCTGCTGAGTCAGTGCACGGTCAACAGCTTTGAGGAGGCCGGCCTTCTCAAGCACATGTATGCGTCTGTAACATGCCGCGATGGGTATGTTCAGCTTGGAGCTGAGCTCGAGTGCATGCTTTGGCTTGCGCGAACACGCGACCAGTATTTTGGCGGCATATGTATCCATTATGAGTCTCGATGCCTCGATGGGGTCCAATAGCGTGGCCTCCGTTGCACTGCCGAACCGCGACGGCCTCTATTTCTGATAGACTCTGGGGGGATTCGCGGCCGAGCGGCCAACACTCGCGTTGGTGTACACAGCGGATGGCTATCTGGCATTTAATATGCTTTCGTCGGCCATCAACTCCGCGGGGAGCGGGCGATTGCACGTAAAAGACCGCAACGACGACATCCATGAAATAGTGAATATGATGTTGCGGTGACGACATGAGTGCCGCGCTGTCCATCGAAACCAGATGCGCAGAAGACACCGACTCGACCTCGAGGTATCACAGATGAGAGGGCTCAAGTGCAGGTGTGGATTCGCGACGACGGCCAATCGTGTCAGGTGCCCAAGATGCGGCAAGCACATGAAGGTCGCATACTGGCCCAATCAAGCGCATGTAATAGCCTACATCAGACTCGGATTGACACCCGAGGGACATGAGTTCCCGATGGACCTGCTCATGCTGGAAGTCACGGATGGTCCGAAGTTCGTCTGTTGGACGGATACGAAATTGTCTGAGGGAGAAGAGGTCACCTTCGTCCAGATCGAGAACACTTACATCTGCAGCATAAAGCACCCTATCGACAGCGTTGCAGACAAGGACTCCGAAGTCAGAAAGTGACTGAGGACATCCCGACGAGCGAGAACTGAGGTCCCAGTGACGATATCTTCTCTCCGAGGGACTTGTGGAGTTCCTCGCACGTCTGCGCTTTCGATTTCCTCATGTCGACGACCAGGTCGCTTGTCATCCGCTCGTAGTAGACAAGCACGTTCGTGTAGCCAGCGATGACGTTCAGCGATTCATCCCCGAGCACCTTCATGATCTCGTAGAGCGACCCTGGGCGGTCTGGCAGGTCCACCTTCAACTTGCAGAGGTTGCTGTCATCGTCTAGGAACACGGCGGACAATATCCATGCATCGAGGTCTCCCACGAGCATGACTGGCGATGAGTCCTTCCCCAGGAAGTTGATGTAAGCCTGTGGAAGCTCGAAGGAGCCGTCCTCGATTATGCTAGCCTTCTTCTCCGACTTCCTGAGTGCTTTCGTCTTGACGCTGTCGGAATCCATGGAGGCGCCCTGAGTGTATCGTGTAGCCAGGTCAGAGCTTTCGACTGTGAGACAGTCTACGAGGCGGAGCGACTGGTCCTTAGCCGCCTTGGCGTCGTCGAACTCGCGCTTCAACGACAACGAATCGCCATAGAACGAGAGGTCGACGAGCATCTCCCAAATCATGACGGCGTTGGGAATCGAACTGACTGTCTCGGAGTTGAGGATATCCACGTTCAGAGACTTCAGGAACTGCGCGGCCTGCGCCAGTGCACCAGGCTCGTCCCTGACCTGTATCGTTACGTAGGCGATCTCCCTGTAGTTCTCCGGCCCGAACGGGGACAACACTATCTCGTACGCCTCCTTGTCGCCGGCCTCATACTTGAACATCGAGCTGAACACCTCGCTCCCGTTGACCAGGCCGAGCGGCTCGCCCACCTTGGGGCTTATCTTGATCCTTCCGGAAGTCATACGTCCGAAGTCCCAGAGCTTCATCTACCTCTCCTCGTTATGTTGGATAAGCTAAACCACGACATAAAGGTGTTGAGCGGCAATCACGACTTCGGCGAGAAGATGTAAAGGGTGGGCACCCTGTTCTTGAGCCCCGTCCAGTAGCCACAGGTCTTACATCTATAGCCCATTGTCACCGAGCCACCGAACACCGTGAGATTCTTGATCATCTCGGTCCTGCCTCCACAAACGGGGCACGCGCCAGCGGACGTCCTTTCCTTCGTGTCCCTGCAGCGGATATCGATCGTCGCCAGGTTGTTGCTCAGCGCCATTTTTCTGACCCTCTCCTCGCTGACGGTGTAGTCGGAATCGTGTCTTCTCAAAGACCTGAGCACCAGCTCGGTCAATTTACGCTGGGAATTGATGATGCCGTGTCTGTCGAGGGCGTCTTTGATAGCCTTGACGACCTCTGTGTCAGAAGGTATCCTATAGGCCATCGAGAGGTGATAGCTATACGCTTACGAATAACTTTCCACAAGGCGTTTGTCTAGTCTGGAACGGCCCGTGACAGGCTTACCTGGTCAGGCTGACAACCAGGCCTTTGGCCGGCAAAAAGATATAAGAGAGCAAGGGCTACCCGCCAGTCGGTGAAGAGGGCATGCGAGCGAAAGTCATCATAATGGGCGCCGCGGGAAGGGACTTCCACAACTTCAACGTCTATTTCCGCGACAACGCCAACTACGAGGTAGTGGCGTTCACGGCCACACAGATACCGAACATCGATGGAAGGAAGTACCCAGCGAGCCTTGCGGGCAAGCTGTATCCTAAGGGAATCGACATCTTCCCAGAATCGGATCTGCCAGAGCTAATCAAGAAGCTCGGTGCCGAGCAGGTTGTGTTCGCTTACTCGGACATACCCCACGTAGAAGTGATGCACAAAGCGTCGCTGGTCAACGCGTGCGGGGCGGACTTCCGACTCATGGGGGCCAACCAGACAGCGCTGAAATCCAAGGCCCCGGTCATAGCCATATGCGCGGTCAGGACAGGGTCCGGCAAATCCCAGACGACGAGAGCTGTGGCCTCCGCACTGCGTGGAAAGGGCAGACGGGTAGTGGCGATAAGACACCCCATGCCGTACGGCGATCTTGAGAAGCAGGCTGTGCAACGGTTCGCAACATACGACGACCTCGACAAGCACGAATGCACCATCGAGGAGAGAGAGGAATACGAGCCACACATAGACAAGGGCATAATCGTCTATGCTGGCGTCGACTATGAGAAGATATTACGACAGGCGGAGGAGGAGGCGGATGTCATCCTATGGGACGGCGGCAACAACGACACTCCGTTCTATGTCTCTGATCTGCACATAACCGTCGCCGACCCACACAGGGCAGGCCACGGTAAGTTGTACCACCCTGGCGAGACCAACATGCGTATGGCTGATGTCATAATAATCAACAAGGTCGACACAGCAGAACCGGACAATGTGGAGGCTGTAAGGAAAGTCATCGCAGAGCTCAACCCGAAGGCTACCGTGGTCACGGCCGCGTCACCATTGACTGTCGATGACTCCGCAGCGATAAGCGGTAAGAGAGTCCTTGTCATCGAGGACGGGCCCACGGTGACCCATGGGGAGATGACCTTCGGCGCGGGTATGATCGCCGCGAAGAACGCTGGAGCCAAGGAGATCATCGACCCGAGGCCGTTCGCCGTCGGCTCGATCAAGGCGACCTTCGAGAAGTACACCCATCTGGAGAAGGTCCTCCCTGCGATGGGCTATGGAGGCAAGCAGGTCGCGGAACTTGAAGAGACCATCAACGCCTCGGATTGCGACATCGTCGTATCGGGAACTCCGATCGACCTCACCAGAGTACTTGGAAATGTCAACAAGCCCATCGTGAGGGTCAAGTACGACCTTCAGGTGAAGGGGGAACCAACCCTCGAGCAGATACTCGAGCGGTTCTGAATCCGGCATCGAAAAGTGTTAAGCCTGATAGCGGGGATTCGGACATTCGCGGGAGTAGCTAAGCCTGGCCAAAAGCGCAGGACTTAAGGTCCGCCAAGCAGCGGATAGGGTATTCTGTCTCGCAGGAGTCCAGGGGTTCAAATCCCCTCTCCCGCACTCTTCAGAGAAAAAGCCATAGGGGCGGGTCCATTGCTATTCCGATGTGGAAACGCGTCTGAAACCGTGTGGAAACAAACCATTCAGCAGCCATCAAAGGAAGTAGAGGATAGTAATGAACACTATGATTGTGCCCAGAAGATACCACATGCTGCGCTGCCTTACCCTATGATATCCAGGACGTCCAGACCTGTGAAGCATCATCTCAGTTGAGGAAAGTCTACCACGGACAAGCTCTCTCTCAACACCAGCCCTGGCGGCATCGACGTGAGTCTCATTCCTAGGGTCCATGAACGGCAATCGAATATCTCTCCTTGTCTAGCGATATTTAGGCCATTTAACGTACCTAAATGTTCCTAATCTTAGGGGGATGCGGGAATATAAGAAAAAGGAAAGGGTTTTGAGCGTGCTCTATCTCTCGTCTCCTCGGCAAGAAGGTTTCCGGTTTCGGAAAATCTGAGGGTGTAGCCAGTCAGTTTCGTGGTCTGTAATCCCACAGGGCCCACCATTTCCGAGAAAAGACCATAGGGGAGGAAAGGCGATACCTAGCAGAGAGGAATGGCAGTTTACACTGAGCTCCGCAATTTGGCCGGTCTTGTCCTTTTATTGATCGTATTCGGCCTCGCCGTCTATTGGATAATCAAGGCTTTTGTCCGGAATAGGAAGGAATCTTCTGTCCGGAGAAGAAAGGAGTCTATTGTCCGGGAGAGGAAGGAGACTCTTTTCCGGAAGAGGAAGCAGGCTCTCGCCCGGAAGAAGAAGGAAGCTCTTATCCGGAAGAAGAAGGAAAGGGCTTAGCTCGTGAGAAAAGGCCATAGGGGCGGAAGAGGTAGGAGAAGCTATAAAGCCAAAAATCTCTCCGAGACTCAGAGGAAGTGGTATTCATGCAGAATCCTGCCCGTAAAAGAATAGCTACTCGCCCGGTCCCTCTTGCTCTTCTGGGACTGATGTTCGGAATTCTCGGAATGATGCATCAGGTGGATACTGTCTACTATGCTCATGGACTCGAAAAGTCCTATCTGCTGTGGGTCATCGGCTTCGCCATCGTGGCGTGGGCCACCTGGGGACAGCTTGCTGAGCCATCTATGCGGCAAGACCAAAGTAGATGAATTGAGAGGGATTGGTCCGTTCAATTCCTCTGAGAAAAGGCCAACAGGAACGGAGAGAAGTCCTCAAGCTATCGAAGGCGATTCGAACTTTGAGCATGGCGCCCTAATGGACACGCGGTGGTTCGATTGAACGAGAGAACGGTGAAATTGGCCTTCAAGATTGTACCTTTCTTAATCCTTCTGATAGCCGGGGCCATTCTACTGTTGTTTGCATCAATGATGATAATGATAGATGGCGAAAGGGTGTTTGAACCATATCTGGGAACTGCCGGTATCGTAGCTCTCATAGTGGGATTCATCGGGATTCTTATGATTGCGCTCACTAAGTGAAGGGCGTTCCCTGTTTGATTGAAATCAGAAAAAGGATGTCTGGCTCGGAGAAGAGTCAAATCCTCCTCTCCTGCACAAACATCCAGAAAAGAGACCATGCTGAATGGAGCCTCAGCTAACACCTGGGAATTAAAACTTGAAATGTAGGGTTTGCGCGTCGAAAACATCGATCAGAAGGACCAGTGTCGCTTAAAAGCGTCTTGGCGGTCTGTGCTTCTGATAACATTCCCTGCAATACACAGGCCTTCCATCTGTCGGCTTGAATGGGACCTGTGTCTCGGCACCGCAGTCGGAACATGTCGCAGTATGCATCTCCCTCGGCCTGGAGCTGAAACCACGGTCGTTCCTGCGGGGTCTGTCGTTTATGAGGACTACCTCCACAAATTCTCTTCGAGCCCCTGAAAGGGCCAAAGGCATCCCAGAAGTTAGTCTCAGACATATATTAAACCTCTGGCCAAACCAATGTTATCAAGCACCGTTCGTGCCTTCGAAAGTCCGAATGAGGACCTATACTCGCAATCTCGACCACCGAATCACGGCTTACGCTGACGGAACCTGCCTTTTGGCACGACTATCTCGAACCTAGCTCCGCGCCCAGGTTCCCCCGTCTCGCTTATCGAGAATTCAGTGATCGCAAGAACCTCACGGATGAGGAACAGGCCCAGCCCCGTGTTCTTGCCATAGCCTCGCTCGAATATCTTCGTCTTCTCCCCCTCAGGTATGCCAACACCGTTGTCCTCGACGACAATCACAGTGGTGTCGTCTCGTACGGAATATGAGAACCTCATCTTGGTAAGGCTCTCCCCCCCGTGCCGCTTCGAATTATCGATTAGATTCAGAAACGCTTTCTCCAGCATAGGGTCCGCCCAGAGCTCCAGGCCTTCGAGATCAGATTCAATGGTTATGTCACCAAGTTCGATACTTGCGAGCGCGCTGTCGAGCGTCAGCCTGGCATCAACCCACTCGGGAGCCTTGCTGCCGGCCGTCTGATAATCCTTGGCGAACTCGAGCTGGTCGTTTATGGTCACCGCAGCCTCGTTCGCCCGGGCAAGGTAGTTTCTTGGTTTCTCCTCGTCAATAAGGCCGCGTGTCATCTCAAGATATCCAGTGAGAATGACGAGCTGGTTCACTATGTCGTGTCTCGTCATCGCGTCGAGAAGGTGCAGCTTCTCGTTAGCCTTCATCAGCGCCGTCTCGATCTCCTTCCGCCTGGTTAGATCGACGAGGGTTGCCAGGGAGCCGATGAACCTACCAGATTCATCGCGCACAGGAGAGGATCCTATCGACACACTCACTGAAGTCCCGTCTTTTCGTGTGAACTCCACATCGTAATGGCCAACGGCCCCCCCCGTTCTCGCCACGATCTCCTTTCCGATGATCTCCGCATTCTTGGAGTCCACGAAATCGAAGACCGGTCGGTCCAAGATCTCGTCCAGGTCATACCCGGAGATCTCGGCCATCCTTGGGTTGGCGAACACTATCACGCCGTTCGCATCAGTTCGCAGTATTCCCTCGCTGGACATATCTGCCAACTGCCTGTACTTCTCCTCGCTGGCTCTCAGCCCCTCCCGAGCGTTCTCCCTCTCGGTCGCGTCTCTAAGGTATTCGATAACTCCCTCTATCTCGCCAGTCTCTTCGTTCACAAGAGGGAACGTGTAAACGTCCAACCATCCCACAGCCTCGCCATTCGCGCCTCTCTTAGTGACGAGTCCCATGGCCGTCTTACCGGTATCAAGCGTTCTCCTCGCAGGGCACTCCTCACAAGGAGTGTCCCGGTGCTGATGGACCTCATAGCATTTCCTTCCGACCAACGGCATCAAGTGGTCGTACCACTCCTCCATGGATGTGTTGACCCTTCGGATTGTCAGGTCATTGTCCAGGATGCTTATGCCGTCCTGTATGCTGGAGAAAATCATAGACAGGAATTCCTCGGATTGCCTCAGAGTGTTCTCGGCGTTCTTCCTCCACGTGATGTCTCGGGCTATCGTCAAGAATGTCGGTTGTCCCATGTGACTCAAGGCGCGGACATTCAGCTCGACAGGTATCTTCGTGCCGTCCTTGGCATGGTGGACCGCTTCGAAGATGATCACACCGTCCTCTATGGCTTCCTGCATACGTTCAGAGACCTTCGAGGCGGACTCTGCGTCGTCGATGTCTCCGGGGGCCATCCGCAGCAGTTCCTCTCGTGTGTATCCCAGAGACTTGCACGCCGCCTCGTTGACGTCCTGAAACCTCCCGTCCAACGAGTGGATGAACATCGCATCCGCTGCACCATTGAACAGGGTGCCATAATCCTCTCTGGAATCGCGAAGGGCATCCTGATACGACTTCTCCTCCGATGTGTCCACGAGCACCGCAAATCCGCCGGTTACAGTCCCAGTCTCGTCCATCGTTGGCGCCGCCGAGGCCTTTAGGTGCCCGCGGAACCCCGTCTCTGGGTTGATATATATGATGTCACCCATTCCGAACCGCGCTCCCGACAGGACATCTTCCAGAAGGTTCTGCACCCCTTCGGTCTCGACGAACCGCAGAAGCGTTGTCACCGATTTCCCGACCATGTCTTCTTTGGCGAACCCTGAAACCTTCTCGGCCCCTTTGTTCCACATCGTTATATTCATGGCCTTGTCGAAGCCGACAATGGCCACGATGTCCGTATCGCCCAGAACATGACAGATGCCCCTCTCGTTCCTGAGTTTCAGCTCGGCTCTGCGGTGTTGAGCTAATTTGAGTATAATCATGGTCAGCTCCGCGAATTGGGCGCGGATGCTGGTGCCTTTCTGGATATACATGTCTGCGCCGGAGTTGAGCGCTTCCATCGCCACCTCCTCTCTGCCCTTGCCTGTGAACATAACGAAGGGTGTGTCGTCGCCGCGTGCCCTCATCGCTCTCAGAAGCGCAATACCGTCCATCTCTGGCATGCTGAAATCCGAGACGATGACATCGTAATCCGCCTCCCCAAGAATCCTCAACGCCTCCACGGCAGAGGATGTTACATCCAGTTCTATTAAACCGCCCTTTTCAAGCAGGAGCTTGGCCAATTCCAGGAAACCGACCTCGTCGTCGACGCACAGAACCTTCATGCGAGACATAACAGCATCAACACCTACGGAAGATTGCACCGAGAATTGCTCCGAATCAATATTTTCGCACGATACGTATATTAAACGTTGCTGAGTGGATTAACTTTTCCCCTTTCGTGGTTGGAGGACCATTGACTCACCTCATCTAGCAGTGGAGTCGGCCGCGAACCTGAACTTGCCGCGAGGAACAACCATCTCGAAGGTGGCGCCCTCCCCGGGAATGCCCACCTCGGATATCGTGATCCCGGTGATTGAGAGGACTTCGCGTATCAAGAACAGTCCGAGACCGCTATCCTTGCCATACCCCCGCTCGAATATCCTCTCCTTCTCGTCTTCTGCTATGCCCACGCCGTCATCTGAATACGCCAGAACAACACCATCACCCCTGGAGAAGTGGCCAACGGAGATATGCTTGACATTCTGCCCGTGTTTCCGGGAGTTCATGAGCAGGTTCAGGAAGACCTTCTCGAACAACGGGTCGACCAGCATCTCGATGTCCCCCAACGAGTCAGTAATTTCGATGGCTCCCATGTCGAGCATCGAGGCGGCGCCCAACAGGTCTAGCCTCACTCTGACCCACTCAGGAGGACTCATCCCAGCTTTCTGGTAGCTCCCAGCGAACTGGAGCTGCTCGGTTATGGTCATGCACGCCTGTTTCGCTGCCGTGATGTGCCTGTGGTGGGACTCCTCGTCTCCCTCCTCGAGCAACGACAGATAGCCCATCAGAACCCCAACTTGGTTTATGACATCGTGCCGTGTGATGGAGCCAAGCAGGTTGAGTTTATCGTTTGCCTGCCTGAGGGCCTCCTCCGTTCGCTTCCTCCCAGTGATGTCCTTGGCAATGGCTGACGCCCCGATTATCTTGCCCGTGCGGTCCTTCACTGGGGAGATTGTCAATGACACATCGATCATTGAACCGTCCTTTCGGACTCTCACGGTCTCGAACCATGGAACCTTCTTTCCCCGCTTGACCTGCCTGAAAGCCCTACGATATTCCATGTATAGCTCGCCTGGGATGATCATGGAGATTGGCTTGCCGATAGCCTCCTCGGCAGTGTAGCCGTACAACACCTCCGCCGATGGGTTCCAGCTGAGGATGGTTCCATCCAGCCCCTTCCCGACGATGGCATCGAGTGACGAGTCGACGATGAATGCGAGCTGTTCAGTCTCCTCCTGGTACTTGTACCGGTCAGTCACATCAAGCACGATCCCCTGGAATTCGGATACTGCACCTTCCGAATCCCTCCGAACGATTACCCTTGAGTCTACCCACCTGACTTCGCCCGTCTTGGTGAGTATCCGACATTCGACCTGTATGAGTGTGTCACCCGCCTCCAACCGTCGGATAGCCTCTTCCTCAAGGGCACCCAGGTCATCTGGGTGTATCACCTCGGCGAACGACATACCACCAGATTCGAACTCATCTGGGGTGTAGCCGAACTGGGTGACATTCTTCGACACGAAGAGCACAGACCACATCGGGTCAGGCTGCATGATGAAGACGATGACTGGACTCGCGTTGACTATCCGCTCGAACTCCTCCCTGCTCTCAAGTGACTGTATCAACGCCTTCTCGGCCATCTTCCTCTTTCTGGCGTCGCGAAAGATGCTCAGGATGGCCGGCTGGCCAAGATAGTCCACATGGCGCATGTTGATCTCCACTGGGAGGTCTCTGCCATCCTTCGTCGCAAGCACAGATTCGAAGATATGCCCGCCCAACCTTTGGGTCTTCATGAGAGCATCGGAGAAGTCTCCCTGATTCTCAGCCGCGATGAAATCTGTCAAAAGGCTGCCAATCATCTGCTTCTGCGATAGCCCCAGTCGCTCACACAGAACCGCATTGACGTCAATGACGACGCCATTCGGGTCGTGTAAGGATATCCCGTCACCCGCGTTTTCAAGCAAGAATCTGAGCCTCTTCTCCGAATCGATCAAGGAGACCTGCATCTTCTTGCGCTCGGTGGTCTCGGATATCAAGATCAGTCCACCGATGCTGGCTCCTGCATCGTCTGTCACCGGGAAGTAGCTCACGTCGAAGTAGCTCTCCTTCCCTGTCTCCGAGTCGACGAATCGCCGTTCGTTCAGCATGCTGACGTCGCCTTTCAGGACATTGTCGATGTGGGCATCATCGATTGTTGCGCTCAGCATCGATGACATCTCTCTGGACATTGTCTTACCAAGGGCAGACTCCTTCATCACGCCAGAGAGCATCTCCATGCCTGGGTTCCAGATGACTATCCTGCCGGACAAGTCGAAGGCCGCTATCCCAACGGCGTTCATGTCGATTATGCGGCTCAGGAAGTCCCTCTCTTTCAGTAGGCTCCTTTCAGCGCGCTTCTTGTCAGCGAGAGACTTCACCGTCGTCGATATCTCCGCGAACAGTGCCTTCAGGTCGAGAGATTTTTGGATGTACAGGTCGGCTCCGCTGTTCAGTGCGTCCACCGCGACGTCCTCTCGCCCCTTTCCCGTCACCACAACGAACGGCGTGTCAATGCCTGCCGCCCTTATCTTCCTGAGAAGGTCGATTCCATTCATCCCGGGCATCTGATAATCGCTGATGATGACATCGAAGTCATCGTCCTCAAGCATCTTCAGGGCGACATCCGCGGATGTCACGCCACTAACAGATATGGCGCCTCCGCCACCGAGCAACCTGATAGCAAGGTTGACGAATTCCTGCTCGTCATCTACATAAAGCACCTTAGGTGGACGCTCGTTCACGGAGGGACTGCTCGGTAGGGAGTCGTCAGAGCCGGCCATCTTCCTCGAATCTTCATGTACGGAGTGAGTCTATTAATCTTCCGTAGACGCCTTGGAGGCTAAGATATCGCATGCGCTCACCATTATCATCATGCCGGACCTGAAATCCACAATTACCATGAAAGCGCAAAACATATCCACCGCAGGTCATCGGGCTGCGCTGCACTTGCGCTCTGCCGAAGCGTAATCCCCTGCTCGCGATCGGTCTATCGCCTAGCAAGATGTATGTAGTGACAGTCTGGACATTCCAGGACCTTGCCCTTGTTCTCGACGAGCTTCACATGCTTCCTGTGCTTCTCGCACTCGGGGCAAACCTTGTCTGTCTCGATCGTCTTCTGATAATCCAAAGTTGCCATTTTCAAACCTCCGGCGCATAATCGAAGGGTGAGGAGAAAAACATTGTCACGTTCCTGTTCAGGAACGGGCGTCGATGCTGTGTATGGCTGCCACCATCTCTTTTAAAGGGGCTATGAAATCGCCATTCTCAACCAATGTGCCTGTCACGACAATGTCGGCCCCTGACCGACACAACCGACTGGCCGCCTTCGGATCCGTTATTCCACCCCCCACAACGAGAGGGATGGAGATATTCTCCCTAACACTGTGGACCATATCCTCAGGAACCGGTTGTGGCGCCCCTGAACCTGCCTCCAGGTACACTAGGGCCATGCCGAAGAACTCGGCCGCGATGGCGTACCCGACCGCTCGGTCAGAGTCGTCCCGTCTGACCAGGTCCGCCTCACCCACCTCGCCCACCTTCATACCAGGCTCGACGATGATGTAGCCCATGGATATCGGCTCTATGCCAAGGCGCTTGATGAGAGGCGCGCCCTTCCACTGTTCACCGGTGAGGTTTCTGACGTTGCGCGAGTTGAGCATGCTCATGAAGTAGATTGCGTCGCACCTCTGGGCAATCGCGTTGGCTCCTGATGGGAAGTATATAACGGGCAACGAGCAACGCCTCTTGATCTCGTCCACGGTCATATCCAGGTTCTCCTGGGTGATACCGGTGGACCCGCCAACCATCACAGCGTCCGTCCCCGCTGCTGCCGCGTCCTCAGCAATATCTCCTGCTACCGAGATTGGCTGTTTAGCAGGGTCAAGCAAGGTCATGTGCATCTTCCTCTGCTTCAGAGTGTTCTCGATGAATGCCCGTACCTTCATGCGATGCCACCGACCAGGAACGCGACCAGCGCGAAGAGCATGGCGATCTTGATCGTCTTCTGACCCTGCTCTGGCGCCGCGAAGTGTATCATGGCGCTATATATAAAAACTGTATCGGCCACGGCAAGGAACGGGACGTACCATACTGACAGCAAGGACAAGAGATACGGCGCTGGGCTCAAGATGACCGCCGCAGAAAGGGCTGTGGAAGCGACGATTCCGGCGTTACGACGACCCAACCTCATAGGTAGGGTCTTACGTGATTGCGCATCCCCTTCCAGGTCCTGTATGTCCTTCACTATCTCGCGCCCCAGAGTGGCGAAGAACGCCAATGCCGCTAGTATCCAAGCCAATTCCATGCCGTCGACTGCCGCCCCTCCGAAGAGGAACAACGCAGCTGTCAACCAGCTGATTGCCAGATTTCCCACGAGGCCCTCGGACTTGAGGAGGAGCTCATATGCAAGTATGACGCCCAGCGAAGTGACCACGATGACGAACGCCACAACACCGACTGTCAGGCTCAGGCCGATGGACACCGCGAACAGCACCGTCGCCATCATCAGTGCGGTCCTCGGCGAGATGAGCCCTCTGGGGATAGGCCTTGAAGGATGGGCCGTCCGGTCCAATTCTCGGTCGAAGTAGTCGTTCATCGAGTTGCCCGCACCCACGAATGCGGCCAGGATGACCATTGAGGCCAACACGTCGAACGCGCTCTCCACGACGGTCTCCACACTGGAACATATGACCGCGGCGAGAAGCCCAGCGAAAGCTGCCATCGCGCAATTGCCGAAACGGATTGTGGAGATGCAGCCTGTGAGAACCCCATAAGCTCTGGCGGACGCCATCATGGTTGGGACACCCTGCACGAATATAAGGGTTTTGAGATGCTCCAGGGAAAAGGATTATGTAGTGACGCCATGTTGGTCAGCCTCGCAATGGAAGCACCAATGCCACCAGACGCAACCAGGGAGATCGAGTATGTAAAGAGCCTGGTTGCACGTCATTTTCCGGTCTACGACGTCAAAGTCAGATTCGATGTAGTGGAGTTCTACTGCAGAATCGACGAAGCCATTTTGGAGGAATCCTTCGACAAGCTGCGGGAGGAGATGGCGGAGCAGCACTACATACCCATGGTCACCTATCAGAAAGGTGAGCACATCATAATCGTGGGGAAGAAGCCTAAGACCAAGTACAGGAGCATCTACGTCAATCTCGTAATGCTCATCATCACGTTTCTGGCGATGACCTATGCCGGTGTCATCCTGTGGGCGGGATTTGCTGATGTCCCGAGCGATGAGGTATACTCTCTCAAGAACATAGCCACGGGTATTCTTGTCTTCGCCCTTCCGCTGCTTGCCATACTCGGTGTTCACGAGCTCGGGCATTTCTTCATGGCAAGGAGGAGGAAAGTGGCAGCGTCTCTACCATTCTTCATCCCCTCGATACCCCCGCTCGGAACATTGGGAGCGGTGATATCGCTCCGAGACCCGATACCCGACAGGAAGAGCCTTCTCGAGATTGGGATAGCGGGTCCCATAGCGGGCCTTCTCGTGGCCATTCCCATCGGCATCCTGGGACTGATACTCACAAACGCCGAAGCCCGACCGATACCAGACAGCTTCGAGGCCGGGACCATCATAAACGTGGCATTTCCGCTGTTGTACGAATGGATCGAGATGTTCGTGCCGATTGCTGGGGATTACTTCATACATCCGCTGGTTTTCGCCGCATGGGCGGGGTTCCTCGTAACGGCAATCAACCTTCTGCCCGCAGGCCAGCTCGATGGAGGACACATAGCGCGTGCAGTGCTGGGACAGAACGCAAAATACGCAAGCTGGGTCATGGTCGCAGCTCTGATCGCGCTTTCGTTCTTATGGATGGGGTGGATATTCCTTGCCATATTGGTCATCTTTTTCGGGGCGAAGCATCCACCACCCCTTAACGACATCACAAAACTTGACATCAAGAGGAAGGCTGCAGGCCTGTTCGCGTTCGTGATACTTGTCATCACATTCATGCCCGTACCGATCTCGCTCCTCATCCCCGACTATTCTGTCGATATGTCGCCTGCGGACGGTGTGAGCGCGTCCATCGCGCCTGGAGAGACCATGGAATTCTCCTTCTGGGTGGACAACGCTGGGAACGTGAAGAACAACATAACCGTGATGGCTGAAGAGTATCCCACGGATTGGGCCATAGAGTTCAGATTGAACTCGTCGGACGATCAGGCCTACGCAAGCACGATCGATCGAAGGTTCGACATATCCGAGAACGCGACTTATGTGATGCGCGTGACCTGTGGCCCCTCGGCGCCGGGAGAGCAGCAGTTGACTGTAGTCGCCCGTTCCAGTTCATCCCTGGAAGACGACCCTGTCGATGACAGCATCATTTACACCTTCGATGTACAGTATCCGGAGCTGGAATTCTGGGCAGTCGATGACACTCTCACCATCATCAGAGGCGAGAACGCGACAGCAATCGTGCAGGTCAACAACACAGGCGGCGCGGATGTGGTCTTGACTTTCACCGTCCATGACCTGTCCGCGACAAGCGTGGACCTGTACGAGAATGCGTTCGATGAAAACACGACATACTGGTTGAACATCTCCGTCCCCGCGAATGACGCCGCCACCTTCACCGCGCTCATAT
>Ga0307379_10002410_pt1 | contig 27773 bp, 33 predicted proteins | sample UN2MG_FD_202237 | JGI IMG/M metagenome (GOLD analysis project Ga0307379, IMG submission 202237) | Soil microbial communities from Risofladan, Vaasa, Finland - UN-2 | ecosystem: Environmental > Terrestrial > Soil > Coastal area > Acid sulfate soil | place: Finland: Risofladan, Vaasa | collected...
AGGAATTGGGAGCCAATCTCAGAGGTTACTCTTAACCCTTCAAAGCATAGAGAAGAGGCTTCCCTCTGTGAGAGAAGGAGTGCTTGATGGGGTTAGTTAAAGGCGACAACTATCTTGACAAACACCGAAATTGAGATAGAAAAAAAACCAGTGTCAGAAATGAAAACGATGGTTGATCTAAAATATAAACGCGAAGAAAGCACCTAAAACCTAAACGGTACTAATAGTCAAAATATAACCGGTTTTTTAAAGGTGCTCCCTTCGAATTTCAGGTCCTGGCCCCCCCCTGAAACGCCAACCCCGGTAAAAAGACACCCCTCCCGGGGAAAAACCTCGGCTGGACGTTACGCCCCGCCTCTGAGAGGCGATTTGACGGAGGTCTGCGCCCCTGGATCCGGCCAGCAGTTTCTCTAATTGACCTTTCAATTTTTTTCAGATATTATGAAAAAAGTCTTGACAAACAAGTTAATGGAGATTAACATGGATACAGAGGATAACAGAGTAAACATGAATGTCAGAAATGTTAACGAGCAACTAAAAAGAGACTTCAAGGCCTACTGTGTTAAAAGAGGAAAAACCCTTTCTGAGGAACTTCAGAGACTTATGAAAGAAGAACTTGAAAAAGCCAAAAAGAAGGGGTTATAATGGGAGCTGTCAGGGATAGGGTAGCTCCCGAAAGCCGCTTCCGTGGCGGTTTCCCTGACGCGAATTACACGGGGCATCTGACGGGGGTGCACAATGAACGATCTTTCACTTACCACCGATCTTCAGGATTGTTTTCCCACCATCTCAACAGGACTTAAAAAGGCACAAAAGGTTTTTGATTCAATTCACAGTTTTGAGGACGTGGAGCGGGTGTTCCTGATGGGTGCCGGCCTCTCGGCTCACACATACCGGTCGTACTTGACAGCTGTCAAGCAGCTCTACGAGTACACCGGAGGCCTGAACCCGCTACAGATCACGCCGGCGCATATCGAGAAGTTCTACGACCACCTGGTAAAGAAAGTGGACCGAAACACAGCATACCTGAGGATCCGTGGCTTGAAGCGGTTCTTCGCGGGGATCCGGAACGTGATCCCATTCTACACCTCCCCATTTGAGATAATGAGCGAAACCTTAAATCGGAAAATGAACCGGACCAAAAAAGGGAATCGTACAAAGAAGGCACTCAACAATACAGAGCTTCGATTGCTCCTCTCTTGGTTAAGTCAAAACCGATCAGTCAAAGGTCTTGAGAACTACGCGATCGTTTACATGCTTGTAACCTCGGGCCTCAGGGGGAGCGAGCTCTGTCAGCTGCGGTGGAAAGATCTCGAGCTTTATGAAGGAAAATGGACAGCTTGTTTTATCGGAAAAGGTGAGAAAGCAGCAGAGCAGGAGCTCTACGGTCCCGCAGTGAAAGCCTGCAGAGTGTACTTCCGGAAAGCCTTCAAGAGGGTCCCGGTCCCTGAGGATCACCTTTTCTGGACCATACCGGCTTACAAAGGAGATAGAGAAAGACCACTAGCCTATATAACTTTGTGGCATAGGATTAATAAAATTGGTGAAGTTGCCAAGGAACAGGGGGTAATCAAGAGGGACATCACTTTTTCGCCACACCTGTTCAGGAGGACTTACGCAACCGGTTTGTATAAGTCGGGAATGGGAATCAAGGCTATACAGGAAAAAACTAGACACTCTAGCATTGAAGTTTTGATAAAACACTATATCCACGACGAGGAGCCAGCAGCTCCTTATCTTGCGAAGATGTTAGCATGAGTTTGATTTAAGATAAGTCGTGAAATATTAAATCGGATCTGTGAGAGGAGGTGAGGCCGTATCGAAAGAAGTAAAAGAGCCCTGGAACAGTAGTGGCTGTATCCAGGGCCCCGGGATCTGGCTGCAATGAGAGCAACCAACCTATAGAACCTATTATAATCCCCTTCCTGGTAAAATCAACCTCATTGTGGCTGATCCCTCTGTAAGAAAATATTTATAAGGGGCTTAATAAATGATCAGTATTGAGGTTATGAAGGATGTTAAAAAATTACTTAGAAAGGGCAGAATATATTTTGGGGACGAAGCTGATAAATTAATTACTTCTTTCTATTCCCTTATTCTTGATGCGCTAAAGGGGCTGCAGCTCTCCCAGCTGTGTATTGACAAGGCCAGACAATTACCCTATGGGTTCATTCTTAAAGCTAATGAAATACTAGAAAGGAATGAGATAAATAAGGTTGAATTCGAATGGGATGTTCCCGGTTTTAACGACTGGTTCAAAAAGAGGTTTGGAATAACAGTTGAAGAAGCAGCAAAACAAGCAAGCGATTGAGATATCTATACAAGGCCCGAAAAGCCGGGGATTTTTATCAACTGATTTGATACTTAGGGTAAAAAATAAAGTGATCTATGTCAGTTTGTTTTCTTCCTCTATGTTGTTCGCTTTTCTTTTCTCCTTTAAGTGGAGCTTTTTGGTTTTCGCACTTTCGATTGTGTTTTTGTCTTTTCATAATCAGGTTGAGAAGATTTTACTTGTTTCCATGCCTCGCTGGGAGATATACCTAGTGCATCGCATATTTTGCATGCAACATCAAAGAAAGGCATCATATATTTTTCTATTCTTGAGATCATATTTTGAGCTACACTTGCTCTTTGGCCTAATTCTGTTTGAGTCCAGCCTTTTTTCTCTCGTAATGTTCTAACTATTTTGCCGAATTCCATAAGCATAAAATATACAGTAATGTATAATTTAGCGCAACATTTTTCTAAAAAAATATTTGTTTTATAGTTGAAATGTTATATACTTTAATGTATAATGAGTTATGGATAATATAGATAAAGGAGAGGAAAATGAAACTCGGAAACATAATCCATACTCAAAGAAAAAAATTGGGTATGACTCAAATACAATTAAGTTCGATCGCTGGAACCTCTCAAAGAACCATCTCTGATATTGAGTCCTTTAATAGAATTCCAAGCTTTGACAATGTTTGCAAAATCCTCGATGTTCTCAATTTAGATATTACAAATACATGGTTAAAGACAAAATCACAGAATAAAGAAAAAGCCAATGCCTTCCATAAATAGCGGAAGGCTCAGAATCAAAGCTTGAGCATATATTGCTCTATAAAAATACATTCTGCACCGTAATGACTATTTCAGTAGGGATTAAGTTTTGAGTACGGCAAAAAATTTAATCGCATGAAATATACTATTAAAACACATATACAATTAAAGGAGGTAAATTGTTATGAAGTATATTGTAATTAGTATCACTGCATTGATATGTATTGTTCCATTTAGTGTATTTGCACAAAATGGAGCAACTGATGCTGGAAGTGTAGTATTTGACATTGGATCAATCATCGATTTTACTATCTATACCGGTGATTTATACAAAGGTGACAATCAAGTAACAGATATCACTATTGGCAGTGGGGTGACCTATCTAAATTGTAGTTATTTCGTAATCGATAATCTGGCAATTGGCGGTGAAATATTATTTAATAGCGTCAAGATCAAAGGAAACGATGATCCAGATACTATGTTTGCAATCGAACCTATTGTCAGTTATTACACTCCTCTTATGGATAAACTTTATTTTAGAACTTCTGTAGGGGTTATGTTTATATCTATACAATTCGCCGGATTCACAGATTCTATTACTCAATTAGGGTTTGGTTTTGGCGGAGGAATTACTTATCTATTAACCCCTCAACTAGGTATTTATGGAGGAGTAACATATGCCACAGCACTCGATGCGGAATTTGATGGGGAAACAATACCTGGCTCTGCATTTGATATAATTGATATTGGTATCGGTTTATCCATCTTCCTTTAATGTAGTAGTGCTACTATTCTTTTGCTAGTAATAAAATTGACCTGATTTAAGATAAGCGGTAAAAAATTAGATCGAATATACGGCATCTTCACCCGGGAGGACCACTGGGATAAGAAACATGCCTTTGGGAATAACCACTTGCTATTAACCTGATAGTAGAGCGAGTTAGATTTACTGGCCTATAAGGGTTATCTACTCGAGTTCAATCTTGCCAGAATTCAAGTCATCCTCTAGTTTCTTTATAGCTTCATCAAACTCATCAGTATGTGCGAGCTTGAGAGATACATTGACATTAAGAATTGGTACGTTGTCGGCTGTCTTAGCAGATAGTGCCTTCTCTATCTTCTCCAAGAGTGGAAACCCTAATGACTCAATTTTTTCTATAATGTCCTCAGGAAATAACGCCAATGCATCTATAACCGGCTCGATCTCTTCTTGGCCTGCCGCTCGCCTGATGCAGAGAGACCATTCGAGAGCTTCCCTATACGTCTCACCGACAAACCTAGCCACTGAGACAATATGTTCGACATCACCAGACTGACCTGGAGATCCGACAGCCTCTTGTAGACTAATATTCAAAGAGTACTCCAGTGCTTTTACGACTCTCCGGATCTCGTGGAATCTTGGGTTGGTCCACGATTGAATGTCCATTAGGGATATATTCTCACTCTTCCCCAGAGATAGCTTGTCATTGAAGCGGCACCGTAGTTCCTTGCAATTGTCAATTTCGTCTGAAAGCACTTGGGCGAAGAGCCGATACTCCCATGTGCTCGGTTGCTCAACAGCAAGAGAGAATGCTTTGCCGCTGAGGCTCAGGAGTAATTCAGAATATGGGGATACCCGGAGTTTCTGCGCCAAATGGAGCCCTTGCACCATCTGGTGCGCTAACTGAAGACGTAATGTCTCGATAATGTCTTGGGCTGTCTCAAAATCAAATGTCCAAAATTTGTCTTTGGTTCGAATCTCGTTAATAAACTCAAAGACTTGCGGATTGTCCACAGCGGAAGAGAAGTCGCCATCAGGGTTTTTCTCCCAGAGTGGTAAAGCAACTAGTATTTTCTTATCAACGAATACATATATGGGGATTCCCTTTATTCGAGCTGAGAGGTACTCCAGATTGGTGACTGACTTCTTTGAACGGTTGTCAACATGCCCATAGCGTCCACCAATAACAAGTACCATGATGTCTGCTTGCTCTTTAACACGCGCTTTACAATTCTCCACAGTCTTCTTGTCAGGATCGACTGGAAATGATGAGTACTCAGACAGGAGTGGTTGATACCCAAGATCGGATTTGATGAATTGCTCTAGGTCTGTCCGAATTTGGCGAAGATCGTAGTAAGTGGAGCTTACCATAACACACGGTGCACTGATAATATTCATGAGCATCCTCAATCAATATAATTATCTGTCTATTTATCCCTATTGTCAAGGGGTAGGGTAAATATTAGGCGGTGAGTGAATTAAGATAACTGGCTGTTTATTAAATCAGGTTCTAGATCCTATAAGGTTGGGGCTATTCATTAACTGTGGGTTAATTCATGGTCTTTCATCAATGATTTCACTAATAAGTTCTTCCACTTTCTTACGAAATGAAACATTGTTTGTAGATATAGAGATGCCTCTACCTAAGATTTTATCTGGCCACCCTCTAAAACGGTTGAATACGTATTTTAGCATATCTACACCAAAACTATCTTTTCTTTTTCCAAGAGCCATTTCAAAAAACTCTTTAGAAGCACCGACTATAAGATCAGCATATTGTAATAATGTCGAGTGAATCATACTTGAATAAAGAATGGAATCAGAAAATTGTAGTTTCCTAAGAGAACCAGAATAATATTCAACACATTTATTCGAACTCATACCATTCCAATATGCTGATGTATATTCAATATTAAAAGGATCAGGACAATTTCTGTCAGGCCAATCTAAGACAACATCAGATTTTTTTCCCTCCTCTTGTTCCTTGACGTGTAAAGCAAATCTCGTTAATCCGTCACAAAAAACATACTGCGTTAAATCCATTTTCATTTTTTTTAAAATTTCTTTCTGTTTACTATAAGATTCGATAGCTGCAATGATAATTGTATAATCAATATCCTTCATGTTTGTAAAAATAAGCTCTCGCCATGTTTTCGATGCAGATAATAAGCGATTATACATATCTTCTTTACCCCAATCAATGTATAACTTTTTTAAAGATTTAAAATTCCATTTCAATGGTATTCGCGGATCAAATCCGATACTTATTTTTACTTCTTCCATTTTTTCTTTAAGTGATTTTTCACTTTCATCTGATATGGCTATACCACCAAATATAAGAATATCAGGTATATCAGCTTCTCTTATCCCTCTTAGTTCTGAATTATCTGCAAACCATCGCATACTTATTACCTCTATCAACAATTATCGACATGTTTACATATCCATCTTGATAATGATAGTATTGTTGATAGCGGTAAATTAAGACTGGTTTAATACATATCTATCATAAAAAATCGCACCTTCATTGTTAACCGGGCGAGGGAAGAGCTAACAAGATGATGAAGCAAATGATGGAAAATGAAGCCCTAAGTATTAATCAATTTACGATATCTATGAAATATTAGGACGGAAATTTTTATACTGAGGTAAACTTCAGTGATCTAATTTTTTACATGTTATCTTAAATCGGATGCCGTCCGGGTGATTTTCACTGTTCGTAAATGTTCCATCTACAGAGAGAACGGCTTCCTGACAGGAGATTTCGGCTCAGTGTGGATCCTCACTAGGCTGGTCATTTAAAAGCGATCTTCTGCTTCTTCTGGAGTATCCATAATTTCTCCCGATCCATGCTCATCGTTCCAGTCCTCAGGAGACTTATTAGCCGGCAGATCTACCACCCCTAACCGTATCGAGTCGCCACCTTTTACATCGCTAATAAGACCGTAGCGTATCTCTGTGATTGAAAGCTTATGAGATTCTTTAATTTCTTTATTGTTATTTAGCAATTTTAGCCTCCTCTTAAAAATTATTTTATTAACATTTCAACAATACTTTTGAATTTATAAATATCGATAGGCTCAATGAGAGTAATGATTTTTCTTCTATCTTTGGGTAGATCGATATATTGTCCTTCTTTTAAAATTATCAGAATCGGTATATCTTTCGTTTTATTACTTGCTGAAAAATTTGAGAGTAGATCATTAGTTTTCAATTTTATATCTGTACCTGAGATAATGAACATTGGTTTCAAATTTCCTACGGCGATTCCGATATCAATAAGATTAGAGGCAGTTACAACCTCAAGGCCGAGTAACCTTAACAAACCGCTTATGAAATCGATTTTCTTTTGATCTTCTTCAACAATAAGTACACACTTTCTAAGGTCAAGATCAGGCATATTGAACTCTTGCCTGAATCTCTCAATTTCCGAGTACTCGATCTTGTAAAATCCACCTGGAGAATTCCTTGATTTGATCTTTCCACTTTGGCACCATTTCCTCACCGATTGCGGAGATACCTGAAGTAATCTTGCAGCTTCAGCAGTACTAAAATTTTTTTTCATTTTCTCTTCCTTAATTTCACAACCAATATCACTAGTGTCCAAATTAGCGAAGTTGAAATAGCCTAACTTATTGATAATACAGGACTTCTCTACATTTAAGCAATTTCGAGATTTCAATTCGCATTTTGGACAGCATAAGCTATTTTGGGGCCTATTTTAAGCTTGTTTTTGTTCCTTATAAATAAGGTTAGTACTTGAAAATATTAAACTTAGAGCCTTCTTGCTAATTTGGACAGCATGGGCACATGTTTATAAAACATAAGAATTTTGCCTAATTTGGACAGCCATGAACCAATATATATAATAATTACATAGCCAAAATAGGCAAAAAATAGTGTTAGTTTCTTTCAGATATTATTGTTCATTATTTAATAATAGCTCTTAGCTTTAAAATCCAAATTGGAACAACAGACCCTTTTCTTATCAGCATACTATTATAAAATTACATGTCCCATAATCCTTACGTGGCGTATGGCTTCCCCGGATCGCCTTTTCATTTCCGACACTTCTTGTTCTTGTCCTTGCTTAAACACTGGTTACAGAGCTCACCCGAGGTCGGTTTTGTATGTCGTTCTTCGTATTTTTTTGTAGGGTAGTTCGAGCAGTTTTTACACCAGTGCCAGGTATCTCTTACTCTTAGTCTTCTGTACTCCATAGGTTCCCCCCTTTTTTATTACAGCGCCGGCGGCCTGCACACCTTACATAGCGCATAGCCTTTCTTCCCGGCATCTTCATTGTTACTTACTCAAAAAACCATTGTTTGGCCTCCTCCAACGACCCGAAAACTCTCGTTTCGAAAGAAGCCTTTTTTAATTCGGGTATTGTCTCGAACATTTTCGAAAAGCTATACTCAAGAGCAGCTGGCGCTATTATAGCAGTTTTGCCACCTCCTCTGCGGGCCCTTTGCTTTATCCATATAGAGACCAACTTATTAATATTGTGTGGTGTTATGTCAATCATCTGTGCAGAAGAGAAATCCCATATGACATTTAGTGTATACAAGCCGCCAAAGAAGGATTGTGCAGTCTCGAAAAGCTCCTTTGTTGTTATATCACCGGAGCATTCCTGGACAGTATACTTTTTCTTAGGGTAAATAACTGTCTCAATCATCGACAAACCTTTTTATTCTTTCTACAGCGTCGTCGGCCTGCAGACTGAACAGGGCGTATATCCCTTCCGGACCGCCTCCAGAAGTGATATGGATATAAAATCTCCTGCTATGATTGCCAGACAAATAAATTGCCTTGACTCTCATGTTTATCAATAAGCGTTTTGTACAAGTTCATTTTTCGGGCATCTTCGGCCACCTCTGCTAGAATTTTCTTTTTGAATGAATAAATATTTTTATAATAATCAGTTATATAGAAGTGAGACTCTTTCAGATTAAAAAGTATTGATAAGTCTGTGGTAGATATTTCTTCATAACTTTTCGGATTTATTAATATGCTATAATTCGTGTCATTACTCCAAAGTTTGAATAAGTAATGTTTCTCTTGATTCGCCTCATACCAAATCTGTTCTATTTGAACAGTTTGTCTTCCTTTATTTTTTATTCGAAGGTTAAGTCTGTATGTTTTATTTTTTTTAGCATTGAAAACCCAGCTGTCAATCCAACAGCTATCTATCCGTAATTTCGGTTTATTGGTTAAATCCCTTGTAATCAGCCAAGTTGCGGATAATATTCCAGCAATTGCTGCTATACCACTGAAAAGAAGAGTGAGATTCATTATATTTAGTACCACTACCCTCGTCTATTTTCTCTTGGCTCATCCGGTCATATGCTTAATCCGATATCAGGTACAACCGATTCAGGGAGTGGTTTGGATGGTTGTATGAGAAAAGAGGTAACGAACCCACCTGATCGGCTGTTCCTATTCTAAGCTTTTAATTCTTCTATTGCTTTAGCTTCTCGCTTTTCATAAGCCTTTCTTATTTGCCTGGGGATTGTAACCAAATCGATTATGAGCATGACACCTAATATGATGATGAAAATAATGAATAAAATAAACCCGGTAGCCATACCTACTTCTCCTCCAGATGCAACAGTTTCCACCCCTTCTAATAAGCCAGATGCAGCGGCAGTAATTCCAAAAGTTAATGAAATCCAAGCTCCAATCCCTAAAACTAGATATATTATCCCCATTGTAATCTTCCCTATGTAAAACTTATGAATACCGAGGGTCCCTATAAAGAGCCATAAAACATATGCTAAGCCAGTACTCTTCTTGTACTTTTCCATTTCGGAGTTTAAAATGGATAATTCATGGTCAGACATTCCTTTTTTAATTCAAGGGTGCTTTCTTTCATAATTGCCTCCTTTTAAAAATCTATATTTTACTTAGAGGTTACTCACAATTCGGGTGGCCTGCACACTTTACACGGCGTATAGCCCCTCTGAACAGCCTCCTGCAGCGTAATAGGTATCTTGCTCTTGCTCAGGTACCGGCAGCCATCGATGTGGTACTTGGCCCCGCTCTTCGTGATGTAGACCGTAATCGCCTCCTGCTGCTGCACCTTCTTCCCCGGGTCCTCTTTCGAAACCTCCTGTTTCCCTCCCCACAGCCCCAGGCCCTTCTCTCGCGCTTGCATCTCATACTCCCGGAACGATTTCATATACTCGTCGTTAAACGGGTACTTCAGGTAGGCGTGCCCGTACCCCTGCTTGATGATCTCGGCGTTGAGGAAGAGCTCCGTCCCGCCTTCGATGACGAAGACGTACGCGAGGATCCTGCCGTACCTGTCCGTTTTCTCCCAGTCGTACTCGAGCCGGACCCGCTTCCCCTCGCACATTCTTTTCGTGAACGCGGAGGCCTCCTTGCCGTAGTACTCGACCGGTTTGTTGGGGTGCTTTGTCTCCGGGGTGTCGACGCCGATGAGCCGGACCTTTAGTCCGTTGTCGAGGACGATCGTATCACCGTCGACGACGCGCTGGACGCGGAAGAGGTCCTGGGGGAAGGTGAAGGTAGATATAGCGAGAAAAATGATCAGTATTAAGAATTTGACTATATTTCTCTTAAACATTTAGAAAAAAGGTCCTCAGGTTGTTCTGAAATATAAGTTCCTGGTACAGGAGGGAATGATAAATTAGAGATTAATATTTCTTCTGCTTTTTTATATTCTCTTATAGTGTAATTGAGGGTGATAGGTATTATTTTTTGTTTTTTAAAAATATTGATTATATAAGGATTAATATCATAACTGACTAACCAAGGATAAAATTGTTCTTGTATATATTCTGCTAATAACATATGATCTTTTTTTTCATAATAATATCTATATAATCTTTTACCATTCTTGTAATAAGGGGGATCTAGATATATAAAGCTACAATTATTTATTAATCTGTTTCTATGCCTCTTTAAGTACGAAATAGCATCAGAATAGACAACGGTTATTTGTTTCTTGTGTTCTGAAATACTAAATATTTGATCAATTAAATTTTGTTTATTAAATCTACATGAAATTTTATACTCCGATTTTTGTTCATATCCCCCTATTGGGCCGGCATTTAATAATCCTGAAAAATTAGTTCTATTAAAGAAAATGCCAGCTGTAGCAACTTCTAATAATGGATATTTTTTTAATGCGTTTGCATCTAAATATTTTTGAAATGAGTACCAAGTACTAATATTCACATTTAATTTATTGATATTTATGCATAATTCCTCTGTACTGTTTTTTAAAGCCTTCCAAAATGCATAGATTAAAGGATCTCGTTCTATCAAGGTGACATGGGAAACCAATCCTTCTGATAATAAATGTAAAGAAACACTTGCACCTCCCGCATATGGTTCGAAAAAATGAGAACCTAATAAGAGATTCTCTTTAATATAAAATTCGATATACTTACATAAATATTTTTTACTTCCTGGGTAACGAAAAGGGCTAATAAGGTTAGAAGTTTTCACTATTGAACCTACTTAAGGACTGATTTTGAAAAAATTTGTTCAATTAATGGACGCACTAATGATGCAAAATATTCTAGGTTTTTTGGATGTGGCAATATCCATTTACAATGAATTATTATATCAGAGAACTCTTTTATGGTTTTCCATTGACTTAATACACTTTGAATCCGATTAATATTAAAAATACTATTCCAATTCTTTATACAAAACTTTAATACAAATTCCAATCCAGGTTCTTTTCCTTTTTGCCCTGGATTCTGAATATAAAAATCTTTATTTAATTGTGTTTTTAAAGAATATTGTTCGATACACCAATTTAAAGTTCTCTCAATTAATGCTCTAAGTAAAAAAGTTGAGGCCAATGGGAATTTGTTATGATTAATCGTCGATATTTCCTTCGTAATTGTCAATAATTGATCATCCTTAATAGTGCACGTTAAATTCTCGAAGAATATTGATACTACTGGTTGATCTTGGTCCTTTTGAGAAGGAACAAGAGAAATTTTTTCATTTCGTTGAGTTTCTTTTTCTGAAACCGATTCTTTTTCTGCCGCCTTGTAATAATCACTTAGAGATGGATCTATTTTAGATATGTTATTAAAAATTTCATCTGGGGTGGTGCGTGTATTTGAGGGTGTTTTGCCAGTGGTTTGGTCAGGTATTAATAGTTCTCTAGCTATACATGCGAGAGATTTATTAAAGATATTCTTTTTTATATTTATTATTAGTTCACCTTTTTCATTGAAATCAAGCCCCAATTTCTCCTTAACACCTTTAAGAGTAAAAAATCTAGTGTAAGCATTAGGTTTAATTTTTGGATCATTTAAAATATCCTTCTCCCACATCTTGAGTTGATTTAATGACTTTGTATATTCGATTAAATAGTAGTCTCGCAAAGTCGTTATAATATTTTGTTTTGTCATACCAAATTCAGACATTAATTCCTCAAATGTCCTTCCAGATTTCAGTAACCTTGCTATACGTCTTTGTTTTGCAATAGGGGACCACGTTTCAATTCCGGGTTCTGTATGTCTTTTTGTTATAGTGATCTCAGCTGAAAGTCTATTGGGTGCTACATCTGCATCAATTTTTTCAAGGTAAGATAATAATATATTATCGTTATTTAATGGAAATCTTGATTTAAAATCATCGGGAATAAGCCTAGGATTTAATATAAGCTGGCATGCACATACCCTTCTATTGCCCTCTAATACAATATACTTACCATTCTCTTGTGTTACTATTATCCTTTCACCTGCTAACAATCCACGTATTTCTATTATACTTTTCGCTAATTCACATACTTTTTCAGTTTTTAATAACAAAATAATTATTTCTTTTTGGGTAGTATTCTCATTTGCATCAATTCTCGGATTTTCATAATCTAACAAAATATCCTTTGTTTTTAAGCTTTCTTGACTCCATGTATTATTAATCATTTCAATACCACCATAGTTAGATCTGTTATGCTACGAGGCTTGCTGCAGGTATGAAAGTGTAGGCTTTTAATCCAAAGAATCGAGCTCGATTACTCGCCTCTTTATATCAATCTTAAGGCAATGAATCGCGAATTGCAAATTTATCTCCCAGTAAAGTATTATTCATTCCTTCGATAGAAGCCACTGACTGGCTTCGTCATATGACCTGAATACTTTAATCTTAAAAGGAAAAGCATCATTATCGGACATTATTTGAAACATCCGAGCCATGCCGTATTCGAGATCTGATGGGGCTATTACCGCAGTCTTTCCACCTTGTCTGCTTGATCCGCCCCTTTGCACAATAGAAAACATTTGTCTCAAGAACTCATTTGAAATCTTATCGAAGGAGGCATTCGAGAAATCCCACAGGGTGTACAGTGTGGGGTTACCGCCGTAGAAGGATTCAATAGTATCCATCAGCTCCTGCTCTATCAAACTCCCAGAGCACTTGTGAATGGTCAAATCGTGCTCAGTGTCAACGGTTGTCTTAATCATCGACAAACCTTTTATAGCAACTCTTTACTTTGCTATATCAGTTTCTCTTCCTCGCACCTTTTAATGAGTTCTTTGTAGCGGTCGGTGCTTTTATATTCTTTGAATTCGTCCTTGTTTAGTATTCCTTGAAGCTGTTCTTTCGATATTCCCCATATCAGTAAATCTTTTATTGAATCTATGGTCCAATCCAATGATAGATAATTTTGTATAGCGCTTTTAATCCTCCCAGGCATGGAAACTTGTGAATGCCAATCTTTTATCGTTGATGACATAATTATTTCTCCCAGCAGATACTATCCCTAATTAGATAATAGAACCAGATCCAGGCTATTTCAACGCGCCCCCTAAGAAGTACGGCCAGATAATCAGCCCCAACAGAGCCCTCCAGAAAGGCAGCCCTACAAAGTCGATCGTGAACAGCCAGCCGATAAACCAAATCACACCAGCACACGTACCCTTTTCAGTCGACTTACGGTGTTTGGTATCACTGCTCAACTTGGTTCTCCTTTGTTATTATGGTCCGTCTACCTTGCAGCAGCAGGTTACCCTTTTTCTCAATCAGCCACTTCTTGGCTTCATTGAAAGACCTGAATACTCTTATCGTAAAAGGAATTTCGCCGTTCTCAGTCATTATCTGGAACATCCTGGCCATTCCGTATTCGAGATCCCTTGAGGCAATCACGGCTGACTTGCCATTCTTTCTGCAGCACCCCAATTTTTGTACTAGCATAGATAATTGTTTTACAACTGTCGCAGGGGTGTCGGCAAGGGAGGCTTTTGAGAAATCCCACACCACATTCATTGTGGGATTCCCGTTGTAGAAAGAGTGAATGGCTTCTTTAAACTCATCAGCAGTTATGCCTCCAGAGCACTTGTGAATGGTCAAATCGTTCTGTTTATCAACGACTGTCTCAATCATTGAACCCTCGAATCAGCTTAATTATTTGACCCTATTATATTTCTTATCGGATTATAAGAGGGAATAGCAAATATTTCTGCTGGGTTAATCGATTTAAGATAATTAGCGAAATATTAAATCAAAACGATTGAAGATAACGAGTAAATTCTTAGATCGATTTGAAATTTTATGAAAGCAGTAAAACAAGAGCTAGGTTTGTCATTGTATACACATCACTGAACCGAACAATATCGCACATGTTTTCAGCTTTAAGAATCAAAGATAATTGGTTATTTTGATGTTTAAAAAATTCGCAACTTTTTCGCAACATTATTCTAGACACTCACTATTGGTTAAGACAGTGCAAATTCTTAATTCCTTATATTTCTAATAATTACTGTCTTAACCGATACCAGCAATCATACATATACAATGACAACGATGCGGACGGAATACCGAATGATGAGGACGATGACGATTTCACGGGTATAGGGCCGGATTTTCCGAGGACCTACTCCTGCAAGAACGATCTGTTTTCCTCCTTGTGTGAAGAACCGGATTATGAGGAGGAAAGCGACCGGGAGAAGAGGAACAACCTCTCAGAATACCTCCTCGGGACAAACGTGTCGGCAAACCTGGGAAGTTACAATATCGGCGGTACCGTGGTATATGCATTCTTCGACAGGCTTGTTGATCCGTACTATAATTACGACCCTGATGGAGGTGACAAAACAGGCCACTATTTTCGGGGGAAGGATTACGTCTCTTCGAGCGTCTACTTCAAGCTCTCCGAGCCTGCCGAGATCTTTGGAGAGGTGACGGGATCTGTAAACAGAAAGCTTTCGTACTACCCCGAGTTCAACGGAGGATACTCTTCTGCGGTGGGCCTCTCCGGCGGGGTGAGGGGCAGGGTAAACGACGCCGGAATCATCCTCTGGGGAGCGTACCTGCCCGCAAATCTGGTGAACCCGCATGCTGTAGAACTGCCCGAGGGGAGAAACAACATTTTGTGCGGACTCTTGGGGATCAATACCTCGTTGATGGGGAGGCGGCTCTCCGGCTGGATCTACGGATACAGAGAGCTTAACAGCAAAGATTATCCCATGAACCCTGAGACAGGTTTTTCATACGCCTACAAGGCCAAGGTCCCTGTTTCCGGCTCAACCTCATTGGCCCTGAGCCAGAATTATGAGGCAATTGACGGGTACTATCTCTCTCCGGCCCTCCGCTCGTATAAGATAGCTTCAAAATTCTCGCTGAAGCACAGTTTCGAGGAATTTGACCTGGCCCTGTCTCTGGAAAACAGGCTGGGAGGGGCGCAGAGGGAGCGGTTACGGGTAGGGACCGGCCTCGGAGTGGAGCTGCTGCGCAGGAAACCGGAGCTTGACATGTCGATAATGGCGATCTACTACAACACGGAAGACGACCGTTATGCGTATATCTATCCGTATGAGCGCCCGTTTGCGGGATGGGGATTCATGCCCTCTTTGGTAAAGGGACAGGGATTGACAGGCGCTGGTATTCTGGTAATGCATTTCGAAGATGGACTAACCCTCGGCGCAAGGCTGAAATACCGGTATGATTTCTATGACAGCGCGTACAGGGGGGCAACAATCTATCTCTTGAGCAAGGTATATTTTTAGATGAGGTTTAACCCCTTTTTTCACAAATCACAGTAAATAATATGAAACGGGTGTTAACTATGTGCTCAAATTTCTCTCGTGATGTTGTTCACTCGATTGTGGTGGATCTTTAAATAAGATTTCAAAAACTTCGCTTTTGAAATTTCAATGACATTAGTAAAAAAAGGCACATGACATGGACATAGGTACCAATTATTCTCACAAGATTAAGCTTAAAATACGTTTCCAGCCACCGTATAGCTGTTTCAAACATATTCACTACATCCTCCATGAGAAGCACAGAGAAGGTGAAGACGTGGGAGTGAATCATGGTTTTATAGCTCCATAACTTCTGCAAAGGAGTTTTACCGTTCATGGTGATTCCGCAAGAAGCGCGAGCGGTATTCCAGGTATCCTGCCATTGCTTTTTCCCTTATGAAAGAACTCGTAAGTATCATTACACCGTTTGGGGTGGATGGAGAGGAAGCATTCGTCATCCTTTCTGTGAGAGTTCTCGACGATAGCCTGCAGGTGTTTAGCACCAGGAGGGATGGCAGTGAGCTTTGCGTCGAGCAGAGCGAACAGCGTGTTCCACTCTTCTTCTTTTTTCCTGCTTCCCATGCAGAACTAGGCGCCGTTCCCACCCGCATATTCCACCTCAAGCAGGTGCTGTCCCTGAAACCTCTCACCGAACCCGAGCAGCTGAGGCTTGCCATCGAGGAGCTGGGGCCAGCATTTATCAAGATGGGCCAAATACTGAGCCTGAGACCGGATATCATCCCCAGCGAGTACGCGTGGGAGCTTGAAAAGCTCCAGGACAGAACCATGGGAGAGCCCCTCGACCGTATAAAAACGGTCATTGAGGACGAGATCGGCCGGGAGATTTCCACGCTCTTTGCGAGCTTTGAAGATCGTCCCGTAGCCAGCGGTTCAATCGCCCAGGTCCACAAGGCGGTATTGAGGAATGAGCGGGAAGCGGTGGCCGTAAAGGTATTGAAACCGGGTACGCACGAGATCGTGAGGAAAAACCTTTCCATCATGCGGCTCTTCGTAAGGCTCGCCGTTCATTACATCCCCGAGCTCAAACTCTACGGTCCGGCTGAAATCCTGCAGGAGTTCTCCGAGATCCTGATCGGAGATCTGAACTTCGTGCGTGTAGCGCAGTTCATGGAGAGGTTCTCCCACTTTTTCAAGGGGCGAGATTTCGTGCATATACCCCGTGTGTACCGGGATCTTACCACGCCGAGCGTGCTCGTCATGGAGTATATCGACGGTATAAAAATTTCGGACGGCGATGCCCTGCACAGGGCGGTGAGCGAGATCGACAGGATAGAAAACAGGCTGAGCTTTGCATGATAATAGCGGCGCTGCTGCTCGCATCCTCTATACTCGTGCAGGCGGGCATCGGTCCGCTTATAAGGGGCCATCCCGTTCCCGGGCTCGCCGGATTCTTTATTGCAGCGGTGATGGGGCTCTGGCTTTTGATAGGCATAATAAGGTCTGGAAGACTGAGATGACTATGTATACAGCGCTGGAGGTGGCAAGTGTCGAACAGTTATAAGAAAGCGGTTATGAACAACGGTGTTCTCACCGTACCCGATTTTGTAAAGATCCCGTTCATTATCGGCGACGGTACAGGGCCCGATATCTGGAGGGCGGCCATGTGCGTATTTGATGAATCCATACGCAAGGCCTACGGGGGCAGGAGGAAAATAGAGTGGATCGAGATGCTCGCCGGCGGCAAGGCCCATGACGAGACCGGTCAGTGGCTCCCCAAAGAAACGCTGCAGGCGTTCAGGGAGATGCTTATAGGGATAAAAGGCCCGCTTACGACACCGGTCGGCGGCGGCATCAGAAGCCTCAACGTCGCCATACGACAGCTCATGGACCTCTACTTCAGTCTTCGCCCGGTACGCTATTTCAGGGGCGTACCCTCGCCGGTGAAGCACCAAAGCTCGTGGATATGGTCGTCTTCCGTGAAAATACCGAGGATGTTTATGCGGGCTTCAAGCTCGAGCAGGGAGACGAAAACACGAAAAAGCTGCTCGCGTTCATGAGGGCGCACTACGGCTGGAATATTTCCGAAGATTCGGGAATCGGCATCAAGCCGGTAAGCGCAGCGCGCATCAGGCGGCTGATCGACGCAGCCTTTCAGTACTCGATCAGATACGGCCGCAGGAGCGTGATCCTCATTCACAAGGGAAACATACAGAAGTTTACAGAGGGCGCCTTCCGAAAGTGGAGGTACGAGCTCACAGAGGAAAAATACGGCGACCGGGTCATCACATGGGAGGAATACACCGCAGCCAGTAAGGAAAAAGGAGCCGACGGTCGTATACTGATAAAAGACGTTATCGCCGATATCTTCTTCCAGCAGTCGCTGACGAGGGCGGCGGAGTTCGACGTGCTCGCGACGTCTAACCTGAACAACGACTACATCTCCGACGCGCTTGCCGCACAGGTCGGTGGTATAGGCATTGCACCGGGCGGAAAAATCAATTACAGCACAGAGCATTCGGTGTTCGAGGCCACCCACGGCACAAATGTATGCAGGCCTGAGCCGGGGCTTGCTGAACCGGCATGCACGGACCCGCTGTGTCGGGATACTCACCGGTGGCCGGAAAATTCCCTCTGCACTGTGTATTTTTATTGCATTTCGTTCTGATAATGGTAGACTCATGTATCATGTACCATTAAAATATTCTACGCTCGTTGAACAGAGAGGAGGGAAAAATGGTGATGAAGAAATTCCTGAACAAGCCGGAGGATATTGTCGTCGAGCTGAACCGGGGCCTCGTCGCGGCCTACAGCGATATTCTTGAGCTCGCTGCAGAGGATATAATCGTCCGCAGGAAACCGAAGGAAAAGGGCAAGGTGCATATCGTCTTCGGTCAGGGGGCCGGGCACGAGCCGGCTTACAACGGCATGGTCGGCTACGGGATGCATGACGTAGAGGTACCAGGAGGGATATTCGCCTGTGCGGGAGGCGACAGGATTTATGAGGGCATCAAGATCGCCTGGGAGAGGAGCGGTCACACACCCGTTCTCGTGCTCATCGCAAACCATGAGGGCGATGTCATCAACAACGGCATAGCCATCGACATGGCCAGGGATGACGGTATTGATGTAGAGAGTGTGATAATGTATGACGATATCGCCAGCGCGCCGAAGGGGGAGGAGGAAAATCGGCGCGGCATGGCGGGGATGACCATCCATTTCAAGATTGCCGGTGCTCTCGCCGAAGAGGGCAAAAGCAGGGATGAAATCATAAGAAAGACCAGGGAGGTGGTCGCGGATACGAGGACGCTCGCCGTGGCCCTGAGGGCGTGCACGATTCCGACCAGCGGCCAGCTGCTGTTTTCCCTCGCAGATGACGAGCTTATCATCGGGCCCGGCGTTCACGGTGAGGCGGGACCTGAGGGGCCGATGAAAATGGCCAGCGCCAACGAGGTAATGGACATTGTGGCCGAGAAGGTAATCAGCGACGGAGAATTCAAGAGCGGGGACGACGCACTTGTTCTCATAAACGGAAGCGGCTCGACAACGCTCATGGAGATGTTCATCCTGTACGACAGGCTCAAGGACATACTCAAAGAAAAGAATATTACCCCGTACAAACCGCTGATCGGCAATATGATTACCACGCAGGAAATGGCGGGATTTTCTCTTACGATGTGCAGGACCGACGAGGAAACAAAGCGGCTCTGGAGTGCCCCGGCGGACACACCCTACTTCAAGGTGGTGTAGCATCCCGTGCGGCGGACGGGGTGATGAAAAAACGCTGAATCAGCGCCGAAGAAAGGCCGCGGGCGGTGAGCGCCCGGGGAGGGTATACGCTGGGAAAAGACGCCGCTGCGGTTGAAACGGGCGTTGTTACGGTAGAGTAGGGTGCACGGACCGGCGGGTAAGAGAATTTAATCCGGAGGTAGATAGATGCAGGCGGCGGTATACAGTGGAGTGGGGAAAATCGAATGCCGGGAGGTGAAGAAACCGGTCATCAGCGACAGCGAGGTCCTGATCAGGGTGAAAGCCGCAGCGATATGTGGCACCGATCTGAGAATTTTCAAGAGCGGGCATTTTGCGATACTGGAAGGCGAGGAGAGAATTCTCGGCCATGAATTTTCGGGTGAAATCGCCGAGGTCGGCTCAAGGGTCACACGGTTCAAGCCTGGCATGAGAGTGGGTGTTGCCCCCAATGTCGGCTGCGGCACGTGCAGCTACTGCAGAATGGGAAAACTCCATATGTGCCCTGAATACGTGGCCGTGGGCATCAGCTTCGACGGCGGTTTTGCCGAATATTTCAAGGTCCCCGAGAAGGCCGTCCTGCAGGGGAACCTCATTCCCTTTGAGGAAATGACGAGCTTCGAGGAGATCGCACTCGCGGAACCACTCTCATGCTGCGTCAACGCCTATGAGTCGGTGGGGACGAGGCCCGGTGACGATGTACTGATTGTGGGCTCGGGTCCGATGGGGGCGCTGCACCTGCAGATAAACAGGCTTGCGGGGGCGCGACGCATCATGATCGCCGATATCGTCGAGGCGAGACTGAAACTGTTGGAAAAATTCAGACCCGACGTCATCATCAATACAAACAATGAAAATCTCGTTGATACGGTGATGACGCATACCGGCGGAAAGGGTGCAGACGTCGTGATTACCGCCTGCCCCGCTCCCGACGTGCAGAGGCAGGCAGTTGAGCTCACGGCAAAGCTCGGCAGGATAAACCTCTTCGGAGGGCTGCCCAAGGGGAAGGAGCACGTTCCGCTCAATACGAATATTATCCATTATAACGGAATCATCGTTTCCGGCACCACAGGCGCCTCCATAGCTCATTACGAGCATGCAATAAGGCTGATCATCGACGGGCAGGTTGATACGAAAACGGTTGTCAGCAGAAAATTCAAGGTCACGCAGGTCAGGGAGGCCTTTGAATACGCAATGAGCGGCGAGGGTCTGAAGACAATAATCGAGTTTTGAGCCCGGCCTGTCAACGCGTTTGCGGCTTTGTGAAATCCCCCTATGAAGGCGCGTCAAGGATGCGCCGTTGAGAAATGCCCATGATGAATGAAAAATCGCGTGTGCAGGCTGCGATGCAGTTCAGGGATACTGATGTCGTTCCATGGCAGATCGATTATACTACGGAGCTTGGCGCTCTGATCATGGATGCACTCGGGATAGAAGAGCAGCGGCGACTGGTGCGCGGGAAGAATATCTATAAATACAACGCGCTGAACGATTTCATGGGCAACCATCTCTGCTATCTCCGGAGCGAGCCGGTAGACGGCTTAAGGGAGGCCGGGCCCGATATCTGGCTTGACGAATGGGGCGTTTCATGGGACAGGAGCATCGACAAGGATATCGGGACTCCGGTAAACACGGTGCTTACGCAGATGGATCTGGCCGGGTTGTCGCTCCCGGATCCCGACAGCCAGGTGCGCTTCGCTCATTTTATGCCGCTCATCGAGGTGAATGAAGAGCGCTATGTCGTCGTGAAAATATCGAGGTGCCTCTTCGAGAGAGCGTGGTCACTCAGGGGTATGGAGGCGCTGATGCACGATTTTATCCTCAACCCCTCCTTCGTGCACGAGCTGTTCACCCTGCTTGCCGATTATACCGTCAGGCTCATAAAGAACCTCGCCGGTTTCAGAATAGATGCCGTACGATTCAGCGACGACTGGGGCGGACAGCGGGGCTTGCTGATAAGTCCTCGAATGTGGCGCGAGTTTTTGAAACCGTATCTGAAGAGAATGTACGATCAGGCGCACAGCCAGGGCTATACCGTCTTCATACACAGCTGCGGCGATATCAGTGCAATACTCGACGACCTCGTCGAGATCGGCGTCAATGTGTTCAATCCCTTTCAACCCGAGGTCATGGACATTGCCGGCATAATCGAAAGATACGCGGGCAGGCTCGTGTTTTACGGTGGGCTGAGCATACAGAAGACGATGCCCTTCGGCACAACCGGAGAAGTCAGGGCGGAGGTCGGGAACAGACTGGAGCTGGCGCGGCGCCACGGGGGCTACATCATCGGCCCATGCCACGACATGCCGAGGGACGTACCCTTCGAAAACGTCCTCGCAATGCGCGCTATGCTGCAGGACCAGAGCGGTCGAAGGGAAGCCTGAAAAGGAGGGCAGGACATGGAAAAGCCTTTGAAACTACTCCAGCTCGGTGTCGGCTTCTGGGGATGGAGCTGGGTGCAGGTGGCCCTCGATTCTCCGCACTGGGAGCTCGTCGGTATCGTCGAAATGCGTGCCGCGAACAGGAAAAGGGCAGCCGATCATTACGGTCTCGGCGACGGCCGGGCATTCGATTCCCTGGAACATGCGTTGCAGTCGGTGGACGCCGATGCCGCGCTGGTCGTGGTAGGCGCCGAAGCGCACAGGGATGTGGCCATAGACGCGATCGAGCGCGGGCTGCACTGCCTGGTGGAAAAACCCATCGCGCCGACGATGGTGCAGGCACGGGAAATGGTGGAAGCGGCGCGGCGGAGCGGGCGCAGGTTGATGGTGAGTCAGAACTACCGTTTCAAGCGGGCCCCGCGGACGATAAAGGGGTTTTTACGCAGGAACATCATCGGAAATATCGGATCGGTGTTCATCAATTTTCAGAAGGCGCCCTATTTTACCGGTTTTCGCATCGAGATCGACGAACCGCTGATTACCGATATGGCCATTCACCATTTCGATCAGATACGCAACATACTCGGGCGGGAGCCGGTGAGCGTCACCGCACGGAGCTGGAACACGAGCTGGAGCAGATTCAGGGGAAACCCGGTTGCAAACGTCGTGTTCGATATGGACGACGGGTCCGTCGTTTCCTATACGGGGAGCTGGGTGTCGCACGGCTGGGAGACGCCCTGGGACGGCGACTGGTGCCTGCGGGGTCCCGGTGGCGAGCTGCGCTGGAGGCGAAACGAGGTCGCCTTCCGCACCACAAACCTGCTTCAGGAGGTGTATACGAAAGGGGCGCTCGAGGGGGCGGGCGAGCTCCGGCTGGAGCTCGACGAAATGGATGAGGAGGACAGATGGGCCTGCCTCGGCGAGCTTGCCGCGGCGATACGCGGCGGCCGGGATGCGGAGACATCGGGCAGCGACAACCTGAAGACACTTGCAATGGTGCTCGGCGCCTGCAGGTCTGTACAGCAGAAGCGTACGGTGCGCTTGGAAGAGGTGCTCGAAGAGTAATAGCGGTTCGAATTCATAACAGAATGATGAAACAGGGTTAAGGGTAAACGGGTAAACGCTTATGTGCAGGGAAAAGGCGATTGCGGTGATGAAGGATTACTTCGGCGAAGAGAGATTTACAGCGCATACGATGAAGGTGCTCTCCTACGCCGAGCGGATTTATGCAGCCGAAGGCATACGCGATGAGTTTGTTCGGCATGTCGTTACGCTGGGAAGCGTTTTTCATGATATCGGTATACCTGAATCACTGAAAAAATACTCATCGCTCGATGCGCAGTATCAGGAAAGGGAGGGGCCCGCAGTCGCCAGACGGCTCATGACTGAAATCGGTGTACGGTCCGACGTGCTCGAGAGGGTGTGCTACATCGTCGGCAATCACCACAGCCGGCAGCGCGTCGACGGGATCGATTTCCAGATTATATGGGAAGCGGATTTTCTGGTCAATGTTCAGGAAGGTACTATCACCATCGACGACGAAGACCTTCCGGGAATTCTGGAGACAAACCTGAAAACCGTCTCGAGCAGGAAATTCGCATCGGAGGTGCTCGACCGGTGAGCCGGGGAGGGATGTCCCGCGCGACACGGGAGGGATTTGAGTAAACGGTGTCGAAGGGAGTCGGCGTGACCGGGGAAGCCGGTACTGATCGCCGCCGGGAAAGGTGACGCCGCAATGCAGCGCTGCCCGATGCGCGTTGAGGAGGTGTGGTCATGAAGGCGATTTTGATGACCGCGACCGGCGGACCGGAGGTGTTAAAGCTGCGGGATGTGCCGAAGCCTGCAATCAAGAGCGATACAGAGATGCTGGTACGGATTAAGGCGGCGGGACTGAACCCGGTGGATGCGAAGCAGAGGCGCCGCGGCACCTGGCATCCCGCAGAGCTGCCTCAGATATTGGATCTCGACGGGGCCGGCATCGTCGAGGAAACCGGCAGGGGGGTGACGCGCTTCAGCGTCGGCGACGAGGTATACTATGCCTACGGCGGTGTGGGGATTTCGCCGGGAAATTACGCCGAGTACAACGTTATTGACGAGCGTTGCGCGGCGGCTAAGCCGAAGGGGGTATCGTTTACCGAAGCGGCGGCGCTCCCGGCGAGCCTGATCACGTCGTGGGAGTCCCTTTTCGACAGGGCAAGGCTCGCCCCGGGCCGTACGGTGCTCATACACGCCGGCGCGGGCGGCATCGGCCATGTTGCCGTTCAGCTTGCGAAGGTGAAGGGCATGCGGGTGGCCGCCACTGTGTCCGATGCGGAAAAACAAGCCCTCGTGAAGAAACTCGGTGCTGAAAAGGTGATCGATTACAGGGAAGAGGATTTTGTCCGTGAAAGCCTCGACTGGACGGAGGGCCGCGGCGTCGATGCGGCGGTGGACCTCGTCGGAGGCGAGACCTTTTTCAGGACATTCGGCGCGGTGCGCCTCTACGGCACGCTCGTGGCGCTGCTCAGGCCCGAGGTCGTGCACGGCGACTGGACGGAGGCCCGTCTCAGGAATCTGGACATCAGCTGCGAGCTCATGCTCTCGCCCATGTATTATCATAATATGGAAGAACAGCTGCGCCAGACCCGCATACTCGAGGAATGCGCCGATATGGTCGACGCAGGCCATATAAGGCCCGTGGTGAGTCGGAGCTTCAGCCTCGATCGCGCGCCGGAGGCCCATAACGCGCTTGAAGAGGGACACACCGTAGGTAAAATTGTGCTCACGGTGTAGTATGGCAATATTAATATTAATGATACTTACACACTAGGCACACACTATTACTTGACAGTATTTGTGCTGCTGTGTAAAATTAGTAGAATTGTACCGCTTCACAATGATCATGCGCGTAACAGGGTTTAATGATGATCAGGATCTTTGCTATGCTTTCCTTACTGCCAGCTGATGTGTGACCTCAAAACCCTAATCCCGTCCTGAACACGGCGGCGGGAATTAACTCTTTCTGTTGCATAACTGTTCGTATCAAGACGACCGGCGGCGAGTAACGCTGCTGGCAGCTTTCTCAAATGACGCGGGACAGACGGTCTATTTACGGGAAGGGTCGCAGGGCAGCATGGGGCCGCGGCCCGGGATGTAAAATAATGCTGTACATACGTAATTAAATGATTGATAATACATTTTAATAATGGTACACTCCATGCCTTTTTCGGAAGAAGGATAAATAATCAGTCAGTTTACAGAGGGGAGCGATATAAATGGTACTGCAGAAGCTGAAAAAGATTTTTGAGCCTGTTGCCATAATATTAATACTTGCCGGAATTGTCGGTTTAATACAGCCGATGGGACTCGGTATTTTTAGATGGGGTTTCAATATTCTCTGGATGGGGCTCGTTTTATACATGCTATTCTCTCATTTTCCGAACTAAAGGGTTTCGCATTTATTTGCTCATGATTTTAAAGAGCACTAAACTGGTAAATACATAACAGGGGGGTGATAGAAAAAGAAAAAGTTATATATTGTTTTTGGTTGTTAAACTCATTATTTAATTTTAAAGGAGGATGTAGAATGAGAAAGAAAACATTGATACTGATAATTGCGCTTGCGTTGATTGTGATCGGGTCTATCTCCATTGTTTATGCGGAAAAGAAAGAAAAAGCGGAAGGCCCGATTACCTTGAGGCTTCTCTATTTTCAGTGGGCACCCGGTAATGCCTTGGCAAAAACAGCAGCAGGATATGAAGCAGCCACCGGCGGACGGGTCAAGTGTGAAACCGAACTACCGGGCTTCGACCAGTGGTACGCAAAATGGCTGTCTTCAATCCAGGCACAGGAGTATGTATGGGACATCATCGTTATTGACTCTCAGTGGCTGGGTATGGCAGTTGACGCCGATTCTGCTGTAGATCTTACTCCACTTATTGGCAACAAACCGTTCGTCAAGCAGATTCCCCCTACCATGAAACCGTACTACATGGGCGACCCGACTGACAGCGGTAAAATCTGGTCGGTACCTCTTGAGGCCGATGCTGAACTTATGATCTACCGTAAAGATCTTTTCGAAGATTCCGCAAATAAAGCAGCATTCAAGAAAAAGTACGGGTATGAGCTCCCATCCCCCCCGGAAACCTGGTTTCAGGTCTATGATATCGCTGAATTCTTCAATGACCCTGCGAATAATTTTTACGGTTATATATCGAAGTTTGGAATACCCTACGACGTAATCACCTGGGACTTCAACCAGGTGCTCTGGTGCTGGGGGGGCGCGTTCTGGGACAGGGCGACAAAAACTGCTCAGGGTTACATCAACAGCCCCGCAGCCGTGGAGGCGATGGAGTTCTACAAGAGCCTGACAAAGTTTGCTCCTCCGGGCTGGCCGAATGCCGCCTTTGATGAGACCGTGCAGAGCATGAGCCAGGGACTTGTTGCAATGGCCGTTGAGTGGTCTTCCTTCGCACCGAGCATTTCAGACCCGAACAACTCCAAGGTCTACGACAAGGTTGCGTTCGCGGTTCCGCCGAAGGGGCCAAAGGCGCATGTAGTGAGCCTCGGCGGGCAGCCGATGACAATTAGTGCATACTCGCCCTATCACAAGGAAGCCGCCGATTTTATCGAGTGGTTCTATCAACCGGAACAGATCTGGACATATGCCGAAAACCAGGGGCACCCGGCGTACCTGGACGTGTTGTCATCTCAAAGGTTCTGGGATATTCTTCCTCAGAACAAAGCCCTGTATGAAGCTCTCCCTTATGTCCGCGATGTATGGAACATACCGGTGTATAATGAGCTCTTACAGTCTTCACAGGAGCTTCTGAACAGCGCTGTTACAGGCGCAAAACCAATCAAGGAAGCTCTTGATGAACTGGCGGCAAAACATCAGAAGATTATGGATGGTTTCTACAAATAATTTAATCTTTATAATAACGGGGCCCCTGACAAGGGTCCCGCTTTAATTTTTCATGAGGAGGCAATAACCTTGAGTACGGTAACTTCCACAGGAGGAATGACTAAAAGGAAACGAAAACGGAGAGGCATAACGGATAAACAATTGAAATACATGTTTCTCATGCCCTGTATCGCACTACTGGCATTTCTTATTATGTATCCGCTGATCTGGTCGGCCTATTTGAGTTTTACAGATTACCGGGCAGTTGAGGGAAGATTCAGGCTTTTTCCGGGCCTGGTGACGGAAAGGCCCGGGACTAAACTGGTAAAACCGAACTTTATAGGATTTCAAAATTACAAAAATGTTCTGCGGGATCAGTATATATGGAAGCATTACCAGACCACAGGGAAATTTGTAATAATATCTGTAGTGGCACAGTCGATTATCGGCCTCGCTCTGGCACTGCTGTTCAACAGGGAGTTCAAGGGAAAAGGAATTATCACAACGCTGATTTTCGCTCCAATGATGCTCTCACCTGTAGTGGTGGGCATGTTCTGGAGATACATGCTGGAACCCAACTGGGGGGTTATAGATTACCTGTTGAACACCCTATTTGGTCTACAGAAAATTGAGTGGCTTGCACATGAAAAAACGGCCCTTTTCGGAGTCATCATTGCCGATACATGGATGTGGTCTCCATTCATGTTTCTGTTCTGCCTCGCTGGTGTTTCAGCAATTCCAAAGTATCTTTATGAAGCTGCCGAAGTGAATAAGGCTTCCGGCTGGTTCAGGTTTTCTCACATCACTTTTCCACTCATGTGGCCTCTCATGATGATTGCAATGATATTCCGTACTATGGACGCTTTTAAACTCTTTGATATTGGATGGGGTATGACGCAGGGCGGACCCGGTTACAGTTCGCAGCCGGTATCGATGCTGCTCTATCGGGATGCTTTCCTTTCCAGCAAAACAGGAGTTTCCTGTGCCTTTGC
>Ga0307379_10002411_pt1 | contig 27764 bp, 24 predicted proteins | sample UN2MG_FD_202237 | JGI IMG/M metagenome (GOLD analysis project Ga0307379, IMG submission 202237) | Soil microbial communities from Risofladan, Vaasa, Finland - UN-2 | ecosystem: Environmental > Terrestrial > Soil > Coastal area > Acid sulfate soil | place: Finland: Risofladan, Vaasa | collected...
TAGGATGCAGCAACTTGGGAATGAATTACAAATATGGCGAAGGAGTTGGAAAGGACCTGGCCAAGGCCGTGGAGCTATACCGCAAATCATGCGATGGCGGCGACATGTCGGGATGCAGCAACCTGGGAGTGATGTACCAACTTGGCGAAGGAGTTGGAAAGGACCTGGCCAAGGCCGTGGAGCTTTACCGCAAGGCGTGCGATGGCGGCGACATGGTAGGATGCAGCGTCTTGGGATTTATGTATGAAAATGGCAAGGGAGTTGGAAAGGACCTGGCCAAGGCCGTGGAGCTATACCGCAAATCATGCGATGGCGGCGACATGTCGGGATGCAGCAACCTGGGAGTGATGTACCAACTTGGCAAAGGAGTTGTAAAAGACTTGACCAAGGCTATAGCGCTTTACCGCAAGGCGTGCGACGGCGGCGACATGGTGGGATGCAGAAACTTGGGATTGATATACCAACTTGGCAAAGGTGTTGAAAAGGACCTTTCAAAATCAAAAAGACTGTACCGCAAAGCATGCAAAGGGGGGAACAAAGAGGCCTGCACCGGGCAATAAAAGGAGATTGGAAAAACGGCTCGACTCGGTCCCCTGCCCCGAACCACCCTTAACAGACACCAAACGAATCCACAGGAAGCACCAGGATCGCTCCGACCAGGTCGACCCGACCTTCACCATTCACCAGTGATCAAGCACTTAGGCGATCTTCCCGATCTCGAAGATCCACGATCGCCGCCGAGGACCTGCCGAACTCTTGATTCCCTGCCCTTCTTCCACTCCGTACTCTTCCGAAGCACCTGGCCCGATGCCGGCCGCGAGCTAACTCAACCGTCCCGGTCTTGCTCCAATCCAAGGTCGCCATTCGCATTCCGCGTTGTTTGCGGCCCTCGATCGGTTTATCAGATCGGGGGTGCGACTCTCGACGAGCCTGATCTGGTTCTTCGCCCGTATGCTGCTGCCATCTCGTAAGCTCCAAGCCCGGCGGACAGCACCGCGTATTTCCGTGTTGTTTACGGTCCCCGTTGTGTGGGGATGCGGTCCTCGCAGTTTGGGGGCTCCGCTGGCGTTCGTCCTTGTCAAACGCCGCGCCACCCAGCCATCGGGTGTCACGTCTCCTGCATCGCGCTTAGCTCCCGGCGGTGTTCCGTACTTGAGCGTTGTCAGCGTTTTGTGCAGCCGCTTTTGGGGTTGCTCAAGTGCCCGCCCTCTATCTCTCCCTTCCTCCTGGTCGCTCCTTTTCTCCCCTCCGCCTCGTGTCCAGGCTCCAGCCTTTGGTGAGAGCCCGGACACGAGCCGGAAAGGAGAAGGATATGGAAACCGCGAACCAGGTGAAGAAGGAAACCCCGAAGATTTACGTGGCGGATCTCGCAGCCTACGTCAATGGACGCTTGCATGGCCGCTGGATTGAGGCCAACCAGCCGCCCGAGGACATCCACGAAGAGATCCAGGAGATGCTTTCCGAGTCACCCGTTCCTGGCGCCGAAGAGTTTGCCCTGCACGATCATGAGGGATTCGGTAACGTCAAGTTGTCAGAGTACGAGGACATCGAGGCGGTGTCCGCCCTGGCCGAGCTCATCGCCGAGTTTGGCGAGATGGTTGCCTCAACTGTCTGGGGCCACGTCGGTGGCAAAGCCGTCGAGGCCCAGCGTCTTCTGGAAGATTGCTACCAGGGCTCCTGGGACAGCCTGGAGGCTTGGGCCGAGGAACTGCTGACCAGCACAGGGGAGCTGAACCAGGTGCCCGAGCACCTGCGGCCATATATCGACGTGGAGGCCTATGCCCGTGACATGGAGCTGAATGGCGACGTGTTCACCGTTGAAGAAGGGATCAGCGTTCACGTCTTTTGGGGGCGGTGAGCGCCTCCAGTAGGCTGATGATCGAACCGTACCAGCACCAGCTCCGCTGGTGCGGTTTGGTGAGGTAATCCCCTCTTTTTTCCCACCAGTCAACCGCTCCGAAGCCGTGGATCTCTACGATGCCCAAACAGAGGAACAGGAGGAATTGAAGGACGTCGCCTGATTGTCAGCCCGGAGGGGCCGGTGTCGTGTAGCTACTGTTTCTGTACACCATGGCGACCGCGTAAGTATCTAGTATTACTTCTGCTTATATTCCATCTTGTTTTCTAGAACCCTCTTTCCTTTTTGCTGGGTAGCAGCTTAAGGTTGTGATCATTTTTCGACCAAACACAGCGCACTCCAATTCCAGCTTCTGCGGCAGGAAAGGAATGATAGCGCTTCCAGGCGTATGGCTTCCAGGGGGAAGGATTGTAAGGGTAGACGAAGGAGCCGCCCTTGTATATGTGGTTGTCGTTTGGGCCCTCGTCGCGGGCCGAGATTACCCATTCTCCAACATTGCCGATCATGTCGCACAAACCGTAAGGGCTGTTTCCCTTCGGCTTGGTGCAAGGCCGCTGGGCGTAGTTCACGTCGCCGCAAATACTGAGCACGGCATGCGAACAATCGGGATCTTGCTTGCCCCAAGAATAAGGCAGCCCGTCCGCCCCCCGCGCCGCCTTCTCCCACTCCATCTCGGTCGGCAACCGCTTGCCTTGCTTCTCACAAAAAGTCTTTGCATCAGTCCATGTGATGTAGACGGCAGCGTTGTTTTCACGGTGACAGGCGAAGTTGTCAGGATCTTGTTCTCTGTCAGATGAGCACGGGCATGTCATAAACGGCCCTTTTCTGCATCCTCCGAGCGCAATACCACTAGAATATATATGTTGACTCTTATATGATTTCACAACTATTTCATTACGATCAATGTAGAATTCTCTTAGAAACAATTTTTTCTTGCTCTTTCCATACAAGAAATATCCCACAGGTATTTTTACCATAGTGTCAAGTTTCAAGTTTATATCTGCTAAGTTGTCATTCATTGGAAGAATGAAGAACAGCAATATTATTAAAGTTATCTTTTTCATATTATGAGTGTGCCGATGCCCGCTTCGCAGGCTCCGTTGTATCGCGGGTAGTAGCACGGAGAGAACAGCGGCTTCACCTCCCATTTCTTGAAAATCTTTTCCATCTTTCCACTCTTGAACGCTGATCCGTTTCCAGATTTTACCACAAGCGGAGGCCCGTGGGCTGAAAAAGCATCCCAGGGCCAGTGTCATTGCTTCCGCGGCCTCTCGCTCGGCCGGAAGCGACAGGATCCTCCCTCCGGATGTTTCATCATCCGGGACTAAACCGGAAGACCCTCGCCGCCCAAACGGCTGCGCAAATTTAGCAATTCGTGGCAAAAGTGCCTCGGCGGTATTTGCCGCTGGTCACTCCCCGCCCGTGCCTCCGAGTCCTCGACGCCCGAAACGCTCTCCGGCTTTCGGCGAACCTAAGCCGTGCCCATGGGTATCCATTAACCCTCGACGGCGACCCGCTTTCCTGATCAGCCTCGGCCATTGCTCTAATCCTGTCCACCAGGTCGATCGATCCCTGAACCACGTTCATCCTCCGATTCTCTTCTAGCCAGGTTTTCCCTGCTTCACTTTCCTCACCCGGCGCTCCACGGCGAATCGGCAACGCCAGGGCACTCGAGCTGTCGCGCCACCCCCCCCTGGCCCATTGGCCAAGTGTGGGGGTGTCACGCAGCTTCGAGAGGGTGCCTGAGTCAGGCGTCGTCGATTAGCCGGTAGCGCCTCTTTCCGCCTTATGTCGGCCTCCACGCATTGTTGAGAGGCCAACACAAGGACGGAAAGGAGATTCAAGATGAACCAGGAAAACACCACGAAGGAATCGATGGAAGAAATGAACGCCTACTCCAGGCTCGCGGAAATCCCCGATGACGAGTTCACGGTCAGCCTGAGCGACGACGATTTCGTCTACACGGCCCGCCCCACCGGGTTCGAGGGCTACAGCGTCAATAGAACCACCGGAGAGCTGATCGTTCCGGTCATCGAGGACTAGGAAATGAGAATCCGAGTCAGACAGACCTGGAAGGACCAAATCTCGAATCCCGAGAAGGTGTCTGAAATCCTTCGTTCGATTCTTGCAACGGAATCTGAAATCGACCGTGACAAGGAGCACATCTGGGTTCTCGGCCTCTCCACGTCCAACGTCATTCGCTACATCGACTTGGTAAGCCTCGGCACTCTCGACATGACATTGTGCGAGCCCAGGGAGGTCTTTCGTCTTGCCGTCATGAAGGGTGTCAAGGCCATCATCGTGGCCCACAACCACCCTTCCGGCGTGCCCACCCCTTCCACCCTCGACAGTCAAGTCACGAAGACGCTGGCAGACGCCGGCAAGATCCTCGGCATCAAACTCCTGGACGCCATCATCGTCACCGACAACGATTTCTGGTCGGCTTCCGGCGCCGGCATGATCTGAAATTCAACCTGAAAGCCCAGTCGCATGATCTCCCGGCTCGACCGGAGCCTTGCTTTTGCCCCACCGCCCAGGATTGCCAGCCGTCACCGAACCGCCCCCTGGATTTCACTTTCCGTCCAATCCTCCTTGTTCTCGATCACATCAGCAAAAACGGCCCTTGCCTTTCCCTGCCCCATCTCCACCTGGAAGATGCTTTTGGCCGTCCCGCGCGAACCTCAGGCGTTCTTCGTCCAGCCCCCCACTCCCGTGGGAATTCCCACGCTCTGCCCTGGCGACTTTAGGTCTTCCCTGTCCCCGTGTTACCGAGATTTGCCAAATCTTCTCCCTGCGCTCCGCATCCAGGCTTCTTGCTGTTCGTCCTTGTCATGGGCCGCGCCACCCCCTGGCCGTTGGCCAGGGGGTGTCACGCCCCCTGCCGTCCTCGCGGCCGCAAGAACCCCGTCTGCTTCGCTTTCTTTCCCTGGTTTGACTCCCCGCTCTTTGTGAGAAGTCAAACCCCAACGAAAGAAAAGGAGAAGCAAATGGCAAACTCGAACAACACCCCGACTTACAGGATCTTCAACGTCAGGGACCGCGGCGAGGGAAAGAAGGCGGCCTGGACGGAGATCGGCGTCGGCTTCACCAACCGGGACGGCAGCATCAACCTGATGATGAACTGCTACCCGGTCGACGGCAAGGCCCAGCTCCGCGCCATCGAGAAAAAGGAGGATTAGACGAGCAGCAACACCCCGGCGCTCCGGCGCCGGGGCTTTTTATGTCTTACGTAACATTTCACCAGGAACCGATTTTCTCCCTTCTGCTTGTCCCTTCCCTTCCGTGGGGTTGCCATCCACTTCGGGTGAGATGGCAACCCCACGCAAAGAATGGAGGCAGGACATGTACAGGAAAGAACCCGTCATCGTCGGACACATGGAGCTGCACGAGCGCCAGGTCTTCAGCCAGTCGTTCGAGACCCCACTTTGGACCAAAGACGTCGCGGTCGAGCCCGGCCGGTACGAGGTGGTGTGCTACGACTGGGATCTTGAGCATCCCGGTTCTTACTATGTCCACATGCACGGCGTGATCACGACGGATTACTTCGCGCCCCGAATCGGCTCCAGCATCGGCCCGTACGATTCCAAGAAGAACACTGGAAAGTCCGCCGACATCAGCTCTTCCTTTTATGCCTACGAATCCGCCGTGAAGTCCTGGTGCAAGAGCTACAACGCGACCTTCCATCCACGGTGTTCCGAGTAGTCCGCGTTTATCAGCCACGGTTTTCAGCGGTTTCAAGCAGCCCTATCATCTCAAGGGTGTGGCACCTGCCGCGGTGTGTGCGGCCCCCGCAGGCTGGGGGTTTCGCAATGGTGCCGTGTGCCGCTGTAGTCGCCGCTCCTTTCATTACCCCTGCGCCTAAGGCACACCGGCTACGCCGGTGTTGGTTCTGCTCCTTCATTGATTGACTGGCGGTTGTCGCTGTCCTCCCTCCCCGCTTCGGTTGTCGCGGCCTCTAATCGCTTCGGATTCATTCTTGTCCCTTTGGGGCTATTTTTTTCTGAAACGAATCCATAGGAGCCCCCAGGATGTCCGCCGACACGATCAACCCGACCTTTCCCCTTCACCAGTGATCAAGCACTTAGGCGATCCGGCGATGCCCGTCCAGCATCACTGCGGCCGACGTCTCCCCGGCCTGGGCCCGCCTGCAGCCCGAAAGGTAACACAGCGCAGCAGCCCCATCCGTCCAGGGGTTCCTATCGAAGCGCAACCACCGGCACCCCGCGTTGTTTGCGGCCCTCGCCGTGCTTTTTACGGCCCCTGAATTGTGGGGGTAGTTTGAGGGTAAGCATGCAGCCTCATCCCTATCAGCCAGGTTTTCTTAGTCTTGAAGACCGCTCCGCAGAAGTTCCGCCCACCTCGCAAAAGCCAAATAGATCCTTGACCGCGAACACCAATTGAACCATGATCACGGTAGCGCCCCTTGTCCTCTAGTGGCCCTCAAATTCCGCGCCGGGTGAATAGCTGAACCAGCTTAGGCGCCCCCCGGAACCGGCGGCGGCGATTCCCCCCCTCGCCAGACGTCGGTTCCTCGGGGAGCCATTCGAACGCTTGAAATAAATCCCCCAAGGCGCTACGTAGAATCATTGAATAAGGCAACAGGAATTAAAGCGTGGTGAACTAACGTGCCACCTGGGCGGGAAAACTGGAATTGCGCGCTTTATGAGGATCAACCTAATCACTGGCGGGCTGCTCAAGCGAGGGCGTTTCGAGGAGGGCCCGAATCCTATGAGTATGAACGATTCTGAACTCGGGAAGGCGCTGCGTTTGTTTCGCAGGCGAATAGATAGCCTCGATAACGACGTCCAACGGTGCTTATGTGACATCCCGCATGGCCCTGGCCCGGCGTTCTTTCCTGCCGCGATGTATTGCTTTTCGACTCTTGACTACTTCTCCAGTCACTTCGCCGGCTGGAACAAGCCCGGCCCAAGCAAGGATCAAACAGCTCGTCTCATCGACTTCATGTGCAGATTTCTTCTCTATGGAAGCAAGGAATCGACCCTTGCCGTCCACTTCTGGCGTCACAAGCTGATGCACACCGCCGAGCCAAGAGAGCTTCGGAACAAGGACAATGACGAAGTCTACGTTTGGAAAACCGGCACCGGGTTGGATCATCACATGGAGTTATCGCCAGTTGGGGAGCAACGGTTTCGCCTCGACTTTGATCCGGTTGAGTTTGTGGAAGATCTACGCACGGCCATCCTCGGCCCTAGTGGCTACTTCGAGAAACTTCGCGGATCGACCGACCTACAGAAGAAGTATCAGGCGTGCTTCAATGAAATGAACAACTATTCTGTCTCGTTCAACGATTCTGGTGTCGCCTCGGTGGACGGTGCGCCATCCCAACAAGCCGATTTGCCCAGCCGGTCTTCGGACGACGGGTGATCGGCAAGACATTTACAGGAGAGACCATCAGCCAAATCACTTTCACGGTCTCCATGCCCACGGACGAGGGGTTCGTCGGTCGAGAATGCAATCGCCACGGTTGTAATCGTTATTTCCGCGTCCATGCCGACTGTATCCGAGACCACATGTACTGCCCGTACTGCAGAGCGCTTTTTCCGAACGATCAACTTCATACCAAGGCGCAGGTACGACATATCGAATGTGCGGTTAAGGAAAAAGCAACAGAGTACGTGTCTGGCAAACTCGACAAAATGCTTGTAGATCTGAATCGGCAGGTTCGTGGGAACTCCATCGTGAATCTCGATTTCAAACCAAGTCGCTACCGCGCCAAAAAGGTCTTCCCAACATACCGAGAGCACAAGGTAGATTCAGAGCTTCTGTGCCCAGAATGCTCTTTCCAATTTCAGGTCTTCGGCATCTTCGGTTTCTGTCCTGGGTGTGGCACTGAAAACATGCTCGTGTATGACGCCAACCTGACCATCATCCGTCATGAAATCGATAAGAGTGACAATCCCAGACGAGCACTCCGACACGCATATGGCGATCTCGTCTCGACATTTCAGGTCTTTTGCTCCCGCAAGGCAGAAAAATTTGATGTCGATAAACCGAGTTTCCAGGAGCTGTTTCCCACGAGGAGGTTCTTCAGGAAGTCTGCGGGGGTTGACATGCTGGAGGCAATTCCGGACGACGATCTACTCGCCCTGCGGCGTGTTTTTCAGAAACGCCATGTCTGTCAACACGCCGACGGTATGGTTACAGATCAGTACATTAGAAAGATACCCGAGGATAAGGAGTTACTGGGACAGGAAGTGCAGTTGAGCTTGGAGGAATTTGAGGAAGGCGCACGAGTGCTCCGACAGGTTTTAGATCGGCTCTGCCGGGCATTCGAGCCAAGGATATAAGGATCATACAATAAGCATCTTCACTTTACGTCGCTATAGCGCCGAAAGTGAGGTGCTACATTGGGCAGATAAAGACAATGCCGACCACAAGAACAGAAACGATGAAAGCTATCGAGATTCAGGAGCAGATCGGCGAGGTGCAGCTCGCTGGTTACAACCTCGTCCGACTATCTCGCGTCAAGTACAAGGAGAATCCCAACACATTCATCGACATCCGAATCTTTCAGCGTGGGTATGACGACGCTGGTGAGGAAGTCTATTACCCAACCAAGAAGGGCGTTCAACTGCTTGAGACCCGTTTTCAACACCTGATTGGGAAGTGGACGATCATCCCAACTGCCTTTCTTCATCCCCTCATAGTCGATCGTGCATTTCCTCTCTTAGTGGCCGGTAAGTTTGAGAGCGCCATTCTGCAGGCCTTCAAGTCTGTAGAGGTGGCAGTCAGGAGCGCCGCTGGTCTCAAGCCGGATGATATCGGTACAGCTCTCATGCGAAAGGCGTTCGATCCCACACGCGGACCGTTGTCTGATGGTGCCGTACCCATGGCAGAAAGAGAAGCCCTCGCCCATCTCTTCGCGGGAGCGATCGGGTTCTACAAGAATCCCTGTTCGCACCGCGATGTTGAGATGGATTTCATTCAAGGGTTTGAGATGTTGATGATTGCTAGTCACCTCCTCAAGTTGGTCGAAAGACCGAGGCAAAAGGTGTAGTGCTATGACGACGTCCACCGTTACCCTCCCAACCCCCACCACGACGCAAAGGATAGGTAAGATTTAATGGCCAAAAAGAAAAAGACCGAAAAGAAGCGACCGATCGAGTCCTACGAGCACAAAGATAAGCAGCGGGTGAACAACCCGCCCGTTGGTCTGGTTACGCCTGACACCGACCCCGACGTCGGGCAGCGTCAGACCTACGCCTACGACCCTCACCTTGACCCGCAACTGCAATGGGCCGGCAAAGCCGAACACACCAGCTTTGAAGTGCCAACCGTTTCCCTTCACGTCCACGAGCGCATCGACCCGCGCTCCATAATCGAGGCCGTGCGTAAGCGCAACGGCAACGGCGCGGCGAAGCAAATACCGCTCTTTGCCCTGTCCGAGGAAAACCCGCCTCTGCGCGAGGCCATAGAGTTTTACAAGCATGCCCACGGCTGGTCGAACCGCCTGGTGGCCGGCGACAGCCTGCTTGTGATGAACTCGCTGTTGGAAAAGGAGGGCCTGGCAGGCAAGGTGCAGACGATCTACATCGACCCGCCCTACGGCATCCGCTACGGCTCCAACTTCCAGCCCTTCGTCAACAAGCGCGACGTGAAGGATGGTAAGGACGAGGACCTGACCGCCGAGCCGGAGCAGATCCGCGCCTTCCGCGACACCTGGGAACTGGGCATCCACTCCTACCTCACCTACCTGCGCGACCGGCTGCTGCTGGCGCGCGAGCTGCTGACCGAGAGCGGCAGCGTCTTCGTGCAGATCAGCGACGAGAACGTCCATCACGTGCGGGAGCTGATGGATGAGGTGTTCGGAGCTGAGAATTTCATAGTTATCATCTGCTATCGTAGGCTTGGAATGATGGTTGGCGAGACCATGCAGTCTGGTGCGCACTATTTGCTCTGGTACGCACGTTATCGCGAGAGAATGAAGTTCCACAAAGTATTCGATATACAAGTTGCGGGAGTAGGCACAGGAGACCATTATACCCAGGTTGAACACAGATTGACCAAGGATATACGTCGTCTAACCGCTGAAGAAAAAACAAACCCCAAGTTATTAGGCGGTGATTGGAGACCATTTCAACTTATCAGCCTCGCGACAGGAGGTTTTCGGCCTAACACGACAATCGAATATGTATTTGAGGGGGAAAGTTTTCACCCTGGACCAAATAAATGCTGGCGGACCACTCGTGAGGGCCTCGATAGGATGACATCGCTTGGCAGAATCGTCCATGCCGGCAGGACGCTGCGATATAAGCAGTACTTAGATGACTTTCCGCTAACAGAGACAACAACTATTTGGGACGATACCGCCCGAGATCCAGAGAATTTTTACGTGGTGCAGACGCCGTCGAATGTGATCCAACGCTGCCTCCTCATGACCACCGACCCCGGCGACCTGGTGTTCGACCCGACCTGCGGCAGCGGAACGACTGCCTATGTTGCCGAACATTGGGGCCGCCGCTGGATATCCTGCGACACCTCGCGGGTTGCGCTGACGCTGGCCAAACAGCGCCTGATGACCGCCGTCTTCGACTACTACGAACTGGCGCATCCGCACGAAGGCGTCGGCAGCGGCTTCACACACAAGACCGTGCCACACGTAACGCTCAAATCCATCGCCAACAACGAGCCGCCCGCTACCGAAACGCTCTACGATCAGCCGCTCGTGGACCGCAAGAAACGCCGCGTTAGCGGTCCTTTTACCGTGGAGGCCGTGCCCGCCCCTGCGGTCAAATCGGTGGATGAAATTCTTGAAGATACACCGCAACCATCCGATCTTTCCATCGCCCGTTCCGGTGAGACTCTGCGCCAGGGCGAGTGGCGCGATGAACTGCTTCGCACCGGAATACGCGGCAAGGCAGGCCAACACATCCGCTTTGCCCGGCTGGAACCCCTGCCCGGCTGCCACCATCTGCACGCCGACGGCGAAACCAGAGACGACGACGCGAAACGCATTGTCGTTTCCTTCGGCCCCGAACACGCCCCGTTGGAACAGCGCCAGGTGGCCCAGGCCATCGAGGAGGCGCAACTGCTCGTGCCCAAACCAAAGCTGATCGTCTTCGCCGCCTTCCAGTTCGACCCGGAAGCCGCCAAGGACATCGACGAAACCAACTGGCCGGGCGTGACCCTGCTCAAGGCGCAGATGAATGCCGACCTCCTGACCGACGACCTCAAGAAGAAGCGGGCGAGCAACGAATCCTTCTGGCTCATCGGTCAGCCGGACGTGCAAGTTGAAACCATCGACAAAGGGGATGACAAGGACAAGCTGATCGTATCGGTTCATGGCTTCGACTACTACAACACCAAGACCGGCGGCATCGAATCTGGCGGCGCGGCACAGATCGCCGTGTGGCTGTTAGACACGGATTACAACGGCCGAAGTCTCTACCCGCGCCAGGTGTTCTTCCCGCTGGCCGGCGCCAAGGAGGGCTGGTCGCGGCTGGCCAAGAATCTCAAGGCCGAGATTGACGAGGAATTGATCGAAGCCTATCGGGGCACCCGGTCACTACCCTTCGCGCCGGGCGAGAACCGGCGCATCGCCGTCAAGATCGTGGACGACCGGGGCATCGAGAGCCTTAGCGTCCTGGAGATCGACTGATGGCGCACACCACCATCGATCGTCTGATCATCAACTCGCCCTACGCGGAGCCGGAACTCCACTGGCGCTACGAGCGCGAGACGCGCACCTTCGATCTGGTGAAGGGCCGACGCCCGGCCGGATACGTGGTGGCTTCGCCCGATTCCAAAGCCTTCGACGACCCGGGCGTATTTGTCGAAGTGCCGCTGGTCAACCAGATTCGCCCGCGCATCAAGGCCTGGCGCGAGGCTGGCTACCCAGGCGTCTCCAGCATTACAAAGCGGCTTCTGGAGCACTGGCGCGACCCGGAAGAATTCGAGGCGCGGCGTTTTTTCTTCTGCCAGTTGGAGGCGGTGGAGACGCTGATTTGGCTGACCGAAGCGCCCGCATCCGAGCGAGTGGGTATCGACATCCCCGGTGACGGTGGAGACTTTTTGCGCCGCTGCTTCAAGATGGCGACGGGCTCCGGCAAGACGATCGTTATGGCGATGGCGATCGCCTGGCACATTTTGAACAAGGTTGCCTATCCCCAGGACACCCGCTTTGCCAAGAACGTGCTGGTCATTGCGCCGGGGCTCACGGTGAAGAGCCGTCTGGCGGTGCTGGAACCGGCGGCGACTGGCAACTATTACGATGAATTCAACATCGTGCCTTCTGCCCTTCTGGACAAGCTTCGGCAGGGCAAGGTGCTGGTGCGCAACTGGCACGCCCTGTCGTGGGACAGCGAGGAGCAGGTCAAGAAACGGCGCAGTGTGGACAAACGCGGCGCCAAGAGCGACGAGGCCTACACCCGCGAGGTGCTGGGCGAGATGGCCAACGCCCGCAACCTGCTGGTGATCAACGACGAGGCGCACCACGCTTGGCGGGTCAACTGGGAGGCGGAAGGCAAATACCTGCGCAGCCGGGATATGAAAGACAGCGCCGAGAGAGCTACGGTCTGGATCAGCGGACTGGACCGGCTTAACCGTTCGCGTGGCATTCTCACCTGCTACGACTTTTCCGCCACACCCTTCATGCCTTCGGGTAAGAAAAGCAAAGAAGAGTCGCTCTTCGACTGGATTGTGAGCGACTTTGGCCTGAACGACGCCATCGAATCCGGTCTCGTAAAGACCCCGCGCGTGGTTGTGCGCGACGACGCCGTGCCCGACGCCAAGACCTACAAATCGCGCCTCTACCACATCTACAACGACCCGGATGTAAAAGACGACCTGAACCGCAAGGCCGGGCCGGAAGAACCTCTGCCCGACCTGGTGCTGAACGCCTATTACCTGCTGGGCTACGACTGGCTGGAGACCTGGAAGGCCTGGAAAAAAGCCAATCAGCCCACCCCGCCGGTCATGATCACCGTCTGCAATCGCACCGAGACGGCGGCTCGAGTCAAGCACGCCTTCGACTCCCGGCGCATTCACATTGACGAACTGTGCGACCCGGATCGCATCCTGCACATCGACTCCAAGGTGCTCAAGGAAGCTGAAGAACGCGAGGAACCGGTTGCGCCGCTGAAGACGGCGGAAGCGGACGATGAGAGCGAAAAAGTCGAAGCGCCAGCGGAACACAAGCTGACCAAAGCCGAACAGGCCGAACTTCTGCGCCGGATGGTGGACACGGTAGGCAAGGTCGGGCAGCCGGGGGCGGACATCCAGAAGGTTATTTCCGTAGGGATGTTGAGCGAGGGCTGGGACGCAAAGACGGTAACGCATATCATGGGCCTCCGCGCTTTCAGCAGCCAGTTGTTGTGCGAGCAGGTGGTTGGGCGCGGCCTGCGTCGAACATCTTACGAAGTCAGTCCGGAGACAGGGTTATTCGAGCCGGAATATGTCAACATCTTTGGTGTTCCCTTTACCTTCCTGCCGCACGAAGGGGGCGAGGACGGGCCGCCTCCGCCGCCCACGCCCAAGACTGCCGTCGAGCCGGACCCGGCCAAGGCGGAATTTGAAATCCGCTGGCCCAACGTGGTGCGCATCGAGCGCGTTTTTCATCCAAAGTTGACTCTGGATTGGGCCAAGACGCGCCCGTTGGCCCTGGACGCCGCGCAGACCGCACGGGTGGCTGAACTGGCCCCTGTGCTGGAAGGCAAGCCGGACGTGAGCCAGATAAGCCGCATCGAGTTGGAGCGGCTTGCGCGGGAGTTTCGTACCCAGCGAATTATTTTCGAAACGGCGCGGGACGTGTTCGACCAGATGAAGCACACCTGGCAAGGCAGCCGCGAGGTCTTGCTGGCCCAGTTGGTGCGCATTGTGGAGAAGTTCATCCGCTCGGGCAAAATCGCCATTTCCCCGCCGTTGTTTTATCAGGATGAGCTACGCCGGCGGCTGATCATCACCCTCAATATGTCGCGGGTGGTACAGCACGTCTTGGAGGCGGTGCGGCAAGATAACACCGAACGGCTTACGCCTGTGTTCGACCGTGACCATCCCATTCGCTCCACTGGAGAAATGCGCACCTGGTACACGGGCAAGCCGTGCGAGCGGACAAAGAGATCGCATGTCAACGTCTGCGTCTATGACAGCACCTGGGAAGCGTCGGACGCCTTTGCGCTGGACGACAGCGAAAACGTGAGTGCCTGGGCCAAGAACGATCACCTGGGCTTTGAAATACTCTATATCTATCGTGGCGTTGTTCGGAAATACCGTCCGGACTTCCTGGTGCGCCTAAAAAACGGTGACACACTTGTTCTTGAAACCAAAGGACAGGAAACCGAGAAGGATAAGGTCAAACGCCGTTATCTGGACGAATGGGCCCAGGCGGTAACTGCCCACGGGGGTTTTGGGCGCTGGCGTTGTGCGGTGGCGAAAGCGCCGGGCGAGGTTCTGGATATTCTGATCAAGCACGCTGCGACCGATGGAGAAGGCTAGCTGTAGCAACTTCTTCTCATACGGGTGTCTGTGTTGCCCGGCCAGGCAAAAAGCATCCACATGAGTATCTTTGATTTTGTCGTACCGAGAAAGCAATACGGAGGTGTCCAATGTCATCAGACAGTCAAACTGGTATTAATCTAGCCAACATGTTTCAAGAAGACCTTCTTGATGCCCTCAGTAAACTATCAGAAAAAGTGGACGTACCTGAACTCGCTGTTAAAAATCCCTACAGCAAGGAGGCGGGTCCTATTAGAAACGCCGTTATGAATGCTATGTCGTCAATGCTGGTTTTCAGAGAACTCGTCGACCACCGTAAATCATTTCATGATGACGTAGAAAAGCTTGACCGGAGTATAAACAGTTTCAACAGAACATCTACATACCTGGCGGTATCGATTTTATTACTTACAGTGATTTCTGTTTTACTGATGATTTTCAATATCCTGCATGGGATCGCCGCCGTCCCTGCGGGTTAGCTCCCGCAGCCCGTTGACGTAAACCCCCACCCTCGTTGTCTCCGATTCGCCCCTAAATTCTTCGTTACATTACATTGCAATACATGCTCATTATTTTTCTTGACAGGTTGGCGTGTTTATGTTTTTAACTCGAAACTATGGAAAATGTAAATACTCAATCGGCTGATCGGAACAGCATGATAAAGATCTCCGACCTTGCCCAGGTCTGGAAAATCTCTCATCCCGGTACGCACCAGTACATCAAGAACAACGACTTCAAGTCAATCGTCATCGGCGCCAAGGCTTACCTGCCCCCGCAGGAAGTGCGCAAGGCAATGGAGTCTCGCGGGCTCGTCTACCCCAGAAAAGTTGTCAGCGTGCACATGCTCAAGGGAGGCGTCGGCAAGACCACTATCGCTCTTAACGTCGGCATCCGGGCGGCCATGTACGGGGCCAGGGTGCTGCTCGTCGACCTGGACCAGCAAGCCAACCTCTCCTTCTCGTTCAACATCATCGATGAGAACTCCGAGGTTTGGGTGGACCTGCTTGAGAACAAGTGCAGCATCGGCGAGATCACCAGAGAGCTTTCTTCCAACCTGTACATCGTCCCCTCGAACCTCAATAACTCGGTACTGGACAAGACCATCCTGAACGGCAAGAGGAACGTTGCCACGGCTGTGAGCCAGTATCTAGAGCCCGTCATGGACCTCTACGACCTGGTCCTCATCGACACCGCGCCAAACCTCAGCGCCATCAACACGGCGGCCGCATGCGCTTCTGATCTGGTGATCCTGCCCGTCACCCCGGACAAATTCAGCTTCGACGGCCTCAAGAAGACCTTCGACGACCTGGACGAGGTACGGCGCGAGTTCAATGCCGATTTCGAAAAAAGGGTCGTCTTCAACAAGTTCGACGCCAGGGAAACTTCCAGCCACCAGCTTTTGAAGACGTGCATTGCCGAGTACGGCGACTTTATGCTCCAGGCGTTTATTCGCACTTCTTCGGAAGTCAAGAATACCATCAGGACCGGCCGGACCATTTTCTCGAAGAGGTCTACCGCAAAGGAAGATTACGACGTTGTTGCAAGGGAATTGCTTGGATTCGCATAAATCGGGGGAACCGTGCCGACCATCGATGATTTCCTGAAGAGCTCTAAAAACAAGAAATTTTCCAAGGCATCGGAAGAGAACTGGAAGGTTGACGTATCGCCACCCCAGATCGACAATCGGCGCAGGCCTGGCCGCCGCCCGCACCTTCAGCCGTTCGAAGTCTCCCCTACCCCGCCGCCGGAATCCGACTCGGTAGCAAAACCAGCCGCCGAAGTCACTCAGGAACAATCCTCACTTGACCCGGCAGTAACCGCTGAGCACCCCCTCCCCGACTCTGAAACAACTCGGGAACCAAAACGAGGCATTGAAAACCGGGCACAACCGGGCACAACAACCGGACACAACCGGGCACAGATCTCCATTCAACCGGGCACAACTGGGCACAAACAAGAAAAAACCACGCCTAAACCGGGCACATCAACCGGGCACAACCGGGCACAAAGCAAAGATCAAAAGGGATCGACCGGACACGGCGTTCAAAAATCCAATATCCAAAAGCGAAAAGAAACAAAAATTGCGAATATTGACAACCAACTGGGCACAACAACTGGGCACAACCGGGCACAACAACCGGGTACAAACGAACTTGTGCCCGGTTTAGATGAAAGTAGTGCCCAGTTGAATGACGATTTGTACCCGGTTAAAGAGGTAGGAAACCGGGCACAACCGGACACTGTGCCCGGTTTAATTGAAAACCGTGCCCGGTTGCAACTGAACACAACAACTGGGCACAACCGGGCACAACAACCAGACACAACCGGGCACAAAATCTACCCGTCTATTGAACGAAAAAAATCCCTCCCTACAAGTGTTCAGCAGCTGAAAATTCTGAACTTCATTTTAAAGACTCAACAGCAGACGGGGCTTGGGTACACACCCAGGATGAAGCGATTCTACATTGCGAATTCAATTGGAATATCAGTCGGTGGGATAAAAACACAGTTAAAAAGATTGTGCGATTCTGGTTTCTTGAAGCGTATTGACGCAAGAGACGGCAGGGGAGAGGCGGGAACTGTTTATCAGTTGCCTGAAGAGGTTACAAAAGCAATGGTTGATTCAATGCAACCGGGTACACCAACCGGGTACAACCGGGCACAAATTACAAATCAACCGGGTACATTAACCGGGCACAACAACGGGACACAACAGGACGTAGTTAGTAGTAGTAGTTTAATTAACACTACTACAACCGTGAACACCGACCCCGTGGAAGACCCTGGCCTGGAGTTGTCGAACCAGTTTCAGGAGATCATCAAGCGCCTTCGCCTGGACGAGCACGGCGTGGGCTCGAACGATCTGCTTTCTCTTTGGCGAAGGGTTTTGCAGCGCAAGGGGTTGTTCAAGAATTTTTCCGACCTGGAGCAATCGCTGGAGCACTTGGCTTTTTACCTGGGAACGAAGGACGCCGAAGGTCTGAAGCATCCGAAGGCCTGGATGTTGCGGGAGCTCGAGCGCGGCTACTATCCGGAGCCGGCGGGTTTTCAATCACGGGAAGAAATCCAAGAGGAGTCCAGGCTGGACGATGCCCGGAAGAAAAAAGAACGACTAAAGAAAATCCGCCAGGAGCGCTTCGACGTGGAGTTTGAAAGCTGGCTGCTGGAGCTGCCGGCGGAGCGCAAGAATCAGATCGTCGGTGTGGTGAGCCTCGGTTCAAGAGCTACCAAGGCTATGTTGCGGGCCGAGTTTGCCAAGGAAATTGGATTTGATCTGCAGGGAGGGTAGGGAAATAAGGGCACCACTGCACACCGGGTGCCACCATTCTTCCCATTGGTCCTCGCAAGAGGGCGTACACCGTGGCGGCAGCTACAACCGCAGGTGCGAAGTTGGTGCGAGAGGCATATTGCGAGCCGAGTTTGCCAAGGAAAGTGGGTTTGATCTGGCGGAGTAGTACGAACTTAAATATTCAAGGGAGAAATCTATGGCATCAATAAATGAAATTGAGAAAGCCTGGAAAGATAGTAATGAAGTTGCTGAAAAATATCTTCAGAATTGTTCACAAGCGGCACAAATGTTTTACAAAGCTGTTAATAATTCTCTAGGTTGGCCTGATGAAAAGGTAAAAATAGTCAGTGGTAAGGATGTAAGTGATGGTTTAAGCCCATTTGTATGTAGACAAGTTGAAGAAGCGCTTATTCTTCAAGAGAATTCTTGGTACAAATTCCGAATTGGAATAATCCTTGATTCAGCAGGAAGAAGGATGATCTTCATTCCTGTAGAAATACATTTACTAGATGAAAAGATGACGATAAATGCCGGGGGACATAAAAAAACTATAGACGCACAAGATATAAAGAAAAACGAAGAAGAGTTACAAAATTTTGCCGGTGTCGTTACAGACAAGCTAGAAGAAGAAATACGTAACAGTTTCAGCTATTTCATACGTGAAGGAAAAGAGAAAGAAAGAGGATTTGAGGGGAAAATAGGATTTAATCCATAATTTTTATAGAGAAAAAAATTAAGCGACCACATTGTTTGGCAATCCACTAGAAAGCAATCGACGAGATCTACATCGACGGAGTTCCGCACCAAGCGGCCAAAATCTCCCATCCAGAAGGATTGAAAGTTTATGAGTCTACCACTCAGTCGATTCGAATGTCGTAGACCTATCGATTTGTTCTTGGCATATATTCGTCGCACTTTTTTAATTCTGGTTGTGTACGGTCCCAAAAACCGGCCATTTGGCATATTCCATATGTTGGTTCATAGCAGATGAAAGCAGCTGAGCCAAAACCTGTGAGTGTACAGAACCAGCAAGGTGATGATTCATGCAGGTTTCCCGACTTCGCATGTTTACAAGGTACTTTTTCCATGGGTTTTTTCTCCGTGTTAAAATTAATGATTTCATTATAACCGCAAAGTAATTTCAGAAAGTTAACAAGTGTTAGAACCTGACATTGAATAATGGTTGACTAAATATGGAATTACAGATATACTGTAACTGTAAATTAATATTAATATGAATGGAAGGAGTTGAGTCATGTCGTACGAGAAAGCAGGAAGCAAAGAAAGCCTAGAAAATTTCAACCCTTACAAGCCTACAGAACAAAAATACAAGTCAAAACATACGATTAGGTCTTTTATAAAACGAGGGTCTCTACTCATGGTTAGTTCAAGATTGCCCGACGACGAAATATCTGACTATACGCCGTACACACACCAAATTCCGAACCAAACCACGCCCGGCAATTCTCTCGAAGGCAACCGCCGAGATCGGCAGCGCCTCTAAAACACGCCGACAGGCCAAAACCGCCCAGGGAACTAATACCGCCTTGCGCGCGGGAGCTGTAGTGCCCCGCACAGCCCAAATAAGCCCGCTGTGCGGCTCCTAAGCTGCAACCACAACAATCCCACAGTACTACTGAGAATCTTCGCGGTACGGAAAGATTCTCGCGGTTAGTAGTGCAGGAGCGTAGGGCAGGGGAGAAGACAGGCCCCAGGAGGCCTTATCTAATCCAGGGGCAGGAGACGGCACGAAATCAATCCCCGGCTGGGAGCCTCAAACCCTCCGATACATCGGATTTTCGTCATACAGGCCCTTGTATTCCGGATCGGAGCGATAATCGAGCCGGTGAAGAAGCATGGGTGGCAGGGCTTGTTCCAGCACGATCACCTGGGCGGGAGACAGGCGCCGGACTTCGTCCGGCATCAGCAGCGGCCGCTGGACATGTTGCTGGGAGCGGCCGGAGCTGTCCGAGCTCGAGCCTTGGCACCACTGCACACCGGGTGCCACACACACCGTGGCTGGTGCGCAGACCGCCGCTAGGCACTTGAGACGGCAACATCTTCACAATTGAGTCAAGTATTGGTCATGGCGTCAATGGCAGCAATAATCGGCCTTGTCCCGCGGTTCATGCGGGGCTGGAGCTGGATTTGCCGGTGGATTCAGTCCAAAACTCAACCGTCTGCATGCCCAGGGCGTCGGAAAGATACTTGGCCGTATCAAAATCCTGTGTTCCGAAGGCCTGCAGGACCGTGTTGGCCAGGAAAGAGCGCCAGCGCGGATAGACCGCCTGGAGTTGGGAGAGATCCTGAACCATGATCCACAGACAGCCGCCGTAGCCGCGCAGGATGGAAAGCGCCTCCTCGGCCGGGGCGAAGTGGCCGAGCTGTGCGAATTCGTCCAGCAAAAACACCACCGGATGCTCGGGCAGGCCCTGGGTTTTGGTCATGGCTTTTAGGGCCATTCCCAAAACCAGGCGCGAATACCGGCTGTATGCCTTGAGCTTGTCCGGAGGCATAACCAAGAAAACAGTTTGGACCTCGGTCTTGAGTTTCTGAAAGTCCAGATCGGAGCTTTTGAGAGTTGCGACCACGCGCGGGTCATCGAGGAAGGCTGTGTGCCTTTGTGCGGTGGACAGCACCCCGGATCGTTCCCGATCGGCCTTTCCGAGAAAGACGTTCGCGCAGCGGGCGATCATGCCGTGAGCGGTTTCCTCGTCCAAAGACAGTTCTTTCAAAAGAGCTGTCAGGCTGTTTTCGGGCTGGGTGAGTACTTGCCGGAGTGTGCCCAGGTGCCGTTCGGATTCCGGAAGGGCGGCGACATAGAGCAGCAGGCCCTGGAGAAAACTCGCGGCAGTATCATCCCAATGGGATTCCTCACCGCCGCTTCGGATTACCAGTGAATCTGCCAGGGAGGCCGAGTCGGAAACGCACTCGGGCGAATCTATATCGATCCGGGAGAGGGGATTGACCGAGGCAGTTTTCCCGAACAAGCCAGGACCGTTGGAAGGCACGGCAGACCCAGTAACTCCAAATGGGTCCAAGACATGGACCTGGCCAAGCTCCCGCCGCCGGCGCAACGGTTTATGTAGCACCTGTTTCGCAATGGTGAGCGGTGACTGCGAAGTTCTCGCCCTTTACGTCGAGACAGAAGACGGATCCTGGATATTCGAGCAGGTTCGGAATGGCGCAACCGATACCCTTTCCCGCGCCGGTAGGAGCGCAGGTTAGGACGTGCTTGAGATACTCGCGAGGTATTCTGTATCGAGAATTAAGCCCGGCCGGCACGTCTTTTGTTATCCTGCCGAGAACAAGACCCTCCTGCGGAGCGTCTGCCTTGGCCAGACAGTTATTTACTGCAGCAGACTTTGCCGTTCCCCACTTTGCCGAGCCATGTGAGTCAGGTTCCTTCTTGCGTTTATAAAAATAGCTCAGAATTAACAGAAAGGCCAGAGCGCCGAAAATAAACGAGGCGGTGTTCCACTGGAGATTCGCACAGACACCGCAAGCGAAGATAAGAATAAGAATATTCTTCAAAGTTCGAAGACTTTTCGATCAAGCGGCCGGGTAAGAAAGCCGTCCAGCTCTTTTTTGAGCTGATTCATATTGGCGATGGATATTGACTCTTTTCTTTCGAGCCGTGAGAGGACAAGGGAGCCGACGAGGATCTTTCGGCGTGTGTCTTGTTTACGTACTCTTGATTTTTCCTTGGCTTCTTCCTGGTGGATTCTGGCGGCAATTTGTTTCCGTTCCTTTGCGAGCTTGTCTTTTGCGGCTTTTTCCTTGGCTGCGTGCTTTTCTATTTGCTTCTTGAGCAAGTCGAGTTTCTTGGTCACGAGGAACCTCCGATTGAGAATGTGTCTTTGCTTTTGATTGTGATGTGTGAGAGATGATTTCAGCAGAGAGTAGGGAAGTCAACGAATTTAAGAAAGGCAAGCATCATTTGACGGATGTAGGGGGTATGGTGTAAGAGTGGGAGTCAGTTCAAGCGGAGTAAAAGTGAATCCACCCCCAAACTACGGGGGCCGTAGAAAACACGGATGAATATGAGAAACAGCGAGCGAAGCGAGCAGCCGACACCCATAGCGTTTATAAGCTATGGCGCACTTACACAAACTTGCTGCGCAGTTTGTAAGCGCTTGATTCTAAAGACCGGGAAAACGTTTTGGCTATATACCACTTATCAGTCCAGGTGATATCGAGATCGTCTGGCCGTTCTGCGATTGCCTCGGCAGCGTATCGTTCCGCGGAGCGGATCTACGACGAGCGGCTGGGCCTGACCATGGACTATTCAAACAAACAGGGAGTTGAGCATACAGAAATCCTTGCTCCCGAGAACTCGCCAGAGTGGATAAAGGACCGAGCGAGGCTTTGGAACGAAGTAGAAAAGTCGGAAACCCGTAAGAACTCAAGACTTGCCCGTGAGGTTCGCGTGGCGCTGCCGGTTGAATGCACCCGGGAGCAGCAGACGGATATTATTCGCGACTACGTACAAGAGCAGTTTGTAGACAAGGGAATGGTCGCCGATCTGGCGATCCACCGAGACAATGATGAGAACCCGCACGCCCATATCATGCTGACCACGCGAGAGGTAGGCCCGGAGGGATTCGGCAAGAAATGCCGCGATTGGAACCGCAAGGAGCAGCTCCTGGAGTGGCGCGAGGAGTGGGCAAATCATGTGAATCTGGAGCTAGCCCGGAGCGGTTTTGGAAAGACAATCGACCATCGTTCATACGAAAACCAGGGCCTTTCGATAGAGCCCACAAAGCACATCGGCATCAATCTGGAGAAGGCCAGGGCCAACGGACGCGAGCTTGTCCAAGAGCGAATGGACGAGTATGAGTCAATTACCCGTCGCAACGGCGAGCGGATTTTGGAGGATCCGAAAATCGCCCTTGATGCGATCACACACGGGCAAGCAATGTTTGCCCGGCGGGACGTGGGCAAGTGGTTAAACACCAAGACAGCCGACGCCGAACAGTTCAAAGAGTGCCTGGATCGGATCATGAGTTCAGAGCACCTGGTTGAGTTGGGAAAGGACCGATTCGGCCGGGAACGATACACCACGCAGGAGATGATCCAGGTCGAGAAAGACCTCCTGGCAGACTCCCGGGGACTAGCCGATCGTGCAGGCCATCAGGTCAAAGACCGGTTTATCGGACAGGCGGAAAACGTCCGGACATTGGACCCGGAACAGGAAAGATCATTGAAGCACATCACGCAGGAGACCGGCGACCTGGCCCTGGTTGAAGGATACGCCGGGGCGGGCAAGAGCTACATGCTGGGAGCTGCCCGGGAGGCCTGGGAAGCCTCCGGATACCGGGTGCAGGGAGCGGCTTTGGCCGGGAAGGCGGCCGAGGGCCTGGAGGCCTCAAGTGGGATTTCTTCCCGTTCGATTCATTCCCTGGAATACGCCTGGAAACAGGGCAAGGACGGGCTCGGCCGGAAGGATATTTTAGTAATTGACGAGGCCGGAATGGTCGGGTCGAGGCAAATGGGCCGCGTGCTCGAGCACGCAAAAAGTGCCGGGGCCAAGGTGGTTTTGGTGGGAGATACCGAGCAGCTCCAGGCCATCGAGGCAGGCGCTCCGATGAGGCGGATCGGCCAGGAAGTCGGCCAGGTCACCATGGGCGAAATCCGCCGGCAGCGGGAGGACTGGCAGAAGGATGCCTCGAAAGACTTCGCCACAGGCAAGACAAAGGAGGCCCTGGAGACGTACCAGGAGAGGGGACACATTCATGCTCACGAGAGCCAGAAGGAAGCCACCCAGGCCATGGTTCATGCCTGGGACGAACACAGAAAGGCGCGGCCGCGCGAGACCCAGATCATGCTGGCTTATCGCCGGGACGAGGTTCGGGAGCTCAACCGGCAGGCGAAACAGATTCGCCGAGATGCCGGCGAGCTGGGCCGCGATTTCACCGTCCAGACCGAGCGCGGCCCGCGCGAGTTCGCCGCCGGCGACCGGGTATATTTCCTGCGCAATGATCGGAATCTCGGAGTCAAGAACGGCACCCTGGGCACCGTCGAGTTAATAAAGAAGGACAGCGCGGTGATTCGACTGGACGGGGCAGGGCACAAGCGGGTATCGGTTGACTTCGAGCAATACAACCACCTTGATCACGGCTATGCGGCGACGGTGCACAAAAGCCAGGGAGTTACGGTGGACCGGGCGCATGTGCTGGCCGGCGACTTGTTCGATAAGCATTCTGTTTATGTGGGCATGAGCCGGCACCGGGAGCGGGTGGATCTGCACTGGAGCCGGGAGGCCTTCGGGAGCCGGGCCGAGTTACAGCGGACCTTGTCCCGGGCCCGGCCCAAGGAAATGGCGGTCGACTGGAAGCCGGAGAGAGAAGGAAAGCCATTGCCCGGAAAGGCCGAGCTTACGAAAGAGCACAAAGAAGCGCTCAGGGAGATCGCCGAGCAGTTGAGCTCGCGAAGCGACCTGGGCGAGATTGGGCGGAAGCACGAGAGCGCAACACCCACAATTCTGGTGCCGCACCCCCCACACACCGAGGGCCGTAAAACACACGGCACTTCGCGGAAAACGCGGGAAGACGGCAAGCAGCCGAAGAGTAAAGAACTGACCCAGGAGCAGGTGAAGGCCTTGGGAAAAATTGGGCGGCAATTGTCCATGAAGCAAGACATAGGCAAGATCGCCAAGGAACTGGGTAAGCGGGCGGACGAGAAGAGTCAAAAACGCCAGGAGAAGCAGCAAGAAAAGAGTCATAAAAAGGAAAAGGAAATTACACGAGGATTTGACCGTGGTCGTTAGGAGAGAGCATGTCTGACGAGCTGAGTGAATTAGTAAGCGCCATTGAAAAGACGGTTCAGGGTTCTGTATCCGAGGGCCTGGACCAGGTGCGGGTTTCTTTGGACGAGTCCGCGGCCGCGGTCAAGAGCCTGGAGAAGTCCATCAAGTCCTCGGCGATCGCCGAGGTAGGCGAGCACGTAAAAACCATGGACGAGCGCTGGCATACGATGGGCGGCAATATCAAGGCATTCAATAAAACCCTTGAGGAAGTCAGGGACTACCGGGCCAGTGTGGACAAGCGCTTGAGCGCCCTGGATAAGCGTTCGGGCAAGAAGGCCGAGAAGATCGCGGTAGTTGTGTTGATAGCACTTGCCTGCCTGGCCCTGGGTTTTGCGTCCGGTTTTGTCTTAAACTCGCATTGGGTTCGGCAGCAAGAGGAAACCGCGCTACAGATGAAGCAGGCCGGTTTAGAGCGCGAGCTGGGAAAGGTCTTTATTACCGGCTTCAAGAAGGCCGGAGGAGGCGACCGCAAGACTCTTGAGAAGATCCTGCTGACAGGACAACGGAACGAGGGCTATTGGAAAGAAGTATTCAGCGCGATCGGAGACGTTGCGGAGGAACAGAAAAAGAAGTGACTGCTCGTCTGACCTGTGCTGACCGAAACATACCCGTCATCCGGTCTTTTTGTTGACCTCTTCGAAATCGAGCACTAGACGCCTGCCGGTAGCCGCCGCAATTTTGGATAGAAGGGGAAGGGATGGCGTTCTGGAATCGTGCCCGGATTCCAGACGGGCAACTACACTTTGTTTTGTCTCTGCCTTCTCCGCAAGTTCTGCCTGAGTGAGACCAGCTTCCTTTCTTGCCTTCGTCACCGCTCGAGCGATCTCGCTTCTGGCCCGCTCTTCATCGAACAGTACCCTGAATTCAGGATCGGCGAAATCCTTCTTGAAGATCTCTTTGACCTTTGCATAAGTTTTCTTTCCCTTGGCCATTGTCTTTTTCTCCTTACTCAAAAATCTCCTTCATCCGCTTCTCCGCCAACTCGATTTCTTTCTTCGGAGCTTTCTGAGACTTTTTCTGGTACGCATGTAAAAGCACCATTTCGTTTTTTACGATCACGACGTAGAAGATTCGATGCGAAAGATTTCTCTTAATCTTGATCTCCCAAAGTTTGTCCCTAATTTGTCGGAAGCTCATTCGAGGCGCGTCAAAGCCGAGGATCTCGATCATCTCCAACGCCTCGATCAGTCCGGCTCTTTCTTTTTTCACCTGACGTTTGATGTAGTCGACAACCGGGCTTCGACCAGATGCCGTCGTGTAGTAAGCAATGTTCATGAATATATTATAGCCATATGGATATAGCTGTGTCAAGGGGTCGTCTTGGTTTATCGCCCTAACCCCATGGCTCATTGCATCATTTCCGGAGCACGCGGATACTGGCCGCCCGCTGCTCTAGAGTTTCGGCTTCTCAGGAATCTACTAGCCATAAGTCTATCCGAACCCCAGCCAAACCGGCCGACTTGCGCCGTATCCAAATAGGTCGCATAGTTGACATAATGTTTATTATCGGACGTTTCATCAATGATATCAATATGTTAGAATGGCACAGCTCCAGTGCTAAAATAGAAAACGGAACCAGTGTCGTGAAATCGCAGCTACGTTTCCGATAGGCCGGATATCCTGACATCCGGTTTGGGGTATACCTCAACCGGACAGATCAGAAGGCCTTAGCGTACAATATTTTCCGTTTCGTGAGCTGGCCCCAATATGGGCTCAACGACACACGTTGTCCAGTCCCAAATCCAGTTAACTGTCTCTTAGCAGAAGGCGGCTATTTCCCGAAAGGCTCTGACGACGTACACCTCGAATTGCGAAACCGATTGATGTCCCAACGTAGTTTTGAGGATGGACACGCCATTACGCTAACTTGCGCACTATAAAAAACAGAGTAGTATATGTGTGATACAAAGAGGAATCTTTGCATTCGCAGGAACGCTGTGTTTCGAAATGTAGGCATGGAATGGTTCCTGAGTCTTATCCTTCACCCACACTGAGTTGTTGCTTTTCTTGATTTTTAGATCCCGCTTCTTCTTCTCGATGGTTGCCTGAATCTTTTTCACCCAGGTTGCCTCATCGTCTGAATGCACATACGCCAACATACCCGCTTGTTGGTTGTCTGTTGGATATTTCTGAGACAAAAAGCAACCAATACCCTCAGCCCCAAGATACCCTTCTGCGGCACCCAGAGAAGTCTTGCTATCGCCGACCCATTTCGCTTCAATGAGATAGCGAAAACGCGGGCAGTAACCGGTGTGCATGAACTCCATGTCTGCCAAGGGGCGATTTTTCCCTTGCTTGCCCGGCACATTCAGGACCGGATTGTCTCTCACCACGAACTGGCTATACCACTCTGGAGTGCCTGGGGAGTCCATGGCCTTTTCAATAAAGCGCACCAACTCACCTGTAACCGCCGGTTCTTCTGAATCGTGGAGGGACGCAGGATTAAGCCGGTTGTAACCGGTGTGTATTAGTTGAAAACAACGGCGTCGAAACGCCTCGCGGTGAATGCTTGGTGGGGAGTTCACTGTCCTCTGCTTGCGTTGTGTTCGCGCCAACTGACTATCCTTCAGCCGCCAAGTATTCGGCAATCACATCGTCTGCATCACGGAGTGCCTTGGAACGAAGCCACTGAGATATCTGCAAAGGCTTTAGCACGTACATGTACTCACCATCATAGACTTTCAAGCATCGATCAAAGTATAACCACTGGCTGTGTTTTTGCCGCAAATGTTCATACATATCGCCAAGGGTGCCTTCCAAATCGGAATCGGCCGAGCTTTCGGAGAGAATTCGGGGCTCTATCGGAGTTTCGCTCTCAAGTATGCGGACCTGGAGCAAAGCAGCTTTCCCGGCAAGAAAAAGATTCACCTCGTGCGAGTACGGTTTTCCCACAAAGCTATTCAATACACGCTGAAATTCCATCAAGTAGCACTGTAGAGTTTCCTGTTCCGGTTTGCTCAATAGCTCCATGGGAACTTTTCCATCCAACAGCTTGAGCTTGTATTTCACCGTGTCTTCAAGAAGAATCCGCTCGGATACCCCAAGACCCAATGCGTCAAAAACCAGATGATTGAGTTTATCTAAGACTTGAGTTTGGTCTGGTTCAACGGAACAGGCTAGTTCATCATACATAGCAGCCCATTTTTTCACTGTGCTAATATCGGACAGCGCTAGTGGAACAGGGAGAGTGTGCAAGGACCGCAATGTGGCGCGGTCTGATTTGATTCCCCGTAACCGTTCACGTGGTTTGACTTGTTGACGGCAGCAAAGATGGTGCGGGGTGGCCATGAAGTTGAGCCAGACATGCCTCGTTGAGATACTCGATGACGCTGCGTTTTTGCTGTCGACATGTAGCC
>Ga0307379_10002413_pt1 | contig 27761 bp, 20 predicted proteins | sample UN2MG_FD_202237 | JGI IMG/M metagenome (GOLD analysis project Ga0307379, IMG submission 202237) | Soil microbial communities from Risofladan, Vaasa, Finland - UN-2 | ecosystem: Environmental > Terrestrial > Soil > Coastal area > Acid sulfate soil | place: Finland: Risofladan, Vaasa | collected...
ATTTATCTGCCTCTACCATCATCAATGATAGACAGTGCCTATACCTCTTTGCTTTCTCTATCTCTTCTCGCAGTCTCAACTCAAAGTATTTTGGCTGGTAGAGTTCTGTCAACTCATCAGTTATCACTTCAGTATGCAATCTGGCATTCTCTATGGCTACTGCTGTCTCTGCTCCTAAAGATTCCAGTATATCTATGTCTGTCTGATTATATATGCCTCCTGACTCCTTATTGGAAAAATTCAATACCCCCACTAAGTTATCCTTATAAAATAAAGGTAATACGAATTCTGCCTCTATCTTTCCTAAATCTCCATAAATGCTTTCAAAGACCTTTCCGGGCAGAGCCCTTTCCATTTCTTCTTTTATGAACACTACTTTCGATTGTTTAAGCCAAGGAATGATCCCTTCATTTGGTTTTAAAACATAATTCTCCACTAATTCCTCATCCAGACCGCATGAGGCTTTTATCTGATATCTCGACCTAATTCCTTCTCTTAAAAATAACGAAATCTTCTCCACTCCTACAGTTTCTGAAATTGTACCGACAATATAATTTAAAAGCTGTCTCAAATCCAGCATACTAACTAATGACTTTGTCGATTCTCTAAGAAGTTTCTGATAATCGTATTTCCCTCCCAGGATAACTGGCCGAAGTAGTCTTCTCAAAGGCCCATAAAGAAAAGGCGAAGCAATTGCGGTCAGGACAATCATGACTATCATAATTGGAAGGGAGAAGAATACTATCCCTATAGTCAGGAAGATTGCAGCAGGAATTAATGAAGAGACCAATCGAAGAGTAGTATCTCTTATTACAAAGGTGATATTCATAAGGCGATAGGTTACGATGGCATAGGCAATTATTCCAAGAGATACTGAAATGAGGATATTCAGATAAGGCGGGAAATAAACATTATACCACATCGGCCAGTTGGTTGCTCCACCGAAAAAGCCGACTATGACTGCCACTAAGAAATAGCGTATTTGTTCTTTCTTAAGTCCAGAGGATTCTCTATATCCTTTCAAAAGAAAGTAATACCCATAAAAAAGTTGAAAGAACCAAAAAGATAAATAAACATGAAAAAGATTGGTGGGGATGGGCCAAAAACCGAGCCCATATCTAGGAACTAAACGTGTATATAACAGAGAAAATAAATTTAAGAGGATAAAAATAAAATTAATCACATAACAAGCTATGAGAAATTTTCTTTTCTTATGCAATATCCCAAGGAAAGCAAATACAAAATGAAGATATGTTACATTGATGAGAATAATCCCCACAACAAGAATTCGGAACCAAAACAGAGCGTAAGCCTCATTGTTTGCAAATTGCCAAAGGAAATATCCAAAACTATAGAGAGCAATACTTAAACTGAAAATAAAATATGTTATATTTTGTATAGCCTTTCTATTTTTTGAGAAAACAAACGTGCCCAGGGAAACATTACAAATTGTATTGAGAAGACCACTAAAACCCAAGAGCGTCATCTGATAATCTCCTATGACAAATTAGCATTTCCTTATATTCTTGTCCCTTGTTATGCCCTCTTCCCTTTGGCTCGGCCAGGGGTGAGGGGTCAAACTTTCGTTTGACACTCCACAAGTCCCCTCTCCCTTGGGGGAGAGGCTAAGGGTGAGGGAATTTACCCATCACCTCTTAAGATTTCTCTTCCCAGATTGGTAAAAAGACAGTAAACTTAGTTCCTTTTCCTACCTCACTCTCTATATCTATATTTCCGTTATGGTCTTTTATTATCCGATAAGCCATTGATAGACCCATTCCTGTTCCCTGCGGACCCTTGGTGGTAAAGAAAAGATCAAACAATTTTCTCAAGTTCTCTTTAGGAATTCCGCAACCATTGTCTGCTACAGCTACCTCAATCCTATCGGGATTGTCGCTTCCAACTCTCGCTGAGATGGTAATCTCTCCTTTCTTACCAGCCATAGCCTCGCAGGCATTTATAATCATATTCAAAAAGACCTGTTCTATCTGGACGCCAAGCCCTTTTATCTTGGGTAAATCCTGAGGAATATCTTTAGTTACATTAATCCCTCCCCGGGAAATATGGTACTGGGCTAAAATCAGAACAGTTTCCATTACAGAATTCAAGTCTACCGGCTCAAAGTCCTTTTCGGAAGGATTAGCATAACCCTTTATCCTCTGGACGAGGTCGGCTGCCCTGTAGTCAGTATCTATTACCTTCTCCATCCTGTCTTTCATTTCTTCCAGCACTTTTTTCTCTTCATCGGGAAGATCTCTCTTACCTAGCCATTCTTTTATATCACGTATGCACAACTCACATCCCGCGCTGATAATCGCCAAAGGGTTATCTATCTGATGGGCAAAACCAGCAGCCAACTCCCCAATGGAAGAGAGCTTGGATGCCTGAACCATTGCCGCTTGAGACTCTTTGAGTTCCTGATAGAATAGAGCATTCTCAATCGCTAAAGCAGACTGCCCGGCTAAAATCTTAAACATCCCTAAATCATCAGGTGTGTAAATCTCTCTGGAACGCTTTGTTCCCAAAACCAAAAAGGTAATCAGTCCTTCGCCAATGAAAGCAGGTAATAATACTGCTGCTCCCATACTTCTCAATTGTGCTTCCACTTCTTTCAGGTGTTCAGGCTTTCTGGTCTCAAAATGGCTGATAACTTCCTCTTTCAAAAGAGGCCCTATATCCCTACTTCTGTATAACATCTGAACTAAAGGAGCATCATTAGGTAGAGAATCTCCAAACTGTCTTCTCCTCTCCTTACCATAGTGGACTTCCCGCACATATTCATTGGCTTTATTATCTAATAAATAAATACGAGCATGACTGATTCCGATTTCCTTTGTGACATTGCGAATTATTAAAACCAAAAGACCACGTAAATCCTTGGTTAAAGTCATCTGCTTGGCTAGTGCAATTAAATTCTCCTGATATCTCAGGCGTTCCTTGAAGAGAGCAGCCTCGGCTTTTCGACGGATAAAACCATAAATAGCCGGACCTAAACTGGCTAGAAGAAGTGCCATGCCAACAGGAACAAGCCACCAGTTCACTCCTATCCTGCCCAAAAGGTAAGTTCTACCCCAGTATCCCACTCCCATAGGAATGCCAAGAACAAGGGCATATACCACAGCAAATACAGTGCCCTTGGTAATAACTACATTGATGTCCATTAAACGATAGGTGACAATAGCATAAGCCACTATGAACACATATACAGTAATGAGAATATTACCGAGTGGAGGGATTTCTATATGATACCACAAAGGATAATTGGTTGACCCGCCTAAATATCCTACTAACGTACCAATAAATACGTACTTAAGCTGATTCTGTTTAACCCCACCCGCTCTTCTAAGGGATTTAAACAATAAATAAATACTATATACTGCACAAGTAAAAAAGAACAAAAGGAACACAGAATACATAGAACCTGCTTCTGGCCAATAGGGAAAATACATTATAGATGTGACACTTTTAACCATTAAGGGAGAAAAATTTAGAAGGAAAAAGAAAAAGGAAAGGACATAACAAAATGAAATTATTGTCTTTTTCTCTTTATGCATGTTAAGCAATGCAAAAACAAAATGTAAATAGCTTGCTGGGATAAAAATGGCTCCTATCATCAGGACACGACTCCAAAAAAGAGCTGTTCCCTCGTTCCGAGCAATCATCCATAAAAAATAGCTGTAGCTCCAAATCCCCATGCTTATGGCAAATGTACCGAATGTTTTGTTTATAATTCCCTTCCTGTTCTTTAGAAAAACAAAACATCCAAGAACCGAAGTTGAGATACCATTTATTAAACCGCTCAAAGCATAAAGGTCCATTATTTCTCTCCCCTATCAGCCTTTACTGCGAATGTCAGATTAGCTTGATTGCCAAAGGACCTGTAGGTTTTCACACCTTCTCCTCCAGCGTTCACTAATGAACTTTCCAATTCTTCTTCCGAAAAGAATTTATAGTGCCCCATGTCTTCTTTGTACTTTATCTTTCCTGATTCAGTAAACAACTTCTTAGCTTCTTCAATATCTTTCTTACTTTCTGTTTTATCAAGAAAATTACAATATATCTGCGAGAGGTCATTGAAAGGTTTTAGGCTTGTAATCACGATCTTCCCTTGGCGTTTCAGGACGCGAAATAATTCTTTAACTGCAATCGCAGGATCGACCAAATATGAAATCACCAAATTACAGCAAATCTTATCAAAGCAATCATCTTTAAAGGGCAAAGGATAATCTAAATCGGCAAGAATATAGCAACAATTTAGAATAGGACAATTACCGTCAAGACCATATCTATGATAAATTTGATTCTTAATATAACTATGTCTATTTTTTGCCTCTTTCAAGGCGCTTTCTGTAAAATCCAACCCTAAATAAGTACCTGTCCTATATGAAGAGTTTTTACCTCTATGAATTTTCTTTATTTTTTCCGATGTACTCCCTAGCAACCATCCACCATACAGACCTATCCCACAACCAGCGTCAAGAATAATCTCACCTTTTCCAACTCTACCTAAGAGCTCGTTAATTAGAACCATAAAGTCTCTGTATTCTTGAGATTTGTTTATGATTTGATAATTGGTGAGGTACTTACTCCAAAATTCTTTTTCCATTTCTTTAGTAATCGTTATTAACTTTCTCAATCTCTCTTTCTCTATGCGATTTTGGATAGCAATTTCCCTAACAGTTGGCTCTACTACTTCACTCCTTTTCAGGTTCTTATCACAAAGATGTCTCAAACAACTTACCACGGCTAATTTAAGAGTCCGTTTCGCCACCGTCGGATTCTCGTACACTTGATGCATCGTATTCGGCAGTACATAAAGTTTCCGTTGAAGGTTGGGATTATCAAACAACAGCTTCACATCTTCGATCCTAACCCAAGGGTCTTTTTCAGCAATCAGAAAGACCATAGGTATTTTAACTTTCTCTAGATCTCTCTTTGTAGTTGCAAGATTATGATAGCTACCTTTAATAGCATCTCTAAGGAACTCTGTGCTTACTTCAAAGCCAAAAGTATCTATGACATCGCGACCTAAAGATTTCTCTTTTATAATTATCCCTATTACATCCTTGCGGTGAATAGTTTTCAAAGTACTCTGCAAATCTAGGATTCCGACAAGCCCAAAAATAAATTTTACCCGAGTGTCTTCTCCAGCTACTTTAATCGCTACTCTTTTTGCTAAGCTTCGTGCAACTATTCCAAATTCAGAAACTCCAAATTTCCCTACTGCGAAGTCAAGCGTGGATTTTAGATCATCCTTAGCGTTGGAAAGGGTATAGGCAATTATGTCACTCTCGCTTTCGCCAACATGATTGGTGCCGTCGTAGCGAATCACATTAAAGCCATTTTTTACAAGATAATAGGAAAGGGTCAAGGAATCTTTCTTTGTTTCTCCATAACTTGGGGGAATGATTATGAAAGGGCTCTTTCGTGGTTCTCTTTTTTTAAGGTGGTCATAAAAACCGATTATTTTCTTACCTCGTGGATTTTCATACTTCACCACTTCACTTACGATAACCGAGCTTTGTTTCCGTTGGAGTTGTTTCTCCTTTAAAAAGTCCTCAATTTCTGTTTTCTCTCTTATTTCCCGCAGAATCCATTTGACTGCTAGACGCGCTTTCTGATCCAAAATGGGACCCAAAGGGCCCTTCAAGTCTGCGACGCTCCAGTCAATGTTTACCGAGAATGAAATCATAGTGCCAGTCAGGCTCTTCGAGACCTTCCATTCTCCATAGTAGTCAGCAAAACTTCCCTCCAGCATCCTGAACCTGATACCCATATTTTTGTTATCGAAAATGTCTTCTTCCTTCCAACTCATAGGGGTTCCCATTATATCTATTTTCCACTCGGTTATCTTCTTATTTTCCGAAAGTTCTCTCGCCCTAACACTCTCCACTCCGGCGATAAACCAAGGAAATCGCTCCATTTCTTTAAGCAAATTATAGACTCTCTTTACCTCCTGTTTAACAGTAATTGAAGATTCTATAAGGGATTTTCTTTTATATCTTCTGCGATCGGGAAAAGCTATTTTTGAAATTATGGCATCGTTTATATACCGATTTAGCGTGTAGCGGGAATTGCTTGGGAAATTCACAAAACGCACTCCGTAGCAAAACTTATTGGGAGTCTTATTAGCATAAGAATTACGCCACACTACCTTCATTTGCGTTTGAATCATATCATAATTCGGCGATAAGTCTAGAGAAACAGTAATGATTGAAGAAAGGGCTAAGGGCTCCTTTGAAAATAAAGAAAAGCCTCCTTCTCCAATTTCTCTTGTTTCAGCCAAAATGGTTGATGTAATGCCGGAAATCGGATTCTTAACTTTTATTTTAACCGGTATACTAACTAAGACGCGAGGAGATTTCCTTCTATCAGACTTGCTGTCAATATTTTTTCTCATACACTTATTCTCTCATTGTGATAGTTCTTTCTTTTTTTACATTATACTTTCCTCAACAAATTTATATCCTACACCCTTTATAGTTTCTATCTTTTTGCCTTCAGAACCTAGCTTTTGTCGAAGGCACTTAATATGGGAATCTACTGTCCTGGTAGTGCCAAAATATTCATATCCCCATATGCTTTCTGTTAAAAAACTCCTGTTTAATACTCTCCCTTTCTTCTTCATCAGAAGGCAGAGCAAATCAAACCCTTTAGGAGTCAACTTGACTGGCTTGCCTTTCACTTCAACAGTATGTTTGGTTAAGTCTACACATATATCTCCAGAGACCAGAGTCTCTTCTGTTTCCTTTATCCATTCAAGGACTTCTGTGGATATCTCTTTCCTTAATTTCTCATCATAGAATACTTTTACTGTGTTCCCCTGTCTTTTTGCCTGAGTTAGGGCTTCTTTAGCCTGCTTAATCAGAGTCTCTCTCTTCATCTCTCTGTCCTGTCCATCAAAGCTCGCTATCCCTATACTTACCGTTACACTTAGCTCTTCTTCCTTCACTCTCCTCCTTAGCCTCTCCCCTACTTCCACCGTCTCCTTTATCTGCTTCTTTAACCTCTCCCTGATGTTTCCCCATGGTTCTTCTGTGATTTCTGGTAAAACTATGCCAAAACCATTCTCCCCACATCGACAAGCTATATCTCCCATCCTAAGATTCGCCCTGACTATCCCTGCTATACTCTTCAATAATTTATCTCTTCTTTCTTCTCCATGCCTCTTTCTAAATTCTTCAAATTTATCTACCTCTACCATCATCAAGGAGAGACAGTGTCTATACCTCTTGGTTTTTTCTATCTCCTCTCTCAACCTTAATTCGAAGTATTTTGGCTGATAGAGTTCAGTCAACTCATCAGTTATCACCTCAGTATGCAATCTGGCATTCTCTATGGCTACTGCTGCCTCTGCTCCCAAAAATTCCAGTATATCTATGTCTGTCTGGTTGTATATTCCTCCTGACTGTTTGTTGGAGAGATTCAACACTCCCACTAAGTTATCCTTATAGAATAGAGGTAAAATGAATTCTGCTCCTATCTTTTCCAGACCTCCATAGATGTTTTCAAATGCCTTCCCAGGTAGAGCCCTTTCCATCTCTTCTTTTATGAAGACTGCTTTTGATTGTTTAAGCCAAGGAATTATCCCCTCGTTTGACTTTAGAACATAATTATCAACTAATTCCTCATCTAGACCATATGATGCTTTTATATCATATCTCCGCTTACCTTCTTCTTTTAAAAATAATGAAATCCTCTCCACTCCCACTGTCTCCGAAATTGTATTGACCATATAGTTTAAAAGCTGCCTTAAATCCAGCATACTAACTAATGACTTTGTCGATTCTCTAAGAAGTTTCTGGTAATCATATTTCCCTCTCAGGATAACTGGCCGAAGTAGTCTTCTCAAAGGCCCATAAAGAAAAGGCGAAGCAATTGCGGTCAGGACAATCATGACTATCATAATTGGAAGGGAGAAGAATACTATCCCTATAGTCAGGAAGATTGCAGCAGGAATTAATGAAGAGACCAATCGAAGAGTAGTATCCCTTATCACAAAAGTAACATCCATAAGGCGATGTTTAACAATGGCATAAGCAACAAAGACTACGTATAAAGAGACAAAAATGTTAAGGAATGGTGGTATCGGAATTCTATACCAGGAGAAATAATTTGTTGAGCCACCAAAGTATCCTAGAGCAGCACCTATGAATACATAAAGAATCTGATTTCTAAAAATACCTGTACTTTTCTTAAGAGTTCGTTGCAACAAATAAAAAGAATAGATAACAACTATCATAAAATGACTCAGCGCAAGATGAAAAGCAGGCCCAGGGATCGGCCAGTGAGGAAAAACCAAATACTTGCCAATTCCCTTAACATATAATGAAGAATAAGCAAGGAGTGTAAAAAAGATACTTAATGAATAATTTAAAAGATAGAATTTTCTATTTCTTTCTATTTTTAAGAAGGAATCTACGAAGTGAATAAATAGGGAGGGCATAAAAAATACACCAATCATGCAGGTTCTTACATAAAACTCGGCTAAGGTTTTATCAGGAGTGCCCAAAAATAAAAAATAAAAGAAAGACCAGAAAGCTACTGTAAAAGAAAAAACAGAAAAGATCTTGTTTGCTTTCGCCTTAGGATTTTTTAAAAGGACCACCGCTATGATAAAAGAAGTAATAAAATTAATAAGTCCTGAAAAGGCATAATAGTTTAATGGAATAAATTCAAACATTATTTACTCTTTTGCTTCTGTATTTCAAAAAATATAACCCTTTTTGTTCCTTCATAGTAAGCGTGGATTGAGAAGGGTTTGTACTTATCTTGTCCCTTGTTACGCCCTCTCCCGTTTGACTCGGTCAAGGATGAGGGGACTCAGCTCCTCTTAAATCTTCTATCCAGCTCTTCCCTGGTCAGTTTAATCATTGTTGGCCTGCCATGGGGACAGATATGAGGAGATTGGCACTTATTGAGTCTCCTCACTACCTCATCCATCTCTCTATCGCTTAAGCTCTGCCCGGCCATAATTGCTGCCCGGCAAGCCATAATTTTAAATATATCGGAAGAGATTTCTACAGCCATCTTCTTACTCTCTTTTATTTTCACTTCATCAGAAATCTCATCAATAAGGTCGATAATAAATTGCTTTTTAATTTCTTTTCCCAGGATATGTGGCGTGGCTTTTACCAGGAAAGAAGAGCGTCCAAACTGTTCCACTTCAAAGCCCAATTTGGAGAAAAGGTCTGTGTTCTCTATCAATACCTGGACATTATGAGGAGGTAGTTCAAGCTGGATGGGAAATAGAAGGCGTTGCGACTCTATTTTCTGGTCTTTATAGTCATCTTCCAGCTGTTCATAGAGGATTCGTTCCCAGGCTGCATGCTGGTCCAGAATTACTATTCCATCTGCACTGCGAGCAACTATGTACAGGTTATCTAATTGTCCCAGCGCCACCATCGCTTCTTTCTTCACCTCTATTCTCTTTTCTGGCTCAGGAATGTGGAACTTCTTTGGCTGGAACAACTCCTCTGGAGAAATCGATCCCTGCCACTTCTGGCTTTTCACTAAATAGTCTTTCATTGCTTCTTCAATTCTTCTTTTCCGAAAAGACGAACCTTCAGGATAGGTAGTCTTCTCCTCTATTTCCACCATTGTGACTTCTTTATGTAGATTTTGCTTGATAGTCTGCATAACAATTGTGTGTATCGTTGGCTCGTTGACAAAGCGCACTTCCTTTTTTGTGGGATGAACGTTTACATCAACCAGAGATGGTCCAATCTCTATGGAAAGGAAAACACCTGCGTGGCGTGAGGGTGGCAGAAAATCCTTATATCCTGCCCAGGTAGCGTGGCTGATTAGTCGGCTACTAATTGCCCGTTTATTTACGAATAAAAATTGGTGTTGGCGATTAGTATAAGAAAGATTAGGTTTGGTAATGAAACCGGAAATTCTCAAAAACTTATTTTCAAACTGCAGGGGAACGAGGTCCTCCACTATTTTAGTTCCGTATAGAGAAGCGATTCTTTCCAGTAAGGTCTGTTCTCGGGGAAGATTCTTTATGATATGTCGACCGTCCTCTTTTAATTCAAAACTTACCTGGGGATGAGACAGGGCGAAATTCTGAACTGCTCTGGTTATCTGCCTACTCTCTGTGGAATCTGCCTTCAAAAACTTCAGGCGCGCCGGGACATTAAGGAAGAGGTCTTCCACTATTACTGTAGTTCCCGGCGGACTTCCTGCTTCCAGTAGTTCAAAAGAATTACCCTTGACTTTTGCCTGACAACCTACAGGACTCTCTTCACTCCGGGTAAGTAAAGTCAAATTAGCTACAGCTGCAATTGAGGGTAGAGCCTCTCCGCGAAATCCTAAAGTGCTAATTGACTGAAGATCTTCTAACTCCTTTATCTTACTGGTAGCATGGCGCTGAAGAGCCAATTCGGCATCTTCTCTGGACATGCCCGAGCCGTCATCAATTACCCGGATTAATTTCTTTCCCCCTCTTCCTATTTCTATGGTAATATGCTTTGCCCCGGCATCCAGAGAGTTTTCTACCAGTTCCTTGACAATCGATGCTGGTCTCTCCACAACCTCTCCAGCAGCTATCTTGTTTATCACTTCTTCAGATAAAATTTCAATTTTACCCGCCATTTTGGTCTTCTCCAAAATTTGTAAGTAGTGTAGCCCCTTGTGGGCGTAATTAGTGTAGCCCTTTATGGGCGTAGTGTCTACGAGGGTAGTGTAGCCCTTTATGGGCGTAATGTTTACGGGGACAAGCCCCTACACTACCTAGGTTGCTAATTCGGTCGAGTGCTCTTCAGAGTGCCAATTTAATTTTTATATCTGTTAATTTCCACTTTTATCGGCTTGGCGCACAATTGATAGTAAGTACATTCTGCAGAACATATCTTTTCCTCGCCCATCATTCTTCTTGTTTCGCAAAGGTCGAAAGCATCCGCCATCATGTTGATGCGTTTCTTAACTTCCGCCCTTATTTTAGTGAAGGCAATAACAATTAAATATGTCTTCTCTTTTCCTTCAACCCGAACTATTTTCCCTTCCACATCCTTCAATTTCAGACCATCCAGGTTGAAATTCAAATTGATAGAAGCATCTACAGGAAGGGATAGAAAAGTTATGAGCGCCATGCCCCCAGCACTTACATTGTAGATGATTGCCGGAATTTCTTTCTTCAGTTTCGCTTCCGGCGATTCAACCAGAGCCTCCTTGACAACCGTTACTGTGGGAATCCGTCTATGCTTTCTTCTTTCCTTTACCATACTCAATTCCCCCCTTTCTTTACCTTCTTCTTCAACTCCTGCAGCTTATTCAACGCCTCTATTGGCGTCATCTCTTCTACTTTTATCTCCTTCAATTCCTTAAGGAGACTCTTCTCTCTTTCAGCAAATAGAGAAAGCTGCTTTGCCTCTTTTTCCACTTTCGCCAATTTAGGCATTCCATCTTCCCTGTAAGCATTCTTCTCCAAATCGTAAAGTATCTCTTTTGCCCTTTCTAACACCTCCTTTGGCAGCCCAGCCAGCTGAGCTACATGGATTCCATAGCTCTTATCCGCGCTCCCTTCTATCAATTTGCGTAAGAAAATGACCTTGTCTCCCCATTCCCGAACAGCAAAATTGTAGTTCTTCACCCCTGATAGAGTCTGCGCCAGCTCCGTCAGCTCAAAATAATGGGTAGCAAATAGAGTCCTGGGACCCAAAGGCCTTTCAGATTCACCAGAGGCTTGCGTTCCTTTTGCCATACTGTTCAGGTATTCCACTGCTGCCCAGGCAATGCTGATGCCATCAAACGTGGACGTTCCCCGACCAATCTCATCCAGGATAAGAAGGCTCCTGGAAGTTGCATTGTTCAGGATATTGGCAGTCTCAATCATCTCCACCATAAATGTAGATTCGCCCCGGGAAATAGTATCCCTGGTGCTGATGCGGGTGAAGATACGGTCAACTATGCCAATTGTCGCCTCTTCAGCAGGAACAAAGCTCCCCATCTGTGCCAGAAGAACAATCATCGCTACCTGGCGAATATAGGTAGATTTTCCCGCCATATTTGGACCGGTAATAATAAGAACTTGATTCTCACACTCATCCAGATATGTATCATTAGGGATGAACTTCTCGCCAATCAGCATCTTTTCCACAACAGGGTGGCGACCTGCTTTAATGGAGATAACCTCCCCATCATTCAAAATAGGCTTTGTATAGTTATTATTTGCTGCAACTTCCGCAAGACAATTCAGAACGTCTATCTCGCCAATCGTCCTCGCCACTTCCTGAATCTTTCTCGCCTCACCAATCACTCTCTTCCTTATATCCTGGAATATCTCATATTCCAGTTCCACCTTTCTCTCTTCTGCCCCCAGAATAAGTACTTCCTTCTCTTTCAATTCCGGGGTAACGAACCTTTCCGCATTAACCAGCGTCTGTTTCCTGATATAGTCCTCAGGAACCTGTTTTAGATTGGATTTGGTAATTTCAATATAGTAACCAAAGACACTCGTATATCCAACTTTTAACGAATTTATCCTTGTCCTCTTCCTCTCCTTTGCCTCAAGCTCAGCAACCCACTCTTTCCCTCCCCGGGCAGCCTGGTGGAGCTTATTCAACTCTTCATTATATTCCGGCCTGATAATCCCGCCTTCCTTGATTGTAGGAGGTGGTTCAGGAACTATCGCCTTCTCAATCAAATCAACAATCTCCTTCAAATCATGCAGTTCCTCGATGAGTTCCAGAACCATCCGGCTCTTAAGTCCCTCTACCACCTTTTTTATACCCGGAATCAGTTTAAGTGAATTCTTAAGACTCACCATGTCCCGGGCATTAGCCGTCCCGCAACACAGGCGACTTATCAATCTTTCTAAATCAAAGATCTTTTTAAGAACCTCCCCAACCTTTCCTCTGGTTATAGAATTGGAAAAGAAGTCCCCAACTCCTTCCTGACGTCCTCTTATTCTCTCCACATCCGTAAGAGGCTCAAGAATATATTGTCTAAGTCTCCTCCCTCCCATTGCTGTCTGGGTCAAGTCCAGAACCCCAAGAAGGCTTCCCTGCTTAGTATTATCCTGAACGTTAGCCAGCAACTCCAGATTTTTCCTCGTTGACTCATCCAGAACCATAAACTCTTTTTTCGAATAGAACTTTAACCGTAAAAGATGAGAAAGCGCCATCTTTTGTGTACCTTCTAAGTAACTTATAATCGCTCCCGAAGCACTTATAGCCAATTCCCGATTCTCAAACCCAAGACCTTTAAGAGAATGGAGCTGGAACTGGCCCACCAACTTCTGGTAGGCATTCTCCTTCATAAAATTCCAATCATCAACATAATTTACAGGAAGGGAGCAAGTTTTAAGGAGATTATGAAGTTTACCATTACTTTCTTCCTCTCTGGGCAAAATAACCTCTGCCACAGGAAGCCTGGTCAACTCCAACGAGACCTCTTCCAGAAGATTCCCTCCCTCAAGTTCCGTAGCCAGAAACTCGCCAGTAGAGATATCCACCAGGGCAAGACCGGCTCTTCCCCCATTTGGTCTTTCTAAATATATAGCCGCCAGGAAATTATTACTCTTCTCCGGAAGGAGATTCTCTTCCAGAACCGTCCCCGGAGTGATAACCCTGATAACATCACGCTTAACCAAATCCTTTGCCACTTTAGCATCTTCCAGTTGTTCACAAATTGCCACCTTATGTCCTCCCTTAATCAGAGTGGCAATATACTTACTGACAGAGTGGTAAGGCACCCCACACATGGGGATCTTATGGCGAGAAGTCAAGGCAATCTCCAGAACCTTTGAACCCAGTTTAGCATCGTCTCCAAACATCTCGTAGAAATCACCCAGCCTGAAAAAAAGGAGAGTGTCAGGATACTCCTTCTTAATCTTATGATACTGCTCCATCAATGGCGTAAATTTACCCAACCTTTCTACCTCTCAACTATTCCTGCGGCTCTATCTCCGGCGACGGCTTCTTCTCTTCTTTTTTCACTTCTTCCGATTTACCAGCAGCAAGTTGTAACTTAACAACCCTTTCTTCCAGTTCTTTTATCTCTTTCTTTTTCGCCCCAAGGTCTTTCCTGAATTTCACCTGGGTCACCATTCCCAGAATAGTAGCAAATATCCCACCCAAAAGAACTGCTGCGAACACAAAAACAATCAGGGATACCTCAGGAGTCTTCCAGAAGAAAAGATTCATTGACACCTGCGGCTGATTTGTTACAGCCAGGAGAACCAAAAGGAAAGCAAAAATCAGAACTACCACCAACTTCAATTGACTCATACCCACCTCCCATCAAAAATTTCTTGAAAATTTCCTGAATAATCGCGTAGGGGCGACCCGCCGTGGTCGCCCGAATTCCATCAACTACCTCACCCTCCCCAACAACGACCACGTATACGCCTCTTCTATCTCCACCGGCACCAATTCCCCAATATCCTTCCCATCCCCCGAAAAAAACACCCTCTTATTACCCCTCGTCCTTCCCACCAACTTCTTCTCTTTCCGGGCAAACCTCTCCACCATAACCTCTTCCACTTTTCCCATAAGTCTTCGATTCTTCTCCAGCACCATTTTCTCACAAAGTTCATTAAGTTTAGCTAAACGCTCTTTTTTTACCTTCAAAGGAACGTCATCTTTTTCTTTAGCCGCCTCAGTTCCTGGCCGGGTCGAATATTTGAAAGTAAACGCAGCGTCAAATTCAACATCCTCCACTAACCTCAACGTATCCTCAAAATCCTCTTTCTTCTCTCCAGGAAAGCCAACCATAAGGTCAGTAGTAATACTTATTTTAGGAATTTCCATCTTTATCTTATCGATTAATTCTAAATATTGTTCCCTGGTATAACCCCGATTCATTCCCTCTAATATTCTATTTGAACCGGATTGGACAGGAAGATGGAGATGCTCACAGATTTTGCTTGAATCTCTTATAGTATTAATCAATTTCTCAGAGACATCCTTAGGATGAGAAGTCATAAAGCGAATCCGTTCCAACCCATTTACTTTTTCTACCTTTGTTAAAAGGTCAGCGAAGTCAGAACTATTAGATCTATAAGAATTCACATTCTGTCCCAAAAGCATAATTTCCTTACATCCACCAGCTCCCTTCTCCTCTACCTCTGAAACAATATCACTAACAGCTCTCGACCTTTCTCTACCTCGGACATAGGGCACAATACAATAAGAACAGAAATTATCACAACCCCGCATAATTGTAACCTGCCCCGTTAATTCAGAACTCCTGGCGCATCCATAAGACGAAGAACTCCAGAACCCTTCCGCTAACTTGGGCAAATTTCCCTTTACTTCAGTAGCAAGAAACCTTTCTCTCGGTTTCTTAATAGCCATTTTAATCAATTTCGGCAATTCCAATATATTATCTGTTCCCAGAACAATATTCACAAAAGGAGTCTTTTCGAATATTTTACTCTTTAATCTTTGTGCTCCACATCCCGCCAAGACAAAAACTGTAGCTAGATTCTCCTTTCTAACTCTTTTCAAGGATGCCAGGTAACCGAGCGCCCTATCTTCAGCATGCTGCCTGACAGAACAAGTATTGAGAATTATGACATCCGCCCCTTCAGGAGACTCTATCTTCCCATAACCCTCCCTCTCCAGAAGCCTCTCCATAACTTCCGAATCCGCATCATTCATCTGACATCCAAAACTCCCGATGTAATAATCTGGTTTCTGCGTTGACATTTGAATTCCTTAGATAGATTCTTGAGAAATTAATACTTATCAGGGTAAATCGCTATTTCTTGATATTTAACAATACAGAAATTTATTTAATTTTTGCGAACAGTTGCCTTTTCTTTTTCCACCCGTTAAATTTTTTCTTATTTAAGAAATGCCGAGGATTAATCATTATCGTATGGACAGAAAATTTCCCTTTTTTTATTTTAATCCTGTTAAACCACTCGATTTTATCATACTCGTTCGTCTGGGTTAATAAGATTAAATAGGCTCTTCTTATCCCTGATTTTTTAAGCCTTTTTATTTTCCATAAGTCATAATTAATTGAACTTTCTTTTATGCGCCTGGCTTCTTTTAACTCAATAACAACTTTAGGTCTATTCTTTTGCAAAATAACAATATCGGGAAATGTTCCTATTTTACTTATTTTGCCTTTTTTCCGCTTTTTTACACTTCTTATATACGGCTTATTCAATATTCTCCAAACTTTCTTTTTACTCTGTTTTTGAATATATGCACGCAGGAAATAATAGATAACTCCTTGTAAGTCACTCTCTGTAAGTATCCTAAGCTTTTTACAGTCATTTTTTAATTTTGTTACCAACTTTTTGGTAACAAAATTGTGTATTTGCACTATAGTATCAATTCTTGCCATCTAATTATCTAACCCGCCCTCTCCAGAAGCCTCTCCATAACCTCCGAATATAGTGCCTTAGTCCTTGCGTTAACATTTGAATTCCCTGGACATTTTGTAGGCGACAATTTCCTTTCTACTCTTGTTTAAAATTAGTCATAGCTTATTAATCTTTTTTAGACAACAGTGCTTTTATTCTTCCTTTTATATTTTCGTAGACTGTTGTTAATTTTTGTTTTGCCACGTGAGTCAAAAGAGAAGTATGTGCAATAGCGTCTCTCATTGGCTTATATTCTTTTGCGTCTCTTGCTAAGCTAGCATACTTCGCGGGGTCTTTTTTGTCATCTAAGTTTGCAAGACCAGCCATTGATAAGTAACTCAAATCAGTTTTATCCCTTCTAATATCTATGCTTATATTTCCTGCGCCCTTACTACGAATCTCCTCTTTTAGCCATTTCCTTGCCTCCCCTTGCGCTTCAGGCGTTAGAGGAATATTTTTTTCTTTGATATATTTTCTTATTAAATTTTCTGAAATGAAACATTCAGCGTAAGACTCAAAATTATATTTAGCGTCATCGGTTAAATCGTCAACCCAACCATCAACCTTCTTCCTATTTTCCGATTCCTTCGGAAGAGCATATTCTTCTGAAACTGCGTTGTATAGTTCCCCAGCCTTTCTCTCTTTTTTAGAGATACTCGTATTCTCTGAATCACCATCCTTTCTATGTTTTCTTCTCCAAGCATCCCAATCTTCAAGAATTTTACTTATAATCTTACTTCTTACGGAATCTAGAAGCTTCTTATATTTGGGATCATCAGCAACAATGCTTTCACGACTGCTAGTGAATCTGTCTTCCTCATCATCCAAGTCGTTAAAATGGATTTGTCCGTATAAGTAATTTTCAGCTACCCTAGCTGTAGGAATGTGCTTTAGGATATCTCTCTCTCTCAACCTTCCATTGACAAAAAGGTCAACACCAACCCTTTCGTCAGTTGTAATTATTTTAAGGTCTCTCGGCTTTTCAACAGAAGCGATAAATCCCTTAATATTCCCTTCCACACTAAGTCGTTTTGCTTCATTCCTATCTGGAGTAAATTTTTCTTGAAGTTTCTGTACATAAGGGTCGTTGAGATCATTTATTATCCACAAAAACTCCGTTTTTGAGGCAAGATCATCCAAGCATTCATGAGTAATCATCTCATCACCAATAAATATGTTGAAATCCTTATCCAAGAGAGAGAACCGGAAATACAGAGCAATGATCTTTTTTAAAAAAGGCAAGCTGTGTTTTATCATGTCTTTGATATTTTCAAAATAAACAATAGTGCCTTGGTCATGGTCTCTTATGTGCTGACTAAAAGTAGCCGGCTCCCATTCACCCAATGGACATTCCTTTGGCGTCAAATCCTCAGTTATGGCTTGATCCAAACCCGAATTATCAATAACTCCACCAATATAATTTCCGCCGTGTTTTTTTGATATAACGGTTATTCTATCTGCGCATGACAACAACGCCAATTTCCCTATTCCCTTTCTCCCGATGTATGGCCTATTTTTTTGGGGAGAAACCTTTCCTTCTCTTCTTTTTGAATATCCGATCTTCAAAAACTTATTCTGAAAATCATTTGCCGTCATACCCACACCATCATCTTTTATAAAGAAGCTGTTCTTTTCTTTATCGATATAAATGCATACATTCTCCGCATTCGCATCCCAAGCATTAGAGATCGCCTCCCCAAGAACCGTTGCAAAGCTTCTGTATAAATTTCTTCCTAAGTGATTTAGGACACTCAAAGAAATTTCAAACGAGAATTTATTCTTATTCTGCATGGCGACACCTCAATTCTTACCGGAATTTAAAGCCAAAACGATTTTTTGTACACACTTCTTAGGATTATTTTTAATCTTAAAATCCCAAAATCTTAAAACTTTCCAACCATCTTTTCTTAATTTTCTATTAACTTCTTTGTCTCTGGCGATATTGTCCTCAATTTTCTTGAACCAAAACTTTTTTCTTACTTTTATTTTTGTCTTTTCCTTCCGCCAGTTATAGCCGTGCCAAAAAGATGAGTCACAAAAGACAGCAACTTTCTGTTTATTCCAACAGAAATCCGGCGTTCCTATAACCCCCTTTAGATTCTTCCGATATCCACGCAAACCAGAACTCCAAAGCGCACTACCCATCATTTTTTCAATTTGCGATCCTTTTGCCTTCACGCGGGACATCTTGTAGGAAACTATTTCCTGTTTGGTTCTATTCAAACGTGTCATGATACATGAACATTTTTACTATCAACTATTTTATGGCAACATATTCTTTTATCTTGCTGGTATTTTCTTTCCGAGTTCTTTTTTTATACCCTAATCTATCACATATACTCTCAACCTTTGATGCAAATTTATCACACTCGACACTAGTCATAGATAAACCCTCTTTGGTTCGGACACTAGTATGCCATTCAACATCCGTATTCAATGGTTTGGCAGGCGTGTGTCCTTCAATGTTGAAAACCTTATGATCGGTTCGCGTAATCCACCCAGCACCAACCTCTGTTACAGCACCCCAGGCCTTTGCCATAACAACACTAGTTACATAAACAACGTATATTTTTTCGGTTGAATAACTTTCGATAAAAAATTCTCTTAAATAATCATATACTTCCATATCTTCCGGTATCCTGCTAATTTCATCATCGCAACTCGTGTATATGATATCCTCTGGAGGAATTCGATTAAATAACAATAAACTATAAATAACATCTGATAAATCCTTATCATCTTTTGTATGACATATTAATATTTTCTTTTTCTGGGCATCTACTTTCTTTTTTATTCCAACAATGGGGAGGAAAGCATTCATTTCTTCCTTGATGATTTTTTCCATTTTTGTTAAGGTTGCTTTGTCAACTTGAGTTATTTCCTTGTTGATTTTCCTAGTCGCACTACCTGATGCTTTCTTCTTATATTTATCAACCAGTTCTCTTAGCTTTTTTTCTTTTTCTTCTTGTTTAATTAATTTTTCCTTGTCCTTTTCTTCTTTCCCATAAGCCGCATAAGCAGTTCTAATTTCGACAATATCGGGTAATAAGTCATTTGCAACAAATGAAACCACCTCCTTGTATCTCTTATCATCCGTTTTATACCCTTGGCGATTGCTTAATGCCATATCCGGCAACTCTGTTTCTTCAAATAAATCCACATGGAGCTGGCCTACAACAAATACTTCTTGAAGTTTATTCTTACCAACAACATCCAAAATATTATATACACCAAGTTTTTTATTGGCTAATAGGGAAATAAAATTATCAGCAAAATCACCTTGTCCCGTTTTCCTCCCTCTGGTAGTTCTGTACACACCAATCCAACCTTTTATAATAAGAGGGTAATTCTTTATTTTTCCAGCATTATTTTTAAGTTTTACTGACTTCTTTTCCTCTTTTCGCACGTCTAATAATTTCTTATATTTGCCTGGATAATCATTTTTAAAATATTTATCCAAGTATTTAAACTCCCTACCAAGAATGATCAATCCTCCAAGTTGTTTGACCATCTCACGATCAAAACTATCTATGACTTCTTTTGTTTTGTTATAAATTATGTGTATGCGGAAATTTTTATCTACAAGGGGAAATATTTTAAGTAGATTTTTCTTAATTGTCTCAAAATTTTTATTGAGTCCATAATGGGGCTTTTTCATTATTATTGATGTGCCATGTGTTGCGATTTTCTCGAAGTGGATATCTTTTTCTTTCAACGGATCTAAAAGCCTATCATCTTTAACGTACTTTGTAAGAATAAATCCCAATTTTTTACCGTTTTTGACTGTCTGAACCCATATGTTTTCCGAGACCGAAAGCGCCGCTAGTTTTCCAACGCCTTTTCTGCCGATTTTTCTACGGCCTTTTTTTGTGTATGAATCTTTTTCTGTTGTACGAGTTTCAGCTGCTACATTTAAATATATTTTTGTATCTTCATATGACATTCCTATTCCATCGTCTTCAACGATAATAGAATCGGATTTTGCTATAATGTATACATTTTTTGCGTCAGCATCATAAGCATTGGCAATCAACTCAGCAAGAATATAATAAATATTGCTGTAAAGGCTTGGTCCCAATAACCTCAATATTTTAGGGTCAAGTTGCAATACATATTTGCGTTCTGATTGATCATTCATAAATATTCCTCGAAATGTTTAATAATGCTCTTTCCGATTATCTCCCCCAATCTGACAGGTACGGCATTCCCTATATATCTTCCCAATCTTTTAAGTTCCGCTGGTGAAGTAGGAGGTATAAATTTATATTTTCTCGGAAACGTTTGTAAAAGTGCACCCTCTCGTATTGATATGGCTCTATCTTGCTCAGGATGACCAAATCGTCCTGTTCCAAAACTAAGAAACTGTGTAGTGATAGTAGGTGACGGTTCATTCCATTTCATCCTTGCATAAACAGAGCCATAAGTATCACCGGATTCTCTCCTATGGCAAACCGCTCTTAGATTCTCATCCCAATCTCTCCATGAACCACCCGGAACCGATTTCTTTATTCTTTTGAGATTGATTCTCGATAAAGCAGCCGATTTATGCAATCTATCCTTTTTTGATGAAGTGCCCGCTTTTATTGGCTCTAGATTACCGATAGCCATTTTCACAGTTTTGTAATTTTCGGGCTTATGTGTGGGGACGATTAAATTTATCTTTCCTAACTTTGAAGCCAATAGCACTAACCTTCTTCGATTTTGTGGAATTCCGTAATCGGGACAATAAACGGTTTGCCAATTAATATGATATTTTTTAGATTTGAGACCTTTGATAAAATCGGAGAAAACTTTATGCTTGGTTATCTGAGGTACATTTTCCATAGAAACAACCGTGGGTTCTACATCCTTGATCAATTCAAAAAAATGATAAAGCAATCCCCATTCTTCTTTGGACTCTCTATTTTTTTCCTTTTGAGTATGCTTGGAGAATGGTTGACACGGAGCGCACCCTACTAAAACTTTCAAACTTTTGCTAGGATAGAGTTTCTGAATCTCTTGTGATGATACTTCTTTGATACTCTTGTTAATAAATACTGCGCCATTATTTTTTTCAAATGCAAACTTGCATTTTTCATCAACATCAACTCCAGCTACGACTTTAATGCCAGACTTATTCAATCCATAAGTCAAACCACCAATTCCACAAAATAAATCCACTGCAACTATAGATAATTTCTTTTTTCTTCGAGGCATTATTTTTTTCTCTTCCCTGAGAATTCACCCCCTAAACATTTTCAATCTTATCTTTGGCTCGATGGTTCTGGAAACACAATACTTAATCATTGTATTAAATTATCAGAGATTCTATATTTTGTTGCCTTAATTATAATTACAGATATTGAAGTTGATTAATAGATAGCGAATAAGTTGAAGCAAAGTTCCAAAAATGATAAGCACCCAAGAACATTTCCACAGTTGTTTCCCATTTAGTCCCAAATATTTTCTGCCGGTCAATTCATGGTTATCTAGACTTGACGACAAAGGGAACTTTGTTACAAATTTTATTAATCCGTAAGATCCTAACATTATTGCTAAGTATGAAAAACCAAAAATAATTTTTAAAACATAGTTCATATATTCCCCTTTTAACGATTCAGAAATTTTATAAAAAGAAAAAATGATTAAAATAACCCAAATTAGGATCATTATTCTATAAATAAAACGAATACATTTAAAAGTCACACCTTTCCATATGGCAGTATTAGGAAATTTTATGCCTTCTTTTTTCAAATCTTCAATTGTTTGTTTAAATAGCATATGTTCTTTAAACCATGTTCTATAAAGAATGAGTATAGCAAATAACATCAAAAATCCCAGTCCTAATAACCATAGCCATTTCTCAAGATTATTATTAAAATTTTTTGTTGCGATGACAAAAATTCCTCCAAAAGCACCTGCGGTTAAAGTCAAACTAAGTCCCATTATAGTCAGGACAGTAGCCGGGTGTCCTGTTAGTATTCTCTGGTAGTTTTGAAAATCACGGTCATTAAATTTATTCTTATCTTCTGTCATTTTTTATATATCTAATATTTGAGCTCAGCCAAAACTGCGAATGAAAATATTTTTACCCTGTTTATCCATTCTTATTTCTTCTGTTCCTTTGTGCCCGAAAATGCCCAGTAACCTAAAATAATCAGATTGATTGGTGTAATAATAGAAAGTATACCGAAAAGAAATGGATTTTTCCCATGAGTGAAATTTATTATACTTAGAGACATTTGAGGATTCCTTTGCTATATAAAGACAAATCCTTTTTCATTTTATTTCCCCTAAAGCTATCTTTTCGAATTTTTGCTTCGCCTCTTCCATAACCTTTTCTGCTTCAAAACAAAATTTTTCTGCTTCTTTCTGACGAAAATTTATTTCATTGGCAATCTGATTTTGAACACTAAAAGGAGGAAAAGGAATTTTAATTTTTGCTAATTGCGATTGTGTAACTGCTGCCATAATTGCCCCTGTTGCTTCTCTAGTTATTAAAGATTGGTATATTGAGCTTCTTAGCAATCCCCAGAGAAATATATTATTAACTTTCTTACCCATACTTATTATAAGGAAGCCCGTTGTACCAATACTATTGTCTAGTTCCATAGGAACAATCGCAATGCTTCCTAGACTACCTTGTAAAGAAGAAATAAGCAAATCGCCAGTATGTAGAAGCATTCTTGCCCTACTAGGTGCATCTTTACCATTTATCTCTGAATGACCAGTTATTTGGCCTATTTTGTCATTCACATGCTCAATTTCGATGTATTTAAATTTCTTTTCTGGTGTGTCCTCCGGATTTATTTGTGTAGAAGAAAAATCTACTATTTCTCCTAATAATTTAACTTCATATTTGGAATTTGTGATAGCATCTTCCATCTTCTCATATTTTGGTTGATGATAATGAACATCATAACGATTATTTCTTAAATTATCAAATCCGAGCATAAATTTCTTTTTCTCATCACAAGAAGGAATTATAATATCCAACTCTTTTAATAAATATGGCTCAATAGAACTTAAGATTTTCTCCGATTTATCAAGCATCTCCCTTTGCTTCTTATAAGCCTCATTCATAATATCAGCAATTTTATCCTGAATTTGACAAGGTGGTAGTGGGATAAAAATCTTTGCAAGTTCTTCTTCAGTAATCGCTGGATAATTTCCACCACTCATCCTTTGTTCCATTTGTTTTAACCCAATATTACTACGAAGAATAAAAAAGAGATATTTTTTATTCACTTTCTCATGCATATTTCTGAGTATCGAAAATCCTGTTGAACCTATGGACTTATCAAATTTATCTGGAATAATAGCAATTGCTCCCCGATATGGCCTTGTAGTAGAAATAATAATATCACCTTTTCTTAGGAACATTTGGGCCCTACTGGGAGATTTTTTAACTTCCATCATTGATGCTTGCTGGATTTTTCCAGTAACTATATCTATTCTATTAATTTCAATATATCTGAATATATCTCCTTGCCACTTTGACTTATCCCACCTCTCTTTTGAAAAATCAGCTAATTCTCCTAATCTCTTTATATTTTTTGTTCTTTTAGTAAGATTACTTATTAAATTTCTATATTCTGGTTTATAATAAAAAGGGTCAAACCTATTTTCCATAATTTCTTTAGTAATTATAAAACTTTGCATCTAAAATTTTCTCTTCCCTTCCAAAAACTCCTTATAGTCCTTAGTAATATCGGGCAATTCATTTTTATCGGGTCTTCCTGTAGCATCGTAGCCTATTTTATCAGCAATAGCCATAAAAACGGGGTAATTAACTACATTTTCGTTATCAAAGCGTTCCTTCTGTAAGAAAAGAAGACTTGCCTTTACTCCAGCTCCAGCAGGAACAAATGCTGTCTGAGGTAAAGATATAACTGCTAGAATCTTTGCTTTTCTTTCAATGAAATCCCTTACATATTGAAGACTTGAATTTGTAAGGACGCCATCAGGAAGTACTATCCCCATTCTTCCACCAGGTCTTAGAAATTCCAAGCATCTTTCTACAAATAATATTTCTGTGCGTTGGCTCTTTCTTTTCTTTACTTTACTACCTAATTCATACTTTTTTAATATCTCTTCATCTTTTACTATGGCACCAAAAGGAGGATTGGTTAAAAGAAGAGTATATTTACCTAATTTTATATCCCTTTTTGGATGGAAATTTTTAGTTTCTCTCAAAGCATCGTTATTTTCGATATTAGTATGTCCATCGTCATGAATTACCATATCCATCATTGCTATGCGGACAATTCTATCGTTTATTTCAATACCAAATACACTATCTCTTGGAAAATGAAAATATATTTCTTCAATTGTTCTTTTATCTCCTGCATAGTCAAGTTCGGCTTTTTTGCGAACTTTATCTATGGTATAAAGCAAAAATCCTCCTGAGCCACAAGCAGGGTCAATTAATAAATCATCTTTACCTGGGTCAAGCATTTCTACCATAAACTCGACTATCTCTCGCCTTGTAAAATACTGCCCATATTCTCCTCTGAATATCCTGGTCAAAAATTTTTCAAATGCTCTTCCTTTAGCATCTAAATCTGTCTTTGAAAAAGAGATATCTTGCAAAATCTCTACTAATCTGAATATCAATCTATCTGGTAATTCTATTTCTCCTTTAAATACATTGGGTTCTTTATCTTGTGCGTCTTTATAAATGCTCTTAACTCTCTCTGCTACATTTCCTTTTTCCTCATGGGTTCCTATTTGAAATTTATAATATTCATCATTTTTAGTAAATCTCTCATCAAAAATTTTAGCAAACATAAGCTTACTCATCTCGTCAAAAGCAATCGCTGGATCTCTCTTCCCACCTTCCCATATCTCATCATGGCATATCTGAAATTTCGCCTCAAGTTCGTTAAAATTTACATCTCTTAGGTCTAATTGAGGATCGCCTTTCTTAAACTTAAATTTAGGTTCTTTGCCATAAACAATAGGAATATCCGCTATACGATTCTTCTCCAATTCGACAAGAGATGGCTTCTTATAAACATCGTAGGCAAATCGCTCACTTCCACAAACAATCCAGAGATATCTTGCATCAAGCAAAGTAGCATTTCCTAAACCCTCTCTTTTCGCCTCCTGAATCTTTTTTTCTGTCTCCTCATCTTTTATTTCAACAACAATAAAGCATCTGTCTTTTTCTTTGTAATAAATTACTAAATCTGCAGGGAGCTTTGGTTCTCTACGAGGAGGGTATATTTCTGGTTCTATCCTTTTATCTGAATATTTATACTTCTCAATTAATTCTATATATGCTTGAGCCCTTACTTTTTCTTCGGGGTCTTTAAAATTATAATTTTTCCCAGAAGCATTATAGTAGATTCGGTTCTCTTTAATTGTTATATAACCCTTTTTTTCTCCTCTTTGAATCAGCTCTGGTCTGGTTAAGTCATAAGTAATTTTATTTACTTTAATTCTTGACACCAATTACCCCCTTAAAAATCCATCTTTCCTTCGCTTTTTAGACTCACAAATTTTTTATTGCCTATTATAACATGATCTAATACATCAATATCCATAATCTTACCCACCTCTATTATTTGTTGTGTAATCTTTATATCATCTTCACTTGGTGCAGGGTCCCCAGAGGGATGATTGTGGGCTAAGATTAAACCCACGGCTGAGTATTTAATTGCTGGCTGAAATACCTCTCTTGGATGGATTATATTAGTTGTTAATGTACCTATGGTAATTATTTCATCTCGAAGCAGTCTATTTCTTACATCTAAATAAAGACCCCTGAAGTACTCCTTATTTAACTTTCTCATATCAATTAGATAATTAAAGACATCTTCTGGGTTTTTAATATAAACTTCTTTTGACTTTCCAAAAAGCCTTCTTCCTATTTCAAAACAGGCAACAACTTGGCAAGCATGCACATCGCCTAATCCGAGTAATTGTTTAATCTTTTTAACATCAGTTTCATTAGCCAAAGCTTTTGAGCCATAGTCATCAATAGTTCTTCTTGCAATTTCAAATACATCTTCTTTCTTTGTGCCCTTGCCCAAAATTATCGAAAATAATTCATAATTCCTTAAAGCGCTCGGGCCATATTTCATTAATTTTTCTCTGGGTTTTTCTCCTTTTGGTAAGTCTTTAATCTTTATTTTATAGTTTTTCATCTTATTAGTTTTGGGGACACAATACTTAATTTTTCTTTTTAAGAATTATGACGTCCACTCCTTCAGGAGCACCTATCTTCCTATAACCCTCTCTCTCCAGAAGCCTCTCCATAACTTCTGAATCCGTATCATTCATCTGACAGTCAAAACTCGGAATAAAAATCTTTTTACTCTGTTTATCCATTCTTACTTTTTCTCTTCCTTTGTATCTGAAAATGCCCAGTAACCTAAAATAATCAGATTGATTGGTGTAATGATAGAAAGTATGCCGAAAAGAAATGGATTTTTTCCATATTTTGCTGCTATCTTGCCAAAACAAACAGCAACGTATACAGAGATAATGGGCAATACAATTTTACCGAGAGTGTCCATCATTTTCCTCCTTTTGAAAGCATTTTAGCCTTAAAGGTTTTATATTTCTTTATAGGTTATTATTGATTACGGGCATGAAGGCCTTGGGCGACTACTTTCCCCCTCACCTTCATCCTCTCCCCCCAGGGGAGAGGAACCACTACGCGACCAAAACTATTACGGGCATAAAGGCCTTGGGTGACCACTCTCCCCCTCACCTTCATCCTCTCCCCCCAGGGGAGAGGAGCCACTACACTATATTTCTCCGGTATTATATAACTTCACCATAACGTCTACAATTTGAGGGGCAAACTGGGTACCTTTGTATTTTTTGAGTTCATTTATTGCCTCCTCTTTTGTCAAAGCAGGTCTGTAAGGTCTATGTATAATCATAGCATCAAAAGCATCAGCAACTCTTATTATTTGAGCAAAGAGGTGAATTTCTTCTCCTTTTTGTTGTGAGGGATATCCTGAACCATCGAAGTTTTCATGATGATAGAGTATACCGGCGCAGATATCTTCACCGAGCCATTCCCGGACAGGGGTGATAATCCTTATACCATTTATAGGGTGTTCTTTTATAACCTGCCATTCATCTTTATTCAAACGACCTTTTTTAATAAGAATTGTATCAGAAATACCTATCTTTCCTACATCATGAAGCTGAGCAGCCCATTTAAGATCAGATAATCCATTAGGATAAAGACGGAGTTGCTTCTCTAAACTCTTTCCCATGAGGGTACAATATTGAGCTACTCTATCAGTATGACCACGAGTATAGCGGTCCTTGGCTTCAATGGCTGAGATTAAAGTATTCTGGGAGGCTACAATAAGCTCGATTTTTTCCTCGTCGAGTTTAAAACCATGAATTGCCCGGGCGGTATGGTTAGATATAGATGAGAATAACTCTAAGTCCTCCTGGGTAACGATATCATTGAGGTCTAATTTACGACCTATAT
>Ga0307379_10002414_pt1 | contig 27761 bp, 17 predicted proteins | sample UN2MG_FD_202237 | JGI IMG/M metagenome (GOLD analysis project Ga0307379, IMG submission 202237) | Soil microbial communities from Risofladan, Vaasa, Finland - UN-2 | ecosystem: Environmental > Terrestrial > Soil > Coastal area > Acid sulfate soil | place: Finland: Risofladan, Vaasa | collected...
TGTGGGACTCGTCAGGGCTGGTCCAGGAGTGGTTCGAGAGCCATGGCACTCCCCTGGCGAAGCGTAGTCTCGCGCGGGTGGACGTGTACCTGTATGCCCTGGCGCCCGCGGAGGTCAGCTAGATGAGGTGTCTGTTGTGTGGTGAGCGAACCAGGTCACTGGGGCGCGTGGGGTTGCCAGAAAGCGAACAGTGTGCTACAATGGCAACGAATGTGCCCCCGTAGCTCAGGCGGATAGAGCAGCGGCCTCCGAAGCCGTGTGCGCGCGTTCGAATCGCGCCGGGGGTACTACGGGCGACTGCTGAGGGGAACGCCTCACGTGGCGTTCCCCTTTTGCTTTACTTGCGTGCCAGACTGGCACGCTTTTTGTTTGCCTCGATGCGGTGCACGAGGCCTCCGAGCAGATGTGCCTATCTTGGAACTGACCCATACTCGAGTCGGAGCGCATCGGCGAAAGAGTGTCCTCCAAGACCCGTTCAGAGATCCGCAGGCAGCCTTGAGCCCGCTGTGCTTCAAGCGCTCACTACTGCTTGTGGAGGTAGCTCTTGTCTTTCTTCGTCTCCTGCAATCGCTCCCAGGCCGCCTCTCAGCCGTGAACCTGTGCCAGGTCCAGATGGCGGGACATGGCTCGGCTGGCATTCGAGAGCCGGTGCGTCACGCTTGCCGTCTTCGCGCCCGACTCTCACGCCCTGGTAGCGAGCGAGGGATTTACCCTGGCCAGAAGATCCCTGGCCTAGCTGCGATCTACTACGCGATCCGGTCACTGGGCTCATCTGATTGCCTTCGATCGGTGAGGCGTTCAGCTTCCCGGGAGGGCAGCAGAGGATGCTATCTTGCTTTCTCGCGCCGCAAAGGTACAAACGGAACACGTCGCTCCTACTCAGTTCGTCGTGCGGACCGATTACGATCATGGCCGACCAACAGAGCAGACAGCGAATCAACCATGTGCCCATTCCGGATCTCGGATCCATCGAGTCGCGTACGCAACCTCAAAACTCAGTTGCACGATGTGAGAAAGGCCCACGGGCCGCTGCTCGCGTTTGATGCTTCCTGACTAGTCTGTCGTAGAGTGTGCCGAGAGGGCTTGACTCTTGGCAGCAATTCTTGTATAATACGAATAGCATATATCTCCTATTTCATACTGGGTTGTCTAATCGCCGGGGTTCTTCCATCGTGTTGGTCATGAGTGGGTTGAGTAGGGCAAGTTGCGCCCAAGGTTGGAGGAGAGGGTGCAGACCACGGTCGTAAGCGCCACGGACCTCAGAACGAATACCCGAGACATCCTCGAGAGGGCCAAGTTCCGCGGGGAGCATTTCGTGGTTGAATCCTTCCGCAAGCCAATGGTGGCAATTGTTGGGATCCAGGAGTATCTGGACTTGATGGGTCAATCAGAGGAGTTGGTGATCGAACGGGAGTCGGAGCGTCTGGCAGGCGAAGAGTCTGAGCGGTCTGCCGAAGCCGCTACTTCGCGGGAGGAATCTAGCGAGCCTCCCCGTCAGATGATCAGCGAATGGCCTCCCAGGTAGTCTTCACAGCCTCATGTGTGATGATCGTGGAGACACATTGGTGACTCACAGAGGAGTGGTGCTCGAGGGGGCAACTTGAGGGCCAGCTTAGCTGAAGTTCTAGTTGTCTTTCAAGTTCCCCCTTATCCCAAGCTTCCCCGTTACTTCCTTACGAGGGCGGGACGCTATGACCACCGCTGCAGTTGAAGGAGGATGAACAACAACACAAGATTGCTGCTGCTTCGCAACTAAGAGACCTCCGGCCCTTCACAGGACACCCCCCTCATTTCCTGTGAACCGGCCCTAGGCGTTGGTGACGTTCGTTCCGCGTCGTGCGTAGATGACATCAACAAGGACAAGATGTGCGTAACGCGATAGGGAACCAGAACCAGAGGCGGGGCATGAGCCCGATCATGGACTCCTTTTGCCTGCACAAGTGGAGTCCCAACTGATTGCTCCGAGCGCGCTCTGCACGTTTGTAGGGAATCACATCCAGCGGCTGCGCTGGAGGATCTACGGAGGAGGAGTATGAGACGTTGTTGTCTGATAAGTCCAGTTGTCTTGTGCTTTGCGCTGATTCTCCCAGTTCTCCATGTGCAGCGGGTGAAGGCACTAGCACAACCTCAATCCCCGTCTGGAATTGATCTCATTGTTGCGCTGGACCAGTCCGCGAGTATGTGGGGTATTGGTCAGGATTACCCAGCCACTGATCCGGCACGAAGGCGTATTTACACTACTCAGTATCTCATAGACTACCTGGCTTTCGATAACGAGTTTGTGAATCCTCACCGAACCAACCGTGTTGTTGTTGTTAGCTTCGGTTCGCCTCACCTGACACATCTCCTGGTTAACTTGACGCCCCTGGACGCGGAGGCTGCTGCTGCCGAGGCCAAGGAGGAAGTGGTGGCCGAAAACCTGTGGAATACCAGCTTCCTATCGGCGTTTGAGCTGATACGTGAAGTGTTTCCCGTTGGGACCGACGAAGAGGTTCTGAGCGGTCTTCGGCATCGAGTGATAGTCCTCATCACGGATGGGGGGCCTTATGATGTGCGTGAACTCACTTATCAGGAGTATTTTGCGGAAATAGGTGACTACTACAACAGCGAACTAGGTGCCGACAAGTATCAGTTGTACGTGGTGGGCATAGATGACACAGATCGGTATTGGAGTGATGTTGAAACATATTGGAAGGACATAGCCACGGAAGACCATGTTGTGCGTGTAGAGAGCGTTGACGAAGTAAACAGAGAGATAGTCCGGCAGATATGTCCTCTGTTGAACGAGACCGGGACCGGCTCGGAATGTCGGCTCCAGGAGATTGGACCCCACTTCATTCAGCCCTATGCTCGCTCAGTGTCCTTCAGCTTCTTCAAGTATGACCCTGATGCCAGAATCTACCTCTATCGGGCAGATGGTTCGCCTGTCAGCGTAGACCCACCCGATCCTGATGTGCTAGGTTATCAATCAACTCCTCGCGATGAGCTATTTGTGCTAGGTAATCCAGCTCCGGGGTGTTGGCGCAGCGAGCGCGTTGGAACTGGCAGAGTGGACGTCTTCACTCAAATCGTGTTCAGCAATCTACAAATGACGGTGCCCAGCGAGGCCCATCCACAGCTTCTCCCCCTCCGCTTGGAGTTCGAACTGTGTGATTCCGAAGGTGAGCGGATTGATGAGTTGGCCGAGTATCCGATCACCTGTGGGGGAATCCTGCTTGATCCCGATAATGGCGAGCAGTTCATTGATACCCAGCGCATCGGCAGCGGGTTATACTCGTCAATGCGCTCCGCGGAGACTTCCGCGATCGGGCCCTATGAACTCACAATCCTGGGAACCACGACCATAAGCGAGCCCCTTCCTTGCCTCAGCGCCGTAGGTAGTACTCCTGTCTTTACGCGCACGTTTCAGATTCCTGTATATACACCGCCCTTCCAAGTAACCACGCCTATCTCGCCCCATTTGCAGTACTGGCCTGCGGAAAGTGTGGGAGTACACTTTGTCGACCTCGGAGGAAGTCCAATCGAAGTCCCGATAGATGCTCTTGCGGACGTTCGGCTGAGCCTTTCGTCTCCTTCAGGAGACTGGCTATCCTTGGCGGCGCCAAAGTGGGACGCAGGCGGCTATCGAGTTGATGAACAGCTACTGTTGCACGAAAGCGGCACATACACCGTGACTGCCGAAGTATTTGACAGCATGGGAGCTATGGTTTATGAGGGTCAGGAGCCTTTGGTTGCCACTGAGAATATCGAGGTGATTAGACCTGGGTCTAACCACCCAGCTTTCGCGCCTGTCAGGGCTGTGGAAGTACAGTTGCGTGACCTTGCGGGGAATCCGGTTGCCCCTGACCCGAACTATCCTCTGCGGCTGGAGGCCGAAATGACCTGGCCTGATGGGGAGACGGATGTTGTGCCGCTTGAACCTGTGGGAGATGGGGGGCGGTATCGCGGCTCGGCCGATTGGGCATTGGTTGAGCCAGATGAGCACAAACTAGAGCTCAGCGGCTACATAAGCCTGGTGCCCGGGGCCCCGGAGGAGACGGCTTTTGTGAGTGAACGTGTCGTCAATGTCTCTGCAAGCTTGCCATACTTCCAGGTCCTGAGCCCTTCCGAGGTGGCGCCTGGTCGCCAATATCCGCTACATCGCTGGTACCTGCCACCTTGGTTACCTCAGAGCCTTTCCCGACAGCCAATGGCAATAGTAGTGGAGCTATGGTATCAGAATGCACCGGCTTCAGCAGGGAAGTTCTTCGTAAGTGATGTCAACCAGTTGTTCGAGGTTACCGTTCTGGACTCTGAGGGGGAGATCGTGGTACAAGAAGAACCCCTCAGCGACTTGACAGATCAGGGCACCAGATTCGGGGTCAGTCTGCCTGAGTTGACGGCGGCTGGCCCGTACACCGCGTTGATACATCTGGCGGGCACTGTTCGTGGTGGTGTGGCCACTGAGGGGGCCTGGCCCGATGTATTTGCGCCTTTCCAGCGAGGCGATTCCATTCTGTATCTGGTCTTTTGGTGGGCGCTGACGTTGGGTGCCCTTGGAGCCGTGGTCTACTTCGGAGGGGGTGAAGCACTCAACCGATGGCGGTTACCGAGGGTGAAGGGGCGATTGATAGTCGAGACAGCTGGTGTTGGCGGAAAAGAGTTGTATAGATGGGACTTGAACCCGAAGAAGCGAAATCATTTCAGCATGAAAGGCAAAGAGCTGCCTGCATCGCTCCAATTGAAGCGCATTTCGGTCCGTCATGTTACGAGCAAGCGGGCCGGGGTGCGCCATCGTCTCAGGCGCCGGCGTGTCGGTGAGCTTGAAGAAGGAATTCAAGTGCGCGCCATCAACCAGGAAGGCAGAGAGGCATGTCGAGGGACGATCTTCGACAAAGAGCGCTTACCGGTGCGACAGCAAACCCTTGAAGGAGAACGTTATCAACTCCGGTATAGACTATAGATAGAGGGAGGTATAGTAATGGCTGACAGGGCTAATCCAGCGATCATCTTGGGGCTGGGAGGAACGGGACAGTGGGTCATGACCTACGTAAAGAAGAATCTAATTGATACATACGGCAAAGTGCCAGACACAGTTCGGTTGCTCGCCTTCGATACTACTGGCGAGGAGTCCGAGGCGGAGATCGCGGCTGAGAAGGGCGAGGAGCAAGCTCACGTTGCAGATGTGACCCTGGGGACGGGAGAGTTCGTCTATTTGGGGGGCAATATCCGCAAGATATGCCAGGAGATCAAACGTGAGGGCAAGCATCCTCATATCGGCTCCTGGCTACAGGCCGATTTCTACCTGAAGGCCATCGACGACGATGCTTACGAAATCGCCAAGGGGGCTGGCCAGAGGCGCCCCTTCGGGCGGATGGCTGTGTTCTATGACCTGGCCACGGGGCAGCCGAAGCTCACGAGGAATATCGAACAGGCGATCATAGACGTGAAAGGTAAGGAGGCCCGAAAGCCCATTGAGATCCATATTGTCAGCTCTTTGGCTGGCGGCACGGGGGCTGGGATGTTCATTGATGTCGCCCACATCGCGCGTCAACTTGCAGAAAGGGCTGGAGTAACCTTTGCTCTTAGAGGCTTCATAGTGCTGCAGAACACCTTTGAGGGCGTCATCGATTTACAAGATGTCTTGCCTAATGTCTTCGCTGCCATGCGTGAATTGGATCGTTTCATGCTTGTCTTCGATCGGGACTACCCCATCTTCTATTCAGAAAAGGCGCGTGAGCCACTCCAGCTCTATCACGGCATCTACGATAGCAAGCTGTTTGATAGCTGTTATCTACTAGATGCTAAGAGACCTCGGTTACCTCTAGATGGGGTGCAGCCCAAGTGGGGTGTGTTCCCCGCTGTTGCCGAGTGTATCACTGCTCTGCTTGATCCGGAGACCGAGAGTACTTTCAATTCTCACTACAAGAATGTGGCTAATGACCTGGCCCTGGCCCAGGAAAAACTGCGTCAAGCTCTATATAGCAGTTTGGGAACCTTCACCTACATCTTGCCTGTGAGGGACATAGTAGAGCGGAACGCCTACAAAGCGACCCAAGAGTTGCTCGTGGAGCGCCTGTTGAAGGTAGAGAAGGACGCCACTGGGAAGCTGCGAGTGACTAGTGAGGGTAATCAAGAGATTCGTACGCCCCCGCGTGAGGAGGCGATGACCTTTCTTCGGATGGACAAGTCCCGGGGGAATGTGAGAAATGTGCTTTTCTCTCAACAGGTGTCCTTGATTTTGGCAAGTGGGCGTACCAGAGACCCAGAATTCGTCCGAGAAATCGCTGACCTGGGCATCGAAGTCTTGAACTGGGTACTGCCCGTGGAGCAAGACGATGTGATAGCGCAGACAGCCGACAGCATCCAGAGGGTGATGGAAACGAATCTAATCGCCGATGTGCTCAACAGCAAAGCCTATAAGGATGCCTACCATTCTGCTGCCGACAGAATCGTGCTAGACGTGCAAACGATTCGAGATGAATTGCTGGGCCGCGAGGAGCAGGGGGGTCGGGTGGAGCCTGGCGAATTGCAAAGAGGCCTAGCTGTCCATGCTCAGCGCAACTACCAGCGGTTTAGGCGCCTCTTGGGCGAGAAGATGCATGACATTCTCAACGGCATCACCGATGACCCGTTGGTTGCGAAGTCTGGAAAACTGCCTTATGGTCAGGAGTTTCTATGGTGGACTGTTCAGGCCTTTGACGAGTTCTTGGCCTTCATGCGTGAGGTGGTGCGAGGGCGCGAAGAGAGCGGCGAGATGGCGATAGCCCGAGACGACGTTGCACGCACGAAGCAAATCATGCATGAAACCAAGGACTTAACTGGACCTTTTGACCGGCTTCGCGGGACTGCCGTGAGAGCTCAAGATGACTACATTGGTGCGGAGAACTATCTGCTGGAGTTGGAGCGACAGGAGATGCTATATCGGGCCGTGACGGACATGGCCACAGCGCTCAAAGATATAGCACTGGAATCCAAGGCTCAAGTAGATCACTGGGTCGATTTGCTGGTTCTGGGAGGCGCTGTAGACAGTGGTGAGAGGGGCGTGTACCCCCAGTTGCTGGAGGAGACGGCTCAGCTTCAGCGACGGCGTGACGAAATGAAACGTATCAAGGTATACGAGTATCTCACCGATGATAGGTATGAAGATGAGCTCTACGAGCGGCATATCGGGGACAAATGGCCCGAGATCCTACGGCGCTTTCGGTGGGAGTTGACCGACCGGGAAGGTGAGGGCTTCCGCCTACATATGGTCTACGGTGATGCAGAGATGACACCTGAAGCTTATCGCCAAGAGTCGGCTACGGTGATCAACACCCGGTTCCTGATGGACCATGTGCGGCCCTATTTCCAGGATATCCAGCGGGAGACAATTGCGGACCGCCTGAAGCAGTCGCGAATGGCTGATGGTGCTGCGAAGGAATTCCTCGAGAACGCCAGCGCCATGATAAACTTCGAAAGAAGCGAACACATGCAGCCAGAGGTTGAGGAGCACAACTTTGTGTGTGTCAACACAGGAACCCAAGTCCAGTATATGGACGAGTTGCGGACAAGCCTGGAACGCCACGCACCAAGCGCCAAGGATAACCAGGTCATCGGACTGACGAACAAGCATCGGTGCATCGTGTTGTCTACGACTGACTTGCTCATCGGCGAGAACACCGACCCATGCGAAGCTGTGGCCAGGGCATACATGGACCATACCGGTGATCTACGGCTGTTACACTGTTTTCCCGCGGAGGTCAACGCTAGTGGATATGAACAGCGCTTGCCGCGCGCCCCGATTTATGAAGAGCGGCGATGGCTGTCACCATTACTGGTATCACTAATGGAGGACAGCGAGATGGTTCGGCGGTTTGTGCTGGGTCTCGCCTACGGACTAATTCGTGAGGAGGAGGCTGAGGTGGGCGGTGGTCAAAACGAGTATGTCTTGAGGCTGGATCGAATAGGTCGGCGGGATCAAACGTATAGGATTCGCCTGACGCAGCCAAATCCTCGTCCGAACTTGGTCGATGCCATGTCCACCTTCGTCTATCCCAAGATTGACCCTGAGACGGGCGCCCGTCGTATCATGGACGTGACTCCTGGAATGCAGATCGGGATGGAACCGAGGAGGGTTGATGAAGCTCTGCGACTGATGGAGGAATCACTGAAGAGCGGACGTGAGGCGATCGTAGAGGAGTTTCAGCAACTCTTGAGTCAGAATGCGTACCTACTCACTGACGTAGGAGAGCAAGCTCTGGTTGGAGCATTCCGTCGCTTCCTGGACAAGAATGAGAAAGTTGTGCGACGTGGGAAAGAGGAGGAACTGCGAGAGAAGCTGGATGAGTTCATCGACGGGAACAGCGACTGCATTGAGACGGACCATCGGGATCAAATCCTTGGCAAGGTCATGAGTCTCCTGAGACCATATCAGGAGGAGGGGAAGATCGTTGCCGGAGGGAACCTCATGATGGCTCAGCGCCTGGAACAGCATATCCAGAGAGAAGTCGAGCCCCGCCACAAGGAGAAGAGCATTAGGGGGATGCCAGAGGATAAACGACCAGACCAGCTAACGCAAGACCTGTACGCCATCATGCACATGATTCTGTGGTATGAGGTCGAACGTCTGGAGCGACTTGCTGAGACCTCGTAGGATCGGAATCAACTGGACACAGGCTAGGGCACGCGGCCAGTCTGGTCCACGTTGTCAGCGTTACCGTGCATCGGCAGGATCAGTGTAGGCGATGGATTATGCTCCTGTGAGTGCCGTTTTGAGGTCTAGTCTATCTTCATGCCTATTCATTTGTCTCCAGGCATGGAAGGCTTTTGCTTGCTGTCTCCCGTTCCCATCTTGCAGTGTTGACTCCGGCTGTGCATTGCGTCCTGAGCGTGTCGGCGGAGATTGAAGGTGCAAAGAATCCTCGTGAAGAGGAGTGCGAAATGACAAGAGCGCGCGAACCTCGCATCATCGAGTTGGCTAGACGGTGGTACTTCCTTTGGCAACGGATTGAAACGGGTGCCACATCTTTCGTCTGGAAGGCTATTGACGTCACTGGACTGGATCGTCATCCTGAGCTTTTCGAGCCAGTTGGGGGTTCCGACAGGGAAAAACTGGAGCACCTGCGGAGCTTTGCGTCTTCTGCACCGGTTGCCTTGCCCGAGGATTATGAGAAGGTATCGCCTGAGCGCCACGTGGCGTTGAAGGTGGCCAGAGAAGGAAAGGAGGCCAAACTCCAAGAGGAGGCCAGGAATCTTGCGAAGTTCAAGGCGGATTCGTGGCATAGGTCCCGTAAGGCACAGGTCGTCCGCGTAAGAGCCGATTTGACGGCCCGTCCTGGAGTCGGATTGCCCATTCTCGTCGAGGATTGGGTCCATGGTGATCCCTTGGACGAAGCAGATCCCTATGATGAGTCACGTGGATTTCCCATCATCCTGCAACTTGTGGAGATGGTTGAAGGCATCTGGGCCACCAAGAACCTTGTAGCTACCGACAGCATCAAGCCCAACAGCCTGATATGGAATTCAGAGCTTCTTTCGTTGTTCCTGATAGACTGGGGTATCGTCGGCCGTGGCTCTGTGGATATGTCTGACCAAGCCTTCCCCTTGTTGGCGAACACCATATACCGGTTGCTCACGGGTCAAACCATTGAGTTTGATGACGCCTTTCGTGCCAATCCTCTGACCCTTGGGAAAGGGGCAGCTGAGCGATGGGAACGTTTGACGTATGGCACTAAGGCCATCATTCGAAGGGCCTTGTTTCGTGGGTTTCCTGATCCAGATCCCCACGTCTTGCGAGAAGCGGCCAGAGCGCAGTGGGATCTGTGGGGGAAGGAAGGGGAAGAATTGCTGGCCCTAGCGAGTACGGAGAAGGGCGAATCGGCGTTAAACGCATACGATTTGGCGATGCTACGGCAGCAATCGCTATCTGAGGAAGAGCGCGAGCGAAATCTTCAGGAGCTCTACGAGGTGATTGAAGAGGGGACTATTGCTGACAGGCATGATGATGTTCTTTTCGACTTGAGTTGGGCACGGCTTCGATATCCCCGAGACCCCTACTTGCGTCGCGCATGGCTGGCCCATAGGGCTGGCCGCTCTGCCCCCTTTGAGGCATGGGGACTTTTGAAGGAAGGGCTTGCTTCGCTCAAGGCGGGAGCCTACGAACCTGCGCTGGAAGCCATGCGACAAGCTGAGTCCCTTGTTGCGTCGCGGGAACCGGAGGCCTTGATCTTGGAAGCAGAGATCGAGCTGGGGCTGGCCAAGGGGGAGCAGCGGTTGGAAAGAGCCTTTGCTACGAAGCTGCGAACGGACTTCAAGAAGCTGAGTGATCTGTGGAAAGGGCAGGGCTGGGAGGATGATGCGGCCTTGCGAGACTTGGGGGACCGCATGGGAAGGCATGCTGAGCGGGTGGATCGCATGCCAACTCTACGGGAACAAGCGATTGGGCGGTTGGACGCACGTGACTATGAGGGGGCACTGGAGAAGATTCGCGAACTGAGCGAGTTGTGGCCCGCGGGCCCCGACTTCGACTACTGGGAGGAGGGAATCATCGCCTTGCGTGAGGAGAGAGGCGATGAAGTGCTGTCGATTGTGCGGCAGTTGTCTCTCCCAGATGAGCCTATAGCGCACCGGTTGGACGACATAGCGGTTGAGACGCATATCCGTGGGGCGGAGGAAGCAGCACTACAGGATGATTATCAGGAGGCCAGGCGCCTGGCGAAAGTCGTGGCGGATCATCGGCGACAGGACGAGCAACTTCAACTCCTTGTTCGAGAGTATCACAAGCGTGCCACGGCTTATGAGGCGGCAATGGCCGAGATCGATAGAGCGAGAAGTGAATCCTTTCGGGCTGAGATCGATGCCCTGAACAGGGCGTTGGGTCAGGGCTTCCGATATGACCGCCAGCGGCAAGCGTTGGGTCCGAGGCGCTATGAATGCCAAGTCACGTTGGCTGAGAGGTATTCTGAGCAAGGTGAACTCGGCCAAGCCCTAATGGAGATCAAGGAGGCTCTGGATGGCCTCACTGCACTAGGCGAGGAGATGGATCCAGCTGGGATAGATCCGGGAGTGGATCTTGAGGCGATGCGAAGTCGGGCTGAGAAGAAGAGACGGGGATGGCTCGACCTCCGCCGTAAGAAGGCGGACAAGCGATTGGCTCACATTCCGACTCTCTTTCGAGATACAGAGATGCCTGTCGACTATGTGGTCAAAGAGTCGATCCGCGTATGCCAGGAGGTCCTGAAAGACGATCCTGGGAGCCCGGATGCCGATAGCGGCGTGGATGCCATTCGTGCCTTTCGAAGGGGTATGTATTTGCTGATGGAGCGCCAGTATGGTGAAGCTCATCAAGAACTCGCGGAAGCTGAGGACCTCGCGCGCACTGTTGACGATTGGGATGACAAGCCCATCAAAAACAGGATATCCCCCTATTTGGAATTTGCTGCAATAGGTGCCCGCTTGGAGAGAATTGGACAGTCTGGCGAGGTGGAGTTTAATCTGGTTGCGGCTACGGAAGCATTTGTGGTGCGCGGTGAGTTGGAAGACCGACTGGCAAAGTGGGGTGAGCAGCATGGCAAAGGTCTTGTTGATGACTGGCTGAAGAGGGAGTATGGAAGACTTGCGGAGCAAATCATTCCCCGGTCTCGAGAGCGGGCTCGCCGGTCTCTGCACGATCTTATCGAACATGGACTTTCCACCCACGGCGGGCTTGATGCGGCGGATGGCCGCGCTCGCGAGTGGTATTATGAAACAAGTAAGGCTCTGGAAGCAGGTCTTGCGCGCTTGAAAGAGTTGGAACCGGCCGCTCAAGCCGGCTTTGTCCGCGCAGGCGTACGCGAGAGACGCTTGGCTGCTCTTGAAGGCCACCCACTTTCGAGGGAGAACCTGCTCCCGTGGTTGGACGAGCGGAACCGTCGAGTGCATGCACTCTATAACTATGACTTGGCCAGGGCGCTGGTGTTGAAGGCGGCGGTCTGGTCTGGGCAGGGTCGGGAAGATATAGCGGACACTCGCCTCGCGTGGGCGGCTCAGGCCGCGAAGGTGGCTGAAGAGCAGGAGTACACCGGCCCTTGGCCAGAAGGTCGTCAGCCGCGTGAGGAGCTCTCGGACGAGACTGAGCGATATCTTCGGCCCGTGTGGGAGGCGACGAATGACAAGCCAGCAATAGAGGACTACACAGATCTCGTCCGATGGCTGAGGCAAGGCTTTCAGCGGCTGGAAGAGCTTGAGGGACTGAAGGAGTTGGGCGATCTAATGCTCTCGCGTGCTGCGAGAGAGCAGATGGAACAGGCACTCGAAGAGCTCTTCACCCTGGAAGGGGATGAGCCGCCTCAGAAAGCGGAAGCAGCCGCCGTAGTCGCCCGCTACAAGCCTGCGGATTTGCGAAGCACACTCTACCACTATGATCTGCTCGCAGCGCTTGTGAACAGGGGATTTTACACTGAGGCTAGCGAGTTGGCAGAGGAAGTGGAGAGACTGCATGGACATAGAGTCGCATCTGCCCCTGCGCTGTCAGATGCTCGAAAGAGACTATCCGATGAAATCTACAATCAACTATGTCAGTATTGGCAGCAGATTGTGGCCGGAGCCACGGCTCCAGGTCAGCTTGGCGATCGCCTGATGCAAGGCTTGCGGCAACTGGATCCAGATCTGCGCTCCTTGGCCGTGGCTTTTCCTCGTGCGCCGGAGCCAGAGGGGGGAGCGGCTCCGGTTCCTCCACCAGAGGTTTGGTCCACAGGATCCACAAGGCGCCATCCCGCCGCAGAGACTCTAAGGAAGTATCTCAGAACCGGGAATCATGAGAATCTTGCGCGAGATATCGCACAGATACTTATGAAAGAAGACACGGAGATGGAGAACCTGCGCAAGCATTTCGCCCAGACTCTAGCGGAGGACTACAGGCAGGAGGTGAACGCTCTCGTTCTCATGCATGATTTCCTACCCTGGGGCTGGCCTACTCTCTTCAGGGCGTGCAAGGCAGGGCGGCGACTTGGAGTTTTGGCGCAGATACCGTTGGTCGCGCAACAGGTTCGGGAGCATAAGAGGCGCGAGCGCTGGGCTTTCCTCTTCAAGACAGTTGGATCACTAGTAAGCATAGCACTTCTGATCTTCATACTTGGCATCATTGTGCGGTTTGGCCCCCGACTTCAGCCCCTGGTGGTTGGAATGATACAGCCAAGCCCTACACCACCCCTCGTGCCTGCACCCCCGTCCCCAGCATCTCCGACACCCACTGTGTTGCCACCAGTCGCACCTATTCAGGTCAAGCTGACCATAGGAGAAGCCGATCTCAGGGAAGCCGGCACTGAAGTGTGGCGTGAGGTGAGAGTGAGCAACGTTGGCTCTGTCACAGCAACCGTGTATCTGGCGACTGATCCTGCGCTCGACGGTCTTGTACTCTGCGATTCGGATTCTGCTTGTGCTGCAGACCAACGACTATCGATGGATCGGGGCCAGTGGGCCGTGGGAGAGCTGCCCCCTGGAGGCCAGAGAGAGTTGTGGGTGCGCATCTTCCGACGGTCTGTGTCGGAGCCAGAGGATTATTTTCGCTTGATCGCCCGCACCGAGCCTGATATCGTCGGAGGATTGAGAGTGGTAAGGCATTCTGTGCCCTACTACAACACTATTCCTGAAGTCACCATAGCACCAATCAATGGAAAAATCACCTACTCTGTCGGAACCACTGTCACATTCACGGTGGCGTCAGATTTCGCTGGCACCTACATAGCAGGGTGTCGGCTCGATGAGGCAGGGGTTACAGGACCAACAAACCCATATACACATACCATCTCGATAGAACCGCGGACCGTGATGACTGCAACAGGGCAGATATCCCCAAGGGTGGGGTGCAGACCCGACCAAGGAGGCTTTTGGCTGATTGAGGTCTGTCCGAGGCCGGCAGACGACAACCCCTATCGGGATGACTTGGTAACGCAACCTATCAGTGGAACTTTCACTGTGAAGGTAACTCAGTAACTGCTGGAGGGACCTCAGCCAATTCATCGTCGGAGCAGGCCGAGGACTCCTAGTAGAGGCCCGACCGATTGTGGCATCTGGCAAACTGGGGCAAACGTCCTATTGGGAGGATGCGTATGGCTGATGACAGTCATGTGCAAGAACTGACAAGCAAGCTTGTGCAGGCCAGCAGCGCCTTTAGCTCCGGTAGCTTTGACGAGGCGCAAGCTCTGCTGGAAGAGGTTCGGGGTGCGGCATCGCCCGATAGCGTGGAGCACGGGGAGGCTGACCTGTTGCTACATCATCTGGGGAATATTGGCTTATTGACGGACATAGCCCGTGCTACAGAGCTGCGTCGGTGCCGAGATCTGATTGGGCAGGCTGAGGAGAAGGGCCTGAATCTGGACGTGGAACTGCGTCCCTTGAGCGAGTTGAAAGAGAGAGTCCTGGCGCGGATCCAGGACGAGGTTGATGACCAGGCGCGCGACTACCTATCGGAGGGTGACCTGGCTTTACACCAAAATGAATTCGAAGAAGCACGCACATCCTATGAAGCTGCACAGAGAATACAAGGCTTGAGCTCCGAGTTGGAGATGGAGATCGAAGAGCATCTGGCGAAGCTAGATGAAGCCATCCGCGCCGAAGAGTTGATCGCTGAGGCTCGGAGTCTGAAGGACGCGAGCAAATATGCTGAGGCTGCGGAGCGTCTTCAGGAAGCTAGTGAACTGCGTCCGGATCATCCTGGATTGCCAACCTTGCTTGGCGACGTTGAAGAGTTGGCAGAACAGGAGCGGCAGGTAACCGGGCTGCTTGCTCAGGCAGCCGAAGCCCTGGACGACAACCCTCGCCAGGCCAAGTTGCTGTATGAGGATGCTGAGTCCCTAGCGGAGGAGAAGGGTCTCGTCGACTATGCGGAACAAGCCGCTGAGGGCGGCGAGATCGCCGCTCAGGAGGTGAAGGAGCGGGAAGAGCGATCGAGAGTCTTGACCGAGGAGGGGAATGAGGCGCGCGCAGAGGGAGATTTCACAGCGGCAATTGAAGAATACGAGGAGGCCACAAAGCTCAATCCTGAAAACGAGGAAGCGGCTGATGCCCTGGCTTCTGCGAAGGAGTTCTTGGGGAGAAAGGAGGAGGCAGAAGAACTCAAGCAGCGCGGGGAGCGATTGTGGGGCACTGGGGACTACGATGCGGCTCTGGAAAGTCTACGGAGAGCTAAGGAGCTCAACCCTGAGGATTCCGAGCTGGATGGTCTGGTCAAGCAGGTTGAGAAGGCAGAGGCTCGGGACATGGCTGTGGCGTTCACCATTTGGCTGGGCTTATCGCCGCACGAAACCCCTTTGGGCCTTGACACGGAATTGGATGAACTGAGAGGCGATCTTATGGGTGCTCGCCTTCGCGATATGATCACGAAGGTCAGGAGGCTATTTCGGCGGGAGGCTGTCGCGAAGCTGCGGGCATTCTTGCAGAGAGCATGGGATCACATAGAAGCTGGGGAGTTTGACCAAGCTGAGGAAGTGTATGCCAAGGCCGATGAGGAGTGGGGTACCTACTATAATGAGGAGGAAGAGAAGTCCCAACTAGGCGCTCTTAGAGCACGCCTGGAGATCGTTCGCCAGCAAAGAGATGACCTCCGAACTGCCGGAGAAGCATACTCAGGCTTGGAGCCCGCCCTGGGTGGAGCCGTGCATGCTTTTGGAGACCGCAGATACTGGGAGGCACTGGAGGCCTATCAGGACATCTGGCTCCAGGTTCCTGAGCTTCCCCGGGGGGTCCAGTATATGCTGGGTGATCGGCGCGATCGGCCAGGGGACGAAGAGGCGACGGGCGTGATGGGGGAGTTCCACAGGAACCTGGCTGTGACTGCCCGCCGATGTGGAATGCAGTCGGATCCCCTGCTCGCCGACCAAGTAGGCAGGATCGAATCCAAGCTCGACTTGGGCAGGCTTGACGAAGCAGAAGAGCTGCTGGATGGCAATTTGCAGGAGGCTCGGCGTCTCAAGGATGCCTGGGATGTCTTCGAGCAGGTGGCACCGCCAGACTGGCGAGAACTCTGGACAGCTCGACCTTGGTGGAAGACCCTTGACGACCTTGTGAAGCGACTGGAACAGGAGCGCACGAAGCGCGAGAAACTGGACGAAGCTCGGGACATCATTGGGACCGGAGACCTCACCCTCAAGATCGCTGACGCGGAGGCTCGGTTCGGGGAAGTGCTCGATCTAGAGCCTGAGTCGAGAGAAGCACAGGATGGCCTTGAGTTGGTCGAGAGATTGAAACCAAAGGTTGAGGATGTTGCGGATGCAGAGCGCGAAGGGAGAATCGAGGGACAGTGGGATTGCCTGACTGGGATCCTGAAGGTAGCCCCCCAGAGCAAGTGGGCTAGGGCGCAGCAAGAGAAGCTACGTCCTATACTAAACCGCAGGCGGGACATCCAGTCCCGTCTGAATGAGATCAGCCGTTCTATCCAGACTAGGGACTTCGAGTGGGCCAAGCGTGAGGTGGATGAGGTTCTGACAGGGCTCCCTGCTGATGAGGCCTGGGCTTCTGATCTGGTAGCTGATAGTCGGGCGCTTATGAGAAAGGCAGAGGAGGGTGAGGAGGGGATACAGAGGATCGAGAAGCTATGCGAGGACGCGGAGCAGGCCCTTGGCGCTGGAGATTTTGAGACCGCAGAGCAGGTGGCTCAGCAGGTGCTCGAGGAAAGCCCAGGAGAGCCCCGCGCGCAGCGCGTTCAGGAGAAGGCGAGCGAGATTCTAGGTTTGATCGAGGAGGCCAGGAAGCGGCTGGGCGAGCAGAAACCTCAGGAGGCTGAGAACCTGTTGAACCAAGCCCGCTGGTTAGCCCAGGTTGAGTCTGAAGTAGTGACCGAACTGCTTGGGGAAGCCAGGCAGGAGGCCGCAAAGCAACTGGGTCTGAAGGGGTTGCTACGGGACGCCCGCAAGGCTGATAAAGGATCGGATTGGAAGACGGCCTTGGGCAAGGCCACGCAGGCGCTCAACATGAGGCCCACCAAGGCGGCTGAGGCGGATCTCTTTGAGATACGAGATCGAGCGATAGCGGGGCTGAAGGAAAGCATCCAAGATGATCTCGATGCTGGTGTTGAGAGCAAACTGCCTCAAGCCCGAGAGGGCTGGCAGGCACTGCGCGACAATGGTGTGGATGATCCGGTCTTTTGGGAATTGGAGCGCAAGCTGAAGCGAGCAAGCATCCTTGCCTCGGCGCGTAAAGCGATAGAGATCGGTACGCCAGAACACCTGGATAAGGCAGTTGGACAACTTGAAGCCTTGATGGAGGAGTGGGCTGGAGATGAGGAGACTGAAGAGCTCGACAAGAATGCTCGGTTTGCTTTACTAGTCTATCAAGCCAAGACCCTTGAGCGAAGAGGCGATGCGGGCGCCGTGGCTGACGCCTTGGGCAAGCTGGAGGAAGCCATTCGTTTACGTCCCGATCAACCCGAAGTCTTGGAATCGCTTGGGCGTCTTCGCGTGACCCATGCCCTCCTCCAGGCTGAGCAGTTCATCGAGGCGGGGGAGTTGGGACAGGCCCGCGTTGAGCTGGAAGGCGTCTCCGAGCCAGATGATCCCCGCGTGGGCAAGCTGCTGAGCGAAATTGGTGAGTTGGACGAATGGCTGGGCGGCGTAGACCCTCTGTGCGAGCAGGGGGAGGTTGCGAAGGCTGTGGCTTTGCTGGACAAAGTTCTACACAAGAGGCCCAATCTGCCCCTCGCTCTCTCTCGGAAGAAGTCGATAATCGAAGAATTGCTCGAGCAGGGGCGAAAGGCCCAGATAGACGGTGATTGGTGGCGGGCCAGGGAACTCTATGAGATCCTGGAGAAGATATCGCCTAGTACCCCCACGGATCTGAGCGCTGTGCGGCGCGAGTGCGACAACCTCATCAAGGATCTATACTTCAGGATTTCCAAAGCGTTGAGAAATCCTAATGTTCGGGTGGATGAGTGTGACGAGTTGTCGGATCAGCTAGGTGAGGTTATGGCAACTCACGTGGCTCCGCCCGCAAGGTTGAGGAAGAATGTCCCCGCGCTAGAGAGACTCAAGGAGCAGGTGACGCAGGTGGACGAGCTTGTGGCCCGGGCACGCACGGAGCTCAGGCAGGCTCATGAAACCGGAAACTACAAGGCTGTACACAACACCTCGGAGAGAATCCATCAGGTAGATCCGCTGTTCAATGAGCGAGACGAGGTTCGGACGCTGGATCAGGAGAGAAAGAAACACAGCGCAAAATATGAGCAAGTCAAGCAGCAGGGCCGGCTCTATGGGGAGGCGGTTCAAGAGCTGGCTCAAGAAGTCGTTCTCACCGTGACTGGCCATCCAGACTCCGTCCGCGATTTGCTTCACAAAGGTCGTGAGGCGATTAAGAGGGCTATGAGATTGAATCGAGGGATCAAGGAGCTGGACCCGGAGAATTTGTACAAGTTCGAATGGCGCCAGTGGCCGGACCCCTCAGCAGAGGACCCGCTGGATAAGAAGCACCGAGATCTGTCTCAACAGTTGCAGAATCTCGATTTGATGGGCAATGGAGTTCTCAGGGCTCTGGAGGGGCGTGATCAAGGGCATAGGAAGCTGGACCGCGCCCAAGAACGATATGAGAGCCGAGAGAGGAATGAGGACTATGAAGAAGCCCAAGAATTGTGGGCCGGGGCGGCCGAGGATTACGGAGGAGCGGTAGCCCAACTTGAGCGGGCGGCTGGGCAAGAAGGGTCTACGCCCTGGGCTCGGGAGCTGGCGGAGAGTGCCCGTCGCCTCTTGAGAGAGATCACGCAGAAGCAGGACGAGGCCGCAGGCCAAGCCGGTAAAACCGCAATTGAGTTGGCTGAAATCGAGGCATGGTACGAAGAGGCGAAAGAAGCCTTTGACAACCGCGACTGGGGCACGGCGATCGACCGCTCCGATTTGGTGCTCGATCGCTGTCCCAGGCATACGGCCGCCCGAAAGCTGAAGGCGACGGCGGAGCGGCTTGAGCGAGAAGAGAAGGAACGCAAGCAACGTGTTATCATGGGGGCTGTAGCCGGTGGGGTGACATTCATTGTCATTCTGGCACTGGCCTGGTTCTTTGGCCTAGGGCCCGGGCGTCGCCTGATTTGGCCACCGACGCCTACACCAACTCCGCCCGTGATCGTGGTTCCTTCACCTACGCCATTATCCACTGTAACGCCGCCGACGCGTCCGACTCATACCCCGGGTCCCAGCACTACTACGCCAGTATTTGAGCCCAGGGCCTGCAGAGTGATCGAAGAGGCCTGGGTGCGACAGGGTCCGAGCGCGAACACGATTGGTCTCGAGCGGTTGGCGGAGGGCGCGGAGGTGGGAGCCATAGATATACTTGAGAGCGAGGAAGGCCGATGGTATCGGATCACGGGTTATGATACCCATGCCTACATTCACGAATCTCTCGTTGACTGTGCTGAGCCCTAGGAGGAAGGAGTTACTCCATGCCGAGGTACGCTTTGTTGGCAGATATCCATGGCAATCTTGACGCATTAGAAGCGGTGTTGTCTGACTTGGACAACCGGCAGGTGAGCGCAAAATGCTTTCTGGGGGACATCGTCGTTTATGGGCCAGAGCCCTCAGCTTGTTTGGCTCGTCTTCGCGAGGCCCTTGGTGACTGGGTGACATCGCATATGAGCACTGTGATTGCGGGCAACAACGACTATGATGTCGGCCTTGACATATCGCCAGAGGACGTGGTTGAAGACATCGCTGAGATGGCCCGGCGGCGTGGCTTGTCTGAGAGTGAGGAGAAGGAGTGGAAGGCACGCATTGACGCAACCAGGCTCAGTCATGAGTGGACTCGGAACAAGCTAGGCCCTGAAGAGCGGGATGTGTTGAGAGCGCTCAATACCGGCCCACAATGGATCCGGGATGAGGAATTTGATATCCTGCTGGTGCATGCCAGCCCATGTGAGCCCATCGGCACTGAAGGCAATTACTTGCGCGGCACACAAGATGCTGAGGAAGCTTTCCTTTGCTTCGAAGAGCCGATTTGCCTGTTTGCCCACACTCATCATGCTGGGGTCTTCCGGGCAGCGGCTGAAGAGCAAATCGGTGGTAGGCTGTACGATAACTGCGAGTATTTGCCGTTTCGGGGTTTCCCGGACGGAAAGCCAAGAGCGTTGGGGATTGATGAGAGGCGTCTGTTGGTGAATCCGGGGAGCGTTGGCCAGCCTCGGGATAGGGATAACAGAGCGAGCTATGCTATCTTGGACAGCGATGAGGCGGTTATTGAGTTCTACCGGGTCCAGTATGATGTGGATAGTGCTCTGCGGAAGCTGGAGGAGTCAGATTTGGAGGCAAAGTTTACTGAAGTCCTAGCAAACCGATTGAAGGAAGGAGCATGATCTTGGCCCATGGACGTACGACCAAATCTCGCCCAAAGTCAGCCCGTGAGCGGCGCTTTCGAAGGCCCAGGCGGCCGGGCGAGAGAAGAATCCCATTGTGGGTCTGGATCGTGGTGGGAGTAATGGTTATCGCTGTGATAAGCTCGGCGCTGGTGCTGTACTTACGCTGGGATCGCGAGCCAGACATGACGCCCACACCTGAGGTGTCGCCCCGGGCAACGGAGTCTGTTTCTCCTACCGAGTCACAGACTCCAGAGACGGCCACCCCGATACCCACTTCCACTCCTATTCCTAGGGCGTGTACTATATTGCATCAGGCATGGGTACGCAACCGCCCGATCGAGACCGGGATCGGAATAAAGCAGCTTCCACCGGGGAGCGCTGTGGATGTTCTTGAGGCCGTCGAGGGCGAGAGGGGGGAGTGGTATGCTCTGGCAGGGTACACTAGTCCCGCTTATATTCCGGCCGAACTCGTGCGATGCCCGTAACCATGATAAGGACAAGAAAGCTGATAACGACTTGATGTATAAGATCATTGCTGGGAGGTAATCGAGATGTCAAGTTACCGTGGTGCTCAGAGAGGGCGGCCTAAGAGGCCACCTGGATTGTGGCACGACATTCCTGCGGGTGTCCGTGCTGCTATCATATGTATTGGTCCCCTGATAGCGATCTTCATTGGCAACGGTCTGGGCGCCGGCATTTTTGCCCTAACAGGTTTCAGCATGGCATACATCTGCTATCCAGTGCAGTTGCTTGCTTATGTTGTCAACGGCATAATAGCTGGCCAGCAGGCCGATGCCACTCGGAGAGCCTATGTTCGTTACACCGGAAAGCCAGGGGAGAGGGTCCAAATCAGCTTGCCCAATTATATCATGCATGGTGCGCTGGCAGGGTTGTGCTTGACCATCTTTGCAGCGATAGTCTATTTTGTCGGCTCTTCGGTTCTCGCAGAATTGGTGCCACTTGCTGATCTAATAGGCTTCTCGACACCCTGGCAGTTCATTGTCGTGGATGCGGTCGCTAGTATCAGCCTGGGAGCAGTGGGCGGCATCATATTCGATCGCATGTTTGCGATGCCGGGGCGTAGCTAGGTAGAAGTCAACAGGATGAGGGGATCCAGACGACTGGCGATAGGTTTACTGCTGGGTTTGGCCTTGCTCTTGTCGGCCTGCTCTGCCGAGACCGATATCACGTTCTACACTGAGGAGCGATGGACAGCCGTCAGTGTTTTCTCCTTCGATCCCGATCTGTTGCCTGAGATTGGGATCGGGGGCGATATCATGGAGGGTCTTGGCCTGGAGTTCGGGATGGACACAGGCGCTTGGACAGAAGTTGGGCTAGCGACGACGTTTGATCAGTTGGTGAATCTATATCGCCAGCAGGGTGTTGAAAGCTCCTGGTCGAAGCGACGCGTAGCAGGTGGTGAGGCTGCTTATACCTTGACGGCCGAGGGCCAAGGTTGGGATAGGCTCCGATACACGGTGTTTCAGGGTGCCGATCTCAGTGTCACCGGCACAAGTGATGATGGCGACATTCACTTCCTGCTGCAGTCATTGCCCGATGAATCAGGCCTAGCCATGCTATTCCCATATACCTTTCGACTCCATGGCCGGAAGATCATCCGCACCAATGCTCATGAGGTGAGGGGTGGTACGGCCATTTGGCACAGTCCCACTGGTTCCCTGGAAGCCGTTCTTACACCTGCTTCCGAATTGAACCTGGCCACGCCGTTGCTTATCGGTGGGGCCGTGGTAGGCGCAGCAGCGGCTGTTGGCGCTGGTATCTTTCTGTATCGTTGGCTACGTCCCGGCCCGCCTAGAGGAAGCCGACGGCCGCCCAGGCAGCGCCCATCCTATCGCGCCCGCCGGCCTACCGGGCGCCGAACATGACAGGTGCAGGAAGAGCAATGACGCTAGAAGAGTCTCTGACTGCTCTGGGATACGGGGCAAGCCCGGTTTTTCCACATGTCGCTTGTTTGGAGCCCAGACCTTGTTGCTCTTGGGTTCTGGCTAGTAGCATTGGCGCTTTGATGTTTGCGGTCCCGAAACCTCCCCGAGAAGGCTCTATGGTCGACACATCACTCTGACGACGACTGTTGAGGCATTGCTTTTCTGCGGGATAGCAGGCCGGGGTTCGTGGAGAGCGCAGTGACCGCTTGTTCCGACCGGTAAGTCCACCCTATGTCAACTCTCTCCCCACGGGGTTGTGCTAGCTATTCAGTCACTTCGAGCCACATTCTGCCTCCTCTGGATTCCCTCACTGACGGTGCCGCCTGCATTCCTCTTGATACAAAGGGAAAGGTCCCGAAGCGTCGTCGCCGTCTGAGTCAGTGTCGCAGGCTTCCGTTGAACCTGAGCGAAGCGTTGGGGCTCCGGCTGCACCCGAAGCAGGCTCTGCCAGATCCACTCGAACCGCCTGCAGTGGTCCCGACCGTAGCCGAGGACTGCGTAAGACAGTTGTGCCAGCGCGATCCACGGTTCCAGAAGCCTTGGCCGCGGCGTTGGACGTTTGCCCAGGCAAGCCCTTGATCAACTCGATCAATGGGGAAGAACGCTCACTTAGCGAGATTCTGCCCCTGGCGAAGGAGCGAGGAGCAGGGGTTGTCGGTCTGGCGATGGGTGAGGAGGGCGTTCCCACGGATGTCGAAGACAGGGTGGAGATTGCGCGCCAGGTGATTAGGGAGAGTATTTCTGGAGGCATCCCGCGGGAAGATGGCATTCTGGATCCCCTGGCGTTGGCAGTGGGAGCTGACACTAGCGAGCCGATGGCTACGCTTAAGGCAACAAGGCTGCTTGCGCAGATAGAAGGGGCAAACCTCACTTTGGGGGCGAGCAACATCTCTTTTGGGCTACCTGATCGGAGTGCCGTAAACGACATCTTCGTGGCCTTGGCCAGCTTTGCGGGCGTAACTTGCCCAATCATAGACCCGTCCAAGGGGAGGAGGGCGCTTCTGATAGCAGACCTGATGCTGGGCCGGGATGATTTTGCCGAGCGCTACCTTGGATTTGTGCGCCAGGCTAGACTTCGCAGCCCTAACTAGCTGGGAGGATTGTGATGGTCCTTGGACAAATCGTAGACAAGGTGTATTCTCGTGAGGCTGACGAGGTGACGGTATTGGTCACGCGAGCGCTGGAAGAGGGGATGGGGCCGGTCAACGTCCTGAACGAAGGCTTGTTGGCCAGCATGAATAGGGTAGGGCACGACTTCAAGACCGACGTTCTATTCCTTCCTGAGGGACTTGCCTCTGCTCGCGCGATGCATGCGGGCATGGAAATCCTGAGGCCCTTGCTCAGTGCGTGCGAGGGCATAGTGCGAGGCGCCTCCGTGATCGGCACCGTGAATGGGGATCTGCACGACATAGGAAAGAACTTGGTTTGGATCTCTGTCCTCTTGACCACTACTATGGGGGAAATGGAGAAGACTATCCGATTCCTGGAGAAAGCAGGGCTGAGGGACGAGGAGTTCGCACAGAGAATAGGCGCCGACGCCTACGGTCATGATGCGGCTGAAGCCGTGAATCTTGCCAGGGAGTGGCTCCAGGCGCAGGAATCCTAAGTCAGCGGTTCCCAAGAGACCATCGGACGTGGCTGGCTGGGGAGCGATCCTGATCGGGAGTGTGATCATTCGCTTTTGGGACAACCATCTCATAGACCCCATTATGACGGTGGGCTACACAGTCTTCATCCTGGGGGGTAGCGAGGAATCTCAGGGAGACCTTGAACACCCTGCTGCAAGGGGTGCCGGCGCACGTCGAGCTCGACCAGATCAAGAGCCGCCTTCTCACCTTGCAGGGGGGTGAAGGCGTGCACGACGTTCACGTCTGGTCCCTTGAAGGAGAGACCGACATATTCACCGGAGATGTCGTGGTGGAAGACGAACTCGCACGAAGCCCCCCATAGATCATACCCCTGATCAAGCAAGAGCTCCGACGACACCACATCGAGCACTCAACTGTCGAACTCGAGAGCCCGGACACCTGCTCGGGTATCGAATGTGAAAACGGCCTCTGACATCTCGACATCCCCGCACCGCGGTCAGCCACTCCTCCTGCCCCATGGGCCGAAAGCGCTGCCACAACCACCCCGGGAGCTCAAGAGCCGGGCCCCGGGAAGAGCTTGCACAGACACCAAGAACATGGCCTACAATCAGTGCGACTATCCACCTGTTGCCCTCGCGCCCGGCTTGTCAACGGAGGGCATCACACCCGAGGCACATGTCCGGTTGTGAACGGCGAAGTTCACCTAGGGCTCTCTTGGCAACGTATAAACGCTTAAAGCCAGGCGCCTCAACAGAAGCTGTTGGCGCTAGGTTGCCATCGAAAGGAGAGGGTACTATGAAGTCCCGCGTGCTTGCTCTTATCCTCGGACTGGTGGCCATCTTGCTTCTGACCTCAGCAGCCCTCGCCGAAGCACCCACCCTCGAGGGACAGCGGCCCCAGCTCGCTCCCCGTGCACGACAGTCTGCACCATTAGTCAAGAGCCGCGACTCCGCGGTTGACCCCCGCAGGGGGAACCTGGGGCGTGAACCGCTGGCTGTGGACCAACGACCCAGCAGCCGCAGTGCTGGGCTGGAAGGGGCCGATGCGCAGCTCTCCAGCGCACTGCAGGACGTGTCCCTGCACAAGAGCGTCCACGCCATGGTCTCCATACCCGGCGGCTGGATCAACTACTTGATTTACTACGAAAACCACACCGTCGCGATGGCCCAGATCGTGATCACGGACACCATGCCCGACGGAGTCGCCTACCAGGAAGCCTACTGGGGTGGCGGCCAGTCCAACGAGCTTCAACCTCTCCCTGCGCCGGCGATCATCGGCAATCAAGTGGTCTGGGAGTTGGGTGGGCTGGAGGGCGGCGGTGCGAGGTGGTTCCACATCAAAGCGAACATCACGGATACCCTCTCTGCCGGCGACGTAGTCACGAACTGCGCCACTATCGGGATCATCGGCGGGGATGACGGCAGACCCGAGGACAACACTAGCTGTGATTTGCTTGTACTGCGGTCCGTGGGCCCCAACTTGGTGGTGCATAAGGAGCACGAGTGGAGCGCCAATGAAGACAAACTCCACTATCGCCTTCACGTAATGAACGCGGGCACTGAGACGATCAGTAATGTCTGGATCACTGACACCTTGCCCCTCCTCACGACCTGGAGTGGATCGTCGGAGGCCAATCTGAACTTCGCTCCCGGTCGCCTGGTCTTCTCCGGTACGGTCGCTAGCGGGAAGCTGGGGTGGCAATTCGACTATCTGGAGCCTGGAGATGCAGGTTGGCTGTACTTTGACGCGAACCTGGACGAGCCTGGGGTGCCACTTCGCTGGTTTACGAACACCGTCGAGATCGACGTGCCACCGGGCGATACCAACGCCGCCGACAACATCGACGAAGACGTGGCCTTCAGCGGCCGCGAGGTCCGCGAAGTGCACCTGTGGGTGGAGACCGAGCATAGCAACGTCTGGGGCCGTGCCCAGCCTGGCGCGTCGATCACGGTGACAACGCCGCACACGGAGACCTACGCCTGGGCGGATCCAGTCTGCGGCGGTTGTTGGGAAACGGGCGACTCGGGTCCAGTCTTGCCAGGCGATTCCGTCGTCGTCGAGGCCGGCGCGGGCATGCAGCCGGTCGTCATCGACGTGCCGAACCCGTTCACGGCCGACGCTGATTCGGGCAGTGACGAGGTCTGGGGCCAGATCGATCATCTGGATCAGGAATGGATTGAGGTGGACCTCTACGACGGGCCCCCCAAGAGCGTGCAGACCGACGGATTGGGCAACTACAGCGTGTTGTTTCCCGATCTCCCGCGCGGCGGGACGGGGGAGGTGCGGTACAACGCCGAGATCGAGTACGCGGAAGTGACCTTCCACCGCGCCTTCCGGGCGCCGGACCTGGTTCTGAACGTGAACTACGGTCACGACTGGGTGAGCGCACGCTACGAGCCTGGACACACGGCCTGGATTACTCTCACGGAGAGTGACGGCTCTACGGCCAAGGCCGTGGCAGAGGTCACGACAGGTCCCATCCCCTGGTGGGAAGGCGACTCTGGCTTCGAGACGCAGGCGGACGATTGGATGACCGAACAGCCCGACATCGTGGTCGGAGACTGGGTCTATGGCTCGGTGGACAACGGGCACAGCAGCAGTGTGCGCGTGGGTGGAATCACCGGGGATCTGGACGTCGACACCGACACTGTCTCCGGCATCATTAGCGCCTCCTGGTTTGGGGAACCGCTGCTTGCCCTCTGCGCTGTATGGGAGGAGTCAGGCCCTCAGGTCGAGTTCGAGACCGGTCCAGGCGGCGGCAGCTATTCCTGCGACCTTGGCGCCCTGGGCTGGGACTTGCTGCCCGGACACCAAGTGGCCGTACAGTATAGAGAGCCGGACGGTGACGGGGTGATTAACGTATTTCGGGCGCCGGCCCCGCACCTGGGCATCGAGAAGGGGGCTGACGGGCAACCGGCTGAGGGTGGCAACCTCGTCTTCCACATCGTATACTGGAACGGTGGAGATGCCGCTGCCGAGAACGTTGTGCTCACCGATACGCTGGAGGGGATGAGCTACCTGGCCGACACGCTTGGCATACCACCCGCGACCGGCACCATTCTGGGCGGCAACGAGTACGTTGTCTGGGGCGTGGGCACTCTCGGGCCGGAGGCTGCGATCGAATTCGACGTCTTTGTCCAGATCACAGCCGGCGTGTCCGACACGGTGACTAACAGTGTGGAGATAGCCACCAGCAACCCGTTCGACCAGGGCGAGCCGCTGGAGAAGCATGCGGAGTGGGGGGCCCACGTCGAGGAGAACGCCACACATCTCAACGTGGAGAAGTGGGCCTCACGACAGTTTCCGCCGCCGGGCTCGGACTTCCTCTACGTGGTGAACGTGTGCAACGATGGCTCCACAGGCAGCTCCGAAGTCGTGCTCACCGACACGCTGCCGCTGACGACCACCTTGGACCACTGGTGGGCTTTCCAGCCCGGCTGGGTCGAGAAATCCAGCGGTGACCACCAACTGGTGGTCGCGAGCCCCTCGCTCGCCGGCGGGCAGTGCAGCCAAGTGGCCCTAGGGGTACGCGTCGACGACGGCGCCTCGCCGGGTGATCCTCTATGTAACATCGCCCTCATCAGCGCTGACAACGACATCGAATGGGGCGACAATGTAGCTGAGTACTACCACGCGGTCGGAGACTACCTGACCTTCGTGCCGCTCGTCCTGCGGAATTGGTACTGACCCCGGCGGACCAGATGCAGCGAATGTTAGGCGGCCTCTATTGCCGCGTCTTGAAACCGCTTGCGGGCAAAGCAGTACGCGACCGGAAGCCCCAGCAGGCCAGCGATATACGCATTGCGCTCTGAGTGGATATCAAGCATGCCCGATCGAGAGCCTTCCGAGTGGTTGGTCGTCGGCCAAATGACATGCCACCCAATGGTCTCTAGCACGGATTGGCCAGCGCCCCATGAATAGCAGGCGCAGCATGCGCTGCAGGGCCTAACCCGCAAAGTG
>Ga0307379_10002416_pt1 | contig 27729 bp, 16 predicted proteins | sample UN2MG_FD_202237 | JGI IMG/M metagenome (GOLD analysis project Ga0307379, IMG submission 202237) | Soil microbial communities from Risofladan, Vaasa, Finland - UN-2 | ecosystem: Environmental > Terrestrial > Soil > Coastal area > Acid sulfate soil | place: Finland: Risofladan, Vaasa | collected...
GCCCGGGCACGCAGGCGGTTGGCTTCCGCGTCGCCGACGAACTCTTCTTTCACCGGGTCATACTTCACGTCGCGCTTCAGCCACATGCAGATGTTGGCCGCGTGGACCGTGGTCATCGAGCGGTGCATCACCTCGGGATGGGCCACGGTGAGGCGGCGCGATTTCACGCAGTCGAAGAAATTCCGCACGTGGCTCAGCGCCCGGCCGGTGCGGTCCACGTAGTCGCGGACGAGGTTCTCGCTGCCGTCCAGCAGGGCCGGATCGGAGACTTCCGGCTGGGCGTAGCCGTCGGCCACGGCGACCCAGCCCTCGGTCCCCTCGTAGCGCACGCCGCACGAACCGTGCCAATACTGATTGCCGCGATGCAGGACCATCTTCATCCCGTTGGCGAAGCGCGTGACCATGCCGTCGCCGGTGGGATTGTCGACGTATCCATATTCGACCGGCGAGGTATCCGCGGCGCCGATGGCCGCGTGGCACTGGGCGAACGTATGGGCGCCCCATTCGCCGATGCAGCTCGTGTGGAAGTCGTAATGGCCCCGCCAGCCGCCGCGAACGTAGTTGGAGTTGTACGGCCGCCAGGGACACGGGCCGAGCCACTCGTCCCAGTCGACCTCTTCCTTCGGCGGCAGGGGCTCGGCGGGCAGCCAGTCGTGCCGCATCTCGGCCGCGTCCCAGGGGGCGATGTGGGCGCGGACCGTATCGACCTTGCCCAGCCGGCCGGTGCGGAGCAGCTCGTTGGCGACCACGAACTTCGCCTCGCTGAGCCGTTGCGTACCGGTCTGGTAGATCCGCCCGAAGCGCTTGGCCGTTTGCACGACCGTCTGGCCTTCGGCGATGGTCATGCACGAGGGCTTCTCGGAATAGACGTCCTTGCCCGCCCGCATCGCCATGATCGAAGCCGGGGCGTGCCAGCGGTCGCCGGTGGTGATCAACAGGGCGTCGATGTCCGGGCGCACGGCCAGGAACTCGCGCATGTCGGCGTAGACGACGCAGTCGCTGTTGCCGTAGCGGGCATCGACCATCTGCTTGACCTTTTCGCGCTGCGCCTTCTTGGCGTCGCAGACGGCCACGAACTGCATGTCTTTCTCCGGCAGCATCCAGCCGAGCACGCCGGAGCCCCGATTGCCCACGCCGATGCCGCCGAGGATGATCCGCTCGCTGGGCGGCGTGGCGCCGTCGGCCCCCAACGCCGAAGCCGGGATCAGGCACGGCGCCGCGACGAAACCCCCGGCGACCGCCGCACGCTTGAGAAACTGCCGCCGGGTCGCGGACGAACCGCCGACTCGGGCCGGCGAAGGTTCACGCTTTGCAGAAACGCGAACGTCTCGAGATAGTTGTGGTTTGGACATGGGTCATCCTACTGATTTCGGTTCCGAAGTGTAGAGTCATTCCGCTTCACCCGCCTGCACGTTGCGCGCGGCACGCGCCCATGGTAGCATCGCGCCTTTGAATTGGCAAATCGCCCCGGGCAAGGCAAAGAAGAGAAGGAGGGTAGCACCATGGGGACCCAAGGCGGGTGGATACGCAGAATCACCGGTTTGACGATCGGGCCGCTTCGTTTCCTCAGCATGGGCCGGTTTTCTTGCCGATACGCCGGTTTGTTGGTTCCTTGCGTTAGACGGCCATACCACAACGACAAAGCTTGGGAACGAGTACAAGATAGAAAGTAGGCCGGAACAAGCGCAGCGCAGTTCCGGCAAGTTGCTTCATGCGGCCTTTGCGCACCAAATGCCGGAACTGCGCTGCGCTTGTTCCGGCCTACACATCTGCAATGTAGCCGTCTCGCTGGGGCGATGCGAATGGCATCCCGGCGCTTTTTTTCCCGGTTCGGCGGCTCGAGGGCAACCATTCTCGTTTGGCTTCGCCGCAGTGAGTCTCGCAAGTCGTTGCGGATCAAATGGTTACGCGGACGAGTGTCGAAACGGCACCCGGCTTGAATCCCATTGTTCTCCGCCCCCGGCCATCGTGCTCGGCGACGGCAGCCGGGCCGATGTCTTCGTAACTCCTTGCCTTCTATACGCTTAGGGTATTCGATCTCCCTTGACATGGGCCGCTCGGCCAGGTCTCATGGAGTGGTTGTTGCCTTGGCGTAAGAGAAGTCACTGATTAAACTTACGACATTGTTTGCCGATTTTCGCCGATTTCGTTTCTCCCGCACCAACTTGGATAATAGGGACGACGATAACGGGGACAGTCAGAAAGCGCCGAGACAAGTCGGCAAGATGTTGGAGGTGAGAGTCCTCTGCGCGGAAGGGTTAGCCGCCCGCCGCGGCCTTCGAGTGATGAGCCGGGCACCGTGAGGTGCCGGGTTGTGCTTTCACAGAGGTGTATACAGGCACGGTATGGAACTCCGAAATCACCAATTGCGTGTGCTGACCTTGTTGACTGATGGGGAAAGCAACACGGCACGAATCGATAGGGCGAGAGTCGTGTCGGCACGTCGGAGTCGTAGACCCGAGGCATGGATACAAGCATCTTGCACGGAACTCGGGAGATCCCAAACTCGACCGGCGAACCATCCGACGCCGGTCCGGGCGGTGAAGGCCAAGGCCGCACGACCGCCGTGTACGAGATCGGGAAGTCGGACGAGACCATGACGTATTCGGGGGACACCGTACTGGTTTTCGTCGGCGGCTCGCCAGAAACTCATATGATGTCCCCCGATTTCCCCGATCTTGGGAGCGTAGTGGGCACTGCCCACCAATCCGAATCGAGAGGATGGATTGGGGTTTGGTGGGCAGTGCCTACCCTACGTTTACTTCCGTCCGCGACGACGAGATGCGCAAAAAGTGGCTAAGAATGAAGCAACCTGTTTCTGTGTAGCAGGTTGCGTCGAGTCAACAGCACGCCGGATGGCTGTGTCGGATGACCGTGTCGGGGGATGTTGGAACGAGCGAACTGGTTGAATGACAATGACTTATGCAACATGCGGCTGCTCATCGGTCAGAACCGTGGTAAGCGTGGTGCGGGGAAGAATCGGGAGTAACGTGGTCGGAAGCCACGACGGAACGGTGGGCAAGCCCACCCGCTAAACGGGACTTTTGCAAGTGGTTACGACTACTCCGCTTCGCTCCTCCCTCCTCTCACTTCCCCCTTCTCTCGTCCCTCGTCCCTCGCCCCTCGTCCCTCGCCCCTCGTCCCTTCCCTCACAGCCAGCCTTCGCGGCGATACCACTCGGCCGTCTGGCGGAGTCGCTCGGGCAGCGGGGCGGCTGGGGAATAGCCGAGTTCGTCGGTGGCGGCTTGGGCGGAACAGAGCCAGGAGCCGGCGCGGATCTCGCGGACCTTGTCGAAGTTCAGGATGTTGGGTCGCCGTACGATCCGCGAGCAGACCTCCGACAAGGTCGCGGCCATGCGAACCGCCAGCGGGTTGGCCGGCAGCACCAGCACGCGGCGACGGCCCAGCGCCGCGGCGACCATCCGGCCCAACTGGGCGTAGGTGGGATGCACCTCGCAGGCGGCGAAATAGTGGCCGGGCGGCGAAGGACCGTCCGTCGGACCGCTCGAAAGCCGGGTACCCCGCCGGGCCGCCAGGATCAGCAGATTGGCCAGATCGGCCGCGTGGATCAGCGAGTAGCGGCGCGGGCGGAAAGTGGGCACCAGGTGGATGCGGAAGCGGGAAATTGCACGGAACATGGCAAAGCCGTCGCGGTCGGCCTCGCCCACGACGATCGGCGGGCGGACGATCGTGATCGGGAGGCGATCGGCGAACTGCTCGGCTGCCCGTTCGCCCGCCAGCTTGCTCCGCCCGTAGTTCGAGACCGGCTCGGCCGGATCGGCTTCGGTGCGGGGTTGTCCATCGGGCGCGGGGCCGGCCGCCGCCAGCGACGAGACCACGACCAACACCGGCGGCGTGGTCTGCTCGGCACACGCCCGGGCGACGTTGGCGGTGCCCTGCTCGTTGACCTTGAAGAGATGTTCTTTACGAAAGGCCTTGGTGCTGCCGGCCACGTGGTAGACGATCTCGTTGCCGGCCACGGCGGCCTGCAGCGAGTCGGGCTCGGTCACGCTGCCGTAGACCAGCCGGAGTCCCAACGGCCGGAGCCGGTCGACCACGGAGGTTTTGCGCACCAGACAAGTGACCTCGTCGCCCTGCCGGCAAAGCGCCGCAGCGAGATGCGATCCGACAAAACCGCTGGCTCCGGTGACCAGGACCTTGGCCATGGCAGTGGGTAGTGGGTAGTGGGCAGTGGGCAGTGGGGAGTGGGGAGTGCCGCTTGCGGCTTCGCAACTCCCGAATCACTCGTCACTCGTCATTGGGCATTCGTCATTCACTCATTCTGACGGTAGACAGTATAGCCAACGTGCCGGGACGGGAAAAGATGGGATTGGCGGACGGTCCCTCGGACGGGTTGACCGTGGGGAGTGGGGTGAAGTAAGATCGCGGTTTCGGATGAGACGGGGGCGAGCCGGTCGTCGTCAAACCCCGTTCCCCCGGCACAGGGTTGGGGGGGGAATCGCGGAAGTTATCCTTCAGTCTGTCTTTTTTGCCCATGTCGGACCTGGTCGTCAAGCGCGTTCGCAGCCGTCGCGAGAAGAAACAGTTTCTGGAGTTTCCCTGGACCTTGTACCGGGACGACCCGAACTGGATCCCCCCTTTGCGTCGCAATCAGGAGGAATTGGTCGGGTACCGGTCGCATCCGTTCTACGAGAGGAACCTGGCCCAGACGTTCCTGGCCGTCCGGGGTGGTAAGGTTTGCGGGCGGATCGCGGCGATTCTCAACCGGGGGCACATCGAACGGCACTCGGAGCGTCGGGGGTTCTTCGGGTTCTTCGAGTCGGTCGACGATCAGGAGGTGGCCGACGGTCTGTTCGACGCCGCGCGAACGTGGCTGGCCGATCAGGGGATCTACTCGATGCGCGGCCCGACCAACCCGTCGCTGAACTACGAGTTGGGTCTGCTGATCGACGGTTTCGATTCGCCGCCGACGTTCATGATGACGTACAACCCGGAGTACTACGCCCGGCTGATCGAGGGATACGGCTTCCGCAAGACCCAGGACTTGTACGCGTTTTGGGGTCATCGGGAGATGTTGCCGAAGATCCAGGAGAAGCTGGACCCGATCGCCGCGCAGATCATCGAGCGTTACGACGTGAAGGTGCGTCCGCTGGACACGTCGAATTTCGTGGAAGAGGTCGAGGCGTTTCTCTCGGTCTACAACCGGGCGCTGGTCAACACTTGGGGCTTCGTGCCGATGTCGGAGAGCGAGATTCGGCACCTGGCGACGGGTCTGCGATACCTGATCGTGCCGGAGTTGACCGTGGGAGCCGAGGTCGACGGGAAGATGGTGGGCGCCACGTTCGGTCTGCCCGACTACAACGCCCGCATCAAGGCAATCGACGGCCGGCTTTTTCCGTTCGGTTTCTTCCGCCTGTTGCGCAACAAGAACAAAATCAAGCGGATTCGGGTGATCAGCACGAACGTGATCCCGGAATACCAGCGGCTGGGCATCGGGTTGGTGCTGATGCACGGCCTGGGGCCGATGGCCATGAAGTGGGACCTGGAAGAAGCCGAGTTTTCGTGGGTGCTGGAATCCAACTCGCTCTCGCGCGGTGCCCTGAAGAAGGCTGGAGCGGTCATCACGAAGACTTACCGGCTGTACGATTGGGACCCGCCGGAGACCGGCGTCTCGTCGCCGCGCGTCGCCGTGGGGAAGAAGTCCGACGTGCCCGAGGGACCGGTCGAAATCCGCGAGGTCCGCACTCGGGGCGACCTGAACCGTTTCGTCAAGGTGCCATGGCGGATTTACGCGGACGATCCCCACTGGGTCCCGCCGTTGCTGCTCGAAGTGAAGGAGTTCCTCGACCGGCGGAAGCATCCGTTCCACCTTCACGGGGAGGCCGTGCAATTCCTGGCTACGCGGGGTGGTGTTCCGCTGGGGCGAATCCTCGTCAGCGACGATCCCCGCTACAACGAACAGCACGACGCCAACCTCGGCTGCTTCGGCATGTTCGAGTGCATCGACGACCGGGAGATGGCTCACGCCTTGCTGGATGCGGCTGCCGATTGGCTTCGCGGGCGGGGCCGATCGGCCATCCGCGGACCGATCGACTACTCGACGAACTATCCGTGCGGGCTGCTGGTCGAGGGTTTCGAGTCGCCGCCGACGGTGATGATGAATCACCACCGCCCTTACTACGCGGGCTTGCTGGAGTCGTGGGGCCTGAGCAAAGTCAAAGACCTGTACAGTTGGTGGTTCCTTCACCCGCACCGGCTCAGCACCGAGTGGCAACGTCGGGTCGGGCAACTGGTTCGTCGGGGCGGGGTCACGATTCGGCCGTTTAAGACGAACGATTTCGAGGCCGAAGCGAAGCGGTGCCAGGAGGTCTACAACGGGTCGATGCGGAACAACTGGGGGTTCGTCAAGCTCAGCGACGCCGAGTTTCGCTACATGGCGAAACGGCTGGCCCAACTGGCACTGCCGGAACTGGTCTTGTTGGCGGAAGTCAAAGGCAAGCCGGTGGGGTTCTCGGTGGCCCTGCCGGACCTCAACGAAGCGATCCGCCCGCTGAACGGCCGCCTGACGAACTTCGGCATCCCCTGGAACCTGCTGCGGCTGCTGTATCGGGCCCGGCGTTCCAAGACGGCTCGCATGGTGATTCTGGACGTGTTGGAGGGCTATCGGCGCCGGGGAATCGGCGAAATGATGATCCTCAAATCGTTCGATTACGGCCAGAACGTCGCCGGTTTCACCGGCGCCGAACTCGGTTGGACTCTGGAAGACAACCACTTGATCAACCGCACGATCGACGCGGTGGGAGGGCGGCACTACAAGACCTACCGAATCTACGAGAAGGCCCTTGGGCCCATGAGCCTCTTGCCGGAGACTTCCACGGCAGATAACATGGACAATTTGGGCTAGTGTTGGTCTTGTGGCAAGTGGCTGAGTATGGCTGCGAATTGTGAGGTGGTCATTACCGGAGTCGGGGTCGTTTCCCCCATCGGAATCGGAAACGAGGCCTTTTGGACCTCGTTGTTCGAGGGGCGAAGCGGGGTGCGCCGCCTCGACCTTTTCGACCAGACCGATATCGAGGGGTTGGGCCTGCCGCCACCGTTCGGCGCCGACGTGGCCGATTTCGACCCGAAGCAGTACGTTCGGCCGCGGAAGAGCCTGAAGGTGATGAGCCGCGAGATCCAACTGGCCTTTGCGGCGGCCGATTTGGCCTGCGTCGACGCCGGCCTCCCGGACAGGCCGATCGATCCCGAGCGGCTGGGGATCGTCTTCGGCGCGGATATGTTGCCCTGCGATCTGTCCGAGTTGACTCCCGCTTTCCGAGGTTGCCTGGTGGAGGGGGAGTTCGACTACGATCTCTGGGGCAAGACGTCGATGGCCGAGATGTATCCGCTGTGGATGCTGAAGTACCTGCCCAACATGCCCGCTTGCCACATCGGCATTGCCCAGGACGCCCGCGGACCGAACAACTCGCTGACCCTCGGCGAAGTCTCCAGTCTTTCGGCAGTGGCCGAGGGCGTGCGGGTGATCGAACGGGGACACGCCGACGCGATCATTGCCGGAGGCACGGGTTCGCGAATCATCCCCGGTTCGTGGATCCGCGCCGAAGTGCTAGGGGTTTCTTACCGCGATGACGACCCGACCACGATCATGTGTCCGTTCGACGCCCGGCGGGACGGCACGATCAGCGGGGAAGGCGCCGGGGCGTTCATCCTCGAAAGGCGTTCTCACGCCGAGGCCCGCGGCGCGAGGATTCTCGCTCGCGTCCTCGGCTTCGCGAGCACCTTCGAAAGTTGCCCCAACGGACGCCCCTTGCAAGGCCGTGCGATCCGCAGCGCGATCGCCGGCGCTTTGGCCGACGCCGGCCTGGCCGCCGATGCGGTGGGACACGTCAATGCCCACGGTGCGAGCACCGTCCTGGACGACCGGATCGAGGCCCGGGCGATCCACGACGCGATGGGCGACGTGCCGGTCACCGCGCCGAAGAGTTACTTCGGGAATCTGGCGGCGGGGACCGGGGCGGTGGAAATGGCCGCCAGCGTGCTCGGTTTGCAGCAGGGGCTCATCCCGCAAACGCTCAACTACCGCCAACCCGACCCGCAGTGCCCCGTGCAAGTCGTTCGCGACCGGCCGATGCCGACCGACCGCACCACCGCCATGATCCTCAATCACGTCCGCAGCGGCCAGGCCGTGGCGTTGCTGCTGGAGGGGTGCTCGTAGCCGCGTTTTCATCCGGGTCATTCGACCAGGGTGGCAGTCATTCAACGAGGGTGGCTGGGGTCGAGGTGCGAGGAACGAGCACCGAGCCCCTGGTCCTGGCTTTCTGGGGACTCAGCACTCGTTCCTCGTGCTTCGACCCCAGCCACCCAACGGGACAAGTCGTTACCGGACAACAAGTTGCGACATGCCGCCGCGAACGGAAAACGGCCCGGTGATCGGCCCCTTCCACCGACGGTAACCTATATTTGTCGGGAGCAATATGCGCTTCGAAGCATGGGAGCGACGGCGTGGTTCTGTTGACCCTGGTGATCGGCGTGTTGAACGTGGGCCTGGGCTATGCGGTGGCGGTCTACCTGGGCTACGGCCCCCCCGGCTTGTGGGAGGCTTGGGAAACGCTTTCCTTCGAGAGCGGCGCGCCGGGCAAGCTCGAACCGGCGGTCGCCGGCGCCCCGTTCATGTCCACCGAGCAACTCCTGGAAGGATTGGGCGCGACGCCGCTGGAACAGTTGCTCGACGACGAGCCGGACGAGGACGCGCACGACACCCTGGAGGTGGAAGCCTACGACGAAGTCGAGGAACGGGACGATGAGGACGTTTCCTCGCTGTTGAATCCCGATGCTCCGGAGATCTGGGACATCAACGAGAAGTACGTCGAGACCTCGATCCTGAAGCTCAATATCGCCATGATGAAGAGCGGGGCCAAGGCGACCCGGATCGATACCCGCCTGCGCGCCTGCCGCGGCCATACCGACGCCGAGACGATCCGAACGTGCCTGGCCGAGTTGAAGGAAGACTGCGAATCGTATCTGGCCGAACAGAGCGACGCGGCCACGCGCTTCAGCGAGCGCATCAGCGAGCTGGGAGAATTGAGTTCGCTGGGCGAAGAGATCGAGACGGCCAACCTCGAACAATCCGCCCAGGTCGAAACCACGCTGAACAACCTCAAGCACATCGACGTCGGGTCCGATCCGGAGGCGGCCAGCAAGCGGTTGCTGGAGGAGTTGCACAATCTCCGGGTTGCCCGTCACAAACTGCGAGACCACCAGGAAGTGGCCTTTCTGGCAGTGGCCCGTTGCCTGGATCGGATGGGCAAGATCGAAGCCCGCTTGTACGACGACCCGTTGACCGGGCTCTACAACCGCATCGGCATCGAAACGACGCTTTGGAACTGGTGGAAGCAGGGGCGGCCGAAATCGCGCCAGATGAGCGCCGTGCTGTTCGACCTGGACGGTTTCGACGACGTCAACGAATCGTTCGGTTCTCTGGTCGGCGACCGCATCCTCAACCAATTCGCCCAGATGCTCAAGGCGAGTTTCGGCAAGGGGGACCTGCTGGGACGCTACGCGGGCCAGAGATTTCTCGCGGTCATTTGCGACGTCGGTCCCCGCACCGCGACGAAGAACGCCGAAACGATTCGCCAGACGCTCGAGAAGACCACCTTCATCAGCGGCGCGGGCGAAATCAACGTGACGACCTGCCTCGGGCTGACCGAGGTCTCGCCCGAAGACACCGAAGCGGCATTGTTCGGCAGACTGGAGAAAGCACTCGCGGAGGCGAAGAAGGCGGGACCGAACTGCGCCTTCTTCCACGACGGAGAAGGCCCCGAGTCGGTCGAGTCGCCGTACTTCGGAGCACAACCGGTCGAAATCGAGATTTGAGATGTATAGAGATGTGTAGGCCGGAACACGCGCAGCGCAGTTCCGGCATTCGGCCAGGAAAGGCCGCATGAAGCCACGTGCCGGAACTGCGCTGCGCTTGTTCCGGCCTACCTTGCTGAATAATCCGGGCCAGACGAATCCGAGTGGGAGTTTCCAACCATGTTCGACGAAACCGACGTTTTCCGCCGCGGCGTGGCGCTGCTGGAAAAGAACGATCACGACCAGGCCATTGCGGCCTTCGACGAGGCAATCCGGCTCAATCCGAAGTACGTCGAGGCCTATTACAGCCGGGGGAACGCCTACGAAGCCAAGGGCCAACACGACGTGGCCATCGAGAACTACAACGCCGTGCTGGAGTTCAGCCCCAACGAGGCCGTCGCCTATTACAACCGGGGACTGGCGCACTGGAAGATGGGCGAGCCGGCCCGGGCGATCGACGACTACGGTTCGGCCGTCCGTCTGAAGCCCGATTACGCCGGGGCCTACTACAACCGCGGGTTCGTCCGATACAAGGAGAATCAACTCGAAGAGGCCATGCACGACTTCGACGAGGCGATTCGTCACGATCCCGGCGACGCCGACGCCTACGTCGCCCGCGGCCTGGTCCACGCCGCCCTGGACGACTGCGACGCCGCCATCGCCGATTTCGACGAAGCCATCCGGATCGAGCCCCAACACGCCAAGGCCCATGGCAACCGGGGAAACGCCTTCGAGAAGAAGGGCAACCGCGAAACCGCGCTGGCCGAATACGGCAAAGTCATCGAAATCAAACCCAAAGACGCCAAGGCATTTTCCAACCGGGCGATCGTCTACTTCAACATGGGCAAGTTCGACAAGGCCATCGCCAACTATACGCAAACCATCCAACTGAACCCGCGAAACGCCAAAGCCTACTGCAGCCGCGGGATCGCCTACTCGCGAAACGGTGAAACCGACAAGGCCATCGCCGACTACACCGAAGCCATCCGGCTGGAACCGAAGGCCGCCGAGGCCTACGTCTGCCGCGGGACCGCGCGATCCGCCCAAGGCGACCGCGAAGGAGCCGTGGCGGACCACAGCGAAGCGATTCGTCTCGCTCCGAACGATCCCAAGGCCTATTACAAGCGGGGACTGATCCTCGGGGGCATGGGCCATCACGACCTGGCGATCGCCGACTACTCCAGGGTCATCGAAATCGACCCCAACGACGCCTACGCCTACGGCTACCGCGGCGTGGTCTACACGAAAAAGGGACAGATCGACGCCGCCATGGACGACTTCAATCGGGCCATCAAGCTCCTGCCGCGATACGCCAAGGCGTACGGCAACCGCGCGCTGGTCCACATGATCCAGGGCGATATCGAGCAGGCGATCTTCGATTTCAGCGAGGCCATCCGCCTCGACCCCAACAATCCGCGGATCTACCAGAACCGCGCGATGGCCTACGAAAAAATCGGCCGCAAAGGAAAAGCCAAGGAAGATCTTGCCCGGGCCGAGGAACTCATGGCCGGCGCAAAGCAGGGGCCGGCGCCCAATCCCTAATCCCTCAACCGTCACACGTCGCTGATCAGCTTGTCGTAGAACGCGACGTACTTGTCCCGCTCTTCCTCGCTCGCCCGGGCGGCGATCGCGCTGCGCGGGTGCTGGTTGAACTGGCCGGTGATGTTGTACTGTACCAGCGGCCCCCATTCCACCTCCCGGCTCAGCGGCAGCAGATAATCCTGCAACACCTGGTAGATGGGACGGATCTTGAACTTGGGGTTCCGCAGGAAACCGATCATCAATTCCATCGGGCAGTTGCCCGCCCCGCGACCCAAGCCGGCCATCGACGCATCGACCCGGTTCGCGCCGTGGATGATCGCTTCGATCGTGTTGGCGAAGGCCAACTGCTGGTTGTTGTGGGCGTGCATGCCCACCACCTTGCCCTTGGGTTGAGCGTAACTGAGATACTTCTTCACCAGGATCTCGATCTGCTCGGCGTACATCGCCCCGAAACTGTCGACCACCACGAGCACGTCCACGGGCGTTTCGGCCACGACCTCCAACGCCTGGTCGACTTCCGTTTCCTGGGCGGTGGAAACGGCCATCAGGTTGGCCGTCACTTCGTAGCCCTTCTCCTTGGCGTCGTGGATCATGTCCACCGCCTCGGAAACCTGGTGGACGTAAAAAGCCACGCGGATCATGTCCAGAACGCTCTCGTTCTTGGGCAGGACCTCCGTCTTCCAGTCCGACTTGCCGGCGTCGCACATCACCGAGAGCTTTAGCGGCGTATTGTTCTCGCCCACGATCCGGCGGACGTCTTCCTCGTCGCACTGCTTCCAGGGCCCGAACTTGTCCTTGGGAAAGAGCGTCCTGGAGTTCTTGTAGCCGATCTCCATGTAGTCGATACCGGCCTCGACGTTCGCCCGGTAGACCGCCCGGACGAAATCGTCGTCGAACTTGTGATCGTTGACCAGACCGCCGTCTCGAATCGTGCAGTCGAGAACCTTCAACTCGGGCCGGTAAGTGATCCACGGGGCTGTCAAGGCAAACTCCTTCGAATAAGCAAAAAGGTGGGTCGGGGGCCGCGAACCTTATAATATCCCTCGCGCCAACCGCATTGTCAACGGTCTGCTGGCGAGCACCCCCCCCTTTGCGCGGGGGGGTCGTTTACTTTTAGCGGGCGGGCTTGCCCGCCGTTGCCACGGCTGAGAAACGCTGCTTCCATAACGGCGGGCAAGCCCGCCCGCTAAACACTGTGCATTGAAACTGACGTAACCCATTGGTGGAGAAGCACTTTTCGTACGCTCGGCAAACCAACCCGGCGGTGTGGCGCTACGAGCCCCTGTGAATAGCCCGTCGATCCTCCACAAGGTCGTTGTGCCGGCCGGATCGACCGGTTATCGTGAGACGTGTCCAACGCGATCCACAACCTCCTCCCGAAGCAAAGGAGCCCCGCCGTGTGCCCGCATGATTCCCATCACGATTCACCGTTCGAGCCCCGTTGTTGCCCGGCCTGCCACGGTCCCGAGAGTTCCGCCGCGGGGTTGACCCGCCGTGGATTCCTGGGCGGTCTCGGCACGGCCGCTTTTGGAGGGGTGGCGCTGTCGGGTCTGTCTTGGGCGAGTGTTTCGGCCGCCGGGGCCGACGTCGAGCCCGCCCCGCCCCGTCGCCCGCTGGTCGTCAAACCGATCCTTGTCTACAGCACGCCTTCCCGCCGGCCCAAGGCAAGCTGGCGCAGTTGGGGCGGCATCCAGACCCAAGACGAGGCCAACGCCGAGGCCGCCCGAATCTCGGCCGAACTCGATCGACTCCAGAAGAAGGCCGATTTTCCCGTGACGTTCCTCCCGCTGGTCGCCATCCGTAGCGAACGCGAGCTGGAGGCCGCGGGGGACCTGGCCACCGCCGACACGGCGCTGATCTACCCCTCGGGCGGCTGGTCGGGGGTCTTCGACGTCGTGGCCGGCATGGGCAAGGACATGATCGTCTTCTGCCGTCACAAGTCCGGACCGGTTTACCTCTGGTACGAGATCATCAGCCCCCGATACCTCCGCAAGCACACCGACCGGCTCGCCGTCGAGGGCATGGACTTCGGCGACGTGGTGGTCGACGACCAGGACGAAATCCTCTGGCGGCTGAGGGCGCTCTGCGGGCTGCACAATACGATCGGCACCCGCATCCTCGCCGTCGGCGGGCCCGGCGGCTGGTCGCAGCCCACCGACGTGATCGTCGACCTGGTCAAAAACCGATGGAAGCTCGACATCCAGACGGTCACCTACGCCGACCTGGGCAAGCTGATCGGCGCCGCCCGGCAGGACGAAACGGCCGTCGCCCGCGCCAGACGCCGGACCGACGAGTATCTGAAGATCCCCAACACCACGCTGGAAACCGAGAAGATCTTCGTCGAAAACGCCTTCCTCCTGGAGGAGGTCTTCCGCGGGCTGATGAAGGAGGCCGACTGCCGGGCGATCACCGTCAACAGTTGCATGGGCACGATCATGCCGGTCTCGGAAACCACCGCCTGCCTGCCCCTGATGACGCTCAACGACGACGGCTACCTGGCCTTCTGCGAATCGGACTTCGTGGTGGTGCCCTCGGGAATCCTGATGGGCAACATCACCGGCCGGCCGCCGTTCCTCCACAATCCCACCTACCCGCACGACGGCATCATCACGCTGGCCCACTGCACGGCCCCGCGGAAGATGGACGGCAAGACGCTCGAGCCGGTCCGCATCGTCACGCACTACGAGTCGGACTACGGCGCGGCACCGAAGGTCGATATGCGCGTCGGGCAGAAGCTCACGCACGTCAACCCGGACTTCGACGCCAAGCACTGGGTCGGCCTGTCCAGCGAGATCGTCGACCACCCGTTTTTGCCCATCTGCCGCTCGCAGATCGACGTGCGGTTCTCCTGCGGCGACGACGTGCTGGCCGAGAAGATGGTAGGTTTTCACTGGATGACCGTCTACGACGACTATCTGCGGGAAGTCGGCTACGCCTTGAAGAAGATACCGATCGAATTCGAAGTGCTGGAATAAGATGCTGCTGTATTGCATCCGACACGGAGAGAGCTGCTACAACGCCCAGGGCCGGATCCAGGGACAGTCGGACGTGCCGCTTTCGGAGTTGGGCCTCCGGCAGAGCGAGGCCGTAGCGGCGGCGCTGGCGGGCGAAGGGGTCGAGGCCCTCTACGCCAGCCCGTTGCGCCGCGCCATGCAGACCGCCGGGCCGGTGGCCGACGCGCTGCAGGTGGAAATCCGCACCGATCCGCGTTTGATGGAGGTCCACGCGGGCGTGTTCCAGGACAAGCTGCGGACCGACTTGGAGCAACTCTATCCGGAGGAGATCGCCCGTTGGCAAAGCGGCGACCCCGATTTCGTGATCCCCGGCGGCGAATCGCGCCGCCAATTGATGCATCGCGGCCACGAGGTTTTCGATGAGATCCGCCGCACCGGGCACGAGCAGGTCGTGGTCGTCACCCACGGCGGCCTGCTGTCGGCGGCCTTGAAGTCGCTACTGGAAATCCCGGCCGAAAAGCACCCGTTCGTCTTCCAGAACGGCTCGATCACCCGACTCGAATGGACCGACGGCGAGGTGAAGCTCCACGCGCTGAATCAGATCGACCACCTCCACCAAGTCGGCTTCAGCGGCCGCGGCGACCTGTAACCGGGATCCCAACCTCTTGGCACCAAAGGACTTGTTGCGCGATGATTCAGAGATTAGAATGCGTGCTAGGCTGACAGGTTCGTCGGCCTAACGCGCAGATCGGAGTTATAGGCCGATCCGTCTACTAACAGACTTCTGTTGCTCAATCAATGCGTGCGGAACTCCATTGGATCACTGATGCGCCGTACGGACGATTGGCGATCATGCCGCGTCCTCGCGCCGGTGATTGGCTGGCTGATGAATTAGCGTCATGGAAATCGGCGGGCGTCGATGTTGTTGTTTCGCTATTGACTGACGACGAAATCAGCGAACTGGATCTCAAACAAGAGCCAGCCCTCTGCGAAGCGATTGATTTGACGTTCTTGTCCTATCCGATTGCAGATCGCGACGTCCCATCCTCGATTGATGGCTTTCTGGTGTTGGTCGATCGGCTCCACGACTACTTGCAGAATGATCGTGGTGTAGCCGTTCACTGTCGAATGGGGATTGGTCGATCTTCGTTGGTGGCTGCATGCCTACTCGTCAAGGCGGGGCTGAAGCCGCGCGATGCATTTCGCTCGATTTCGCGTGATCGCGGCATTGACGTGCCCGATACGAAGGATCAAATTGAATGGGTTGAGTCGGTAGCCGATCAACTGCAGATGGGACGACCGCAACAGAACAAAAGGATGAAGCCGAGCGGAAATGGCGGTCGGGCTTCAAACTGAAATCAACGTCGTCGGCGCCGTTTCCGCCGGCTTATCCTGGTCGTTATCAAGCTGACTCGCAATGCAATACCTAGACTCATCCCTGAAGGGGGCCGACCTCTACCGATACGTCCCGGTGTATCGATTGCTGGAAGTACTCTCACTGAACAAGCTGACATTCATGAAGGCAAGCAAGTGGGAGGATCCGTTCGAGGGCTTTCTATTCGACTACTGCGTCGGTGAGTTCCCACAATGGCGGAAGTTCAGTGACTTGAAGACATCGCTATTCTGTCTGTGTCTTTCGACTGATGCGGAGAAGGATCAGATATGGCGGGCGTACACGCCCAACAAAGACGGGGTCCGGATGAAGTTGAATCTGTCGGCTTTGGAGTCGTTCCTGGGCCCGGACTACACCTTGGGGGAGGTTTGCTACCGAGTTACGAGCAACATCAAGAAACTCTTGGAGGAGTATCACGATGACCAAGCGCCTTCTCAGGACAAACTGCTCAAGCTTTTCTTCCTCAAAAGAAAGGCCTTCAAGAGCGACCAAGAGGTAAGGATGATAACAATGGACGCCTGTACAACGAGGGATGTCAAGTCCGTTGAGATCGATGCCAGGGCAGTGATTCGCCAGGTCATGTTCGACCCGAGAATGGACGGCGCGTTGTATTCCAGTTATCAGGACTTGCTCAAGTCAGACGCCTATCGGTTCACCGGCAAAATACACCAATCGAAGCTCTACAGCCCAGCCAGAGTTTTCAGAGGCATTTGATAACACTCGGATGCAGTGGATGCTCTGCTTCGCGCCGCACCACTGATCCAAGCGTTATGTTGCTAGACTCACTGCTCATCGTGATCGTCGCGGTCCCGCTGATCGCTTGGGGCCTCCTACGTGAGCGGGTAGCCCCGTCGATTTTCCGGAATAGGGGTCGCCACATCGGTCGGGTCGTTCGGAAAATCGCCGGGGTCGCGGAGTGACGGGAGGGGAGCCGGCTGCGGTGCCGATGGCAAAGGCTTCGTGCGCTCCTCTTGTTGCCGAGCAACACCGGCGATCTTGCGAAAGACTCAAGCGGCCTGGTAGAATCGCTTCCGCAAGATCGACGGTGCCACCCGCGACCGTCTTGACAGGTGCTGGACGTTCCTGCCATCATGGTCCAAATGCCCGTCAACTTTTCACGCCTGCAATCGTCATCCCGCCCGTCCGTATCCGTCGCGCACGGCGGCGGGGCTTACGACAACACGCGCCGCGCCTTGCGGGCGGTGGACCTCGCTCCCGTCCGCGGAAAACGGGTGTTGCTCAAACCGAATGCGGGCCGGGTCGCGCCGCCGGGGTCGGGGATCACGACGCACCCGGAAGTGGTCGCCGCCGCGATCGATGCGCTGGCCGAGGCCGGGGCGGACGTGGCCGTCGGCGAGAGTCCCATCCTCGGCGTCCGCGCTCTGGAGGCCTTCGAGCAGACGGGCATTGCCGCGGTCGCCGCCCGGCGCGGGTGTCCGCTGATCGACATGGACCGCCGCTGCTTCGTCACCGTGCCCGTGCCCGAGGGTCGGGCCATCAGGGCGCTAAGGGTCTGCCCGGAGGTGCTGGAGTTCGACTTCGTCGTTTCCGTTCCGGTGATGAAGATGCACATGCACACCGGCGTGACGCTGGCGGTGAAGAACATGAAGGGGTGTCTTTGGCGGCGGAGCAAGGTCGAGCTGCACATGCTGCCGCCGATCGAAGGAAGCGACGAGAAGCCCATCGACGTGGCCATCGCCGACATGGCCTCCGTGCTCCGTGCCGACCTGGCCATCATCGACGGCACGGTGGGCATGGAGGGTCTGGGGCCCAGCGCCGGGCAGCCGAAACCCCTGGACGCCGTCGTGGTCAGCCCCGATCCGTTTGCGGCCGATGCGGTGGCGTGCCGACTGATGGGCACTCGGGCGGAATCCATTGCTCATCTGCGCCTCGGTGCCGAACGCGGTTACGGGGTGATCGACCCCGATCGCATGACCATCACGCCCGAGAACTGGCACGAGTGGGTCTCGCCGTTCGCTCCTCCGCCCGAGGACCTGACCATCGAGTTTCCCAACGTCAACGTCCTGGACCGCAACTCGTGCAGTGCGTGCCAGTCGACGCTGCTGCTGTTCCTGACGCACTACGGGGAGCGTCTGTTCGACTGCTTTCCCTCGCAGAGCGTCGTGGATTTGGCCATCGGCAAGGGCCACGCTGACCTGCCCGAGGGGACGCTTTGCATCGGCAATTGCACGGCACGCCACCAGGACCAGGGCATTTTCGTTCCGGGATGTCCGCCGGTGGGCAGTCAGATCCTCACGGCCATCTCGGGCGAGCCGAGCGTCGACCGCATGGACGGCCACGGCCGCACGCCCTGAGCGTGTAGGCCGGAACAAGCGCAGCGCAGTTCCGGCATCTGGCGTAGTTGGTAGGGTGGGCACCGCCCACCAATCGCGGTCCATGTCTCGAATCAGATTGGTGGGCAATGCCCACCCTACAGTCGCTGTGCGGGGTCTGGATCGTAAGCTAGAGTTTCAGTGACCCGTTCCGGACACGAGGGTATTCGCGAAAAATGAACGCCGCTGACGGAGAGACGAAAATGGTGACGAACGCTGCCGACGGGGCGTTGGAAAGCTGCACGCCGGTAATCATGCCCGGTGATACGCCGACGATCGTCGATTCCCTAGAAGAAGCGTCGGAGACGTGCGAGTGCCGGTATTGCGGGCACTATCCGTGCGGCTGTGGCGGTTAGAAGGTCGCGGCAGGCGACATGAGATTCCGCACGGCAACTTCTTCTGTCCACCCCTCCGCCTACATGACCCCTGATTCCACGCCCGAAGGGCCCCGACTCCGTAGGATACCTCCCTGAATGGGGGCATGGTCTCGATTATGGCATCGTGGGACGGCGGCGGTTACAATGTGACCGATTACCTGTGACGCGTTTCGGAGTTTCCAAGCAACGGAGGACGTAAACCATGGTGAAGAACGTGTATCCCCTTTTGATCGTACTGGCAACAATCTGCGGCTCGCTTCACGGCGAAGACTGGCCTTGCTGGCGAGGTCCGCAGTACGACGGCATCAGCCGTGAGACGAGTGTCACGTTGCCCTGGAAGGAAAGCCCGAAGGTCCTTTGGGAACTGCCGACCGGACCGGCCTTCAGCGGCATTACCGGACTGGGAGATCTCGTCTATACGTGCGGCACGGAAGCCGATAAGCAGGTCGTTTTCTGTCTGAACGCGGGCACGGGCGAGGTGGTCTGGAAGAAGGCCTTTGCCGAGGGAGTCAAGGATCGCCTCGGAGGCGACGGCCCCCGCGCCACGCCCACGATCGCCGACGGCAAGGTGTATATCCTCGGTGGCGAGGGAACGCTTCTGTGCGCCGACGCGAAGACCGGCGACGAGGTCTGGACCAGGAAGTTCAATGCCGCGCCGACGTGGAAGTACAGCGGCTCGGTGCTCATCGAGGGCAACCTGGCCGTCGTTTCGCCGGGCGGCGAAGACGGCGGGCTGATGGCCCTGGACAAGGAAAACGGCAACGTCGTGTGGAAGGGCGGCGAAGACGGCGCCGGGTACGCCACCCCTTATCCGTTCGATTTCGAGGGGGGACGCTACATCGTCGGTTTTCTGGCGAAAACGGCCGTTATCGTCGACGCCAAGACGGGCCGCGAAGTGTGGAGCATGCCCTGGGTCACCCGATACGACGTCAACGCGTCGACGCCCATCTTCCACGACGGACACCTGTTCTTCAGCTCCGGCTACGGCCACGGCTGCATCCTGCTGAAGCTCGCCGCGGAAGGGGACCGGTTGACCTCGACGACCGTTTGGGAAGGCGGAACGATCGCCAACAAGTTCCATACCTGCATCCTGCTCGAAGGGAAGCTCTACGGGGCCGACGAGCGGAATCTCAAGTGCGTCGATTTCCTCACCGGCGAGGTCGCGTGGACCAAGGACGAGGTCGACGGAGACGGCACCAAGCACGCCACGCTCCTGCTCTGCCAGGGACAGTTCATCTACCTCAGCGAGAAGGGACAACTGTCCGTGGCCAAAGCCTCGCCCACCGGCTTCGAAGCCGCCGGCAGCACCCGCGTCCTCAGCGGCCGGTGCTGGACCGTTCCCACGCTTCACAACGGGCGTCTCTACGTGCGGAACCTCGAGAAGCTCGTTTGCCTCGACCTCGGCGGTTAGAGTATTGCGGCGCAAAATGCGCGGCCGTAGCGCATGTTTGTAGCCATCTTGCTCCGCAAGATGAAGCCACGTCTCGCGGAGCGAGACGGCTACTTTGCGTGCAACTCTGCCGCGGTGGGGCCCTGGCGAAAAATCGGCCGTTGCGGTATCATTCCGCTCATGACCGCCGAGCGATCCAACCAAACGAACGATGACTCGCACCCCCCGGCTCGGGCGCTCATCATTGATAACGACGAGGCACACGCGGAGGTGGTAGCTGAAAGCCTCGATCGGGTGGGCTTCCAGTGTCAAGTGGCGACCTCGGGCACTCAAGGCGCGGAGATGATCGCCGAGAAACCCTTCGATGTGATCATCACCGACCTGAAGATGAGCGACATCGACGGTCTGGGGATTCTCGCCCGGGCGAAGACCGAGCAGCCCGACGCCGAGGTGATCCTCATTACGGGTCACGGCACGATCCCCTCTGCGGTGGAGGCCATGCAGCGGGGGGCGTTCAACTACCTGTTGAAGCCGCTGGACATTACTCAGCTTCGGGCCGTGGCCGAAAAGGCGGCCGAGAGCGCCCGACTGCGGCAGGCCAACGTCGAACTGAAGCGCCGGTTGGACGAGAAGTTCGGCTTCGAGGGCGTCATCGGCGACAGCCCCCAGATGCGCGACGTCATCGAGCGGCTCAAACGGATCGCCCCGACCAACGCCTCGGTGCTCATCCAGGGCGAGACGGGCACCGGCAAGGAACTGGTCGCCCAAGCGATCCACCAGAACAGCCCGCGGAAGAACCGGCCTTTCGTCGCCCTGAACTGCGCCGCGCTGAGCGAGAACATCCTCGAGAGCGAATTGTTCGGGCACGTCAAAGGGGCGTTCACCGACGCCTCGACCGATCGGGTGGGCAAGTTCGAGTACGCCCACGGCGGGACGATGTTTCTCGACGAGGTCGGCGACATGCCCATGGCCACGCAGATCAAGCTCTTGCGGGTGTTGGAGAACGGCGAGATCACGCGCGTGGGCTCGAACGACCCGATCCAGGTCAACGTGCGCATTCTCTCGGCCACGAACCAGGACCTGGAGGAGACGATCGCCGCCGGCACGTTTCGCCGCGATCTGTACCACCGGCTGAAGGTCCTGACCATTCGACTGCCGACGCTGGTCGAGCGGAGCCAGGACCTGCCGATTCTGATCGACTATTTCATGCGGCAGTTTTCGGCCCGACACGAGAAGAAGATCAAGGGGGTTTCGTCCGCCGCCCGACGAAAACTGCTCGCTTACGACTGGCCCGGCAACGTCCGCCAACTCCGCAACGTGGTGGAGAGCATGGTGGTGGTCGATTACGACGGGCTGCTGGATGTCGACGACCTGCCGGAGGAACTGGCCGAGCCGGCCGCCGTGCCCGCGGTCCCCTCCACGGCCTCGCTGGCCGCGCTGGTGGGCAAGCCCTTGGAAGAGATCGATCGATTGTTCATCGCGGAGACCCTACGGGTGACCGACGGCAATCGAGAAGACGCGGCGCAGATGTTGGGGATCGGGGAGAGGACGCTGTATCGGAAGATTAAGGAGTATAAGTTGTAGCCGCTTGCGGCTTAGCAGAAGGAAAGATTGCAGATTGCAGAGTGACCACCAATCCCCAGCCCCAACCCTAATGCCCTCTATCCACCGACTTTCCCAGAGCCTGATCAACAAAATCGCTGCCGGGGAGGTGATCGAGCGGCCGGCCAGCGTGGTTAAGGAGTTGATGGAGAACGCCGTCGACGCCGGGGCGACGCGGATCGACGTGACGGTCCAAGGCGGCGGCAGCGAGTTGATCCGGGTGGTCGACGACGGCTGCGGGATCGAGGCCGACCAACTCCCGCTGGCCGTGGCCAGCCATGCGACCAGCAAGCTTTCCGAGCCCGACGACCTGTTCCACGTCGGCACGCTGGGCTTTCGCGGTGAAGCGCTCGCCTCGATTGCCGAAGTCAGCCGGCTGGTGCTCCGCAGTCGGATTGCCGAGAGCCAAAGCGGCGCGGAGGTCGAAGTGACCGGCGGAAAACCGTCCGAGGTGGTTCCCCGCGGCTGCCCGGTGGGGACGTCGGTGGAAGTTCACAACCTGTTCTTCAACACGCCGGTTCGGCGGAAGTTCCTGCGCACCGGGCAGACCGAGTTCGGCCACGTCAGCGAGGCGTTCGCCCGGATCGCGTTGGCCATGCCGCAGGTCCATTTCACGTTGCGGCACAACGACCGGCCGGTATTCGACCTGCCGGCTTCCGACGGCTGGCTGGAGCGGATCGCGCGGCTGCTGGGCCGGGAGCTGGCCGAGAAGCTGATTTGGGTCGAAAGCGCCGACGACGACGTGCGACTGGCCGGCTACGTGGCCGATCCCTCCCAGAGCCGCAGCAACAACCGGATGCAGTACCTTTTCCTCAACGGCCGCCACATCCGCGACCGTTCGCTGCAACACGCGTTGGGCGAGGCCTACCGAGGGCTGTTGACCACGGGCCGATATCCGATCGCGCTGTTGAGGCTCCGGATGCCGCCGGAACTGGTCGACGTGAACGTCCACCCGACGAAGCTGGAGGTGCGGTTCCAGGATTCCAGCCGTCTTTACAGCCAGTTGCTCTCCACGCTCCGCGGCAAGTTTCTCACCACCGACCTGACCGCCCGGGCGCAACCACCCGCCGAGGCCGACCCCTCCGGCGCGCACGACGAAGCCCAGGCCACCCGATTGCGGCAGGAGCTGGTCGATTGGGCCAAGGGGGAGGTGTCTTCGTGGGAGGCGCGGCCACCTTCCGGATCAGAACCGAGCGAACGGGCCGCATTCGACGCCGGCCATTCCCCAACGGAACGGCAACCCCTGGAACTGAGGCGGCTAGACCGCCCTTGGACGGCCGATGACGACGCCGAGGAAAGACCGCCGGGCGACTCCGCCGGACTATCGCGAGTCGACCGTCACGTTTCATCCGGGCGTCCGGCTCCCGCGCTGCAGATCCACAACCGTTACCTGGTCGTCGAGACCGAGGAGGGCGTGACGATCATCGACCAGCACGCCTTGCACGAGCGGATCTTGTACGAGCATTTGCGAGAACGGGTTCTCTCCGGGCCCATCGAAACGCAGAGCCTGCTGGTTCCCGAACCGGTCGACCTCAGCGGCCCGGAGGCAGCGGCCGCGTTGGAACACCGCGAACTCTTGGCCCGGCTGGGTATGAAGGTCGAGCCCTTCGGTGGAGAAACGGTCCTGATCACCGGCTATCCGGCCATGCTCGCCAACATGAACCCCGTCGACGTGTTGCACGGGCTGTTGGAGCAACTGCTCGCCGGCGGCAAGGCGCCTGACGGCCGCGATCTGCTCGAAGAGTTGTTGCACACGATTGCCTGCAAGGCGGCGATCAAGGCCGGCGACCGGCTGGCCCCGGAGGAGATCACCTCGCTGCTCGGGCAGCGTCACCTGGTTGCCGATCCCCACCATTGTCCGCACGGGCGCCCGACGGAGTTGGTGTTTACCCGTGAGGATTTGGACCGACAGTTCAAGAGGGGGTAGGGGGAGGGGAGAGTGGTGAGCGCTGAGAACTTCGTGGTGAGTGGTTGGAATTGAAGTGATGGGTTGGCGCGGCGAGCGGGCAGGAAGTGATTGACGTACAAAGCGTTGCGCTGGTTTCGTCGCATGGACCAAGGGGGGGCGACTTGCCCGTCGTTGTCGCGGTAAGCTTTCTCGGCCGAGGAGGCGCATCGGCGCGGAATCGATGGTCTTATGGAGCTGTGCGACCGGGGTTTGATTTTCCCTCCCAAATCCGTCACAATGAAGCATCAGACAGTCGCGAGCGGCCGAACAGACCCCCCCCAAGATCAAAAAGCACCCCCCGACCAAAACCCTCCACTACTAACGACCAGCAGTCACGGACCAACGATCACTCACCACTCTCCATCCCCCCGCAACGCAGTGCGGGGGCGTTTTGCCCCTTTGATCTCTCACCACTCACTACAGCCCACTATCCACTAACCACTAACCACTCCCCCCTCCCATGATCTGCGTAAGTATTGGCCGTGGCCGGCATCGGCACGTGATTGCGGAACACAAGCACCTGGTCCAGCAGGGGGCTGAACTGGTCGAACTGCGGCTGGATTACATCAACGGCCCGGTCAATCTCAAACGGCTGATTTCCGAACGGCCTTGCCCGGTGGTCATTTCATGTCGTCGCGAGCGAGACGGCGGGAAATACACCGGCAGCGAGGAAGAGCGCATTTTGCTGTTGCGGACCGCGATCGCCGAAGGCGTTGAATACATCGACCTGGAGTCCGACATTGCGGCGGGCATCCCCCGATTCGGAACGACCAAGCGGATCGTCAGCTTGCACGACTTCCGCAAGACCCCCAGCGATCTGGACGCCGTTCACCGCCGGCTGAGCCAAATGGCCCCGGATATCGTCAAGATCTGCACGATGGCCAACCACCCGCAAGATAACCTCCGCATGCTGCAAATCACCCGAGCGGCCGACGTGCCGACCATCGGGTTGTGCATGGGCGATATCGGCATTCCCACGCGGGTATTGGCGGGGCGGTTCGGCGCGCCGTTCACCTATGCCACCTTCCATCACGAGCGGGCGTTGGCCCCCGGACAGCTCTCCTATCAGCAGATGAAGGAAGTCTATCGCTACGACCAGATCGACGCGGAAACCGACGTGTACGGGGTGATCGCCGATCCGGTCGGGCACAGTCTGAGTCCTTTGATTCACAATCTGGCCTTCGCTCGGCTGGGGCTGAACAAGGTTTATGTTCCCATACGTGTCCCTCGCGAGGATTTGTCGCAGTTCATGGACGAAGCCCCCCAGTTCGGCATCAAGGGCCTCAGCGTGACCATTCCGCACAAGGAAGCGGTCGTGGAGAAACTCACCGAGGCCGACGGCGCCGTGCGCGGCATCGGTGCGGCAAACACGGTGATCTTCGACAGCAAGAAGCGCATGGGCTACAATACCGACTACCGGGCCGCCATGAGCAGCCTGGAAGAGGCCATGGAGCTGACCGGAGAAGAGGAAAAGCCGCTCCGGGGCAAGACCGCGCTGGTGCTGGGCGCCGGCGGCGTGGGAAAGGCGATCGCGTACGGGCTGATTCGGCGCGGTGCCCGCGTGGTGCTCGCCGACGGAGTCCCTCGACAAGCGACCGAGTTGGCCGAACGGCTCGACTGCCGTGCGGTCGACTGGTCGGCCCGGCACAGCATTTCGCCCGACCTGTTGGCCAATTGTACCCCGGTGGGCATGCACCCCAACGTGGACGAAACGCCCTACGACCAGCACCACCTGCGGCCCTCGACGATCGTCTTCGACGCCGTTTACAATCCCGAAAGCACGCTGCTGATCAAACAGGCCCGAAGCCGAAACTGCAAGGTCATTACCGGCGTGGAGATGTTCGTCCGCCAGGCCTGCTACCAGTTCAAGCTCTTCACCGGCCAGGACGGGCCGGCCGAGTTGATGCGCGAGGCCATCAAACGGGCGATCGGCCCGGTGAAATATTGAACGGTCCGGGAAACAACGTCAAAGCGGGTTGTCTGCAAGATCACGGCCAATAGGTGGCCAGTAGTTCATCCACGGCTTTGGCGGCCGAGTCGGATTCCCGAACCGGCTGGTTCTGCTCGCCCCTCTGCTCCATTTCATAGAGCCACTGCCACGACTCGAACCACGGCTGCGGCCGCGTCGGTAACGGAGAAGGTTCTTCTACGGTCGACGCGGCTCGCAACACGGTGTCGGCCTCCATCGGCTGGATCAACTTCAGGGCATCGAGGAAACTCGTCTGGTTGTTCCGCGCCAACAGCACGTCGGTGACGTTGACGCGCCGGTCGCGGTTGTAGTCGTACGCGAAATCGATGGGAGCCGGACTGAGGAAGTTGCGGGGGTTGTTCCGGGCCAGCAGCAGGTCGGTGATGCTGACCCGCGCGTCCGTATTCGAGTTGCCCGACTCGGCCACCGCGTTGCCGAAGTAGAACACGTCGTCCTTGGGCAGACCGACCTTCGCCGCCAGCACGGTGACCTGCAGCCACTGATCGTGGATCGCATGGTCGGGCCACACGATCGTCACCCGATCGGAACCGTCGCGGCCGGCGCCTTGGCGAACGGTCACGGCCGAGGGCGGCGGCGCGTCGTCCCACGTGTTCGGATCGTCGCTGTTGCCCACCTTGAACCGGAAGTACTCGGAGAAGGTCTCCAGCGTAACGCCGTCGGGCTCGGTCAACCCCGCGAGGTCGACCATGATCCCGTTGATGCCGCGATGGTAGCTGGTGTAGTTGGCGAAGGTGGCCGTCTGGCCGGGCAGCAACGGCGTCTTGTCGGTGGCGATGGCCTCATCGTCGGCCGCGTCGGCGTCGGGGTCATTCCCGTCCAGTGCGGAGTTGTTGTAGAAGACGTAGCGTCCGACCACCTCCGGCTCGTCGACGCCGTGTATCGTGATGACGACCGACGCCGTGCCGGTCCGCCCGCTCTCGTCGACGACCGTGTAGGTAAAGCCGTCGGTGGCCGATTCGCCTTCGGCGAGGTACTCGAACCGTCCGGCCGGGTCGTAGACGAAGATCCCGTCGCCGTTGTACACGAGCATGCCGATCAGGCCGCCGATGTCGATGCCCGCCAGCGACAGGACGTCGCCCGGATCGGGATCGAGATCGTTGGCCAGGAGGTCGGCCAGGGCGATGGTCACGGGGGTGTCTTCGTCGGTGGCGACGCCGTCGTCTCCCGGCAGCGGGGCGCCCTGGGTGTTGACGCGCAGCGAGCCGAGCGACGCCTGCGTTTCGGTTTGCGGCACGCCGACGGTGAGCGTGTAGTTGCCGTACTTCGCGTAGGTGTGCGGCAGCAGATCGAGCACGGCGATCACGGGCGGGTCGAATTGCAGCGGCCTGCCTTCATAGACGAAGACGGCGCCCTGCTGGCTTTCGCCGAACTGCCACGCCCCGACGGCGAAGTCGTGGAAGCCGTCGTTGTTGAAGTCGCCCGCGCCGGCAATCGACCGGCGCGGCGCGTCCACGTCGGCGATGGTTTCTGTGGCTTCCTGGAGTTGCAGGACGGTGTTGGACAGGCCGTTTTCGGCGCCGAGATAGAGGAAGACCCTGCCCTCGATGCCTTCGGAACCGGTTGCTTCCAAGGCCCGGATGAAGACGTCGTCGTATCCATCCGCGTTGACGTCGCCTGCCCCGGCCACTTCCCACGCGAAGCGGACGCCGCTGGTGCCGGGCTCGATGATCAGCGGCGCAGGGGCCAGGCCCTCCTTCGACCCGAGGTACAGGAAAGCCGCCCCTTGGCCTCCGGCGGGATTCGCTCGCGCCGGGGCAGCGATCACCACGTCGGCCAGTCCGTCGCGGTTGACGTCGCCGGCCGCCGCCACCGACGCGCCGAACCGGTCGAATGGCGCATCGCCTTCGAGAATCTGATCGGCGTATCGAGACGGTCCCGCTTCCGACCCCGGGAACACGTAGGCGCGTCCGGCCTGAAGGCCCTCGCTGCGTTGGTCGGGGGCGCCGACGATCAGGTCGGGGAAGCCGTCGCCGCCGATGTCTCCGGCGACCTGCACGCAGTGGCCGAAGTGGCCCCCGGCCTGTTCTCCGCGGTAGGTGATGGCGGGTTCCCGAGCCAGCCCTCTTGCGGAGCCGAGGAAGACCTGAACGATGCCGGCCTCGGCGAGGCGGACGAGTTGGGCGTCGTCTATCAGATCGACGTCAGAATTCGGGGAGCCGATCACCACGTCGATGAAGCCGTCCATGTTCAGGTCGCCGGCCGAGAGGGAGTAGTTGTTTAGATTGAAATCGTCGTCGGCAACGGACCAGAAGGGCTGCGACGACAGGCCGCCGGTGGAACCGAGGAAGATGAAGATTTCCCCTCGTACCCAATAGGGCGTTTCGGTCACCGTTCCGTCTTTGCCCACCTCGATAAGCATCGATTGGGTTACCTGGCCGGGAGCGCTG
>Ga0307379_10002418_pt1 | contig 27701 bp, 23 predicted proteins | sample UN2MG_FD_202237 | JGI IMG/M metagenome (GOLD analysis project Ga0307379, IMG submission 202237) | Soil microbial communities from Risofladan, Vaasa, Finland - UN-2 | ecosystem: Environmental > Terrestrial > Soil > Coastal area > Acid sulfate soil | place: Finland: Risofladan, Vaasa | collected...
GTGTAAACTTTAACGGGGTAGTTAGAATGATTTAAGAAATGTTGAAATAGATAGAAAAAAGTGTATGTCCTGCTAGTAAGTATTGACTATGCAAGGTAACTTATCTATATATAAAACAAAACCATTTAAATAAGATGGTAAACTAACCCATAAGAAAAATTACAAAAATAAATTGATTTGTTAATATAAATATGTTATGCTTTTAGATGTATTACAATGTATACATAATACATTATAATACATATGTTTATTATCAAAATATTATATGTAAAGGAGATAATCGAAAAATGACAAAAAAGATAACTGTTAGTGAAGAAGAAGTAACACCTATTAGGAGAGATCCTCCTAGAACTTCTAAAATATTACTTACTGAAATGAGTGTAGGAGCGACAAGTTTAGCTATGGGGGTAAATTATACTGATGTGGGTAGTATGATTCCGGATGGAGTTCATGATAAAGATGAAGCTATGTTTTTAGTAAAAGGTAAAATTAACTTAGTTATAGAAGATAAAGAAGAAATAATAGTAAATCCAAATACTGCTTTTTTTGTCAAAGCAGGTACTAAACACAGGTTAGAAAATATTGGAGATGAACCTTTTAAAATTATATGGGTATATGCTCCTCCTCTAGCTAGCCATAGAATTAAAAAATAAAAGTATATTATTAATAACCTACTAAGTGATAAAGATTTTAAATAATAAATTCCCACGCCTTTTCAGGCGTGAAACTTACTTTAACAGATGGAGAGTTAACGTTAAATTAAATAACTTATTTTCTACAAAATAAAAGGAAAAATAAATAAGTAAGCGGTAATATGTTAAAATATTCTCATGGAAGTAATATTAATAAGGCAAGATCTATATCACAGCTAATATCATCTAATATGGACATCAACAATATCACCGCAATTTCCTAAATTCTAATCGAGGGAAGGTAAAGGATTTTTTAAAAGGAACAATAACTTTCTTTTCTCTTAGCTATTTCTTTTAGACATCTTTTGGTAATCACAAGATTATCTGATTTGTACTGAGCATAAAAGATTCTGTAAAGTTGTCTTTTTATTTGCTTTCGGTATAAGACCTTATAGGTTCCGGTATCTGATAATTTTGATTCTTTGATGCTTTAATTTATTGGCGATCCTTTTAGGCCCATAAGTCTAATACGCTAGTATATAGTTTAGAATGAACTTTTCTTTATCTGGTTTGATTTGATTAGGCATTTTAGGCTTACTTTTCTTTTTATCCAATAATCCCAGGTAGCCTAATTTGACAGACCTTCTTAACCGCTCATAATAGATAGCACTGGAGATATGAAATACTTTGTAGATATAAGTAAAGTAACATTTTTATATTTTTGCGCATGTCGCAGCACACTGTATTTGAAACTAGCCGTACGTTCTTCTTTGACCATGTGTGCTATTCTCCTTCCTATTTTTGAATATTTTAATTATTAATATTCCATAGGAAAGATAACAAGCATGACCAATTTTGTTTTAAGTAAAGTGTAAACACAACTCGAGCTTGATACTGTTAAATATTTATTTGATCTACGTTTAATAATATATGTGAAAATAAAAAATATTTATTAAAAATAATTTTTAAACTTTGCAATTAATTAAAAAAACAAAAGGAGATGAAATAAAATTTATGTATGGATATTGGGGGAAAGTACTAAGGGTAAATTTAAGTAATAAATCTTTTATAGTAGAAGATGTTGGAGAAAATGTCTGGAAAAAATATGTTGGAGGCTCAGGTTACGGAGCAAAGGTTCTCCTCGAAGAAACACCACCAAAAATCGACCCTTTTTCTGAAAAAAATAAGATTATATTTGCCGTAGGTCTTTGGCAAGCTGCAAAAGCTCCGGGAAGTGGAAAATGGAGCGTTACTACAAAATCACCGTTAACTAGAACTTTTATGGATTCCTCCGGCGGAGGTAATTTTGCTATGGCTATCAAAAAAACAGGGTATGATGCAATCATTATTGAGGGTAAAAGTAACTCACCTGTTATTTTAAGAATAGAAGACGGTAAGGTAAAAATAGAAGATGCTTCTAGTCTATGGGGTAAAGATACTGCGGAGACTTTTTTGGAATTAAAGAAAAAATTAGATGATCGAAGATACAGTATTGTTTGTATTGGGCCTTCTGGTGAAGCAGAACACCCCATTGGCTGTATAACCTGCGATGGTCATAGTGTTGCTGGTCGTGGTGGAGCTGGCTCTGTTATGGGTTCAAAAAAATTAAAAGCAATTGCCATATTAGGTACAAAACAAGTTCCACTTTATGATGCTGACCAAGTGAAAAACAAATCACTTGAATTAATGAGAGTATTTGCAGAAAGATCTGCCGAAAAAAGAAAAACTGGCACGACCAGTGCTCCTATCAAGTTCGAGTCGATTGGTAATTTGCCTATAAAATATTGGACGGGAGAATCATGGCCAGAGGCGCATAAAATTGGCGCACCAGAGTATAACGAAGTGTTAGAGGTTAAACCTACATTCTGTGCGAATTGTCCCTATGGATGTCATCGACATATTAAGCTAGAAAAACCAGAAAAATACGCTGTTGAAGGTTCCGGACCAGAATATGAGACCTTGGCTTTAATGGGTAGTGCTTTTCTATGTTCAGATTTACCAGCTATCGCAAAAGCGAATGATATATGTAATCGGATGGGAATTGATACCATTTCTACTGGCGCATGGGTCAGTTTTTTAGCTGAATGTTACGAAAAAGGCCTGGTTAGTAAAAAAGATACTGAAGGATTAGAGATAGAGTGGGGGAAGGGTGAAATTTTAGTCGAATTGACCAAAAAAATCTCCCAATTATCTGGAATTGGATCTTGGTTTAAAGAAGGAATTGTTGGAGCAGCAGAGAAAATTGGACCCGAAGCAAAAGAATTAATTGTTCATGTTAAAAATATGGATTATCCGGGTCATGATCCAAGATGTTTTATAGCTGCTGGACTTAATTATGCGACAGGTACTCGTGGAGCATGCCATGAGAGAGCAGATGCCCAAGGATTCTTCTATCCTGAATTAGGGATGAAAGCACCGGCAACATCGATGGAAGAAGTGCCAGCTTATGTCTGTACTCAACAGAATATGAGTAGCCTTGCTAATCAGTTATCTATTTGTAAATTTATTCTCCGAGTACCAAAGATTAAATTAGCTGAAATTATAGAAATACTAAATGCAGCCACTGGCTGGGATTGGACTATTGAAGATTTAGAGAAAACCGGTGAAAGAGTATTTACTTTGGAAAGGTTAATAAATGTTCGAGATGGTATTTCCAGAAAGGATGATATCCTTCCCAAGAAAATGACTATTCCGGCGAAAAACGGACCTCGAAAAGGAAGGGCCCCGGTTCCCCATGACAAAGCTCTGGATGAATATTATAAACTTAGAAATTGGGATACAAATGGTATACCAACGAAAAAAGCATTACTGGAAGTTGATTTGGAAGAGTATCTAGAGTTTTTGCCTTAGCTAATAAATAAAATATACTAACTTCGGGTGGTCTCTACATTCAGCTTAAAATAAGACTGTTAATGCGAGCGATCTTTGCTATCAGAGAACTATGATGTTAATCTCTTAGGGTTCAATTCCCCGCAACTCTACTGCGGGGAGGTTCATTTAGAAATATTGTAGTAATTATTCCTTATGAGAAAACTGTACGGTAATAAAATAGAAGAAGAATTACCTCTTTAGGGTATTAGAAAAAAGGTTACACCGCTTCCAACTTATTGCCAAGATGGGAACTCCGAGTATCAAGAGTTAGCCAGAAAAAGAGCTAGGATAGAAGGTATTACTTCCATATTAAGGAGGAGGTACAAGATATATCATCTACCCCAGTAAGGGGATTGGTACGGGTATAGAGTTAAAATTGCCGCTTAGTTAAAATTTGTTATTTTAAAACTTAGTTTTTAGGAAATAATTATTTTGTAAAAATAAAATGATATAATATTACGTAAGTGTGTTGTAGAAAATAATAAATAAAATAAAAAGAAAGGAAAATTTTATGAAAGCGGCGTTATTATACGAACCTGGGAACATACAAATTAAAGAAACAGGAATCGTTCCACCAAAAGATAATGAACTACTAATTAAGGTAAAGATGGCTGGTATATGTGGTTCTGATTTTCACCGTTATACGGGAGATAGGCCGGTAAGAGATTACCCTATTATTTTAGGTCATGAATTTACTGGTGTTGTTATAAACGTGGGTGAAAAAGTAAAAAAATTTAAATCTGGAGATCGGGTAGTTGCTATTCCTTATTTTCCCTGTGGTAAATGTTTTTTTTGTATAAGTGGGAGTAGCAATCTCTGTTTCGAACGCTTTAGTATTGGAATTGATATACCTGGTTGTTTTGCAGAATACATAACAGTGCCAGAAAGTGGGGCAAAATTGGTGCCTGAACACGTTTCTGATCAACAGGCTGTTTTAACAGAACCACTTGCGGTAGCTCTCCGGGCAATAAAAAAAGCCGGTTCACTTATTGGTAAAAAGGTAGCTATTCTTGGGGCTGGTACCATAGGTCTACTTATTTTACAATTAGCTAAGAGATCAGGAGCAAAAGTTTTGTTATCTGATGTAATTGAGGAAAAATTACAACTAGCGTCTGAATTAGGTGCCGATATTATCGTTAATGTAACTCAAAAGAATTTATTTGAAACAGTTAAAAGCTGGTCCTCTGGAATAGGAGCTGATGTAGTTATAGAAACGGCTGGAGTGCCAAAAACAGTCGAACAGGCTATTAACATAATAAGACCGGGAGGTAAAGTAATTATTGCGGGACTATCAACAGAATTTGCAAAAATTAGTCCAATTCACATTGCTAGAAAAGAAATTAAAATTGAAGGAACTATACTTTATGTTGAGGAATTTGAAGAAGCTTTGAATTTGGTTTCAGATGATAGCATTGGTTTAGAGCGAGTTATTAGTCATATTATAGATTTATCAAAAATATCTGAGGCTTTAGAAATTATTAAGCAAAATAAAGCTACTAAGATTTTGCTTAAAATGAGTTCTTAATTAATTTTGCAAGGAGGATTTTAATAATGAGTAACTTTTATAGTTTTACAGTGAAGACTAAGATTATTTTTGGAATTGGCGCAACAAGTCAGGTTGGTATTATTGCATCAGAGTTAGGAGCCAAAAAAGCGATTATTATTACTGATTCCGGGGTTAAAAAAGTTGGCTTAGTTGAGAAGATTCAAAGCTATTTAAACGAACAAGGAATTTCTAGCGAAATGTTTGAAGATGTAGAGATAAGTTCTTCAGTGGAAACAGTAGACAAAGGTGCTGAAATAATTAAACAAGGAAAATTTGATTTAATAGTAGGAATAGGAGGAGGTAGTGCAATTGATACTGCAAAGGCAATAGCGGTTGTAGTTACCAATGGAGGGAAATGTGTTGATTATGCAGGGGTAAATAAGGTAAAACAAACACCAATGGCTGTTATTGCTATACCGACAACAGCGGGTACTAGTGCAGAAATAACTGATGTTGCAGTAATAGCTGACCGTTCTAATAATGCAAGAATAGGAATACGTAGTCCTTATATTGTTCCTTTGGTTGCTATATTAGATCCATCGTTTACTATCACTATGCCTCCGCATATAACCGCTTCTACTGGTATGGATGCACTAACACATGCGATAGAATCTTATACTAACACTGCTACAGATACCCCTACGGAAGTTTTAGCTTTAGAAGCTATTCGGAAAATAGGTAAACATATTTGTCATGCAGTAGCAAATGGTAATAATTTAAAGGCAAGGGAAAACATGTTAATGGGGAGTTTATTAGCAGGTCTTTCTTTCCTCAATACAAGGTTGGGACTCCTTCACGCGATTACAGGACCCTTCTGCGGATATTATGAGATTCCACATGGTGTTGCAAATTCTGTTTTGCTTCCCTATGTTATGGAATACAATCTAATGGGTAATTTAGATAAATTTGCAAATATTGCTTCAGCGCTTGGGGTTTCAACTGCTGGACTTTCTCGACGAGAAGCGGCACAGTGTGCTGTAAATGCAATACGTCAACTTTTAACCGATATAGGTCTTCCTGCAAGTTTTAAAAATATGGGCTTAGATGAAAAATTAATTCCTGAAATTTCTTCAAAGGCAATGAAGAGTGGTAATATTCGCATTAATCCACGCTGTCCGAAGGTTGAAGATATAATAGATATCTGTAAAAAATCTTTTCTGTAAGGAGTGGCTGAAATTATGATTTCTGAAAAACTTTCGAAATATATTTATGAAACCAACTATAGAGATTTACCCCAGAGCGTTATTACATTAGGAAAGATGTGCTTTCTTGACTGGTTAGGATGTACTATTGCGGCGTCTAATTCCGTTACGGGGCATATTTTTTTAGATTTAATTCGAGAATTAGGGGGGAATAAAGATGCGACTATTATTCCATATGGTGATAAGACTTCTGTATTAAATGCAGCGCTAGTAAACGGAGCACTTTCACATTTCTTAGAATTGGATGATATTCATAAAAAAGCCATGTATCATCCTGGTGTTCCAGTAATTCCTGCAGCATTAGCTATATCTGAGCGGGAAAAATTAAGCGGAAAAGAATTGATTACAGCAATTATTATGGGATATGAGACAGGTATTCGTATAGGTATTGCCATCAATCCTTCACACTTCTGGTTTTGGCATACAACTGGCACTGCTGGTACATTTGCTGCAGCAGCTGCTTCAGGCAAGGCGCTGAAGCTTACAAAAGAACAGCTTGTACACGCACTTGGTAATGCAGGGACTCAAGCTTCAGGTTTATGGGAATTTATAGAGGATGGTGCAATGACTAAACCATTACACCCAGGTAAAGCCGCACAAAATGGATTGTTAGCTTCTTTACTTGCAGAAAAAGGGTTTACTGGTCCATCACGTATTATTGAAGGGGTCAGAGGATTTGGATTGGCAACTTCAAAAGAAAGCAATTTTGAAAGCATCGTATCAAACTTAGGCAGTATTTACCATATGAATACAATGGGGTTTAAAATGCACGTTGGTTGTCGACATACAAATTCTCCTGTTGATGGAACTCTTGAATTGGTTAATAAATATAACCTTACTCCTAGGGATATTTCTAAAGTAACAATTCGAACATATAAGCTTGCTACGGATCTTGTTGGTAAGACAAACCCTAAGAACATTACTGAGGCAAAATTTAGTATGATATACTGTGTTGCAACAGCCATAAAATTTAGGCAGTGTGGTATTGATGAATTCACCGAACAAAATCTTAATGATTCAGAAATGAAATCCTTATTAAATCGTATAAATTTAGTTATAGATGATTCTCTGCAAGAAAAATTCCCTCAGGGGTATGCATCAATAGTGGAAATAGAAACAACGAAAAAGGAAAAGTATATTAAGGAGACTGATTATGCGAAAGGTGATCCAGAAAACCCAGTAGATTGGAATGACATAGAAAATAAATTCAAAAAGTTAGCAGGTACCGTACTTGAACAAAATAAAACCGAAGAAATAATTAGTAAAGTCAAGAGTATTGAAAATATTTCTGATATTACTCAGATAATATTATTGTCGAGAAAAAAATAAGGAGGGAAATATGCTTAAGATCATAAAGGGTGGTCATATATTTAATCCCGATGACATCGGATGCAAAGATATATTAATTGCTGGAGAGAAAATTATTGAAGTAAAACAAAATATTCCAATTCCCAGCGGTATAAAAGTTGAAGTAATAGATGCAAAAGGGAAAACCATAGTTCCTGGATTTATTGATGGACATGTACATTTATTAGGTGGTGGAGGATCAGAAGGTCCAGCTTCTCATACTCATGGTATTAGTTTTAGTAGCTTAGCAATGGCTGGAATTACAACTGTAGTTGGTACTTTAGGTTTAGATTGTATTAATTTTGATATAAAACATTTGCTTATTAAAGCAAAGGCATTAGAAGAGGACGGTATAACTACCTATATATATACAGGGTCCTTTAATTATCCTTCAGCTACGATAATGGGATCTATCGAACTCGATCTAAGCATGATTGAGAAAGTTATCGGTGTTAAACTGGCAATGTTTTGCGCATTATCTATTCCAATTAGTGAGGATTTGTTTTCTGAACTTATAGTCAAAGCAAGAATAGGTGGAATGCTTGGCAAGAAATCTGGTGTAGTCCATATTCATTTAGATGATATATCAGGTGACTATAACATTTTTTTAAAAGTGTCAAATCGAACAGGTTTCCCATTAAAGAAAATTGTTATAACTCATATTAATCGCAGTAGAGAAGTTTTTCAAAAAGCTTTGGGTTGTGCAAAGCAAGGATTAGTTGTTGATGTTACTGCTTTATCAAGTCCAGCTAGGGGTATAAATAAAGCTGTTAGACCAGCTCAAGCAATTAAAGAGCTTATTGAAGGAGGGGTACCTCTGGAGAATATTACTATGAGTTCTGACAGCAATGCTGCGCAGATTATAATGAGTGATAAAGGAGAGGTTGAAAAAATGTTTCTTACTCCTGTAAATGTTCTGATTGAGGAGTTTAAAGAAGCTGTTACTCAATGGAATTTACCGTTTTCAGATGTATTAAAAATTATTACTATAAATGTAGCTAAAGTATTAGGTATTGAACGTTTTAAAGGGAGTATATTACCTGGTAAACATGCTGACTTAATATTAATGGACGATGATTTAAATATAGATACGGTTATGGCCAAGGGACAGATTTTAGTAAAAGATTCGATTCCTATTTTGATTGGAAAGTTTGAAATGGATTATTATGATCAATCTCAAAATTTGAGGTTGAAATTGGCCAAGGAGGGAGGGGGTAAATAGAGAGATATTCGTTTTGATAAAGTTAATTGTTTTCTAAGGATCAAAATTTTTAAGGAGGTAAGTAAAATGTTAAAAGTAAATAATAAAATAAGAGTATTGTTTATTGGTGTATTGGTTATTCTTTTTGCACTATCATCTCAATTAATTATACAAGCAGACGCCCAGGAAGACGACATTGTACTTGGATGGGTTGCTCCGTTTTCTGGTAATTATGCTTGGGCAGGTGAGTATTTAACAAACGGCTCAAAAATGGCTATTGAAGAAATTAATGCTGCTGGTGGTATAAATGGTAGAAAACTTAAAATGATATATGAAGATGATGGAAGTAATCCAACTCAGTCGGTAAATGCCACTATAAAATTAATTATCAAAGACGAAGTTGATTTAGTTATGGGTCCATTTAATAGTTCCTGTGCCTTAGCTGATATGGTGGAAGCTGAAAAAAGGCTATTCCCTATATTGGTTTTTGGTCTTAGTCCTTTAGTCACTTCGCAAGGTAACCAATGGGTTTTCCGAATGTCTCCAGGTGACAACGTTACAGTAAAGGCACTTTTAGATTACGCAGTAGGAGTAAAAGGTTATAAAAGAATTGCCTTTATGACAGATACAACTGACTATGGAACCGGAGCTTATGTAGTTGGAGAACCTTATCTAAAAGCAATAGGGTTAGAACCTCTTACTAATGAGAAGTTTAACATTCCTGATAAAGACTTTACTTCACAATTATTGAAAATTAAAAATGCAAAACCTGAAGTTCTCTTTATTCATGGCGATGAAGCAGACTGCGGTCTTATTGCAAAACAGAGATTACAATTAGGTATGGGGGATTTACCAGTAATAGGTGGGTTACCGTTAACAGGTAAGAAATATTCAGAAGTCGGTGGCAATGAAGCCATAGAAGGAACAATAGTAGTCACTAATTTCTTAGACGTAAACCCAGATCCAAAGATACAGGCCTTCATTAAAAAATTTACAGACACATATGGATATAGCCCTGAAGCTCGTTGTACTGCTGGATATGATGGGACATACGTTGCTGCCCAGGCATTTAGAAATGCCCTGAATAATTTTGGTGATCTTACACCAGAACATGTTCGGGATGGTCTTCGACAGGTTCAAGGTTTAAAAGGCTTACAAGGTGAGTTTAATTATGATGAAACGGGAGAAGGTTTAAGTACTGCTATTAAAGGCATTTTCCACGATGGGGAATTAGGATTCCTATCTGAATAGGAAGAATATTTTGACCCTGAGGGAGGGGGGGGATGATACATAAATCCCCCCCTATTTATTAACTAACCCGAAGGTCAGAATACCACGGGTTTACCCGTGGATGAATGTAAAATTCGCCCAAAGGGTGTCGAGCGAAGCTCGAAAAGTGGAAAAGATGCCGTGGACGTTTCCACTTTCAAAAAATCATGGAGAAAGGTAGGCAAAAAGGTAAATGATAAGTATATTAATACAGCAACTAGTAGGCGGTTTAGCTATAGGCAGTATGTATGCACTTGTATCTCTTGGTATAGCTTTAATCTGGGCAGCAATGAAAGTAGTAAACTGGGCACAAGGAGAATTTGTTATGGTAGGTGCGTATATTGGCCTTACGGTTTATGTATATTGGCAATTGCCATTTATTTTGGCATTAATAGTAAGTGCATTAATTATTTTTGTATTAGCGGCGTTAATAGAAAAATTTGCGGTTACACCAGTTAGAAAATATGGAGATTTAAGTCTTCTTATGATTACTATTGGGGTAGCGATATTAGTTAAGCAGTTGGCCATTATTATTTGGTCTCCAATTGGGGAAGTATTTCCTTCTGTGTTTGGAAATAAACCAATAGTTATCGGAGATATTTATATTGTTCCAGAAAAAATTGTTATATTTTTTATTGGTTTAGGATTCATGGTTATATTATATTTATTTTTATTTAGAACAAAAGTGGGTAAAGGCATGCGGGCAGTTTCTCAATCAAGAGATATTGCTGCAATTATGGGAGTTAATGTTACAACAATTGAAATTTTAGCTTTTGGAATAGCTGGAGCTTTAGGGGCTTTGGGAGGTGTACTTTTGGCTCCCTTAATGTATGTAGAGCCGGCTATGGGTACCTATGTAGGTATTAAAGGTTTTGTTGGAGCGGTTCTTGGTGGTTTTGGCAGCCTTCCGGGGGCTGCGCTGGGAGGTTTGTTATTAGGAATTATTGAGTCGATTGCAGCAGCCTTTCTACCTTCAGGGTTTAAGGAGGCAGTAGCGTTTATAATATTAATAGTGATATTATTGGTAAAACCTTCAGGTTTGTTTTCAAAAAAATCTAATTAAGGGGCATTTGATAATATGAATACAAATAGAACTATGTTGAGTATAAAAGTTATATTTATACTATTTCTTATAGCTCTCCCATTGATAGTAAGAGATCAGTATTGGATTCACATCATAGATATTATAGGTATATATTCTATATTATCGTTGGGTTTAAATATATTAGTAGGATTTACTGGTCAACTTTCTTTAGGTCATGCAGCTTTTTTTGGAATTAGTGCCTATACTTCTGCGATTTTGGCAATACGTCTGCACTTTCCGTTTTTGATTTGTATACTTGCTGCAGTAGTAGTTTCAGCCTTTTTTGGTTTAATTCTTAGTTATCCTTGTTTAAGACTAAAAGGAATATATTTAGCAATAACTACTATAGGTTTTGGACAAATCATGTACACAGTATTTGTTGAATGGAGGGGATTAACCCATGGTCCTATGGGTTTAACGGGTATTCCTTCTCCAAAAATAGGTAATATAGTTTTTGATAATAGTACTTATTATTATTATATTATTCTTTTATGTTTCTTATTAGCTTTATTAGTCGCATTACGGATAAATAATTCTCATATCGGAAGATCAATGAAATCTATTAGAGATGATGAAATGGCTGCTGAAACATGTGGAGTTGACATTGCTCGCTATAAAATGATTGGATTTGTTATTAGTGCGGCATTTGCGGGTATGTCGGGAAGTCTTTATGCCCACTACTTAAATTTTATAAGTCCTGATTCCTTTACTTTTGATTTTTCAACTCAAATGTTAATAATGATTCTTATTGGTGGAGTCGGATCTATTCCAGGATCAGTTATTGGAGCTATTGTAGTAACATTTATTCCTGAGATATTACGAGATTTCAAAATGTATCAGATGGTAATTTATGGAGCAATATTAGTTTTAATTTTAATTTTCTTACCTGATGGTTTATCACAAATTTTTCGTAATATTCCTTCCAAATTAGGACTTAATAAGCTTTTAAAAAATACAAATACTTTAGCAGGAAAAGATAACAGTTAATTAGGGGGGTGATTAAAATAAATACAATATTAGAAATAAAAGAAATATGCAAGAATTTTGCAGGTCTAAAAGCTTTAACAAATGTTAATATTAAGATTGAAAGGAGAGAAATTCGGGGGATAATTGGACCAAATGGATCTGGTAAAACGACTCTTTTTAATATAATGTCGGGAATTTATCTTCCTAATGGGGGGGGGATTTATCTAAATAAGGGAAATATTGTTGGGTTAAGGCCGGATGTGATTAATAAAAGGGGAATTGCTCGTACTTTTCAAAATATTAAAATTTTTTCTAAAATGACTATATTGGAAAATATAATGGTGGCAGTCGGGAGCAAGCAACCTGTATCTTTTTTTAGTACAATTTTACAAACAAAAAAGGCTAATAAATGGGAAAATGAAATAATGCAAGAATCGGAGACTATCCTTACAAGTCTAAAATTATGGGACTATAGAAATAGTTTAGCAGGAAGCCTCCCTTATGGAAAACAACGTATACTTGAAATTGCCAGAGCATGGAGTACCAATCCCACTATATTACTACTTGATGAACCAGGAGCCGGGATGAATAGACAAGAAAAGAAAGAATTAATTGCTGTAATAACTACATTAAATAAAAAAGGGATTACAATTGTTTTGGTGGAACACGATATGAAGCTAGTTATGGAATTAACTCAACAAATAAGTGTATTAGATTCTGGAGAACTAATTGCCGAAGGAACCCCCCGGGAAATATCAAATAATCAAAAAGTAATAGAAGCATATCTAGGAAAGGAGAAAACAGCTTAATCATGTTAGAAATTAAAGACCTTGATGTATTTTATGGAAATATACAAGCCCTGCGAAAGGTAAATATTTATGTTAAAGAGGGTGAAAAGGTAGCCTTAATCGGTGCAAATGGGGCAGGTAAAACTACCTTACTTAAAACTATTATTGGCTTGATAGAACCACGAAATGGGACAATAAGGTTTAAAGGTGAAAATATTAATAGTGTTTCTCCTTGGAATATAGTTGCTAAAGGTATTGCTCTTGTACCAGAAGGTAGACAGGTTTTTCCTGAAATGACTGTACTTGAAAATTTAGAGATGGGTGCGTATATTTATATAAATGATAATAAAAAAAAGGAGAGTATTAACCAAATGTTCGAGTTATTCCCTAGATTAAAGGAACGCGAAAAACAAATTGCTGGGACTCTGAGTGGAGGAGAACAGCAAATGCTTGCAATAGGAAGAGCTTTAATGTCTCGACCAAAGCTTCTGTTGCTTGATGAACCTTCCATGGGACTAGCTCCAATATTAGTTGAGGGGATATTTGATATCATTTCTGACATAAAAAGAAAAATGAATGCTACTATACTTTTAGTAGAGCAAAATGCGAAAAAGGCTCTTTCTGTAGTTGACAGAGGATATGTTCTTGAAACAGGGGAAATTACTATGGAAAATAAAGCAAAAGAACTTATCAACAATAAATACATTAAGGAGGCTTATTTGGGAATATGAAAGAGCAGACACTTTTTAAGCCGATTAAAATTGGGAAGATGAAATTAAAAAATCGGTTAATTATGGCTCCTATGGCTACAAATTTTGCGGCAAATGATGGTAGTGTTACTGATAAAATGCTAGATTATTATAGAGAAAGAGCAAAGGGTGAAGTAGGGCTTATCATTAGTGAATCTTGTTATGTAAGTAATGAGGGTAAAGGGAGTTTAAATCGGCTTGGAATTAATAAGGATGAACATATAGATGGACTGAAAACATTAACTAAAGTTGTTCATGATTATGATGTTAAGATTGCAGCTGAACTTCATCATGCGGGTGCTCAAAGTCCCGTGGAAGTAATAAATGAAAATCCTATTTCGGCATGGAATGAATCGTATTCTGAAAAAGATATTCCACCAAGATCTATTACTGAAGAAGAAATAAATGATATAGTAAAAGCCTTTGCAGATGCTGCGGACAGAGCAGTAAGAGCAAATTTTGATGCTATTTTAATTCATGCTGGTCATGGATATTTGCTAAATCATTTTTTGTCCCCTTGCGTTAATCACCGAAAAGATGCATATGGAGGCAACAAAGAAAAAAGACTAAAAATATTGTTAGAAATTATTAAAGCTATTCGTCAAAATGTTGGAAATTATTTTCCAATTATAGTTAGATTAAATGGAAAAGATTATATTAAAGGGGGCCTTACCTTATCTGAAACAAAAGAAATAGCCCTAAAATTAGAGGAGGCTTCAGTTGATTGCCTTAATATAACAGCAGGAACACATACATCGATGGAAATGATGGTCCAACCTATGGTATTGCCCAGGGGATGTTTAGTGCCTCTTGCAGCCGAAATAAAGAAGACTGTAAGTATTCCTGTCGCAGCAGTAGGAAGAATAAATAATCCTCAGTTAGCAGAAAGAATTTTAACTCAAGGTAAAGCGGATCTTATTACTATTGGAAGAGCCTTAATAGCTGATCCATATTTCCCTCAAAAAATACTTCAAGGAAAATCATCTGATATTCGACCCTGTATTGCTTGTAACCAGGGTTGTAATTGGCGTTTGTATCAGCGAAAAGAAATTACATGTTTTGTTAATCCATCTGTAGGTAAAGAAAAAGAATATAAATTAGAACAAACTAAGAACAGAAAAAACATTTTAGTAGCTGGTGGTGGTCCAGCTGGTTTAGAATTTGCTATGGTTGCCGCTTTACGTGGACATAATATAATATTGTTCGAAAAAAATGGTTATACAGGTGGACAGCTTAAATTAGCGGCTGTTCCCCCATATAAACAAGAAATACTGGAGTTTATTAAGTATCTAGAGAGGAAAGTGAGAAATCTAGGAGTAAAAGTTGAATTAAACAAACAGGTTGATAGTAAAATAATAAATTCGATTAATCCAGATGTTCTTGTTGTTGCTACTGGAGCAAAACCAGTTAAACCTTCTTCTATTGGAGGTTGGGATTTACACCATGTGTATACTGCTCATGATGTTTTAGATAGTAAAAATATTATTAAGGGAAGAGTAGTTATAGTTGGTGGTGGAGGAACGGGTGTTGAAACTGCTGAATATCTGAGTGAAAAAGGTTGTAAGGTTACAATAATTGAATTACTTGATAACATTGCTTGCGATATGGAGCCTACCCGTAGAAAACTTATTTTGAAGCGATTAAGCCTACACGGAGTAAAGATATTATTGCGTGCCCAAGTAGAATGTATAACAAATTATGAGATTCAATTTATTTGGAATGGGAATAATACTTCAATAAAAACAGATTATGTTATTTTTGCTGTTGGAGTTAAGCCAAGAATAGATATAAACATAAGCAAAAATATAAGAAATACTGTATCTGAAATTTATTATATTGGAGATTGCGTTGAACCCAAAACGGGGTTAGATGCCGTTAATGAAGGGTTTAATTTAGGGGTAAAAATATAAGTTAAGTTACCGGAGGTTAATACGTAATATGTTTACCTTAATAAAAAATGGAGAGATTTATGCGCCAAATTACAGAGGGAAACAAGATATACTCATCTGTATGGGTAAGATAGTATCAGTTAACCCTGATCCTGGGTTTGTTTTAGAAAAATTTCCAAATACAGTTCAAGTAGTTGAAGCAGATCAAATGATCATTGTACCTGGCTTCATAGATCAGCATATGCATTTTTTAGGGGGCGGAGGAAAGCTTGGTTATAGTTCTAGAGCAGGGAATATTAGCTATAATGATATTGTAAAATTTGGAGTTACTACTGCAATTGGTAGTTTAGGAGTAGACTCTTATTTAAAAAATTTAGATGAGCTGCTTACCAGAGCAAGAGAATTAGAATCTCAAGGCTTATCTACTTACATATTGACTGGTGGATTTTTACTACCATTAAAGTCCATAACTGGTAGCGTGTTTAATGATTTAATTTATATTGACAAAGTAGTTGGTGTTGGTGAAATAGGTATTTCTGACGCTTATGGTTCACAGCCTGTTACTGAAGAAATAATCAGAATTTCTGCAAATACTAAAGTGGCTAGTGCTATAAGCGAAAAAGCAGGAGTGATATTCATACATATAGGACCAGGCCAAAAAGGCCTCAATCTTATACGAGAGATAATAAATGAAACTGATTTATCAATAAAACAGTTTGTTGTAACTCATGTAAACCGTAGTATGAAATTATTAGAAGAGGCAGCAGAGTTTGCAAAATTAGGAGGAAGAATAGATATAACAACAGGTATTAGCCCTAAACTTGGGATAAAAAAGGCAATTGCCCCGAGTAAGGCTATTAAGTATTTAATTGAAAATGGAGTATCAATTGATAGCATTACCTTAACTTCGGACGCAGGGGGGTTCAGAGTCGTAGATGATAATAACCAGGGGATCGATAGTGTTTTGCTTTCATCAGAAACATTACTAGAAACAATAGTTGAATGTGTAAAAGACCAAAAAATAGATCTTTCCTTAGTTCTAAAAACTATTACTTCAAATGTTGCCAGTATCTGGAATTTCAAACATAAGGGAATAATTAAAGCTTATGTGGATGCTGATTTAGTTTTTTTAGATAATAATTTAAATATTAAAAGAGTAATGTTTAAGGGGAAAATAGTATTTACCTCGGATTGAATATTGAATGATAAGAAATTATTAAGTAAAAAACAGGAAAAGGATGCAAGTCAATATGACTAGTGAGGATAAGTTTGTTCAAATGATCGATAATATTGCGTTTAGTAATATACCTGGGGAAATTTTAATAAAAACAAAATTATGTATTTTAGACTACTTAGGGGTATTATTGGCGGGAAAAGCTACTAAGTATTCCAGACAAATGAAGAGAATTTTATTTTTACAAAGTGATTATCAAGATCCAAGTGATATTGCGTTATGGGTCGGCAGCATAGCAAGAATAACAGATCTTGATGATGGACATAGATTTGCCATGGGTCATCCGGGAGTGCCTATTATATCTACAGCACTGGCAATGAGTGTATCAAAAAAAGTAAGCGGTAAAGAATTTATCGAAGCTGTAGTTAAAGGATATGAAGCTTATTGTTTCCTAGGAAGAGTTATAAATCCTTCAGCTTACAGAAGTCGCGGATTTGATAGTACTGGAATATGCGGTGCTATAGGTGCAGCAGTCACTGCCGGATCAATTTTTAAATTAAACAAGGAAAAAATTTCTATCGCAATTAACATAGCGGGTTCTTTATGTGGTGGTCTCACACAATATTTCGAGAATGGCGCTAGTACTAAATTTCTTTGTTCAGGGTGGGCTGCAAGTTTAGGAGTAACTGCAGCTAAATTAGCACCAGTGAATTTTATTAGTCGATTTAATATTTTGAGTGGGGAAAATGGTTATTGTCAAGCTTTTTCGAATAGTTATAACGAAGAATACTTAAGAAATGCTGTAGTTCAATGGGAAATAGGAAATGTATATTTTAAAGAATATGGATGTGTAAGAAGGGTCCATCCTGCTCTGGATTGCGTCAGAAGTATTTATAAAAAAAATAATATATCACATAATAATATAGAAAAAATTATTGTATATGGTGGAAAATTTGTTGCCAAAAGTGCTAAATATGAACCGATAAATATTGTTGATGCACAGTCAAGTTTGCCATTTTGTATTGCAGTTTTTTTGTATTATGGGAATATAAATTTATTTTTAATAGAGAAAGGCCTTAATAATCATAAAGTTATGGAACTTTTACACAAAATAGTTATTATTGAAGACGAAAAATTAAATATTCTTTTACAGGAAGATCCAAGTTGTTGGGGAGCTGTATCGGTTGTTTTAATTGATATAAATGGAAATAAATATATTCAAAATAACAATTTAGCAGAAGGAGAAAATGAAAATCCCTTTTCAGAAGAAAAATTAGAAAATAAATTTTTAGATCTTGCTTCTAAACAGCTTGGAAGAAAAGAAGCTCATTTTATAAGTGAAAAAGTAAAAATACTTGAAAAATGTAGTGACATGAAAAGCTTAATTAAACGAATTATTTAGTATACAATAAAGAAAGAAGTAAACATTATTATATTATTACTTACTAGTCATACTAATATTTAATGGTAAAGTGCAAGGGTTAATAAATTGTCAGTTCCATTTCAAATTTAAAATTACACCATTTAAAAGGTGAAACTACCTTAAACTATTTTAACCTTTTATATATTACATAAGATCTCATCATTGTAACAGAATACTACTTCTGTTAAACCAGATTCTTTATCTAGGATAATCCGAAGAAGTGGTATTTGCTCTTGTAGTGGTACCTTAGGTATAGTTTTTCTAAATTATTTATAGATATTTTATGAATAAGAATTAGCCATACTATCTACTCTTAAACAGAAGATACCTTTACTTGATTTTGAGGTATCAAGAAGACATAGTGAACTCTAAAGATCGATCTTTGAAAAACAAAATGGAGCTTTTTGGTAAAGGAGTAGGGCATCTATACTTTTTAAGGCATGTATAAAGCATATAATAATGGATTCACTATGTTATGATACTTATCAACTAAATAATAAAAAATTGTCATTCAAAAATCAAAAAACGGACCGTTCTTTAATAATTAAAAGTTCAGAATCGGACCACCCAAAAACAATAAAAAAGTATAATTTAGAACTAAATCCTAAAGAGGAAAAAGAGGTTCTAAATTATGTCCAAACAATTTCACAATAGCTTTACCGATGGTCAGGTTAAATTACTTTTAAAAAGGTTATCTGGATAAAAAAATTAAGAATAATTCATCTTGCAAATGCTTAGAATCAAAAGAAACATATTCTTTGAATTACTTTCTCGATATCGCAAAGATCCAGATAACTTTTTTTGTCCAGGCTGGTAGAAGAACGACTAATCAAAAGAAAGACCCAGATATCGAGAAATATTATGGTAAAAGAATTAAAGATGGAAAAAAATCTAGTCGAGAATAAAGATATACCCATTAAGTATTATAAATATAGTTGTATAAAAGATCTGTTAGAACAAAAGTATGGGTAGAGGGAAATGGTATTTGATTACCTTTTTAGGTGATTTTAGTTGTTTTACCCTTTGGTTGGGATTGGACCATTGAAGATTTAGAAAAACCTGGTGAAAGAATATTTACTTTGGAAGGGTTAATAAATGTTTGAGACGGCATTTCAAGAAAGGACGATATTCTTCCACAAAAGATTAGAATATCTAGAGTTTTTGCCTTAACGAATAAATGAAATATACTAACAATTTAGATTAATGTTTACAGTAATAAAATGAAAGAAAGATAAAAATGATTAAAGTGAAGATTTTTTTTGTAGGGTATTTAAAAAATAAATATTTAACAGAGGCAATAGAATTAAATTACATAAAACCAGTAAGGATTCATAAAATATTAAGAGACGCCAAAATATCTCTAGCGGATATTTTCATTATAAAGATAGGAGCTTCAATTGTAAAACAAGATTATCTTCTTACCAAATCTAGCGAGCTTAAGTTAGTTCCTATTATAGGAGGAGGTTAAAGAAAGAGTTGCCTTTAAATCTTTAATTTATTCTCAAATGTACGTTTTCATTTTTTATTTGTTAATAAATAAAAGTTTTGAAATTTTGTGAAGGATATAAGTAAAAAAAGTAAGTAAGGGGGTTTAGTTTAGGTATGAGTAAGTATATTAGTGAAGGAAAAGAGGTAAAATTTAAAACAGAAGAAATAGAAAGTTCTAATCAAAGGGAATTAGTAGGGTTTTGGAAGCTGTTTGCAGAAATTTTAGCGGTATCTTTCGTTCTTTTTTATATCTACAATATTGCATTTGGTATAATTTCAATTATGGTATATAGAAGTCTCTTTATTGGAATTACGCTTGCAGCAACATTTTTATCTTATCCAATGTACAAAAAGAAATCACATAATGAGAATACACCAAATTTATTAGATATATTTTTGGTAGTTTTGAGTTTTGCAATCATATTTTATTTTGTATATCGTTATCCAGCAATAACATTTAGAGCAGGGCTACCTCCTACTCTCATTGATATATTTTTTGGAGTCAGTGCAATTTTGTTGTGTATTGAAGGTTCGAGAAGGATTTTGGGAAATGTTCTACCTATGGTTACAATTTTTTTTATAGCTTATACGCTATTTGGTCATCTCTCTATTTTTCCAGAATCAATAAGGCATAGTGGTGTTGGTTTTGGAAGGTTTATATACTATCAATACAATACAATGGAAGGTATTTTTGGTACAGTAGCTTCAGTGTGTGCAAATTATGTGCTGATTTTTCTTTTTCTCGGTGCTTTTCTTGAAAAAACAGGCGTAGGAGATTTCTTTATGGATATAGCTTTTGCCTTAACAGGTAATACTCATGGTGGCCCAGCAAAGGCTGCTGTTATTTCGAGTGCATTATTTGGTACATTAAGTGGTAGCGCAGTAGCGAATACGGTAGCAACTGGAAGCTTTACTATACCCCTGATGATAAAAACAGGTTATAAACCTTCAGAGGCTGGAGCTATTGAACCAGCAGCCTCAACCGGGGGGCAATTTATGCCACCAATTATGGGAGCTGGAGCATTCCTTATGGTAGAGTTTACCGGGATTTCTTATTTAACAATAATAAAATCTGCATTTATCCCTGCTATCTTATATTTTTTTGGTGTGTTTTTAATAGTTGGCTTCGAAGCTAAAAAATACGGACTCAGAGGTATTCAAAGCAAAAAGAAAGCTTTAGATATTTTTAAAGCAGGCTGGTTTTATTTGTTACCAATATTTGTTGTCATTCTGTTATTAATAAAAGGTCTTTCTCCGCAATATGCTGGATTATGGGCGTTAGTTGCATCTATTGTAACTAAATTTATTGGCATTTTAATTACTAAAGATGAAAAATTTCATATAAAAGATTTTTACGATGCGCTTATTAATAGTGCTCGAAATGCAAGAATGATAGGAGTAAGTGTAGGAACTATAGGTATAATTGTTGGATGTATATTCATGACAGGGATAGGAATAAGGTTTTCATCACTAATTATTGGATTTTCACACGGAATTTTACCTTTGGCTATTATATTAGTTGCTCTTGCTTCGCTTGTTCTGGGTATGGGAATGTCGGTTACTGCTTCCTATATTCTTGTTTCCGTTTTAGTAGTTCCCGCTTTAGTAAAATTGGGAGTTCCAATTTTGTCTGCCCATTTTATTGCATTTTGGTGTAGCCAATATGCTAATCTTACTCCACCTGTTTGTGTTGCAGCTTACGCTGGTGCGGCAATTGCAAAAGCAAATCCCATGAAGGTAGGCTTTAATGCTTTAAAATATGGCTCTGCTCTTTATATAATGCCATTTATATTTGCTTATTCTCCGGGAATAATGTTATCTGGAAAATTAATTAATATAGTTTTAAGTATCATAACTTCGTCTCTAGCAGTAATTTCATTTTCAGGGTTTGCAGCGGGGTTCTTATTAAAAAGAACTATTCTTGTAGAAAGAATTATGTTATTCGTTTCAGCCTTATTATTGATAAAAATATATTTTTACACTAATATTCTTGGTATTATTTTGTTATTAATTGTATTTTACCATCAAAAATCAGTGATGAAAGGAGGCGAAGAAAAGAATGGTCTAACGTAAAATATTTACCTGTAGAGGTGGAGATGAAAGAATTTTCTATATCTTTCAAAGACTCTTTGGTATATTCAGGTAAATAAGAATTAATATCATATTTTTTAGATAACCCGGTACCGATAAATCTCTAGGCAAGCGGTTTTTTTTCGAGAAAGACACTTGGGACAAAGGATATTTTTTCCCATAAAGAGATAAAAGGTTTTAAAAGTACTACGCCTTAAAGATGTGGGTATAGATAATAAATAAAATAAATAGAAGGAGAATATTTAAATGAAAATCAGTTTTTTAAAAATTTCTATATTTTTGTTACTAATTTTTGTTTCTATTACTTTTTTATCATTTGCTGGTTCAGCAGAGGCTTTATTTTTCAAAATAACCTCGGGTGGTCCTGGTGGCGTATATTTTCATCATGCAAGTGCGCTCAGCCAATTTATAGCAGAAAATATTGAAGGAATCAATTTTTCAGTTGATGTTTCCGCTGGGTCAGTAGAAAACGTGCGTCGAGTAGGTACAAGGGAATCAGATTTTGGTTTAGCTTTTATATACAATGCATCTGAAGCCTTTGAAGGAATAAAAGAAGCAGGATGGGAAAAAGAATATAACAACATTCGTGGAATTGCCATGTATTTATGGCCCGTAACTAATTGGGTAACCCTAAAACAAAAAAATATTGAAACCCCAGAAGATCTTCGTGGAAAAAGGATGAGTGTTGGGCCTCCGGGTAGTGGTTCTGCGGTAATTGCTGAAAGAATGTTAAAAGCCCTTGGGATATGGGAAGATATTAAACCAGTTTATTTGCCTTATAGTGATGCAGCGAAGGCTTTAGTAGATGGTCAAATAGATGCTTTTGTTGGAGCAGGCGGTTATCCTTCTGCAGCTTTAGAAGAGATTGCAACTAGACATGATATGGTGTTAATTTCATTAACAGATGAAGAAATAGCTAAATGCGTAGAATTTCTTCCCGGTTCAGTTAAAGGAGTTTTACCAGCTGGTGCTTATAGGGGCATTGATAAACCTGTCTATCAAACGGTTTCTCCTAGTTTAGTTATTGTCCATAAAGATGTTCCTGAGGAAACAGTATATGAGATTACAAGTAAGTTTTTTACGGAAGAAGGATTAAAATTTGCAGCAACTATTCATAAAGATTGGGGAGTAGTATTACCACTTGATCAAAGAACGTTAGAAGGAATGGTAATTCCTATTCACAAAGGAGCAGCGAAGTATTGGAAAGAAATGGGACTTACTATTCCTGAAGAAGCGATGCCAATAGATTAATTTTATTTAATAAATTGATTAATCTGAAGTGTTTTAAATTCGGTTCGAAATATGGAAGCCTTATAGATGAGCCAGAAGAGGATTCCATTTAGAAAGATACTGTAAAAAGTTATCTATACCCATATTTTTTACAGGTGTGGTACTAAATTATTATATGATAAATATATCAGACATTGCGAACCCATATTAGTATGTATTCTACTAATAGACACATTTAAAGAACGATAAGACTTGTATTATAATAATAACCTGATAAAAAAGGAAGGGAGTGAAGTAGTAACAGGCATAAAAAGAAAGCAATATTCCAGGGAATTAAAAGATGGAATTGCACAAAAAATATTAAGTGGTAAAAGTATCCTAGAATTAGGAAAAGAAAACAACATTTTTCCCAGTCCACTCAATAAATGGAAAGGACAGTATTTAGAAGGAGTCTTAAGTAATCATAATAATTAAAAAATTATAGTTACAAGTAGGAAAACCAGTGAAGCTAGTCGCTAAACTAACTATATTTTTTCGAAGATGTGTGTTACAAGAATGGATTACATTCTTCTTTAAGCTATCGACATCCAGAGAAATAGCAGAAACATTTACCAAGAATAACCTTAGGGAATGAAATATATTTAAGACCATAAATATCTGGTACTCTGAAGGGTTTAGATTACTTTGTCTGAAATTTGGGATAAGTACCTTTATTTGTTTACAAGAACTAATAGGGAAGAAAAGAAAGTATAAAAATATTTATAAAAAAAGCAATATAATATGAGGGTAGAAAAATATGAATAATAAATTTAACTATTTATTTAAACCAGGCAATATCAGGAATTTAGTCCTAAAAAATAGAATTGTCATGGCACCTATGGCAACGAATTTTGCCAGTGAGACTGGTGGTATAACTCAACATTTAATGGATTATTATATTGAAAGAGCAAAAGGTGGGGCAGGTTTAATTATTCTAGGTAATGCACTGATAGATTTCCCAACAGGAAGAAAAGGGGCTACGCAGATTAGGATTGATCAAGATAGATTTATACCCGGATTAAGTCGATTAGTATCATCTCTGCGTCAATATGGAACAAAAGTAGCAATTCAGATAAATCATTGTGGCGGATTATCTACTTTAGCAAAAACAGGGGGAATACAACCAGTATCCTGTTCTCCAATTCCCTGTAAACGATTGGGAATAGTGCCTAGAGAATTAACAAAAGAAGAGATAAAAGAAATTATAAAAAAATTTGGCTTGGCAGCTAAAAGGGCCAAGGAAACTGGATTTGATGCAGTAGAAATTCATGGAGCCCATGGTTATCTTATACAGCAATTTATGTCCCCATATTTTAATCATAGGAAGGATGAATATGGTGGAAGCTTTGAAGGGATGATGAAATTCCCAATCGAAGTGATAAAAGAGATTAGAAAGCAAGTTGGTGTAGATTTTCCTATTTTATTCCGAATAAGTTCTAAAGAATTTGTTAAGAATGGGAGAACTTTAGATGAAACAAAAATAATTGTTAAACTATTAGAGAAGGAAACAATTGATGCAATTGATGTTACTATTGGTACAGCATTTTCGAATACTAAAGTAACTGAACCTATTACCTATAAACAGGGATGGAAAATACCTTTCGCTGCTGAAATTAAGAAGGAAGTAAATATTCCAGTAATTGCAGTCGGAGTCATTAGGGAACCTGCCTTTGCTAATCGAATTATTAAAAAAGGGAGTGTTGATTTTGTAGCCATTGGTCGAGGTTTGATTGCTGATCCAATGTGGCCTAAAAAAGCCATAGAAGGAAAAGAAGAAGAGATACGTAAGTGTATTTCTTGTAACGATGGATGTACTAATAATAGAGTTTTTAAAAATTTACCCATTTGTTGTGCGGTTAATCCTGCTGTAGGACGGGAAAACGATTTCGCTAAATTGAGTTTGTCTAATCATCCAAAAAAGGTAATTATCGTTGGAGGTGGACCTGCTGGCATGGAAGCTGCCAGAGTTGCTCGATTAAGAGGTCATAAGGTTATATTATTTGAGAAGGAAAATGATTTGGGAGGTCAGATGCTATTAGCAGCTAAGCCCCCAGGTAAAGATAAGATAAAATGGTTCATTGATTATCTTTCAGGTCAAATGAACAAATTAGAAGTTGATATACGATTAAAGCTAACCTTTAATATTTCGTTACTGAAAAAAATTCAGCCAGATGTACTTATTTTAGCATGTGGTTCTGAGCCAATTATCCCGAATATCCCTGGCATCAAAGAACCTAATGTTATTACTGCTCATCAACTTTTAAAGGAAGAACCAAAAATAAAAGGTAAAGAGATTGTAGTCATTGGAGGCGGTTTAGTCGGGTGTGAAACAGCGGAATATTTGCACAAAAAAGGGAATAAACTTACTATAGTAGAAATACTAAGTGATATTGCATCAGATGTTAATCCAATTTATAGAGAAGAAATAATTTTTAAATTAACACAGAATAAAATTAGAGTCATGAATAATACCTGTTTAAAGGAAATTAAAAAAAATGGAATTTTAGTAAGTAAAGAAAATCATGCCCAACAGAAAATAGAAGCTGATTTAGTTGTTTTGGCTTGTGGGGCAAAATCAATCAATGATTTATTTTACGCCTCACAGAGTTTGGTTTCAGAATGCTATCTGGTGGGGGATGGCTATTATCCCGGGAAAATTCTGGATGCCGTATATACTGCTGCAACAGTAAGTTATTTATTATGATTATTTGATTATAATATTATATTCTCTGTATAAAATTATTATAGATATCCAAGGCTGTTAAAAAGCAAATTTAACTCTACTATCAATAGCAAACATAATAATAAGATATAATCTAACTTAACCAGATGATAGTACCATAGCTTTAGTCATTCTTTGACACTTTAATACATTAGAAGGTGTATCTATAGGAATATAAAACCTTTGCTGATGTTATAGAAAGGATTCCTTATTTAATAGAAGATGTTGTTAATTAGAAGAAGTTGCATTCCTCTTTAGGCTATCGGCCTAAAGAGGAATGCGAGAGTTTATTGATCAAGGATGACTCTTAGGAATGCATTATGGTTAAGACCTTAATTGTCTAGACTGATAAATTCAGCCTGATGACTATAACAGAAATATAATCAATTAAAATTAACTTAAAGAAAAGGGGGGGTAAAGTTGTCTATGAATACAACAGAAAGATTGGCAGAATTTATTATTAAGACAGAATATGATCAACTTCCTGAGGATGTGATTCATGCTGCCAAGGAATCTTTTTTAGATTTTCTAGCAGTATCGATAGCGGGGTATCGCAAAGGTGATTTAAGTAAAATAATAATCCCATATCTTTTAAAAATAGGCGGCAAAAAAGAAAGTACTATTTTAGGAACTGAAAAGAAAGTCCCCTCGGTTAACGCTGCATTGGCTAATGGGATTAATGGACATAGTATGGATCTTGATGATGGTCACCGCAAAGCTTTAGGACATCCAGGTGTTTGTGTAATTCCAGCCGCTTTAGCAGTTGGTGAATTAACAGGTTGTAGTGGGAAGGCTCTACTTACTTCAATTGTTATAGGATACGAAATTTTTGTTAGAGTAGGTAAAGCGGTTAACCCTTCTCTTTTTTCTCGTGGTTTTCATACCACGGGCGTATGTGGAACTTTGGCTGCTGCTAGTGCTGCGGCCAAAGTTCTTTCTTTAGATAAAGAAAAAATAATAAGCACTCTAGGAATTGCGGGAACACAAAGTTCTGGTCTACTGATAATTACTCATACTGGACAAATGATGAAACCCTTAAATGCTGGGAAAGCTGCTCAGAACGGAGTAATATCTGCTCTGCTTTCTCAAGCGGGAGCTATCGGTTCTTCTAAAATAGTTGAAGGAAAAGATGGTTTTGTACAAGCTTTTTCTGGTAATTGTGATTATTCGTTGATGTTAGACCATCTGGGGGAAAGTTTCGAAATAAAAAAATGTTATAAGAAATTTTACCCTGCTTGCCGGCATACACATGCTGCCATTGATGCTGCCTTATACTTAAAAAATCAGTTTAACATTATACACAAAGATATTAAAGAAATTGAAGTAACTGCATATCCCGCTGCTTTGAAATTAACTGAGAAGAAAGATATGCCGATAGATGAAGCGGGAACCCGCTTTAATTTGGCATTTGCGGTGTCTTTGGCATTAATAAAAGGGAGAGCAGGCATAAAAGATTTTTCTATTGAAAATACAAAAAGCAGAGAAATTAATCATCTTTTTAGGAAAATAAGAATTAAAAGCGATCCTTCACTCGAGTCTAAAGAGAATAATATTAGAGGTTCTAAGGTAGAAGTTGTTCTATTAGACGGCAAAAAGTATGAGAAAACTGTAAATTTACCTAAGGGAGAGTTAGAAAATCCGGCAATACTAGAAGATTTCTATAATAAATATTACGAATGTACAGATGGTTATTGGTCCAAAAAAAAGCAGGAGAAAATTTTAGGAATGGTAAATAGTTTAGAAAAAATCAATAACATTGATTATCTTATGGATGTCATACAAAATGAATAGTATTTTCCTCTATGGATAGGGAAAATAAAATTTGGTTAAAATTTACCTTAGGTCCAGAAGTAAGTTTATTAATCCAGCAAAAGAAACAGTATTAAAAGTAAAGATAATATTAAATATAAGAGGTATATTAAATTCGAGAAGTAGACAAACTAATCATAGTTTATTTACTATCGGTGATATATATAAATAAATTAAGGAA
>Ga0307379_10002420_pt1 | contig 27693 bp, 18 predicted proteins | sample UN2MG_FD_202237 | JGI IMG/M metagenome (GOLD analysis project Ga0307379, IMG submission 202237) | Soil microbial communities from Risofladan, Vaasa, Finland - UN-2 | ecosystem: Environmental > Terrestrial > Soil > Coastal area > Acid sulfate soil | place: Finland: Risofladan, Vaasa | collected...
GGGCCGGCCTATCCTACATCAAGCACATCCCGCCCGAGACCATCGCCGCGATGCGCAAGGGCGACCGGTTCACCGCAACGGCCGATTTCTCGCGGATTCCCGACGTGGACGCCATCCTCATCTGCGTCCCCACGCCCCTCACCAAGCAGCGCGAGCCGGACATGACGTACATCGTCAGCACCGGCGAAGCCATCGCCCCGCACCTCAAGAAGGGCCAACTCGTCGTCCTCGAAAGCACGACCTACCCGGGGACGACGCGGGATGTCCTTCGGCCGATCCTGGAGCGCGGCGGCCTCAAGGCCGGGACGGATTTCCACCTCGCCTTCAGCCCCGAACGCGAAGACCCGGGCAATCCGAACTTTACCACGCGAACGATCCCCAAGGTGGTCGGCGGCTACGACAAGAAGAGCGGCGAGGCGGCCTGCGCCCTCTACGGGGCCTGCGTCGCCCAAGTCGTCCCCGTGTCGAGCATGGAAGCGGCTGAGGCCACGAAACTCACCGAAAACATCTACCGCTGCGTCAACATCGCCCTCGTGAACGAACTGAAGATCATCTACGACCGCATGGGCATCGACGTCTGGGAGGTCCTCGAAGCCGCTGCCACGAAACCCTTCGGCTTCGGCAAAAAAGAAAACAAGACCTTCTTCACCCCCGGACCCGGTCTCGGAGGGCACTGCATCCCGATCGATCCCTTTTACCTGACGTGGAAGGCACGCGAGTACGGCCTGGCGACACGCTTCATCGAACTGGCCGGCGAAGTCAACACCGGCATGCCCGACTACGTCATCCACCGCCTCCTCATTGCACTGAACGAGCGCGGCAAGGCCCTGAAGGGCGCCAAGGTGCTCGTGCTCGGCCTCGCCTATAAGCCCGACGTCGACGACATGCGCGAGAGCCCCTCGATCCACCTCATCGAAAAACTCAAGGAACTCGGGGCCGCGGTCGCCTACAACGACCCCTACATCCCCAAGGCCCCCCGCCAACGCGAACACGACCTCCAGATGGAGAGCCTCGAACTGACGAAACAGAACCTGGCCGACCAGGACGCCGTCATCATCTCGACCAACCACTCCGACTACGACTACGCCTCGATCGTGGCCAACGCGCGGCTCGTCATCGACACGCGGAACGCGACCGTCGCCGTCACCGTGGGCCGAGAGAAGATCGTCAAGGCTTAGCGCCGAGGAGCGCGACGATCTTTTCGGCGCCGTGCCCGTCCCCGTAGAGGTCCGCCGGCCGGTCCGGCGGAAGGGATGCCCCAGCCGCCTCGAAGTCCGCCACCGCCCCGCCGATGGCTTTCGGGTCGGCGCCGACCACTCGGTTGCACCCCGCCTCGACGAGTTCGACCCACTCGGTCTCGTCACGCAGCGTCACGCAGGGAACGCCGAACCAGTAGGCCTCCTTCTGGACGCCGCCCGAGTCCGTCAGGATGATCCGGGCGTTTCGCTCGAGGGCCAGCATGTCCAGATAGGGCACGGGGTCGATCACGCGGACTTCGCCGCCGACCCGCCCCGCCCGGGCGCCGAGCGTCTTGCGGGTCCGCGGGTGCATCGGGATGACCACGGGCACTCGGATTTGCGCGAAGGACGCCAGGATCGCCGACAGCCGCTCCGCATCGTCCGTGTTCTCCGCCCGGTGGACCGTGGCCAGGTAAAACGACTTCGGCTTGAGGCCGAGCCTCGCCATCAGGTCGCTTCGCCGATCGGCCTGAGAGGCATGGAACAGCACCGAGTCGTACATGACGTCGCCAACGCGGTGCACGCCCTGCCTGATTCCTTCCTTGGCAAGGTTCTCCACAGCCGCCCGCGTCGGACAGAAAAGCAGCGCCGAAAGACGGTCCGCGACGACGCGGTTGATCTCCTCGGGCATGTGGCGGTTGTAACTCCTCAGGCCCGCCTCCACATGGGCCACGGGGATTTGCAGTTTCGCCGACGCCAGGGCGCCGGCCAGCGTCGAGTTCGTGTCGCCGTAGATGAGCACCCGGTCGGGCCGCGAGGCAACGAGGTCCTGCTCCAGCCGATCGAGCATCTGGCCTGTCTGATGCCCGTGGCTGCCCGAGCCGACCTCCAGGTTGACCGCCGGGGGGGGAATCCCGATCTCGTCGAAGAAGACCTGCGACATCCCAGGGTCGTAGTGCTGGCCCGTGTGGACGATCCGCTCGAGAAGGCGCGGCCCGCCCGCGGCCCGGTTCAGGTCGGCGATGGCCCGGCTGACCGCCGCCGCCTTGATGAACTGCGGCCGGGCGCCGACGACCGTTGTCACGTTCACCGTTGACATGCCTCGCCCTTCCCCTGCGAAATAGCAGACGCCAATGGGCAACCTGCTCCGGGGCGCGCGTACTATACAGGCGAGAGACCTCCAACGCCAGCGGCTTGTGTCGCGACTACACACCACGAACGCAGCAAGGAGCGCCGCCGGGAACTGCGCCTCGCGGGCCGCCGCCCGCCTAGTTCGCCACCGGGCCCGCCGTCCACGTTTAGCCGCCGCGTGCCTTTCACTCCGCACTCCGCACTCGCCACTCCGCACTGCCTGTTGCCGCCCCTCCCCCCGCCCCGCGTTGTCATCCCGACCGAGTCCCGATGGGACGAGCGGAGGGATCTCGCCTCGAATCTGTTGTCGTTTGCCGTCTGCCTTTCAATCCGAAATCCCCAATCCGAAATCCGCACTCGAAAATGCCGTCCCTCCGTCCCTTCGTCCCTTTGTCCCTCTCCGTCCTCCGTCCCTCGCCTTTTCCACTCTGCATTCTGCACTTTGCACTCTGCACTTCCCTCCCCCGCCGTGGTATAATGATTCGTGTCCCTCACCGTAAAATAAATCCTCTCCGAACAAATCGCCAAAAAACTGGCATGAGTTTCATTCACGGTTTCCTGGGCTGCCAGAAAATCTTGCCGCACCCGTTGGTCGTTGTTGATTATTGATTATTGTTTTTTCGCCGTTCCCCCCGGGCTATACTATCGGTATCCCCAGTCCGGAGCGGGGGCCGGCATGGACCGCCTGACGAATCTCGCCGCCTCTTTTCCTTCGCCCGACGACGCCCCTCGGCCGTCGCCTCCGCCCGCCGCGCCGCCCGTCAAAAAAGGGACGCACAAAATAGGTGTCCTGTCATGGGAAATCCCTGGGCCGAGGGCCAAAACATGAAACCGCTGACGAAAGTAGTGTTTGCAGCGTGTCAAGCTGTGATTCTCCTCTCATGTTCTGTCGCTTGCGACAGCGCAGACGCCCTATGCCAAGCAATTCGCGACGGGAATTCAAGGAAAGTGCAGGCTCTCTTGGAAAGTGGAGCGGACCCGAACGCGCAAGACGAATACGGCGACACGCCTCTGCATGTGGCTACTATGAAATATGATAGCGATCGCGTGGTGCGGCTTCTGATTGATGCTGGCGCGGACGTCAACGCTAGGAATAGACAGGGTTGGACACCGTTGCATCGAGCGCTTGACAAAAATGTGGTGGAACTTCTGATAAGTCATGGGGCTGACGTCAACGCGAAGGACAAGTATGACGTCACCCCACTCCATTTGGCAGTTGGGACCGAGCATGGCCGCGTAACCGTAAAGGACGTGTGGAGGCCGTTTGGAGAAACGTCCGCTAACGGGTGGCAGCTCGAAGCCTTATACGCCTCCAAACATAAGGCCTTGGTGGAATTGCTCATCTCGAAGGGGGCTGATCTCGAAGCCAAAGACTGCATTGGTCGCACACCCTTGCATGTTGCAGCTGAGGCTGGGCATGTGGCGGATGTGAAGATTCTAGTTGCGCACGGAGCACATCTAAATGCCAAAGATGATTATGGCGATACCCCTCTCAGTTACGCAGAGAGGGCCGGACACTCGGAGGTCGCGGAGTTTCTAAGAGCCCACGGGGCTTCGGCAACGCCTCTCGACATGGGACATGCCGAGAAGGGGCCTGTGAAGAACGTGGAGACTCTCGTCGGAGAATTGGAATCGGAAGATGCGTCGGTGCGCCGGAAGGCCGCGCTTGGGCTCGCCAGGATGGGGCCCGCTGCCGAGTCGGCTGTTCCTGACTTGACAAGGATACTTGACCATCAGGAAGAAGACCTCTCCGTCCGTTCTATGTCTGCGACGGCACTGGGAGAAATCGGACCGGCCGCCAAAGAGGCCGTGCCGTCGATTCTCCGAACCCTCCAAGATGGGCCGCTGCCGCTGCGCAAAGCCGCGCTCTATGCGCTGCAACAGATCGGAGCGGATGCCAAGGCCGCGGTTCCAGCTATCCTCGCCGCCCTGGCTGACGATGACGCTTACTTGCGGAAAACAGCTGCTCAGGCCTTAGGCCGAATCGGGGTGTCCAACCCGCAGGTCCTCGATGCCTTGAATAAGGCCCTTGAGGATGACGACGATCTTGTGCGGATATGGGCGGCCTCGGCCCTCAAGAGGCTGGATGCGACCAATTCCAAAGCATTGGCAAAGCTTGTGGCCTTCCTTTCGGATGATCAACCGGCGGTGCGCTACGATGCGGTGAACGCCCTCGGGGAGATCGGACCGGCTGCGGCAGAAACCATTCCGGCCCTGATCGGAGCCTTCAAGACGATTGGCGCCGAGGGCAGGATGGACTTTCTTTCTGAAACCTTGGGCAATATGGGTGCTGCTGGAATTGACGCCCTGATCGCGGCCCTCAAGAGCAAGGACCCGGAAATACCTCATCGTGCGGCTTGGGCTCTCGCTTACATCGGAGCGCCAGCCGAGCGGGCGATACCGGCACTTATGGAGGCGACAAAAGGGGACGACGACATGCTCAGAGACGTGGCCGCGTATGCCTTGGAGAAGATCCGCCAAGCCCAAGAAGAGGCGAGGAAAGCGAGAACACGTAACTGACAAGGAATTCCGGGGACACGCGATTTCCGGCCCCCGATCCGCCTGCCCACAATAGCCTTCGGCGACGGCGGGTCCGCCGTTCATTCCGCATTCTGCGTTCTGCATTCCGCATTGTGCCCACCCCCATCCTGCAGCCTGTCCCGACCCCTCGGGATTCCCCCTGCCTGCCACGGCGTAGTCCCGGCGACCCGCGCGGGCTCGCGACCCTGCTCCCGCCTCTCCAGGAAGGCGGCGGCCCGGGCGATAGGGTTTGACAGGCGCTTCGCGGGGCGGTACGTGTAAACGGCGGGAATCTCCCGGAAGCCGGGTTTGCTGCGAGGTTGCCCATGAAAGCCATCAGCATTTTCAACCACGTGATCGGCCCCGTGATGCGCGGGCCTTCCAGTTCGCACACCGCCGGGGCGTTTCATATCGGCGCGATGGCACGCTCGCTCGCAGGTGGGACGCCCAAGGCCGTGGTCATCGCCTTCGACGCCGACGGCTCCTACGCGAAGTGCTACCGCGAGCAGGGCGCCGACCTGGCCTTTGCCGCCGGCCTCTTGGGGTGGTCCATTACGGATGAACGTTTCCCCAATGCTCCCAAGGCGGCAGCCGACGCGGGCATGGCCATCGAGTTTGTCGTCGGCAGGCTCGAACAGGCGGATCATCCGAACGCCGTGGACATCCAACTGACGCCGGCCGACGGCCGCACGCTCCGCGCGCGGGCCCACTCCGTCGGCGGCGGCGCGATCGAGTTCGTCCGGCTGGCGGGCTGGCCCGTGCATTTCACCGGCGACGCCCACGAGGTCGCCGTCGAGGTGAATCGCGGCGCCGAAGCCCGGGCCCTGGATCTCCTCGCTCACGACGGGGCCGCCATCGGCGAGCCGGACCGCGCGGCGCGGGAAGCGCACTCGCTTCTTTGCGTGCGGCGCCGACGCCCTTTGCCCGAGGAGGCGCGGCGCCGGCTGGCGTCGCTGGGCGGGGTTGAGCACGTCTGGGCATCGGAGCCGCTGTTTCTGGTCCCAAGCGGAGAGCCGCTATTCGCCGGCGCAAAGGAGATGGTGAGCCTGGCCCGGGATCGCGGCCTTTCGCTGGGGCGCGTGGCGCTCGAATATGAATCCGTCCTCCTCGGGCTCTCTGGCGACGAGGTGCTGGCGGAATCGGCCCGGCGATTCGACGTGATGCGCCGCGCGGTCGAGCGCGGGCTGGCGCCGTCGCCGCCGAAGATGCGGCTTCTCAGCCCAAGTGCCGGCCGCATCTACGAGGCCGAGGCCGAGGGCCGCCTCGCCGTCGGGGGCCTGCACGCGCGCGCCGCGGCGCGGGCCCTCGCCGTGATGCACGTCAACGGCGGCATGGGTGTGGTGTGCGCAGCGCCCACGGCCGGGTCGGCGGGCGTGCTGCCGGCGGTGCTCGTGACGCTGGCGGAGGAAAAGCGGTTGGATCCGGAAAAGGTCGGCCTCGCGCTGCTCGCCGCGGGGGCCGTGGGCGTGGTGGTGGCGAGCCGCGCCACCTTTGCTGCGGAGGTCGCCGGGTGCCAGGTGGAGATCGGCGCCGCCGGTGCGATGGCGGCTGCGGCCGTGGTCGATGCCGCCGGCGGTTCGGCCGAGCAGGCGTCGGATGCGGCGGCCATTGCCTTCCAGAACACCATGGGCTCCGTGTGCGACCTGGTGCAGGGCATCGTCGAGATACCCTGTCACACGCGCAACGCGGCGGCGGCCTCCAACGCGTTTCTGTGTGCCGACCTGATCCTGGGAGGCTATGCCAATCCGATCCCGCTCGACGAAACCGTGGATGCGGCATACGCCGTGGGAAAGATGCTCCCAAGCGAGCTTCGCTGCACAGCGCTTGGCGGCCTCGCCGTGACACCGTCGGCGCGGGCCATGAAGCGGCTCCGGTAGGACCGCCGGCACGCCAGAGGAGGGCCGTCATGACGCGGCGAACGCTTCGGTTCCTTTCGGCACGCGATGTGGTGCAGGCGCTGCCCATGCGAGAGGCCGTGGCCGCCATGAAAGAAGCCTTCCGGCAGATCTCTGCCGGAGAGGCCGTCGCTCCGGCGCGGACGCACATCGCGACGGCGCAGCCGCGGGGCGACGCGCTCGTCATGGCCTCCTACAGCCCCGCCGCCGGCAGAATGGGTGTCAAGGTCATCACGCTTTTCGGGAGTAACGCGGCCGTGGGGCTTCCGCGGATACAGGCCCTCATGCTGGTCCTGGACGCGGCCACCGGCAGCCCTCTGGCCGTGATGGACGGGACTTCTCTTACGGCCATTCGGACGGGCGCCGCGTCGGGAGCGGCGACGGATCTTCTCGCTCGCCCCGATGCCGCCGTCGTCGCGGTTTTCGGCGCCGGTCCCCAGGCGCGAACCCAGTTGGAAGCGGTCTGCACGGTGCGTCCGATTCGGCGGGCCAGGGTTTTCGATGTGAGCGCCGGTCAGGCCGAGGCGTTTGCCCGCGAGATGTCGGAAGGGCTCGGCATTCCCATTGAAGTGGCACGCTCTCCGTCCGACGCGCTGGCGATGGCCGACGTGGTCTGCACGGCAACGACCGCATCGGTGCCCGTGTTTGCCGACGGCGACCTCGCCCCGGGCGTTCACATCAACGCGATCGGTTCCTACAAGCCCTCGGTCCGGGAAATCCCGGGCGAAACGGTCCGGCGCGCCCGCGTGGTCGTGGACCACCTTCCCTCGGCCCTGGCGGAGGCGGGCGACCTCCTCATCCCCATGAGCCAGGGACTCGTCGGGAGGGACCACATCCATGCCGAACTGGGCGAGATCCTCAGCGGGCGCAAGAAAGGCCGAGAGTCGCAAGACCAGGTTACGTTGTTCAAGTCGGTAGGGGTCGCGGTGCAGGACCTGCTTGCGGCCGACAAGGCCCTGGCCAATGCCGAGCGATTGAACCTTGGCACCGAGTTGGCCCTCTGACACCCGCACGGTAACAAGGCGTCGGGCGGCGTGCCGCACGGTGGGTTCGCCGCGGGGCTTGCCCCGCGCTGCAAGCAGCCAGCGCCTCGCAAGCGGGGCGGCGAACCCAACGTGCAAAACTTATGTAACCCCGCTTAGACCATCGCCCCGTGCTCCGTCCGCGAAATGATTTCCTCCTGGAGTTCCCGCGCCAGGTCGCAGAAGTAGTCGCTGTAACCCGCCACGCGGACGATGAGGTCTCGGTAGGCCTCCGGCTCCGCCTGGGCCTTGCGGAGCGTCTCGGCCCGCACCACGTTGAACTGGACGTGGTGGCCGTTCATCCTGAAGTAGGCCCGGACCATGTGCCCGAGTTTCACGATTCTGTCCTCGTCGGCCAGGAGGGCCGGCGTGAACTTCATGTTCAAGAGCGCCCCGCCCGTCTTGATGTGATCCATCTTGGCGGCCGACTTGAAAACGGCCGTGGGGCCCTGCCGGTCCGCGCCCTGGACGGGCGAGATGCCCTCCGACAGGGGGAGCCCCGCCTTGCGCCCGTCGGGCATGGCACCCGTCACGGAGCCAAAGTAGATGTGACAGGTGGTCGGGAGCATTTCGACGCGGTACCGGCCGCCCTTGGTGTTCGGCCGCCCGTCGACCTCCTCGAAGAGGCTCTCGAAGGCCCGGACCGCAAGGTCGTCCGCGTAATCGTCGTCGTTGCCGTACTTGGGAGCGCGGTTGACGAGGCGCTGGCGGAGGATCTCCTTGCCCTCGAAGTTCGCATCGAGCGCCTTCACGAGATCGGCGAGCGGCATGGCCTTGTCATCGAAGACCGTCTGCTTGACGGCCGCCAGGCAGTCCGTCAGGCTGCCGATCCCCACGAACTGGATATAGGTGTTGTTGTACCGCGCGCCGCCGGCGTTGTAGTCCTTGCCCTTGCGGATGCAGTCGTCGGTGAGGACCGAAAGGAAGGGCGCCGGCATCTCTGTGGCATACATCTGTTCGATGATCTGGTTGCCCCGGATCTTGACCTCGATGAAGTGGTGGAGTTGCTTGCGGAACGCGGCGAAGAGGTCGTCGAACGAGGCGAACGACCCCGGCGCCCCCGTCCGAAGGCCCAACGGCTTTCCCGTGCGCGGGGCGAGCCCGTCGTGAAGCGCGAGTTCCAGGATCTTCACGAGGTTGAAGTACCCCGTGAGGATGTACGCCTCCTTGCCGAAGGCGCCGGTTTCCACGCATCCGCTGCACCCGCCGGCCCGGGCGTCCTCCAGAGTCTTGCCCTGCCGCAACTGCTCCTCGACCACGGCGTCGGTGTTGAAGATCGACGGGAAGCCGTAGCCCTTCCGGATGAGCCGGAGGGCGCAGTGGAGGAGGGCGTCGGGGGTCTTGCGCGCGAGTTGCAGGTTGCTGCCGGGCTGCACGAGGTGCATCTCGTCGAGGATGTCCAGCAGGAGGTGGGAGATCTCGCTGGAGCCGTCCGCGCCGTCGGCCAGGAGCCCGCCGAGGTTGATGTTGGCGAAGTCCGTGTACGTGCCGCTCTCGGCCGCCGTCACGCCCACCTTGGGCGGGGCGGGGTGGTTGTTGAACTTGACGAAGAACGCCTCCAGGAGTTCCCGCGCCCCCTCGGGCGTGAGCGTCCCGTCCTCCAAGCCCTTGCGGTAGAAAGGCAGGAGGTGCTGGTCGAGGTGGCCGGGGCTGAACGCGTCCCAGCCGTTCAGTTCCGTGATGACCGCCAGGTGGCAGAACCAGTAGTACTGGAGGGCCTCGTGGAAATTGCGAGGCGCGTGGGCCGGGACGTGCGTGCACACGTCGGCGACCTTCTCGAGTTCCGCCTTTCGCACCGGGTTGGACTCGCGAGCGGCCTGCTCGCGGGCCAGGGCCGCGTGGCGATGCGCGAAGAGGATGACGGCATCGCAGGCGATGTTCATCGCCAGCAACTGCTCGCGCTTCGCGCCGGCCTCGGGGTCGCCGACGGGATCGAGGGCCGCAAGGGCCTCGGCGATGTCACGCTGGAAGTCCAGCATCCCCTTGCGGTAGATTTTGTCGTCGAGGACCGTGTGGCCGGGGGCCCGCTGTTCCATGAACTCCGTGAAGATGCCCGCGTCGTAGGCGGCCCGCCACTCCTCCGACATGGCCCCGAAAATCCGGTCCCGCATGTTGCGGCCGCGCCAGTAGGGGATGATCGTTTCCCGGTAGACCTTCACGCACGCATCGGAGACGGCATAACTGGTCTTGGGGCGCGAGTGGAGGATCCGGAGGTCCTCGAGGCTGTGGCAGGTGAGTTCCGGATACGTGGGCGTGGCCTTGGGCTGCGGCCCGCGTTCGCCGACGATGAGTTCATCCTCGCCCAGGTAGAGGGTCTTGTGCCTGCACAGGTGATGGAAGCACTGCGCCCGCATGACCGGCGCGGAGAACCTGCCCTCGTTGGCCTGATAGAACTCGGTCACGAGGACCGCCCGCTCCTCGGCGATGCAGGGCTTCGCGTCGAGGCTCGCCTGCCGCAGCCTGGCTGTCCGTTCTGTCATGGCGCTACCCGCCTATCTTGACGTTGAGACCATGGCCTCTGAACTTCGCCGCCACGTCCTCCATGCGCTGGGGCGACGGCGGCGCAATCTTCTGGAGCCGATACGCCTTGCCCACGCGCGGAGACTTGTAGGCCCCCGCCTCGTGATACGGAAGCACGTTCACCTGGCGCACGCCCGGTATGGAAGACGCGAACTGCGCTAACGCCTCCAGATGGTCGGCGCTGTCGTTGATGCCCGGGACGATGGGTACGCGGATCCAGATGTTCTCGTGGACCCGGCCCAGGGCCCGCAGGTTGTCCAGGATGCAGGCGCCCGACGCGCCGGTGTACCGGATGTGCGAGGGATCGTCCATGAACTTGAGGTCGTAGAGGAAAAGGTCCGCGAGCGGCGCGATGGCCAGGAGGTCTTCCTTCGGAGCGAAGCCGCAGGTGTCCACGGCCGTGTGCAGACCTGCGCTGCGGCAGGCCGCGAGGACGGCCTTCAGGAACCCCGGCTGGAGGAGCGGCTCTCCGCCGGAGAAGGTCACCCCGCCGCCGGACTCCTCGTAAAACACGCGGTCCTTGAGGACCTCGGCGAGCACGTCCGCCACCGTCATGTGCCGGCCCACCATCTGCCGCGCGCCCGTCGGGCAGGCCGCGACGCAGGCGCCGCACCGGACACATCGCCGGGTGCCGTCCGGAGTCTTCGGTGCGCCGGCACGTTCCTGCGGACAGACCTTCCGGCACTCGCCGCAGTGTATGCAACGGCCCTCGATGACGACGATCTCGGGCTCGGGGTCCTGGCTTTCGGGGTTGTGGCACCACCAGCAGTCCATGGGGCACCCTTTCAGGAAAACGGTCGTCCGAATCCCGGGACCGTCCTGGATGGAATACCGCTGGATGTTGAAAACGAGGCCGGTTTCCATAAACGCCCCATCTTGACGGCCGCGCTGGCTGCGGCTACACGTGCCCGGCGGGTCGGAGGCCTTCGCCCTGGATTTTTCTGGCCGAGTCGCCCAGGTCCTTGCGTGCGGCGTCGGCCAGGGCCTCGATGCGCTTGACCACGTCGGGATGAGTGTCGGCGACGTTTGTCGATTCGCCGATATCCGCCCGCAGATCGTAGAGCGCCAGACCGGTCCTGGCGGTCTCGTACTTGACGGGCTTGCCGCCCGTGCCGCCCTTGCGGCCCGCGAGGGTGCGGTAGGCGTGGGGGAAGTGCAGTTTCCACTTGCCCATCCGGACGGTTTCCAGCGCCCGGCCCCAGTAGAAGGTGTACGCGTCGTGCGGGCACGCGGCGCCGGGACGGCCTTCCATGAGCGGCCAGACGTTCAGGCCGTCGATTTTGTGCTCCGGCAGCCGCCCGTCCACGAGGTGGGCGATGGTCGGCAGGAAGTCGATCGTCATGATCGGCTCAGAGCACGTGGCGCCGGACGGGATGCGGCCGGGCCAGCGCATGATGGTCGGCTCGCGGACGCCGCCTTCCCAGGTGGTGCCCTTGCCCTCGCGCAGCGGCAGCGCGCAGCCCGCGTGCGTGCCGTACGAGAGCCACGGGCCGTTGTCCGACGTAAAGATGACGAGCGTGTTCTCCGTCAGGCCGTGCTCCTGGAGCGTGTCAAGGATGCGGCCCACGCCCCAGTCGATCTCCATGATGACGTCGCCGTAAAGGCCGCGCTTTGACTTGCCGGTGTACATCTCCGACACGTGCAGCGGGACGTGCGGCATGTTGTGGGCCACGTAGCAGAAGAACGGCCGGTCCTTGTTCCGGGTGATGAAGCGGCACGCGCGCTCCGAGTACCACGTGGTCAACTGCTTCTGGTCCTCGTGCGTGACGTTGGGGTTGACGATCTTCTCGTTCTCGTACAGCGGCAGCGGCGGGAAGGCGCCCGGATTCTCGGGATGATATGGCCACATGTCGTTGGAATACGGCAGGCCGAAGTACTCGTCGAAGCCGTGCCGCGTGGGCAGGAACGGCGGCAGATGGCCCAGGTGCCATTTGCCGTAGATGGCCGTCGCGTAGTCCTTCTGCTTGACCAGTTGGGCGATGGTCATCTCGCCGGCGTGGATGCCGTGCTTGGCGTTTGGACCGGGCGCGCCCAGCAGGCCGATGCGGTTCGGGTAGCAGCCCGTCAGCAGGGCCGCCCGGCTGGCTCCGCACACCGGCTGGGCCACGTAGGCGTCGGTGAACTTCATGCCGCCGGCCCGCAGGCGGTCGATGTTCGGCGTCCGGATGTCCGGCGACCCGAAGCACCCGAGGTCCTGGTACCCCTGGTCGTCGGTGAAGATGAGGACGATGTTCGGCAGGCGGTTGGGGTCGGCCTGCCTGGGACCTGTGGCGGCACAACTCAAGGCGGTCGGCGCGAGGCCGGCGCACGCGCCGGCCAGGGCGGCCCGGCCGGCCATCCGAAAGAATACACGACGGTTGATCGTCTGCTGCGGTATCGTATGGTCTCCTTCGGCTCTTCGCCTGACCGTTCAGACCCTTCAGTTTAGGCGCTCGAGGCTGTTTTTCAAGCGGAATCGGCGTCTTGCGGGGCCGGCGTTGCTTGCGCCGCGGGCCAAGTTCAAGCCCAATCGCTCCCGCCCGCGCGCCAGAACGCCCCACCCTCAGCGCCGCCGAAGGGAGCGCAGCCGGAAGGTGGTCGTCGGCCGCCGGCTCAGGCCTCGAAGTAGACGCCGGCGGCCTGGCCCTGGCCCATGCAAGAGCAGCCGGACCTGTTTTCGCCAATATCGTCCCTTCCGACCTCACTCGCTGTTGGCGGTCCGAGAGTCCTGATCCGCCGCCTTCCTGGAGAAGCAGGAGCAGCGTCGCGTCACGATCCCGCCGGCGCCGCAAGACGCCAAAGGAGTGCGATTCTCCGCGCGGAGCGTCAAGGCCCAGCGCACCCGGGGTGGCCTTGCCTCAAACGTGGAACGCTTTCGGACTGCCGTCGATAGTTGCCGGCCTGGGGTTCGCTGGTTGGGTTCCGCAACATTCTATTTGCCGGCATCCTCCCTTGGCTCAGGTCACAGCCTCGGGTCGCCGAACTTGGCGCGGCGATCCCTCTCGTGGATAGCGCGGTCGTGGAACACGCCCTCCCGCGGTTCCTCGTGCGCCTGCTCGGCGAAGGCCGTCATCCCGGCCAGCACGTCCGGGTGCTGTGCGGCCACGTTGTTCTGTTCCTCGAGGTCCCCGTTCAGGTCGTAGAGTTCCCAGCCCTTGTTTTTTGCCGGCCGGATAGCTTTCCAGTACCCCGTCCGCACGGCCGTCTGCCCGTCAAGTTCCCAGTAAAGGAACTCGTGTGTGGCTTGCTTGCGTCCCGCCGCGGTCTCGCCGATCAACTCCGGCACGATCGAGATGCCGTCGATGTCCTTCGGCTCGGCAGCGCCCGCCAGTTCGGCCAGGGTGGGCAAAACGTCGGGGAAGTACCACAGAAAGTCGCTCACGCGCCCGGGCTGAATCTTTCCCGGCCAGCGCACGATCATCGGGATGCGCAGGCCGCCCTCGTACAGGTTGCCCTTGTGGCCCCGGAACGCCTTGCCCGTCTTCGGATTGACGTTGGGACCGTGGAACCCGCGCGGATGGTCCCGGCTGGTGAAGTAGTCATCGCCGCCGTTGTCGCCGCAGAAGAAAATGATCGTCTCTTCGTCAATGCCGAACTCCTTGAGCATCGCGAGCACCTCGCCCACCTGGCGGTCCACCATGTTGACCATGGCGGCGTAGCCCTTGGCGTCGTCGGACCACGGCTCGTCCTTGTAGAGCGCCCAGGCCGGGTCGTCGTGAGGGATGTCGTGCATGCCGTGCGGCGGGGTGACGGGCAAATAGCAGAAGAAGGGCCGGTCCTTGCTGGCGCGGATGAACTTTTTGGCCTCGTCGAAAATCACATAATGCGAGTAGGTCTGGCCGCTGCGGCCGCCCTTGTTGCCCTCGAGCGGCACCTCCTCGCTGTTGCGGACGATGTAGGGGGGATAGTAGGAGTGGGCGTGCACCTGGTCGTAGTAGCCGACGAAAACGTCGAAGCCGTGCTTCTCCGGCACGCCGGTCGAGCCGCGACCGCCGCAGCCCCACTTGCCGAAGCCGCCGGTCGCGTACCCCGCGCGCTTGAGCAACGAGGCGATGGTCTCCTCGTCGGCCCGCAGCGGCGTGCCGCCGTCGTTCTTGCGGACCGACGTGTGGCCGGAGTGCTTGCCGGTCATCAGGCAGCATCGCGTCGGCGCGCACACGGACGAGCCCGCCAGCGCCTGGGTGAACCGCACGCCCTCCGCCGCCAGGCGGTCGACGTTCGGCGTCTTGAAATGCGGGTGGCCCATGCACGACAACTCGTAGTAGCCCAGTTCGTCGGACATGATGTAGACGACGTTGGGCTTTCGCGGCTCGGCCGCAACGGCGCGCAGCCCGCCCGACGCGCCTGCCACAACCCCGTATGCGGCAACTTGCCGCAGGAAAGAACGTCGGGTGAAGGACATCCGCCTCCTCCTTTAAGCGAAGGACGCGGGGAAAGGCGCTCGGCCTTGCCGTTTCATCCCGCGTTCCGCGCCTGCCCGCCAAAGTCCCGGCGCGCCGGGACGGCGGTGGGTTCCGCATTCCGCGCTGGGCTGGTGCGCCCGGGGTGACTCGAACACCCGACCTGCGGTTTAGGAAACCGCCGCTCTATCCTCCTGAGCTACGGGCGCAAACGCTTGGGTGGCAAGTGCTTAGGAACGCACGGCTCAATCGCGCCGACAACCGTAACGACAACCGCCTGAGCCGCCAAAAAACTTGTATCCTGACACTCCCGATCGGTCAAGCGTATTCGTAAGCCCTTCCTGCCAGGGGACTTCCGTCGCACGGGCGAACACCATAGAGACGCGGTTTCCCGAACCGCTGTTCCACGTCGGCATCCAAGCGTCTTGCTCACTCGTCGGGTTTCCAACCCGATGGATATTGCCCTCCTCAATGACGCGGCGCAGCCGACGCATGGCCGGGCGATCAAGGGTCGCGCCGGAGCGGCCCTCGTCGTCGAACCGCTCGCTGATCCAGTGGAGCCCAGGCTCGCCCGTTTCCTTGGCGAAGTCCCGGCACGTCACAAACTGAGCCTCGCAGGAGGAAAACTCGTCTCCCTTGTCCACGGACCGGCGCGTGCAGACGGCGTGGCGGATGACGTTGCTGGCATGAGCGGACATGGGTTGTGCGCTCCAGATATCATCATAGGTATCGGCTGGCGCGGCGTGCGGCTTGATCGAGCCCAACCTCGCCGCCACCAGAGGGCCGGGAGAAGTGATGCGCGAGGGGAGCACCGACCCCTATGGCTGAAAATGGGAAAGGGATTTCACTTGACCGGGCGGAGCGTGCAAGGTATCTGTTAGGTATCCGCGGCTCAGACGACGGAGACAGGGTCCGGCCAATGGGAGACATCTTTTCCGCCACAGTGGATGTTGCCTACAGGCCCCGCCCCGCCCCAGGTTTCAAGCCCGAGCGGATCATCCTCGCCAAAGGCAGCCACCCGGCTTCGGTAGGTGAGTGTGTCGCCCGGCCTGACCCTGTCCCTGAACTTGGTCCGTTCGAGGACCGTGAGGACGGCCTTGGCGTCCTTGCCGTACTTCTCTCGCAGACCGGCTTCCAGCAGGAGCCCGGAAAGTTGGGCCATGCCTTCGAGAATCAGAACGCCGGGCATGACCGGGCGTCGGGGAAAATGGTCGTCGAAGAAGTCTTCACTGAGGGCCATGTTCTTGATCGCTTCGGCCGACGTGCCGACGTGCCACTCGGTAATCTTGTCGATCAGAAAGAATCGCATCGTGTCCTCCCGCAGGTTTACGGCGTTTCGGAGTCTCCTCTTAACAGGCGAGCGACGAGTTCGTCCAGCAGGGCGAGGTCGGTCGTGGCGACATAGCCTTTGGCCCAGAACTTTCCGGCCGGGAAGCCGCCTCCGCGGCGAGCGACTGTTTTCTGTCCCGCGGCGCGGAATCGCCGGACGGTCAGTTCGGCGGAATGGTTGGGCCAGGCCTCGACGACCAGGACCACGAGGTCCGGCTTGATGCGGAGGTCCAGAAGCCGCCAGCCGTGCTCGACCGCTTCGCGCTGGAAGGCCTCTTCCAGCCCGGCGCGCCGGGGGCCCGTGAAGCAGGGCGTTCGGCGCCATGTCGTCCACGCGATGCCGTAGACGACCCGGTGGAGCACTCCGGCGTCGGTTCCGAAGACCTCGTGGAGTTTCCGCTTGAAGCGGCTGAGGCCGGAGGGCGAGTGGACGACGCGGATGGAGCGTGCCTTCTCCGGCTCCTTGGTGATGTATCCTTTTTTCTCGAGGGCGGACACGTGGCCGCGGACGGCATTGACGTTCGCCAGGCCGAGCGCGTCGCCGATCTCCCGCAGCGTCGGCGGGAACCCGTTCCGCGTCACATAGTCCTCGACGGTGGCGAGGACCTTTTCCTGCTGATCGGTCAGCGGCTCCATGCGGCGCGCCCCGGTCGGGTGTATTAGCGTACAGTGTAATTCCGTACAGCTCCCCGTCAAGCCAATTCCCGGGAATTCCGCGCCGCTTTCCGCCCGGCCACTGGACGGCCGAGACGTCTTGACTTGGGGACGACCCCCGAGGTACAGTCCTTTCCGCTTGAAGGAATGTGTGTACGGCGGTATATGTGAGAGGCGGTCGCGACCATCGAGCCAGCCGAGGTTTGTCCGTTGCGGTCCGGCATCGCGAGGCGTGGCTTTGGGGGATGTTCGGCGCGATGATCAGGCACGATCAGGACAAGGTTCTGGCTGGCTTCCTCGCCAAGGCGGCGTGGATTCTGTTCTTGCGATATGCCCTGCCGCTCGCAGCCGGCTGGTGTTTTGCGTGGGGCGTTGGAGTGCTGGTGTTGCGGGCGGTCGTAGGTTTCCAATCCCCGACGCTCCTGTGGGGCTCGGCCGGTTTTGTGGCGGTTGCGGCGGCGTCGGCCGTCCTGGCGTATCGGCGTGTTCCCTCCCGCGAGTCCGCGCGAGCCTTGCTGGATCACCATTCCCTGTGCGGCGGCCTGCTGATGGCTTCTTCGGAGATCGGTCTGGGCGTCTGGCAGGAACGAATACCACCTCTCGTCACGCCGAGGCTGCGCTGGCGCGGTCGGAGGACGTGGGGCCTATTCGCGGCGGCGTGCGCGTTTGTGACGATCAGTTTTGCGGTGCCTCAGCGGTACGTGACCCCGATGTCTTGGCGGCCGCTGAACGTGGAAAGCGAAGTGGCCGACCTCCAACGGAAGATCGAGATCCTGGAGAAGGAGCAGGTCCTCGAGCCCGAGCAGGCGACCGAGATGGCGAAGAAACTCGAGCGCGTGGCGGCGGAAGCGCGGGGCGAGGACCCGGCCAAGACGTGGGAAGCGCTCGACCACCTGGACGAGGCGGTGACCGCCGCCGCTCGCCAGTCGGCCGAAGAGGCCCTTACCAAGGCCGAGAAGGCGGCCAAGGCCGAGTCCCTCGCGCGCGGTCTGGGGGAGGCGGCGGCGGACCTCGACCCGGCCGCCCTCTCGCAGGCGATGGAGAAACTGGCGGAACTGGTGAACAAGGCGGCGGCGGACAACGAGGCGCTTCGCAGCGCCTTGGGCGAAGAGATGTGCAGCGCCTGCCAGGCCGGTTCCCTGGACCCCGGGCAGTGCAAAGAGTTGGCAGCCTGTCTCAGCCAGTGCAAAGAAGGGCTGGCGGGCAAACTGGCCCAGTTGGCCGAGGCGGGCCTCATCAGCCCGGAGGCGCTCGATAAGATCGCGGAACTGGGACAGTGCGACGGCGCCGGGCTGGCGGAGTTCCTGAAGGAAGGCGAGGGCGCGGGCCTCGGGCTGTCGTGTTCGGAGCAGATCGATTTGTGGTTGGCGGAGGGGAGGCCCGGCCAGGGCGGGGTGGACCGGGGTCGCGGCGACGCGCCGATGACGTGGACCGACCCGTCAAGCGAGGAGGGGGTGGACTTCACGGAGCAGGCATTGCCGCCCGCCTCCGTGGCGGCGCTGAAAGAGAACCGGCTTGTCGGCGTCAGCATCGGCGCACCGACGGTGGGAGCGCCGGCCGAGCCCACGGGCCAGGGGGGGCTGGACGGGGCGGCGGGAGGCGGTTCGGCTCACACGCACACGATCCTTCCCAGGCACCGCGGGTCCGTGAAGCGATACTTCGAGCGGGAAGAGCCTTAACCGGCGCGGGGATCGTCACGCGGCGGAGAAAGAGAGAGATCCTATGGACCAATCGGAAACGATCCTTCAGCCGGACGAACTCGGACCGGCGGTCGAGCAGGCGGGCAAGGTGCTGGAGCAACTCGGCCGCGTGCTGCTCGGGCAGTCGGAACTGCACCGCATGGTGCTCGTCGGGATCTTGAGCCGGGGGCATATCCTGCTGGAAGGCGTTCCCGGCGTGGGCAAGACGGCCCTGATCAAAGCCCTGGGCAGGGTGCTGAATCTGGGTTTCGCTCGCGTACAGTTCACGCCTGACCTGATGCCGGGCGACATTCTGGGGACGCACATTCTTCAGCAGACGCAGAGCGGGGAGCGGGAGATGGTGTTCCGGCAGGGCCCGGTGTTCACGAACATTCTGCTGGCCGATGAGATCAACCGCGCGTCGCCCAAAACGCAGTCGGCCCTGCTGGAGGCGATGCAGGAACGGTGCGTGACGCTGCTCGGAACGACGCGCGCCCTGCCCGAGCCGTTTTTCGTCCTGGCGTCGCAGAACCCGATCGAACTGGAAGGAACGTATCCGTTGCCGGAGGCCCAGTTGGACCGGTTCTTGTTCAAGTTGCGGGTGACGGGAGCGGACGCGGACGTGCTGAACGAGATCATCTTGACCCGGCGCCGGGGCGAGCCGCCCCCGATCACCTGGTCGATGACGGCCGAGCAACTGGCGTCGGTCTTCGCGGTAATGGACCGGGTCTATTTGCCGCACGCCGTCGCCCGGTACATTTCGCGCCTGGTGGCGGCGACGCACGCGTCAGCGGCCGAGGCGCCCGAGGGCGTCCGAAAGTACGTGTCGTACGGCGCGTCGCCGCGGGCCGCGATAGCGATGGCCGAAGCCGCCAGAGCCGCGGCGCTTCTGGCAGACCGGCCGACCGTCGGCTTCGAAGACGCCCGGGCTGTTGCCGCCGCCGTGCTTAATCACCGGATCATTCTCAACTACAAGGCCCGGTTCGACCAGGTGGACACTTTTGCGGTGGTCGAGGAATTGCTCGCGTCGCTCGAGGAGACCGGGATCGATTTGCCGGGCGACGTCGAAGTTCGGGAAGAGGCAGGCCGGTCCTGAGGCGGCTGGTGCTGTAGCGGCAACACAAGGTTGGGGGGTAGGTAATGCGGTTTGCGAGCGGACTGATTGGCGCGCTGTTTCTAGTTTCAGCGGCCGCCGGGGCCACCCAGCGCAGCGGCGACATCGGCGTGACCGCGACGCCGATGGTTTCCTGCGAGACGAAGCACGGGTACCGTGAATACCGCTTCACGGTGCGGAACTATTCGCCGACGCAGACGCACGTCGTGACCGTTTTCCTTCCGCACGACGTGAACTATGGCAGGTCGCCGCTCTCGCGGATTTCGCGTTCGGTCGCGGTCGGTCCCGACGCGGCCGCCAACGTGTCACTCCTGCAGTGTTCCCTCGGGATAGGCGGGGATGGGGCCGGCTTCCGGGTCCGCGAGGAGCGTAGGGCGGACCGAACCTACATGGACGTGAGCATTGACCAGCACGGCTGGGGGAACCCTGGGAACGCAGGCCCGGTCATTCTCGTGAGCCGGGGCGTCGTTCCGGCGCCCAATCTGGGTTCGCCGGACGACGTGACCGTCGGCCGGGCGGAACATCCGGTCAGCCAATGGAGTTCGGACTGGCTGGCGTACACGGTGTTCGACGGGGTCATCGTGGCGGGGGGGGAGATGGGCACGATGCCGCCGCACGTCCGGCTGGCCCTCGTGCGGTACGTGGAGTGCGGCGGGACGCTGATGGCAATCGGCGACTGGGAACCGCCGGCTGGTTGGCGGCGCGTCGAGTCGTTGCCGACCGAGCCCGCCGTGTATGATGCCGTGTTCGGCCTGTGCATCGTCAGTGCGTCCGGTTCTACTGGCGACATTTCGGCGTTCATGGCGTCCGCGCGGAAGACGCTCGAGCCGTGGCGCAGCGTCGAGGACGTCCTCGACGCCCACCGGAAGTTTCCCGTTGTCGAGAACCTCAGCGTTCCCGTTCGGGGGATGATGGGGCTGATGCTGGCCTTCGTGATTCTGATCGGGCCGGTGAATCTTCTGATTCTTCGGCGAACGCGGAGGCGGGTCTGGCTGTTCTGGACGGCGCCGGCGGTGTCGCTGCTGACGTGCGGCCTGGTGTTCGGTTACTCGATGCTGTCGGAGGGGCTCCAGGGGCGATATCGGACGCTCTCCCTGACGGTTCTCGACGAGAACACGGGGCGGGCGACGAGCATCGGGTGGACGGCGTTCTACGCGCCGCTGACGCCCGGCGAGGGGCTCCACTTCTCCTGCCAGACGGAACTGACGCCCCAAGTCGCCCGGCCGTACGGACGCTACTACGGCGCGCGCAACGAGCCTGCCTCGGCCCGGACGGTGGACTGGACGCAGGACCAGCATCTGGCCTCCGGATGGGTCAGCGCGCGGGTGCCGGCCCACTTCGTCCTGCGCAAGAGCGAGAATCGCCGCGAGCGGCTGACGGTGCGCGCGGGGTCGGACGGCCGGCTGTCGGTCGTCAACGGCCTCGGCGCCTCCATTGCGAAACTTTTTCTGGTCGACCGGGAGGGACGGTGGTACTCGGCCGAAGGGATTCCGGCGGGGGCCGCAACAGAGGTAAAAGCCGGGTCGCAGATCTTGGGCGGGGCGCCCACTAGGGCCGGACGCCCGTCGTTGCGCGACCTCTACAGCGCGAACTGGGTGGCGGGCATTCCCGCCCTGCACCAGCGGCCGGCGGACTACCTGCGCCCGGGGACATACCTTGCGGTGCTCGAAGGGAACCCGTTCGTCGAGTCGGCCTTGCCGGGCGCGAGGCCGGTGAAGTGCGAGACGGTGGTTTTCGGCATTCTCGGGGAGCAGACCGCTGGAAGTTCGGGTTGAGAACCTGACGCGGCACTTTGGGCGGACCCGCGCGGTGGACGGGATTTCGTTCTCGTTTCCGTCGGGCCGGATTTTCGGTTTCGTCGGGCCGAACGGCGCCGGCAAGACGACCACGATGCGGATTCTGGCCACCGCCGACGAGCCGACCGCCGGCGACGCCCTCATCGACGGCGTCTCGGTCGTCGAGGATCCGGAGAAGGCCCGCCACCTCGTCGGCTTCATGCCCGACTATCTGCCCTTGCACCGCGACATCACGGTGAGCGAGTACCTGGACTTCTACGCGCGGGCGTACGGCCTGCGGAACCCGCGCCGGCAGGAGGCGCTGGCCGGCCTCGAAGAGTTCGCGGGCCTGGCGACCCTGCGCGACAAGACGATCCAAAGCCTCTCGAAGGGGATGAAACAGCGCGTGAGTCTGGCGCGGGCCCTGGTGCACGACCCGCCGGTCCTGATCCTGGACGAGCCCGCGGCCGGCCTGGACCCTCGGGCGCGGGTGGAACTGCGCGAACTGCTGAAGATTCTGGCCCAGCAGGGCAAGGCGATCCTCGTCAGTTCACACATCCTGTCGGAACTGTCGGAGATCGTGGACGGCGCGATCATCATCGAGCAGGGCAGGATCGTGCGGGCCGGCATGATGGACGAAATCCTCAGCCGGGACTTGCCCGGCCGCCTCGTCGTCATCCGCACCAGCAGGCCGCCCGAGGAACTCCACAAGGCCCTTCTTCAGATGCCCGGCGTCAAGACCGCCCGGATCGCCGGTCGGCACGTGGAGGCCGCGGTCGAGGGCGACGAGGAGGCCTGTCACGCCCTCCTCGCTGAACTCCTTCGGCTCGGCTTCCCCGTCGTCGAGTTCACTCAGCGCCGGGCGGACCTGGAGGAACTCTTCATGAACCTCACGAAAGGGGAGGTGCAGTGAACGCCCTCTCGGCCGTCGCGCAGCGCGTGGATGACGGGCTGAACCCGATCGTGGTTAAAGAGGCTCGCCAGGCGGTGCGCAGCCGCTTCGTCAGCGCCGTGTTCCTCGTGTTCCTCGCCCTCCAACTGGTGGTGGTCTGGCTTTACGTACTCTTCAACCCCGACCTGGCGTCGGAACTCTCGGGCGGCCGGGACGTAACGGGCATCCTGTTCTCCATCCTGACGGGGTCCTGCATGCTCTTCGTGCCGGTCTACTCGGGCGTGCGCTTGGCGTGGGAACGTTCGGCCGTCCAGATGGACCTGATGTTCACCACGACGGTCAGCCCCGGGGCGGTCATCCGCGGCAAGATGGTCAATGCCGCGCTCCTGACCGGTCTGATCTACAGCGCCTGCGCGCCGTTCATGACGTTCGCGTACCTGCTGCGGGGCATTGATCTGCCAACCATCTTCCTCATGCTTGCCCTGGGGCTGCTGAACGTCGCCCTGGCCGTCCAGTTCGCCCTCTTCCTGGCGTGCATTCCGACGAGCATCCTCGCCAAGGTGTTTCTGGGCCTGTTCGGGATGGGCGTCCTTCTGTTCTGGATGTTCTCGGGCCTCTGGATGGGCTTCGCGATGTCTTCATTCGGTCCGTTCGGGCCGACCGGCGGCAGCGACTTCTGGACGGGCATGGCCACGCTGGCGCTGTCGGCCCTGCTGACCATCGGGCTGCTATACGTTTTCTCGGTGGCCGTCCTTTCTCCGCCGTCGGCCAACCGGATGCTCCCGGTGCGCGCCTACATCGTGGCGGTCTGGCTGGTCCTGGGCATCGTCTCCGTCCTTTGGAAGTATCTGGGCGCGTCCGGCGCCGGTATGGAACCGTGGGCGGCCTGCTCCGTCGCCTTCTTCGCCATCTGGTTCGCCGTCGCCGTCAGCGAACGGTCCGCCTGGGGCGCCCGCGTCCGTCGGCGGATTCCGAAGCGGATCCTGGCGCGGGCGGTCGCCTTCCTCTTCACCAGCGGGTTGGCCGCGGGCGTGCTCTGGACGGCCGGCATGATCGTTCTGACGCTCGCGATCTTTTATCTTGTGGATGGGCCCGTGGCCGGACGGCGCCCGGGCGGTGATTTCAAGGACTTCTTCGTCGTCAGCGCCGGCCTGGCACTCTACGGCTTCGCCTATGCGATGACGGCGGCGATCCTCCGCCGACTCCTGTTCTCCGGCCGGCTGCGCATTCCCCACTATTACACGTGGGTCATCGCGATGGCGCTGCTGACCGTCGGAACCATCTTTCCGGGTGCGGTCCTGATTCTGACGTGCTACGGAACGGGGCGGTGGAGCCTCGATACGCTCTCGGGCGGGCCCTGGACGTTGACGAACCCCTTCTATCTCTTCAGCAACGATTCGCGCGTCGAGCACCTGGTATTTGGGTCGGTGTGGGCGGCATTGATGGCCGCGGCCTCGATTCCCTGGATGGTCCGCGAGGCGGCTGCCTTTCGGCCGCTCGCCTCCGAACCCGGTCCCTCGAGCGGGTCCGTGACGCATGGATAAAACCTACGAGGACTATCTTCGGCGGGGCCGGCAGGCAGGGATGCGGTATGCCGTCGCTTCCCCCGAGACCGCCCGCGCCGGCTACGCGGGCGCCCGCCTGGCGAACCAGCCGGGAAGCAGCCTCGAATTCATGGACCACCGCGAATACCAGCCCGGCGACGACCTGCGGCGGGTGGACTGGTCCGCCTTCGCCCGGACCGACCGCCTGACCGTCTGCCTCTACCGCCAGGAGGTCAACCCCCACGTGGATGTGCTCGTGGACGGGTCGCGCTCCATGGTGCTGGAGGGCACGGCCAAGGCCGAGGCGACGGTCGGTCTGGCGGCGCTGCTGGCTACCGCCGCCGAAAACGCCGGCTTCACGCACGGCACGTGGTTGGCGGGGGAGAGTTGGCAGCCGGTGGCCAACGGCACAAAATCACCCGACCTCTGGGGACCGATGGATTTCGACTACGCCGGCAACCCTTTCCAGGCGTTCGAGGCCGCGCCGCCCATCCTCGCCCCGCGGGGCATCCGCCTTTTCCTCAGCGACCTGCTCTGGCTGGGGGACCCGCTCGCGCTCGTCACGCGCCTGGCCGAGAAGGCCGCGGCCGTGGTCGTGGTTCAGCTGCTGGCCGAGGCGGACGCGAACCCCGCCCGGCGCGGAAACGTCCGCCTGGTGGACGTCGAAACGAGCGCCGAGCGCGAGGTCTTCGTCGATGCCGTGGCCGAACGACGGTACCGTACGGCGCTGGCAAGGCACCAGCAGAATTGGAATCGGGCCGCCAGGCAGGCGGGCGCGTTGATGACGACCGTCGTGGCGGAGCGGCTGATTGAGGGGTGGGAACTGGAGGACCTCGTGGCCGCAGGGGTTCTGAAGGTGGGCCGACAGTGATTCTGACGTTGCCCTGGGCCCTGTTGGCGTTGGCGGCGATGCCCGCCCTGGCGGCCATCTACCTCCTGCGCAACCGGTCCAGGCGCCAGCCGGTCTCCAGCCTGATGCTCTGGATGGACCTGACGCGCCCGCGGGAGGGCGGCCGGCGCCTGGAGCGAATCCAGGTGCCGCTCCTGCTCCTCCTGGAACTGCTGGCGCTCGGGCTTCTGGGCCTGGCGTCGGCCGGCCCGCACGTGCGCGCCGCCGGCGCCTCGCGCCCCCTGGTGATCGTGCTGGACGACTCGTTCTCCATGCGGGCGGGCGGCCCCGGCGCGCCGGGGTCCCGTGCCCGGGCCGTCCGCGCCATCGAGGAAATCCTGCGCGCGGACCCCGACGCCTCGGTTCAGTTCATTCTGGCCGGCTCGGTGCCGCAGATGCTCGGCGACCGCGTTCAGGACCTCCGTCGCGCGGGAGAACTCCTGGCGCGTTGGCGGTGTCTCGCGCCCGCCGCGTCTCTCGAGGCCGCCGTCAGCCTGGCGGCGATGGTGGGCGGCCGAACGGCGAGGATCCTCGTCTGCACCGACCGACCGCCTCCGCGGGAAATCTCGGAAGGCCGAATGCTCTGGCGGGCCTTCGGAAGGCAAAGCCCCAACGTCGCCATCGTCAACGCGGCGCGGTCCGTCCACGAAGGGCGGGACCGGTGTCTGGTTGAACTGGCCAACTATTCCGACGACCGGGCGAGAGCCGTCCTGACGTTGAGCGCCGATGCGGTCCCGGCCGCCCTGGCGACTCGGGGCGTTGACCTCCCGGCGGGCGAGAAGTCAACCTTGTTCTTCGAGGTTCCCGCCGCCTCGAAGATCGTGTACGCCAGGCTCGGCGACGACGCGCTCGGGTTGGACAACGAGGCGACCCTGCTTCCGGATGCAGGCAGGCCGGTGCGTGTGGCGCTGCGGCTGGAGAATCCGGCGCTCCGCGAGGCCGTCCAGCGAGCCCTTGAGGCCAGCGGGCGGGCGCGTGCGGCTCCGGCGGGCACCGAACTTCTCGTGACGGATCGGCCGCCGCCGGCCGACCGCGCGCCGGAAACCTGGTCGCTGCGGTTCATCGTGGACAAGGAAGCGGAGGCGTTCGTCGGCCCGTTCGTGCTGGACGGATCCCATCCTCTCTGCGAAGGGCTGGACCTCTCCGGCGTCGTCTGGGCGGCCGCGAAGACGCCGCCGATCGCCGGACCGGCGGTGATTTCGGCGGGCAACGTCTCTCTGGTCACGGATGCCGCGCGGGGAGAACGCGCCAGAGACCTCAGAATCCGCCTCCAACCGGAACTCTCGACGCTCCTGGAGTCGACCAACTGGCCGGTCTTCATCTGGAACCTCCTGGCGTATCGTGCCCAGTCCTTGCCAGGCCCCCAGGCGCCCAACGTGCGCCTCGGGTCGGATGTCAAGGTGACCGTTTCGCCGGAGGTCGAGTCGGCTCGCATTCGCTGCCCTGACGGCGAGGCGTACGACCGGCCGGTTCACGATTTCGGTATCCAAGTCGATGCCGAGCAGTGCGGCGTGTACGAAGTGGCGGCGGGGGAGGCCCGATACGCCTTTGCCGTCAATGCCCTGCACCCAGGGGAATCCGATCTCCGCGCGTGCGCCGCCGGGGAGTGGGGCCAGTGGCCGCAGACGCCCGATCCCCAGGCGGGCTACATGCCGATTGCCTACCTGGTTCTCATCACGGCCCTGGGAGCGATGACCGTTCACCTGACTTTGGCCGGGCAGGCCCGGAAGGAAGCGCAGCCGTGACGCTGAACCAACCGGTGTGGCTCGTGTTGGCGATTCCGTTGGCGGCGGCGCTGTGGTACTGGCGGCTGCCGTCGCGGCTTCTTCAAGCCTTGCGCTGCCTGGTGGTCGCGCTGGTGGTTCTGGCGATGTGCGGCCCGGCGGTGCGGCTGTCCAGCCGGGCGGGCACGGTGGTCGTTGTCGCCGACCGAAGCCTCTCGATGCCCCCGGGCGGCGAGCAGGCTCAGATCGAGGCAATCGATCTGGTCCAGGCGAAACAGGGCTCGCGCGACCGGCTGGCCGTGGTCTCTTTCGGCCGCAACGTGGCCGTTGAACTGTCGCCCCAGGCCGGCCGGTTCGCGGGATTCGTCGGCGAGATTGACCGCGAGGGCTCGAACCTGGCCGAAGCGCTTCAGGCCGCCGCCTCCCTCATCCCGGAGGACACGCCGGGACGGATTCTCGTCCTGTCGGACGGGAGGTTCACGGGGACGGATCCGTTGGCGTCGACGTCGCGTGCGGCGGCGCGCGACATCGCCGTGGATTACCGTGCCGTCACGAGAGAACCGACGAACGACCTGGCCATTCTTCGCGTGGACGCCCCTTCGACGGTCCAGCCACAGACATCGTTCATGATCACGGCCTGGGTGCGTTCCCCCGTTCCGCAGCCGGTCCGATACGAATTGCGCCGGGGCGGGGCGCTGGTGGCGAGCGGCGCCAAGACGACCGAGTCCGGAATCACCCGCCTCGTCTTTCGCGACCGCGCGTCGACGGGCGGCACGAGCCAATATGCCCTCGAAGTCGTCGGCGAAGGGAGCGACCCGGTTCCCGAGAACAACCGGGCCAGACTGCTCGTCGGCGTACTCGGGCCGAAGCCGCTTCTGTGCGTGGCTCGTTCGGCCGATTCGGGGCTGGCGCGCCTGCTGTCGGCCGGCGGGATGAACGTGACCGTCAAGACGCCCGACGCCTGCCGATGGGAACTTGAGGACCTTTCGCAGTATGCCGCCGTCCTCATCGAGAACACCCCGGCGGGGGACGTCGGCGAAGCCGCCATGGAGAATATCGCCGCCTGGGTCCGCGAAACCGGCGCGGGGCTGATGATGACCGGCGGCAAGCAGGCGTACGGGCCGGGCGGATATTTCCGATCGCCCCTTGAACCGGTTATGCCTGTCTCGATGGAACTCCGCAAGGAGCACCGGAAACTCGCCCTCGCCATCGTCGTGGCCCTCGACCGGTCGGGAAGCATGGCCATTTCGGTCCCGGGGGGCAAGACCAAGATGGACCTGGCAAACCTGGCCAGTGTCGAAGTCGTCAATCTGCTCTCGCCGATGGACGAGTTCGGATGCGTCGCCGTGGACTCCTCCGCCCATGTCATCGTGCCGCTCGCGCCCTTGACCGACAAGCAGGGGGCCACGGCCAAGATCCGAAGGATTCAGTCCATGGGCGGAGGCATC
>Ga0307379_10002423_pt1 | contig 27687 bp, 19 predicted proteins | sample UN2MG_FD_202237 | JGI IMG/M metagenome (GOLD analysis project Ga0307379, IMG submission 202237) | Soil microbial communities from Risofladan, Vaasa, Finland - UN-2 | ecosystem: Environmental > Terrestrial > Soil > Coastal area > Acid sulfate soil | place: Finland: Risofladan, Vaasa | collected...
AAAGAGCGAGCTCCGGGAGGTGGCGAAGAAGCACCCGATCCCGGCGCTGGAGGCCGGCCTGGACCGGCTGGAGTCGCTGGTCCGCGATTTCCACGACCAGGTCATGAGCATCCGCATGATGCCGCTGGAGAGCGTGGTGGCCCGGCTGCCCCGAGTGGTCCGCGACCTGGCCAAGGACGAGGGCAAGCAGGTCCGCTTCACCGTCAAGGGCCAGGACATCGAGCTCGACCGCGCCATCCTCGAACAGCTCGCCGACCCGCTGATCCATCTCTTGCGCAACTGCGTGGGCCACGGCATCGAGCCGCCCGACGAGCGCGCCCGGCTGGGCAAGCCGCCGGAGGGCGGCATCGAGATCGAGGCCTATCGGCTGCGCGACCTGGTCCTGATCGAGGTCCGCGACGACGGCCGCGGCATGGACCCGTTCATGCTCAAGGAAAGCGCGGTGCACAAGGGCATGCTCACCCCGGAGGCCGCCGATGCCATGGCGGATGAAGACGCCTACCAGTTGATCTTCGCGCCCGGCTTCTCCACCGCCAGGTCCGTGGGCATGGTCTCGGGCCGGGGCGTGGGCATGGACGCGGTCAAGAACGTGGTCGAGGGAGTCGGCGGATACGTCACCGTGTCAACCGCCATCGGGCTCGGCACCACCTTCACCCTCCACCTGCCCCGCACCATCGCCGTCGTCAATGTCCTCCTCATCCGCATCGGCAAGGAGACCTTTGCCCTGCCCATCGCCAAGATCCTCAAGAACGTCGAGATCCTGCCCCACCAGATCCGGCGCAGCCAGGGCCAGAAGTTCTACCTCGAACGCCAGGAGCTGGTCCCCTTGAAGCCGCTCCACCGCTTCCTCGACCTGCCCGAGCCCGAGGACGGAGGACGCGGGCCGTGGCCCGCCCTGATCGTGGAGCTCAACAAGAAAAAGACCGCCCTCATCGTGGACGAGCTCATCGGACAGGAGGAGGCATTCATCCGCCCGCTCGGAAAGCCCCTCGAAAAAATCAGCGGCCTCTCCGGCGTCACCATGCTGGGCGACGGCCGCGTGGTCTTTGTCCTCGACACCATGGGACTCTTATAGGACGGCAACATGGAACCCGTAATGAAATTCTTCGACCTCGAGCTCTCCGAAGTCCACGTGGACGCGCTCCGGGAAATCTGCAACATCGGCATGGGACATGCCGCCACCGCCCTCAACCAGATGATCGGACGGCCGATCGGACTCTCCATCCCCCAGGTGAGACTCGCCCCGCTCTCCGATGTCCCCGAGATCGTGGGCGGCGCCGAGCAGTTGGTGGCCGGGATTTACCTCAAGGTCTGGGGCGACATCCAGGGCAGCATCCTCCTCATCTTCCCCCGCGACAGCACCCGCGCCATCTGCTCCCTGCTCACCGGAGGAGCGCCCGAGAACGAGCTCTTCCTCTCCGAGATGCACGCCTCGGCGCTGCGCGAGGTCGGAAACATCCTGTGCTCGAGCTACCTCTCCGCCCTGGAGCGGCTGCTCGGCAAGACCCTGTTCCCCTCCGTGCCCAGCGTGGCCTTTGACATGGCCGGGGCCATCGTCCAGTACGTCCTCGCCCAGATGGACGAGGAAACCGACAAGGTCCTGGTGGTGGAAGCAGTTTTTACCGGGATCGAACAAGGCATCCAGGGACATTTCTTCCTGCTGCCCGACCCCAAGTCCCTGCGCCTGATCCTGCAAGCGGCCAAGGTGCTCGCCGCCGAGGACCGGGGAAGATGATCCCCCGCCAAAGGAGATGGCATTGGCCGAGACCGTGCTCCATGTAAAGATCGCCGAGTTCCGGGTGGCCTCCGCGCCCGCGGTGTTCAAGATCTCAGGGCTCGGCTCATGCGTGGCCCTGACCCTCTACGACCAGGCCGGGAAAAGGGGAGGCATGGCCCACATCCTGCTGCCCGGGCCGGCGCCCGAGCCCGGCGCCGAGCAAGGGACCGTATCCCATAACCCCAACAAGTACGCGGACCGCGCCATCGCCGCTCTGGTCGAGGCCCTGGCCGCGCAAGGAAGCCGCGCCGGAGGCCTGGTGGCCAAGATCGCCGGTGGCGCCAACATGTTCTCGGCCGCCGACGGCCTTGACAAGTTCTCGCCCTTGAAGCCGCGCGTCGGAGAGAGGAACGTGGAGGCCGTGAAGAAGCGCCTGGCCGCCCTGGCAGTTCCCCTCGTCGGCGAGGAAACCGGGGGCGGCGCCGGAAGGAACGTATCCTTCGAGCTCGCCACCGGCGCCATGATCATCGCCGACTCCAAGGGCAATACCGTCAAGCTCTGACCCGGGCCGGCGACCCGCCGGGGAGGCCGTTAATCAAATGAATGAAAAGACCTTAAAAGATCTGGTCCGCGGCATCCGCCAAGGCAAGGTGTCGGAAGCCGAGGCCATGAAGGTCCTGAAGAAGCTCCCCTTCGCCGACCTGGGACACACCAAGGTGGACCACCACCGCGCCCTGCGCCAGGGCATGGGCGAGGTCATCTTCGCCCCGGGCAAGACCGCCGCCGACATCATCTCCATCCTCAAGGAAATGACGGCGTCCCAGTCCGAGGCCCTGGTCACCCGCGTTTCCGAGGAGCAGGCCCGGGCCGTGAAGAAGGCCTTTCCGCGCGCCCGCCATAACCGCCGCGGCCGCACCCTGCGCGTGCCGGGCGCGCGGCCTGGCGTGCGAAGGGGCGCGGGAAGGGGCGCGGGTGCCCTCACCCGCGCATCTTCCGGCGGCCCGGTGGCGGTCGTGAGCGGCGGGACCGCGGACTCGCCGGTGGTGGAGGAGATCCGCGAGACGCTCCTGTGGCTGGGCCTTAGGCCGGTGGTCATTACCGACGTGGGCGTGGCCGGCATCCACCGCCTGCTCGCGCACCATGAAGAGATCGAGCGGGCGCGGGTGATCATCGTGGTGGCGGGCATGGAGGGCGCGCTGGCCAGCGTGGTGGGCGGACTGGTGGACAAGCCGGTGATCGGCGTCCCGGTGTCAGTGGGCTACGGCGCCGGGGCCGGAGGAATCGCGGCTCTGCTCGGCATGCTCAATTCCTGCGCCTCCGGCGTCATGGTCACCAACATTGACAACGGCTTCGGCGCGGCCTGCGCCGCCGCCCGCATCCTGAGAGCGGCGGGGGAGCGCTGATGCGCGCGGCCTGGCTCGACTGCTTCGCCGGCATCTCCGGCAACATGCTCCTGGGGGCCGTGCTCGACGCCGGCGTGGACCCGCGCTGGCTCAAGGCCCAGGTGAAAAGCGTGGTCCCCGAATTCCGCCTCATTATCAAGGACGACACGCGCGCGCGCCTCGGCGGCAAGCACGTCCGCGTCGCTTACAAGAGAGAGGGCCAGCCCGCGCGCCGCCTCGGCCATATCATCAAGATGATCCAGTCCAGCAAGCTCTCCGCCCGCGTCCGGGAAAACAGCATCAAGGTCTTTACGAGACTCGCGGCGGCTGAGGCCAGGGTCCACCGTATCGCCCCCGATGAGGTGCACTTCCACGAGGTCGGCGCCGTGGACGCCATCGTGGACGTGGTCGGATGCGTGGCCGGGCTCGAACGCCTGGCCATCGAGACCATCGCCTGCTCGCCGCTCCCCGTGAATTACGGCGAGGTGCAATGCGCCCACGGCACCCTGCCCCTGCCCGCGCCCGCCGTCATGGAGCTGCTCAAGGGTGTGCCGGTGCGCGGCGTCGCCGTCGAGACCGAGATGGTCACCCCCACCGGCGCCGCCCTCGCCGTCACCCTCTCGTCATCCTTCGGGCCCATGCCCGCGATGATCATCGAGAAGATCGGCTCCGGGCTCGGAGACCGCGAAATCCCCGGCCGGCCCAACATCATGCGCCTGGTCGTCGGCCGGACCGCCGGCGAGGGCGGACCCGTGTTCCAGATCGAGGCCGCGATTGACGACATGCCCGCCGAGCGCTTCGAATTCCTCATGGACAAGCTCCATGAGGCCGGCGCCATCGAGGTCCTCTTTATCCCCGCCCAGATGAAAAAGAACCGGCCCGGGACCCTGGTCCGCGCCCTCGCCGCCGCCCCATCGAGGGAGGCCGTCATTGCCGCGCTCTTCAACCACTCCACCACCCTGGGCGTCCGTCTCCACGAGGTCACGCGCCAAGTCCTGCCCCGCCGAAGCGTGGTGGCAAAGACCCCCTTCGGAGCCATCGCCGCCAAGCTGGCCACGCGGCCCGACGGCGCGACCCGAGTACATCCCGAATACGACCAGGTAAAGAAGGCGGCCCGGAAAGCGGGCGTGACCCTCGAAACGGTGGAGAAGGCGGTCATGGACGCCCTCCCGGGACGGAGAACGGGGAAAAGGTGATGGACCGCATCATCATCATTGATGCGCCCCGCGGCGGGCTCTCCGCACCGGCCGCCGGGCTTAAGCGCATGGGCATCGCGCTGGAGCGTTATGCAGGCGCGCTCCCCGATTCGATCGGCCAGGCCGGCCCCGTCATCGGCGCGCTGGTCCATTATAAGCGCTTGCGCGAGCTCCCCGCCCTGCGCTCCGCGCCAGGGCTGGCCCACGCGCCCGTCATCGTCTGGTATCCGGAAAAGGCCGGCGCCAGGGAGCTGGCCGCCTGGACCCGATCCGGGGCCGCCGACCTGGTGATTGGAAGGGTCACCGCCCGCGAGCTCGCGGCCAAGTTCAAGGCCCGCGCCCGCTCCGCCCGGCCCCGCGAGCCCTGGCTCCAGGCCGGGGTAAAGAGCCTGGTCCGCATCAGCCGCGCCTTGAGCGCGCGGGAGGACGACTTCACCGCCCTGCTCACCGCGGCCCGCGAGCTCGAGCGTCTGTTAAAGGGCGTGCATTGCTCGATCATAACGGTCTCGCGGAAAACAAAAACCGGAATGGTCATCACCCAGGGCAGCCGCTCCGAGCCGCTCAACATCCCCCTCGACCTCAAGAAGTATCCCGAGATCCGCAAGGTCCTGGACACCAAGAAGCCCGTGGCCATCAAGAACGTGCGCCGCCATCCCCTGATGAAGGAGGTCCGCGACCTGATCGCGGCCAAGGACCTCTTCTCCATCCTCGCCGTGCCCATCTTGCACCGCGACGAGGTCATCGGCATGATCATCCTCCGCTCCGCCGGACAGGAGCGCACGTTCAGCCGTACCGAGGTGCTCTTCTGCGAGATGGTCGCGCGGGGAGCCGCCGCCGCCATCGGCAACCTGCGGCTGGGACGCGAGGTGGTGCAGGAGGTCCGCCGCGCCCGCCAGCTGAAGCGCATCGCCAAGAAAAAAACCAGCGACCTCGCCCGCATGGAGGCAATGTTCGACCTCGCCTCCGACGGCATCGTCGTGGCCGACCAAGGGGGACGCGTCCGCGGCGTCAACGTCAATTTCACCCGCCTCTCCGGCCATGAAAGCGACGCCGTCGCGGGACGCGACGTGGACGAGATCATCTCCCCCGCCCCCGGAGAAACCTACTCCGTAAAGAGGGCCATCGCCGACCACGACCTCGAAATCAAGCGCTACACCCAACAACTCCATTGCCGCGACGGATCCCTGCGCACCGTGGCCGTCCGCCTCGAACACCTGTCCCAGCGAAAGGAATGGCTCATCTCCCTCCACGACCTCACCGACGAGCTCCTGCTCGAAGAGGCCCTGCGAAGAACCAAGGAATTCCTCGAAAACGTCATCAACTCATCAATGGACGCCATCATCGCCGCCGACATGAAAGGATCCATCATCCTCTTTAACCACGCCGCCGAGCTCATCTCCGGATACAAGGCCCAGGACGTCGTCGGCAAGATGAACATCGTGGACATTTACTCCCCGGGCTCCGCCCGCGACGTCATGCGCAAGCTCAGAAGCAATGACTACGGCGGACGCGGCAAGCTCGAGGCCTGCTACAACACCATCATCGGCAAGGACGGACAGGAACTGCCCATCAACATGTCCGCCGCCATCATTTACGAGGACGGAAAAGAGGTCGCGTCCGTCGGAATCTTCCAGGACTTGAGAGAGCGCATCCGCATCGAGAAGGAACTCCGCGAGGCCCAGGAAAACCTCATGGAATCCAGACAGCGCCAGGCCCTCACCGCCTTCTCCGGCGCCGCCGCGCACGAGCTCAACCAGCCCCTCACCTCCATCATGGGATACGCCGAGCTCCTCCGCCGCGTCGAGCGCAACCTGGCCGAGCAATTCCCCGAGCACCCCGCCATCGCATCCCTCAAGAACGCCACCGAGGTCATCGGACAGGAAGCCGAGCGCATGGCCGCCACCGTCCGCAAGATCGGAGAGGTCTCCGAGTACGAGACCCGTGAATACGTCGGTTCCACCGTCATCATGGACCTCGACCGGTCCCGCGGCACCGTTTCCGACGAACACCTCCCCGTGTGGCGCGCCATGTTCCAGAACATGAAGGAGGCCTTGATCGTATTCGACCTCGACACCGTCATCTCCCTGGCCAACCCCGCGACCGTCGCCCTCGTCGGCGAAAACCCCATCGGCCGCAGCTTCACCCGCTACTTCAAGGGCATCGAATACAGCAAGGTCATGGAGGCCTTCGAGACCCTCAAAAAAGGCGCCGCCGTGGACCTCGAAATCGAGGCCGACTTCTCCAACGGACAAAAGCCCCTGCTCAGGATCATCGGCTCCCCCGTGCCCGAACGAGAGGAGTTCATCGCCTTCATCTCCGACATAACAGAGTTCAGAAAGGCCGAAAGCGCCGTGCGCGACCTCTCCGCCTTCCAGGGGCAGCTCATGAAGAATTCCAACCTCCCCCTGGTCGCCCTCGACGTGGACGGCAAGATCACCTTCTGGAACATAGCCGCCGAGAAGCTGCTCGGCTATTCCCTCGACGAGGTCAGGGGAAGGGTCCCCGACTTCCTCTTCAATAAATTCGACCCCGACGAATACTTCGAGCACGTCCGCAAGCTCCGCCGCGAGGGAGACCTGACCGGCGAGCAGAGGCTCAAGCGCAAGTCCGGAGAAATGGTCCGGGCCTATCACGTGGACGCCGCCATCCGCGACGAGGCCGGCCACGCCCTCGGGTTCCTCATCATGCTCTTCGACCTCTCCGAAAAACAGGCCTTTGAAAAAGAGCTCCGCGAGAAGACCGAGCAGATCACCATGATCGGAGAGATCATGGACGCCATCCGCGGAAGGGTCGGACTCGAGCAGGAGGTCGGCGAGGTCCTCAAACGCCTCGCCAACTTCATCCCCCTCGACCTGTGCGCCGTGACCATCGCCGACGAAACCTCCCGCGACCTCCTGGTCATCAGCTACACCCCGCAAAATGACCAGCTCCGCAAGACCTCGCTCCGGCTCTACGAGGACGCCGAAACCGTGCGCAAGCTCCTCTTCCTCGACCGGCCCGTCGTCATCGCCGACGTCGGCATGCTCCAGGCCAAGCTCTTTTCCGGGGACATCGCCCGCGGACTCGACCTGCTCAAGGACCGGGAGCTGCATTCCGTCATCACCTACCCCCTCAAGTTCGGAAACGACGTCCTCGGCACCCTCCACATCGTGTCCGCCGAGGTCGGACGATACACCGACTCGGACCTCGACCGCCTCGCCCAGGTCGCCGGGCCCATCACCCTGGCCCTGGCCAATGCCCGGCTCTTCAGCCAGATCGAGCGCCAGAACCTCGAACTCTCCCGCCGCACCGCGTGGATGGAACAGCTCATCCGCGCCGGACAAGGCATCTCCATGGAAATGAACGCCCAAGAGGTCCTCCAAAGGCTCGCCGAGCCATACCTCGACGCCCATCCCTGGCAACACCTCACCGCTTGGCTCGGCGCCCCCGACGGCAAGGACCTCAAGCTTATGAAGGTCCACAACTACGAGGGCATCGAGCGCGGGATGAGCCTCGAGCTCGACCCGGAAATCATCGCCCCCCTCCGCCACGCCGCCAGGACCCTGGAACTCGACCCTTCCCTCCCCAACGCCAAATACCGCCCCCTCCTCCCTGAATCACGCACCGTGCTCATGGCCCCCATCGCCGCACCCGACCGATGGCTCGGAGTCGTAATCCTCGAAAGCCATCACGAGAAGGCCTTTCACGAGGACGAGAAGGTCGAGCTGCAAATTCTCGCCGCCCACATCGCCGGCGCTCTCAGAAACCTCCATTTCTACCACGACCTCGACCTCGCCCTGCGCTTCCAGCAGGGACTCATCCAGGACGCCAACGCCCTCATCCTCATCCTCGACCACAACGGCAGGATCGCCCTCGTCAACCGCGCCCTCCAGGAGGCCCTCGGCGTCACCAGCGAGGAGGTCCTCAAACTCCATTACCGCGAGCTCTTCGACCGCTACCTTCGCGTCCAAACCGACGAGGGAGGCGAAATCCGCCCCAAGGACCAGAAGTTTAACGGCCTGATCAAGGGCGTGATCAAGGGCGAGAGATTCGTGAACCTCCGCGCCACCATCCTCTCCGCCAAAGGCCAGGAGGTGAAGGCCGTCTTCAACACCTCGTCCGTCCTCGACCGCGACGGCGTGTTCCAGGGATTCATCGCCATCGGACAGAACATCACCCGCTACCGAGAGCTCGAAAGCCACCTCCTCCAGGCCGAGAAGCTCGCCACCGTCGGACAGATGGCCGCCGGAGTCGCCCACGAGCTCAACAACCCCATCACCGGGATCATCAACTTCGGCGCTATGCTCGGACGGCGCGAGGACCTTGACGAAAATGCCCGCCTCCTTGTCCAACAGCTCAATGAAGAGGCCAGCCGCATCCAAACCCTGGTGCAGAACCTCATGAGCTATGCCAGGCCCTCCCGCGAGGAGATGTTCCCCCTCGATCTCCGCCGCCTCGCCCTCGACTCCCTCACCTTCTCAAAGTACGAGCTCTCAAGGGGACAGGTCACCGTCGAGACCAGGATCCCCGAAAACCTGAAGCCCATCCGCGGAATCAAGGACCAGCTCCAGCAGGTCTTCATCAACCTCCTCACCAACGCCAGCCACGCCTGCGCCGAAAAGGGAGGAGGACGAGTCGTGATGGACGCCGCCCCCATAAACGACCATTTTATCGAGCTCCGAATCCAGGACGACGGAGGCGGCATCTCCGCCGAAAACCTGGACCGCATCTTCGACCCCTTCTTCACCACCAAGCCCGAGGGAAAAGGCACCGGCCTGGGACTCACTGTTGTCAGGGAGATCGTGGCCCGCCACGAGGGGACCATCCGCCTCGAAAGCGTCCCCGGCCAGGGCACGACCTTTTTCGTGACCCTCCCCGTCTTCCCGGTGAATTGACCAGGGGCCATGAGTGCAAGGCGCGGCCTTTTGCCGCGGCCAATCGGCGCTAAAGAAAGGAACCACGGATGAACACCGATTAAGAAAAAATTAAAAATATCCGTGTTAATCCGTGTTCATCTGTGGTTATAATAAAAGTCGGTTTTAAGCAAGATGATCCAGAGCGGAGGAAAGGATGGCTAAAAGCGACCGGCGCCGGCTGGGTGACATTCTCACCGAGATGTCAATCATCTCCGTGGCCGACCGCGACCGCGCCCTGGCCTACGGAAAGCAAAACGGACTCCGCATCGGCGAGGCCCTGATCGCGCTCGGGATCCTCTCCGAGGACCGGATCATATGGACCCTGGCCGAACAGCTCGGCTTGAGCTTCGTCCGCGTCACCGAGGACCAGGTCATCCCCGAGACCGTGCGCCTCGTCCCCGAAGACATGGCCCGCAGGAACTCCATCCTTCCCCTGATCCGCATCGGGGCCGAGCTAACCCTGGCCGTCAATGACCCCCTCCAGTCCGAGCTCTTCGACGACATCGGACGACTCACCGGATGCGCCGTCCTCCTCTGCCTCGCCCGGGCCCAGGACATCGCCGCCGCCCTCGACCTGGTCCACGGAAAGACCTCCGCCCCGCCGATCCGCGAGCAGGAGTACCTCCGTTCCGACCGCTACTCCCAGGAAGACCTCGCCCCCCTCGCCGCCGACCGCAGCGGGCTCCGCCTCCTGGAACGAATCGTCGCCGAATGCCTGCGCGAGGGCGTCAGCATTATCCACCTGGACCTCCGCCCCGCCGAGGCCCGCGTCCGCTTCCGCAAGGAAGGCGCGCTATCCACCGCCATGGTCATGGACCGCGGGCTTGGCGGCGCCATCCTCTCCCGCCTCGCCCTGCTCGGGGCGCGCAAGGACGAACGCGCCGGAGACTGGCGCGTGGATATGGATGCGCAAGGCGAGCGCGTGACCATCGAGGTCAACCGCCGCCGCGCCCGCTCCGGCGAGGCCGCCGTCCTCCGCATCCTCGGCAAGCGGTCCGGCAACATCGCTCTGGCCAGGCTCGGCCTGACTCCGGAGCAGCGCGCGCTTATCGAGGCCATCCTCCAAAATCCCGGACTGGTGGTCGTCACCGGGCCCTCCGGCTCCGGACGGGCCACCACCGTCATGAGCCTGCTCGGCCGCCTGGGCCGAGGCGACCGACGCATCATCACCGTCGAGGACTTTTCCCGAGCCGAGCACCCGAGCCACGTCCAGGTGTCGCCCGACTCCTTCGACCCCGCAGAGCCCCGCGTCGCCGCCTTGGCCGCCCTCGACCCCGACGCCATGTACCTCGAAAGTCTCGCCAACGCTCCGGAGATGGAAGCCGCCCTCCGCGCCGGAATGGCCGGGACCTTCGTCTTCACCCTCATGGGATTCCGCCGCGCCGCTTCCGCCCTCTCCTACGCCGCCGGAATCGGAATCCAGCCCACCCTCGTCGCCGACGGCCTCACCGGCATTATCGCCCAGCGACTCATCAAAAAGCTATGCCCCAAGTGCAAGATAAAAGCAAAACTCAAAAAGAACGCCCTCGCCGGACTCCGACCCGAGATCCAAGAGCAGCTCCGCGCCGCCGCCGTCTTCGCCCCCAGGGGATGCAAGGCCTGCGCCGGGACCGGCTTTGACGGCCGGGAGGCCGTCTTCGAGGTCCTCACCATGGACGAAAAGCTCCACGACGCCGTGGCCTCCGGAATCGCCGTGGCCGGACTGCCCCTCGACTACGGCAAGCCGCGCCACGAGCTGCCGGACCGGGTGCTGGAGAAAATCCGCAAGGGAACGGCCGCCTGGACGGAAATCCTGGCGTTCCGCTAGTTCGAGGGCGGGGGAAAAGGCCATGTCTAAAATTGACGTCTTCTTTAACGCCATGCTCGAGCGCGGGGCCTCCGACCTCCACATCTCAACCGGCGCTACCCCCATGATCCGCCGCCACGGAGAGATGGTCGCCATCAGCCAGAAGATCCTCACCGCGCAGAACACCCAGGACATCCTCCTCGAACTCCTCGACGAGCAGAAGGCCCAAAAATTCAAGGAGACCCGCGACATCGACTTCGCCCACGAGTTCGGTGAATACCGCCTCCGGGTCAACCTCTTCCACCAGCGCAAGGGAATGGCCGCCGTCTTCCGCGTCATCCCCGCCAAGATCCTCACCGTCCAGGACCTGAACCTCCCCCCGCAGATCCTCAAGCTCGCCGAATTCAAAAAGGGACTCGTCCTCGTCACCGGCGCCACCGGCTCCGGAAAGTCAACCACCCTGGCCGCCCTCGTGGACCACATCAACGCCACCCGCAAGGAACACATCCTCACCGTCGAGGACCCCATCGAGTTCGTCCACCAAAACAAGCTCTGCCTCATCAACCAGCGCGAGGTCAGCACCCACACCAAATCCTTCGCCTCCGCTCTCCGCGCCGCGCTGCGCGAGGACCCCGACATCATCCTGGTCGGAGAAATGAGAGACCTCGAAACCATCGAGCTCGCCATCACCGCCGCCGAGACCGGACACCTCGTCTTCGGAACCCTCCACACCGCCTCCGCGCCCAAGACCGTGGACCGCATCATCAACGTCTTCCCCGTGACCCAGCAGGAGCAAATCCGCACCATGCTCGCCGAGTCGCTGCGCGGGGTCATCGCCCAGAACCTCATTAAAAAGGCCGACGGAAACGGACGCGTCGCCGCCCTCGAAATCCTCATCGCCACCAGCGCCTCCAACAACCTCATCCGCGAGGGAAAGACCTACCAGCTCGTCTCCGTCATCCAGACCGGGAAGCGCGACGGAATGCAGACCATGGACCAGGCCATCATGGAACACCTCATGGCCAAGCGCATAACCCCCGAAGACGCCTACGCCTACGCCGTCGAGAAAAAACAGTTCGAGTCATTCCTTAAAAAACCATGAGCCATCCCGGTCGCCTGTAACTGGATTCCCCCGCCACGATTCGGCTATAATGGCGGCGAGCAAAGTGGGAGGCAGCCTCCGGCTGGCGACTCTTCGATGCACCCGGGCGAAACGGTCGCCCGGCGGAGCCGGCCTCCCACATTATTTCGGAAAGGAGACAATCATGGCCATTACCCCCGGCGCCAAAATCCAGCCCTTCACCTTCGCCGATCAAACCGGCGCCACCAGGAAATTCCCCGACGACTTCAAGGGCCAAAAGACCGCCCTGTTCTTCCTCCGCCACCTGGGCTGCCCGCTGTGCAAGGCCAAAGTGGCCGAGCTCAAGGCTGCTTACGCGCAATTCCAGGCCGGCTCCGTGCTCCTCATCGTGGTGGTCCAATCAACACCCAGGCGCGTCTCGGAGTTCGCGGAAAAAGAAAAAATCCCCTACCTCCTGGTTCCCGACCGCGGGAAAATTCTATACAACCAGTTCGAGGTGAGGCGCGGCGGACTCAAGGAGTTCACCGCCCCCGCCGCCTTCGCGGCCACCGTCCGCGCCACCTTGAAGGGCCACATGCACGGGCGCTTCGAGGGCGACGAGTTCCAGGTCCCCGCCGCCTTCCTCCTCTCGCCCGAAGCCGAGGTGCTCCACGCCCATTACGGCAAGGACGTCTCCGACTTCGGCGGCGTGGACGAATTACTGGCCAAGGCATGACGACGAGGGCGAAGAAAACCGCCAAGCCACCAAGCCCGCCAAGTCCGGGAAGAAAAATTTAAATAAATTCGCCTTGGCGATCTTGGCGGCTTGGCGGCTGATATTTGGCCCGAAACTTTCAAAGGGTTCATACGTTATTAATGGTGAAGAGTAAAAAGAGCCAGGCGCATCGCGAGCAACCGGAGGATCGCCCGAGCCATGAGGTCCCGGACGAGGACCTGATGCGGAGGTTCCGCCAGGGCGACGCGGCCGCGATGGAGGAGATTGTGAGCCGCCACGGCCGGCCGCTCTTCGGGTTCCTGGTCCGGAGCACGGGCTCGCGCGACAAGGCCGAGGACGCGTATCAGGAGGTGTTCCTCAAAGTGGTCCGCGCCGCGCCCGGCTATCAGCCCAAGGCCCGCTTCACGGCCTGGCTCTACACCATCGCGAGGAACGTGGTGATTGACATGGCGAGGAGAGACCGCTTCCGCGAGACGGAGTCGCTGGACGCGCCTGCCTATGACGACGGCGACGCGAGCCGCGTAAGCCAGGTGGCCGGCCACGGCCCGGACCCGGAAGAGGAGCTGCGCGGACGGGAGATGCAGACGGCCCTGGAAGCCGCCATCGCCGTTCTGCCCGAGGAGCAGCGCGAGGTCTTCCTGCTCCGCGAGCGCACCGGCTTGAGCTTCAAGGAAATCGCCGACATGACCCGGGCGCCCATAAACACCGTGAAGACCAGGATGCATTACGCCCTCAACCACCTGCGCAAGGCGCTCCTGGCCCAGGGACTGATGGAAGAAGGCAACCGATGAACTGCGATGACTGCCGCGAGATGATCCTCGACCTGCTTTACGCGGAGCTGGCCCCCGCCAGAAAGCGCGAGCTCGAGGACCACCTTGCCTCCTGCCCGGATTGCGCGCGCGAATACAAAGAGCTGGGCCTGACCCTCTCCGCCGTCCGCGCCTTGCCCGACCCCGAGGTCCCGCCGTTCCTCGATGCCCGCATCGCCGCGCACGCCAAAGAGGCCGCCCAAAAATCCGCCCGGCCCCGCACCGCGTGGTCCAGGCTCATGCGGCCCGCCTTGGGCCTGGCCGCCGTCACCGTGATCACCGCCTCCGTCGCCATCGTCATGCGCGAGCAAGGCGCGCTGGAGCCCGGCGCGCCCCGGAAGACCGTGGCCGAAACCGTCAAGCTGGAAGCCGCCAAGCCGGCCAATGCCCCCGGCTCCGCTCCCCTCGCCTCCCTGGGCTACCTGGAAAAGGACAAGGACCGCCACCGCGAGCTGCCGGAGGCCATACCGCCGGAAGCCCAGCCGGAAGGCCAGCCCGCGGCGCCCGCGGAAGCGGCGGCGCCCGAGACGGCGGAGCCGCCCATCGCGGAGGTCACGCCGGAGGAAGCGGCGGCGCCCGATAATAAGGAAGCCGAGGCCAAGGCCCAGGAAGAGTCCGCGGCCCCCGAGAGCGGCATCACCGCTCCGGAGGGCGGCGCCACCGCTCCCGCCCAACCCCCGGGCCTCGACGCCCTCGCCCTGGCCGGCATCTCCAAGCGGGCCGAGGAAGCAGGGGAAGGACCGGCCAAGACCGTTCCCGCAGCCCCTCCATCCGTCTCGGTGGCGGCCCAGTCCGCCGGGAGCGATGAATTGCAATCGCCAAAACCCGCCGCCCGCGCGGCCACCGGAAGCAGCGCCGGCGGCGCCGGATCGGAGATGATGAAGAAGGCGCCGGCGGCCAAGACCTCCGCGGCGCCTCGGCCCGACGCCAAGGCCCTGCTCCAACAGGCCCAGGCGCTCGAAGCCCAAAAGCGCTACCGCGAGGCCCTCGCCCTCTACGAGCAGGCGCTCGCGCTCATGGGTTATAACAAGGAAGATACCGGCCGCCGCGGCCAGGCCGCCCCCTCGCCGCCCGCCGCCGATGAAGCGCGCAAACAACCCGCCTGTTCCCCCGAGCTCACCACAGCGCTCGACGGCGCCACCCGCCTCTACAAGAAGTTGTACAAGTTCGGCGACCTGCGCTCCCTCGAGCAATGGCGGCGCTCGCATTGTCCCTGATCTTCCCCCGCGGTTTATTTCATGTTAAGATGCAGCGGATTTCCCGCGGCGGGTTCCGGCCGCGGATGGCGGACGCTCTCGCATGTCACCCGGCCAAGTGAAAAATCTGATCCTGAAAAACGAGCGATGGGCCTTCCTCGTTGCCGGGACCATGATCTCAGCCATCGTGTTCATTCCCTGGGCACTGGGATTGTTGCCCTGCGATTATACGCAGGGCGAGATGATCACCCAATGGATGCCGTTTCGGGTGTTCATGGGCGATTGCTGCCGCGGCGGCGTTTTCCCGTTGTGGAACCCGTACATCTTCGGCGGCATGCCGTTCTGGGCCTTCAGCCACACCATGTCCGCCTACCCGGTGATGGCCCTCTCCCTGCTCCTGCCCCTGGTTTCAGGCATTAACGCGTTTTACGTCTTTCACATCTACCTCATGAGCTGGGGCGTGTTCCGCCTGCTCCGCCATCTGGGGCTTGGTCCGGCCCTGTCGTTCGCGGGCGTGTTCCTGATGGCGGGCAACGGCTGGGCCATGTTCACCAGGGACTTTTACATCGCGTTGGCCTCGGCCAGTTGGTTTCCCGTGCTCCTGTACCTCGGCATCCGCGCCCTGGAAACCGCGAGCCTCCGTTCCCTGGCGGCGTGGACCATGGCCCTGTCCCTCCAGTTCCTGATCGGGGACGTGGAAGGCTCATGCTATACCATGGCCTTCATGCCGCTTTTCATCGCCCTGGCCTGGCCCGGCTTCAAACCATCACTGAAGCGCGGCCGGCCCGCGCTTCTCCTCGGCGGCTTCGCGCTGGCCTTCATCATCGCAAGCATGATGTGGATGCCCCTCTCCGAGTATTTTCCTTTTAACGTCAGGGCCAATGGGGTCGCCTTTAATTTGTACGCGGACCTGGCCGCCCATCATAAAAGCCGCGGCCTGATCAAGCTCATGGCGGTTTTTTTGCCCTTGTTGCAGCGCCACCCGCTGAGATCGGTCACCCTTTTTTTCCTGGCCTATCATCTGCTGGTCACGCGCCGCAAGGCTTCCTGGGCCCTCTTCGGGGCCTGCCTGATCGCGGGGACCTTTGCTGGCCGCTCGTCCCTGTTCATGGAGAGGATCTGGCACGCCGTCCCCCTCATGGGAATATTCATGCGGCGGGTGGACGCGAACAATGAGATCATCTTCATCCTGCACTGGCTCGCCCTCATGGGGGCCAGGGACTTTATCGGCTCCCCCCTGGCATCGAAAAATCGTTATGCCGTGGCCGCGCTCGCCGCCTTTGCCGCCATGGACACGGCCGGCGCCATCTACGTCGGCCGTTCGGTTCTGGGAATCTTGCCGCTGCTGTTCGCGGTCCTTCTCGTCCTGATGATGATGCGCCCCGGCCGGTCCTGGCCGAGGCTTGCGCCCCTGATGGTCGCGGCCATTATCATCGCCGCGAACTTTGTGCCCCTGTTGCTCAACATGAGGGAGTCGGACCCAAAGGATTTGCAGTCCTCCCCGGCCGGCCGGGCCTTTGCCCTCATGGACCGGCCCTCCCGCTATCTCATCGCCGCCAACCTCGCCGTTTCCGCGCCCCACCTCTACACCCAGGAGAGCATGGTGCGCCAAAGGCCCGAGGTCTTCGGCTGGAACCGGGTCCCGCCCCGGCGCTACCTGGACGTCATCGCCCTGATTGACCCCGCCATCATTGCCTATGACAACGGCAAGCTCGCCGGGATGGACTTTGTCTTTGGCCATATGAACGGGTCGCTGCTCCGCGGGAACGCCCTTGACCTGCTCGACCTCCTCAGCGTCAGGTACCTTTTTGACCAGCACATCCCCGTGAAGTGGACCTCGCCGCAAGACGTGTACTGGCTGCTCGACCCGCGTCAGCTCAAAGACCGCCTGTTCCCGGGACAGTGGCTTGACCTGAAAGCGGATCGCGCGCCGCTCACCTTCACTCTCCAGCCCGGCCCGGCGGCCCAGCTCGCGTTCTCCATGGCGGCGGACCCGGTGTCCGGCTCCCCACCCGCCGTCTCCTGCCGGGTCCGAATCAGCGCCGGCGCCACGATCCTCCTCGACCAGGAGATGGAATTGAGACCCGGGCCCGGCGGCCAATACCTGTCCGCTCCGGTTTCCGTAAGTCTGGCCGCGCTGCAAGGGAGGCCCGCCGCGATCGCCGTCTCGGTCGAGCCCGGTCCTGATTCCCGGCCCATGCAGCTCCGCTTCCGCCGCTTCCTCATCGTGGACCCCCAAAAGCCCTTTCAGATGATCTTCTCCTGCGATGAGTTCGACCTCTTCGAAAACCGCGGGGCGCTGCCGGAGGCCTTCCTCGCCGGGCGGGTCATGGTCATGGCCGGCAAGGATGCGGTCCTGGACCGGCTCCGCCAAGCAAACAGGGAAGAGCTGGCCTCGACCTTGTTCCTGGTTGATGGCCCGGAATCGCGGCGGCTTACGCAATGGGTCTCCCCGATCAGCTTTCCGCTGACAGCGGGACGATTGTCCGAGCAAATCAGCCTTCCCGGCCGCCGCGTCTTTGCCGTGGAATCGCCGACTCGCTCGATCTTCTTCTTGAGCCAGAACCTGCTGCCCGGCTGGCGGGCATGGGTGGATGGGGTCGAGACCCGGCTCGCCCCCGCGGACTGGGCCTTCACCGCGGCGCCGGTGGATGCCGGGATGCACAAGCTGGAACTCAAGTATCGCCCCCAGGCCTTCCGAATCGCGGTCTTCGTGTCGAGCGCTTCTTTCCTGATGTTGCTCATTCTCGCGGCCCTGCCCGGGCGGAGGAGCCCATCGCCCGGGCAAGATGAAAAACCGGCCGCCCGCCATTGACCCTCGGGCCGAAACCCGCCCGCGAGGCCCGATTTGACAAGAGACTTTACATTCTCTTGAAAATATGATTAAATAAAGGGTACTTGTTATAAGCGGAATAGTGGCCGGGGCCGGAAGGGACCTGGGCCAAGGTGATCGCTCGTAGGCTAAGGAGGCGGAAAGATGATGCGGAAGCGGTTCCTGATATTGGCGGCGATGGCGGCGTTTCTTATGGCCGGCGGGGTAGTGTCGGCGCAGATGGGCGGGGCGCCCATGACGGGCGGAGCGTGCTGCAACGAGGGCGTATCCACGGTGCCCTCCGGCCAGCAGTGCCTTCTTCTCCACCAGATCGGGCCCGGCGAGAACCTCCATATCCTCGCCGCGTACTATTACGGCGATGCCCGGGCGTGGCGGCGTATTTATGAGCTCAACAAGAAGACCATCAGGAACCCGAACATGGTCCGGGCCGGCCAGGTCATCAAGATCGAGATCCCCGCGTGCTGGACCCCGCGCTTCGACCTCCAGGAGTTCCTCCGTCTCGAGAGGCGCCGCGAGGAGCTGATGAAGCGCGCGCCCGGCGAAAAACCCATGGAGTACCGGAGCCACGAGGTCATCCTGCCCTCGGTCCAGGTCATCATCGAGGAAACCCCGGAAGAGGGTGAGACGGAAAAGCCCGAGAAGCCGCCCACGATTATCCCCGGGGTGGGACCCATCCCCCAAGTTCCCGAGACCCCGCCGCCGGCGGAGCCACCCGAAGGAGGGGGCGAGACATCCCCCGAGGAATCCGGAGGCGGAGTCCAATAAGAACGCGGAGATTAATGGTGTCGGGACACAAAATGAAAACCTTGAACAACCCCCGTTGATCCGACGGGGGTTGTTTATTTTCCGGGACGGACGATCATGGCGCTGATTATCGAGGTCATCAAGGGCGGGAGCGACAACTTCGCTTACGTCGTCGGCTGCTCGAGCCTCAAGGAAGTGGCCGTGATTGACCCCGTCAGCGCCCACACCATCCTCGAATTCTGCGGCAAGAAGAAGCTCCGGGTCATCTGCATCCTCAACACCCATGGCCATCCCGACCACACCAGCGGCAACGAGGTCATCGCCTCGTCCACCGGCGCCCGGGTCATGGCCCACCCCGCCGACCGCATCGTCAACATCTCCACGCCCCTCAAAAACAATGACGAAATCAAGGTCGGCAAGTTCAAGATCAAGGTCATCCACACCCCGGGCCACACCATGGGCTCGCTGTGCTTCAAGGTCAACAACAAGCTCTTCACCGGCGACACCCTGTTCCTGGCCGGCGCCGGCAACACCCGCTTCGGAGGAACGGTCGAGGACATGTTCGTCTCTTTCCGCGACAAGATCCTCCCGCTCTCCGACCGCACCGAGGTCTGCCCCGGACACGATTACGCCGAGAATAACCTCCGCTTCGCCCGCACCCTCGAACCCGACAACCCCAACATCGAGGCCAAGCTCAAGGAGCTCAAGGACGCCAACCGCAACGGACACCGCCTCAAAAGCACCATCGGCCAGGAAAAGAAATACAACCCCTTCATGCGCTTCAAACGCCCCGAGCTCATCGAGAGCCTCCGCACCGAATACCCCGAGCACCCCCTCGACGACCCCCTCGAAGTCTTCCGCCTCATCCGCGAGCTCAGGGACCACTGGTGAGAAGCCGCATTTTTCAACCACAGATTAACACAGATGAACACGGATGAATTATTTCTCTGTCCCATCTTATCCGTGTTAATCTGTGTTCATCCGTGGTTTCCTTTTTGTCGTCTAAAATAAGTTGAGGCTGATCTGATGATGGAACCAAATAAATCGCGGGCGGCCCGGGTCCTGCTCATCAACGGAAACCGCATGAAGCCGCCGGTCGGGCCGCTCGGGCTCGAACTGGTGGCCGAGGCGCTGGGCCGCCGCGGCATCGCCTGCTCCATCCTCGACCTCTCGTGGGAGAATAGCGCCGCCGCGGTGGGCAGGGCCGTGGAACAGAGCCGGCCATCCATCATCGGCCTCACCGTGCGCAACCTCGACGACTGCTATTACGCGAGCCGCGCCTTCCTGCTCCCGCCTCTGCGCAACATCGTGCGCGCGATCAAGGAGGCCACCGACGCGCCCGTCGTGCTCGGGGGCGTCGGCTTCTCCATCGCGCCGGAGGCAACGCTCGCCTACCTGGGCGCGGACTACGGGCTCTCCGGCGACGGCGAGGAATCGTTCCCGCGTCTCTGCGAGATGATCGCCGCCGGCAAGACCCCCGATGGAATCGAAGGCCTGGTCCGGCCCGGGGAGAAGGCCCCTCCGCCCGCCGCTATTGCTCTCAAACACGTGGCCGCGCCGGTCCGCGATACGCTGGACCTGCCCCGCTACTTCCGGATGGGCGGCCAGGGCAATATCGAGACCCAGCGCGGCTGCAACAAGAAGTGCATCTACTGCGCGGACCCGTTGGCCAAGGGCCGGAGCATCCGCTTCCGCGAGCCGGAGAGCGTGGCGGAGGAAATCGCGCGCCTCGCCAGGCAAGGCGTATCCGCCATCCACCTGTGCGATCCGGAGTTCAACCTGTCCCGCCGCCACGCGGAGGCCGTGTGCCGAGCCATCATCCGGGCCGGCCTCTCCGGCAAGATCAAGTGGTACACCTACGCCCTGCCCGATCCCATGGACCCGGACCTCGCCAGCCTCATGGCCGCTTCCGGGTGCGCCGGCATTGACTTCAGCGTGGACTCCGCCAGCGCGGCCATGCTCCACGCGCTCGGCCGCGAGTTCGGGCCCGACGCCCTCGAGACCTGCGCCCGGGCGTGCCGCCAAGCCGGCATCGTCTTCATGTACGACCTCCTGATCGGCGGGCCCGGCGAGACCGGAAAGACCATGGCCCAGACCGTGAAGCGCATGAAACGCCTCCGGCCGGACCGCGTGGGCGTCAGCTTCGGCGTCCGCGTCTTTGCCGGGACCGCGCTGGGCGCAATGGTCAGCGCCGCCGGGCCCATGGACCAGAACCCCGCGCTCCACGGCGCGGTCCGCCACAACGACGCGCTGCTCAAGCCCGTCTTCTTCGTCTCCGAAAAACTCGGGCCCGACCCCGAAACATATCTTGCCAGCCTCATCTCCGACGACCCCATCTTCCTCTTCGCCTCCCGAAAACAGCTCGCGGCTAACTACAACTACAACAACAACCGCCCCCTGGGCCAAGCCATCAAGAAAGGCGCCCGCGGGGCGTATTGGGACATACTGAGGAGGGAGGCAGGATAAGAGTACGCGGGTGAGGGCACCCGCGCCCCTTCTGACGGCGCCCGAGCTCATGGTGATTGTGAGCGAGGCGCCGGTGGCTGGCCTGAAAATAAGGACACGGACGCGCTCCGGCGAAAAATTTCCCGGCTTTGCCGGGCCTGTTTCCAATGAAAACCGGGAGTTGTCTTTTCCGCGTCCGATCCGCGCGTCCTCGCCCCCGGGACACGACGGCCATTTCGCGTTCGCCCGTCCGGCCACCCGCGTTCGCCCGTCCAGGCCACCCGCGTTCGCCCGTCCGAACGCGAAATCGGACACGGGAAATGCGCGTGCGTATGGCAGCGCCGCCCCCGAACCATCTTCCCTGATCGCCAAAATCATCCCCCTCTATTATTAGTAAAATGGTCGCACCCGGGATGTAATTTTTACCGGTTATGTTGAGTTGCATTCATGAAATGAGGTCTATACAATGAGTCCGGCAGAAAGGGGCCATGGGGTCTTTGTCCCTCCGGGACAGGGAAAATCTCAGCCGTCCCTGGCGGGGCCGGCAGAATTGATGCAGTTCGATGATTACGAAGGGAAATAAAAGCGAGGCGGTCTGGTCGCAAAAGAGCGCGCATCGGATCAATCTGGGCCAGCGCCGCTCCGCCCACCTGATTTTTTTCTTAGGGCTCGCGGCAATGATCTCAATCTTGGGAGGCGGTGCGGGTGCGCATTTATCGGCCCACGTAATAGCTGGCGTTTTCACGGTGATGGGCCTGATTGCCGTCGCTCCCAGGACCTATTGTCTAACCAATGACCGACTCTCGGCCGCGGTCAACCGGAGGCTCAAGGACTGGAGTCTGCCCCTGAAGGAGGTGCGCAAAGTAGAGGTTTTCTATTCCAGCAATGATCAATCCAAAGGCACGGGCACGGTGATCGTGCATTTTTCCTCGGGCCCGAAAGTGCTGGAGGGAATTTTCGAGGCGGCGGCGGTGGCCGATGAGATCCGTTTTTTTTCGCGGAAGCGGCGGGAAGAGCTTGGGCTCATCGGGAGCGGCCCCTCCCTGGGCGAGGGTTCCAGGGTTATTTTTAAATCCACGCCGGAAGGGTGGGTTTTCATGACGGAAGTGGGCGATCCCGCCAGCCTGCTGTTGTATGGCGCGGCGTTTTGTCTCACGGCCACGTTGGCGGGGTTTATTTACATTTTCATCACCACCGCTTCGCGCGGGGCCTTGACCATCTCGCTGATCTCGGGCAGCGCCCTGGGCGCGGCCATCTGCTGGGTACAGGGCTGGCGCTACACACGCCGCCGGTTCGAGGTGAGCACGAGTCCGGGCTGGCTTTCGATCAGGTATGTTCCCTCCATGCCGAGGTCCCGGAAAAGGTACAAAATCAGTCAGGTGCGCAACCTCCGCGCCTTCGGTTCCTCGGGCACGCGCATCAGCGCCGATGAGGTGATCGCCAGATGGACCTCGGCCGATGATGTGCCTTTTTTTCCTGAGCTGATCAACATGCTGGACCCGAGGAACGCGCTGGCGTTTGACTACGGTGGGCGGACAATCACCTTCGGAGAGGATGCGGACCTCAAGCCCGACGACGTTGTCTTTTTGCTGTGGAGCCTGGGCAAGGCATTGGGCCCGGAGGAAACCGGGGCCGAGCCGGAGGGCGACTCGCGCATCAGGGTGCGGCGCGAGGGGGAGAGGATGTTGATCGAGTCCGAGCCCCGCCGCCAGCCCCGGACCGTGACGGGCTATGCCGGGCTTGTCCTTGTTGGATCGGTCTTCCTATGGCTTCTGGCTCTGCCCCTGGTCACGTTGCTGCAAGACCATTCCATTGGCAGGGAATTCTGGGTGTATTTGGGGATTTTCCTGGGCTGCCTCGCGTTGGAGAGTGTAATTGTCTGGCGTATTTTCCTCGAGCTTTTTAACCGGCAGATCATTGACGCCGGACCCGGCGGCGTGAGCGTAAAGGGGACGCTGTGGCCTTACCGCCGAGAGAGGAAAATAAGCGTAGACGACATCAGGGGGATCTCGATCTCCAATTCGCGCATTTACCTGGGCCCCTTGCAGGACTTCTATTTGGGGCCGGAGTTCTATTTGGGATGGCTGAGGCACGGGGATCTGTTGAGGGTCGCGGACCTGATCAAGGAAGTGCTCGGCCCGCGCATTGAGCTCCCGAGCGCGTCCGCCATGATCAAGCGGTCGGACGGCCTCTGATTTCCTTCCGGTCCGCCGGGGCCGTCCGGGTGAAGGACTAGTTGTTCGCGCAGTTCTGGAGCAGCTCGCACCTGGTGGGGTGGCGGAGCTTTTTCAGGCTTTTTTCGACGATCTGGCGGACGCGCTCGCGGGAGATGTTGAAGGCGTTGCCGATTTCCTCGAGGGTGTACTCGGTGTCCATTCCGATTCCGAAGCGCATGCGGACGATCATCTCCTCCTTGGGGGACAGGGTACGGAGCGCGTCCTCGATCTCCTCGAACATGAGGGACTTGAGCACGGACTCGTCGGTTCGGTCCACCCTGGTGTCCTCGAGCACGTCGCCCAGGACGATCTCCTCCATGTCGGAGAGATGGGTCTCGAGGGACACGGGCTCGCGTGACATCTGGATCAGCCCGAGCACGTCCTTTTCCTCCATTTCGAGGCTGGTTGCGAGCTCGTTGACGCACGGGTCCTTTTCCAGCTCGCGGGAGAGGCGTCGGGTTTCCTTGTCGAGGCGGCGGATGCGGTCGTTCAGATAGACCGGGACCTTGATGAGCTTGCTCTTCTCGGCGATGGCCCGGATGATGGACTGGTGGATCCACCAGGTGGCGTAGCTGGAGAACTTGAAGCCCTTTCTGTAATCGAACTTCTCCACGGCGCGGATGAGGCCGAGGTTGCCCTCCTGGATGAGGTCGGAGGTCGGGAGCAGCCGGTTTCGGTAGCGGTTGGCGATCTTGACCACCAGGCGGAGGTTGGCCTCGACGAACTCGTTTCTTTTGAGCACGAGGCGGCGGTGGGCGATTTTCAGGCGCTTCAAGGTAGGGGCGATCTCGCGGGGCGGGATTCCCAGGTCCCTGGTGACGGAGCGGCCGGCCTTGCGGCGGAGCTCGCGCTGATATTTTTCGAGCTTGCCCACCACGGCGTGGATCTTGGCCTCGGTCACGTCGGCGGAATCGGGGACAAAGGCCAGGGTATCGAGGATGTCAATGACCTCGGCCTTGGCCTCGAAGACCTCGCGGGCCTTCTCGACTTCCTTTTCGGGGGTGAACAGGTCAACCGTGTCCATTTCCTGGAGGTAAATATAAAGCGCGTCGTTGCGGGCATCGGCGGGACGCTCCTCGACCGTCTCGACGGGCACTTCCTCCTCGATCTTGTCCTCGGCAGCGTTAACTTCTTCGGGGAACTCGTCGGAGACCTCGTCCTTCACTTCATACTCCTCGATCTCTCTCTCTTTTACTCTCATTAAATGTACCTCTTGCGCGTACTGCCGGTCTCCTTGCTGATGTCACACTCCCTGTTTAGCGCGGCAGGCCCGTGGCCTTGCCTGGCTAATGATTCAAACCTCGTGCCCTGATCGCGGCCAAGCTAAGAAAATTTTAATTCCCCGGCCCGGACCACTGCGCCTCGTTTTCGGTCGTCGCCCTCAACCGGTTGAAATTCCTAATTTAACTTGATCCGCTCCGCCACCGGACTAACCGGCTGGTCTGGACATTTTTTCCTGTTCGCCATGGCCGAGATTTCCCGGTTCCCGGTCCCGGTCACGAAATATGTTCCGAAACGGCGCGGGAATCTGGAAATAATTGCCTAGTCGCCAAGTTCGGTTCTTCTACCTTAAACGTGGTCATTGTTCGGGGAAGGTCAACCCCTGTACTACTAATGCAAGATGCATAAATTTCTTTGCGCTTTTAGCGAAATCATGCGCAACCGGCTGAAAGAATGAATGAACAAGGATATAAAGGATATTCAGGATGAAAAAATCTTATCCTTGACATCCTGATTATCCTTGTTAATAAACTCTTTGGTTGCGGCCTTAGGCCGCGCTAGGGCACAACTCTAAGATACCCGGGCGGGGAAAAGGTTCCGTTTTTTGGCTCCGTGCCCTGCAAAGTGGATGGATACGCCTAGGCGCCGCGAAGAATTTTTACACGGATGGAACGGATTAAAACGGATTTCACGGATCGGAAGGACAGAGTATCCGTGTGATCCGTCTTCCATCCGTAGGCATCAATCGAGCCGGTCCGCTTCCGGTCATGGCAATTCATCCTCTTCCTTAAGCCCACGGATGATAACGGATGTCACGGATAATTGCCCCCAAACATTGTCCGGATCCGTGTCATCCGTCTCATCCGTGTTCATCCGTGTAAATTCTTTAGCCCAGCCTGAGGATGATCCACTCTCGAGTGCAGAGAACCCTTAATGATTCTGAAGGACTTTCTCAATCAACGTATCCGATGGCCCTGAGTCTTGACTTGATCTCCTGGTCGAGGGGCGAGAAGGTCTCTTCCTTGCGTTCGAGGTCTTTGTCGTAGGTGGGGATGTAGCGCAGCTCGTGGTTTTTCTTGAATTCGTCGGTGACGAGCTGGATGGCGACCATTCCGTCCATGTCCTTTCCGATGGGCAGTCCGAGGAGGTAGAGGAGGGTGGGTGCGATGTCAACGACCTCGGGTCCGGAGATTTTTTTATCGGGCTCGACGGCGACCCCGGGTCCGGCGATGATGAAGACGCCGGGGGGCCGGGTGACGCAGTGCTCTCCGGAATGCGTGGCGTCCTGTCCCCAGTAGGAGACTCGATTCTGTCCGTGGTCGGAGCAGAGAACGACGAGGGCGTTTTTGTCGGCGGCGGCCATGGTTTCGCCGAGGAGTCCGTCCATGAAGATATAGTAATTGCGGATCACCTCTCCGAAGCGTTGGGCCTGTTCGGGGGTGACATGGTCCTGGAAGTACTCGGGCTCCATGTATTTCCAGAAGAAGTGCTCCATGATGTCGGGCCCCTGGAAATAGATCATGTAGGCCCTGGGGTGGTGGCGGCGGATGATTTCGAGGCCGGCGCGGTGAAAGTTGTAATCGGTGACCACGGAGAACTTGAGGAGCGACAGGTCGCTGTCCCTTTGAACCTCCTCGATCTTCTTGAACTCTTCCCACCGGGGATCGGTCATGGAGAGGACTCGCTCATAGACGGATCGCGGGACCTGGCCGGGGCTGAGCATGACGGGCAGGATCTCATTTAGCAGGTCCTCGGGCCAGGTGACGCGCTGGATGTCTTTCAGGTAGTTATAGTCGCGGACGTTCTTGTTGACGGCGGGGTTCAAGTCCTTGAAGCGTCCGTAGCTGGCGAGGTCGGAGACGATGTATCCGCTGATCTTGTCGGCGGGCCAGGTGGCCCAGAACCCGATGGCGGCGGTGACGATTCCCTGGTCGGACAGGATCTGGGGCAGGAACTTGGTGATGCGCGCGGTGGAGTTGAAGGCGAAGCCCTGGGTGGTGACGAAGCCGTGGATGCCGTGGTGGGCCGGTATTTTCCCGGTGAGAATGGTGTTCCAGATGGAGGCGGAGATGTAGGTGGACTGCAAGGTGATGAGCTCGCCGTGCACGCCGCGGTCAATGAGGGCCTGGAAATGCGGGAGCTTGCCCTCCTTGAGGAGGGGGTCCAGGATTTTCCAATCGAGGGCGTCCATGCCGACGAGGACGATGGAGGGTCCTTTTTGGGTCTGATGCCAGGCGAGGAATGCGCCGGCGCCGAAGGCGGCCAGGGCGGCGGCGACCAGGATGGCCCTGATTATTTTTCCCTTCTTTTTTTCGGTCGCGGTCATTATTCTTCCCGAGGCCAATTTTAATTTCAAGAGATTTGTCTCACACCGAGGCGCAGAGAGCACAGAGTTTTATTCATTGCTGTCCAAAACACAAATCGCATGAAAGATTTTTTTCAGCGCAAAGACGCAAAGAGCGCAAAGGTTTTTGTTTTATCTGTACTTTGGGAGAGGCAGCGTTTTATCAGCCTCATTTCCGGAGTTATTGGAAACTAGGTTACCCTGCTTGGCTATTTGCCTCCCCCTGGAAAAAACGCGATTTTGCTTTGCGTTCTTTGCGCCTTTGCGCTTATAAAAATCTATTTGGGACAAGAGTGAGTTTTATTAAATAATTTTTTTCTCTGAGTTCTCCGTGTCTCCGTGTCTCCGTGTGAAATAAAACGCTCAATGTTTGCCCTTGCGCACTTTACCTATTTTAGCCGATTATCTGACGCCATACCTTTTCCACTTGTTCCTTGAGGTCTTCGAGAGTTCCGGAGTTGTCAATGACGTAGTCGGCGTACTTGACGCGCTCGGAGTCGGGCCATTGCGCCCTGATCCTTTGGAGCACCTCGTCCTGGTCGCAGCGGTCGCGGGCGCAGACGCGCTCGAGCTTGACGGCCTCGTCGGCCACGACCACGATGACGGGCTTGATCCACTTGGTGGCGGGGCTTTCGAGGAGCAGGGCGGCGTCAATGACGGCGAGCGGCGCGCCTTGCTCGGTGAATTGTTTGGCGAGGCGGAGCATCTCTTGTCCGATGCGGGGGTGGGTGATATCGTTCAGGCGCTTGCGTTTGTCCTGGTCGGCGAAGACGATTGCGGCCAAGGCCTCTCGGTTGATGGCGCGGTCGGGGAGGAGGACGGCTTCTCCGAACTCGCGGACGATGTCGTTCCAGGCGGGCTTTTGCGGCAGGACCACGTCGCGGGCGAGCTGGTCGGCGTCAATGAGGCGGGCGCCGCGGTCCACGAACATGCGGGCGACGGTGCTCTTGCCGGAGCCGATGCCGCCGGTGAGGCCGACGATCTTCACGGTGTTCCTTTCCTGCAAGGCTTAACGCCAGGAACAAGGGGCTTGAGGCTTGGGGCTTGAGGCTTGAGGAACAGCCGATGCGTACCCGCCTCAAGCCTCAAGCCCCAAGCCTCAAGCCT
>Ga0307379_10002424_pt1 | contig 27674 bp, 26 predicted proteins | sample UN2MG_FD_202237 | JGI IMG/M metagenome (GOLD analysis project Ga0307379, IMG submission 202237) | Soil microbial communities from Risofladan, Vaasa, Finland - UN-2 | ecosystem: Environmental > Terrestrial > Soil > Coastal area > Acid sulfate soil | place: Finland: Risofladan, Vaasa | collected...
ACCCGTCCACACGAAGAAGCCAACTGCATCAGTTACAAATGGAAGATTTTGTGTTGTACTCGGTTGTAATACAGCGCTTAGAGCAGCAACAAACTGTAGCAAGACAACAAGCCACCACGCAACAGACAGGAATGTAGATGCCGACTTTTGTAGATCTATTGAATGAATCTCAAGCAAGCAAGATACAAGAACCCACACTAAACTTGGATAATACTTCCATGTTTATGCCCGATGCGCCCAGCAACGCTGTGAGGGGGTCTCAGGCACCCTTTGGGCAAGGCCTTAATTGTGATGGGCATTCCCGTGTTTTTGTTTTGTGGCGTCCGTGGACACAGTGTCATCGCTGTATGAAAAGTATCGAACATGATGAAGTGGTTCTTCCGGACATCGGGGACTACGAATGCCCACACACGATGAATGCTGAATTTGAAGCTTTGTTAAATAAGGGTCTTCGAGGAGATGTTCTGTTGCCAGTACAGGAATATTTTAATCTCCATAATGGGACACGCTGTTGTCATGTGGTTTGGTTATCCTTAGATGTAACTGCTACAGCTTCAAAAGCAAAAAAACAAGAAGTAGCTGAAACATTTTCTCCGATACATTCGGAAATAATTGCTAAACAAAAAGAGTTGAAGTTGGAAGAATCGAAGAAAAAAGAAGCCCTGGAGGCTTCTGAGGATGAAGAAATTGGTTGATTCCGCCTCCAGGGCGCAGCACTACTTCAGAAGCAGTGCCGTAAGAATCAACGCAATTTGGATGACCATATCACACGTCCTTTCCGACGAGTTGAAGGTCTCCTCTCCATATTCTTTTACCAAAAATAGGGGTCAGATATGAATTTGAAGTCTATACTCCAAAGCCCGGATGATAAGCGAAAGCGCATTCGAGAAAAAATCGTAGAAGGGCTTACCGAGTCTTTCCCCATTACAACGCGTAATAAAACTATTGAAGTTACAGATGTATCTTTTACGCAACGGGATTACACTTCAAGAGAACAAAAAGCGGCCATTCTTCAAGGGGACTCTTTATTTGAAACGGTAAAAGGTACGGTAAAGATTAAGGATGCAAAGTCCGGGGCTGTTTTAGACGAAGCTAAAAATTTTACGTTAGCACGCGTGCCCTGGTTTACTCCTCGGCATACTTTAGTACTGGGTGGGAATGAGTATTCTGTTGCGAACATGGTTCGGCCCAAACCAGGGGTCTATGCTCGAAAACGTGCCAATGGTATTTTAGAGGCTAGTTTTAATACGGTTGGAACTTCAAATTTTAACGTGACTATGGATCCCGAAAAAGGAGAGCCCGAGTTAGAATATGGTTCTTCACGTATTCCTCTTTATACAGTCTTACGTGCGTCGGGTATTTCACATGAGGCTATTGCAAAAAAATGGGGGAGTGCACTAGCTAATGAAAATAGACAAAAACTTGAAAAGAATCTTCCGCGCCACGTAGACAAACTCTACCGTAAGGTTGTTCCTGCGTATGCGTTATTGCCCGACTTATCTGTAGATGATAAAATGGCGGAAGTCATTAAACGTTACGGCGCGGCAAAGATGGACCCGCAGGTTAATAAGAAAACCTTGGGTAAGTCTTACGGAACAGTCACTCCTGAAAGTATTCTCGACGCCTCTGCGAAAGTATTAAATATTTTCCGAAATCCTGAGGACGTCGATGACCGAGATAACCTGGATTTTAAAACATTGCATTCTGTTGAAGATTTTCTTAAAGAGCGTATTAAACTTGATGCTCGAGACATTGGGCGTAAAGCAGCTATTAAAATTGAGACTACGCCGACTGTGCGCAAGGCGATGGCGCCTGGAGCGTTTACTCCGGGACTGGTTAAGTTTATAACAGGGTCTCAATTAGCTGCTATCCCCACTCAAACTAACCCTATGGAACTTATAGACGCTGCCGTACGAGTCACCTCTTTGGGGGAGGGTGGTATTAGTTCTGAACGAGCTATCCCGATGGAAGCTCGGATGATTCATCCAACTCAAATTGGAGCGCTTGATCCCGTCCGTACTCCTGAGTCTTTTCGTGCTGGAGTAGATGTTCGTGCTGCTTTAGCAGCCCATTCGGATAAGGATGGCAATATTTACGTTCCGATGATCGATGTTGCTACGGGTAAGCATAAATATATTCGAGCAGGAGAGATCGCTAATTCAACTGTGGCTTTTCCACAGCAAAAAATGAAGGGAAACGTTTCTGCTCTTGTAAACGGGAAAATTTCTACTGTAGCGGCTAATAAGGTGCGCTATCAAATACCCCACTCCTCGGTGATGTATGGTCCCACATCAAATTTAGTTCCTTTTATGGAGTCTCTACAAGGTAATAGACAGTTAATGGGGTCTAAGCATCAAACCCAAGCTATATCACTAGTAGACCGAGAAGCGCCTTACGTACAGGTTATGTCTCCAGGGGGGAAATCTTTTGAACATGTTATGGCAACAATCGTTAATCCGACTTCGCCCATAGCAGGTACTGTTGACAAAGTAGATGAGGATTATATCTACATAAGACCGCACACCAAAACAGCGGCTAAAAAGAAGAATACGGATGAGGATCTCGTTAGAGTTTCTTACGACACATATTTACCTATGGCCGCTAAAACATACCTTAATCACGATATTTCGGTTAAGGCAGGTGACTCTGTAAAAGCGGGGGATATTTTAGCGGAGTCTAATTTTACCAAAGATAAGACTTTAGCTTTGGGTAAGAATCTTTCCGTAGCCTATATGCCGTATTACGGTGCAAATTCTAACGATGCTGTCGTTATTAGTTCAGGAGCAGCTAATAAGCTAACGTCGGAACGTTTATATAAAATCGTGCTTCCGCGTGAGAAGGACATGGTTTTCGATAGTACAAAACATAAAATCTACTATGGGCATACTCGAGGGCATGATTATTATAATACAGTAGATAGTGAGGGTGTAGTTAAACCCGGGGCAAAGATTAATAGTGGAGAGCCCGTAGTTTTCGGCCTGCGGAAATCTACTCTATCTTCTGATGATATTCTTTTAGGTAAACTCCATAAATCTCTGGTTAAACCGTATAGAGACGCGACTCAAACCTGGGACCATGACCATCCCGGGGAAGTTGTTGATGTCGTAAAAACTCCCAAAAGAATTGCGATAACGATTAAAACCAAAGAGCCCATGCAGGTAGGTGATAAGCTTTGTTATACCGAAGATACTGAGATTTTAACTACTAAGGGTTGGAAATTCGTTTCGAATATTACGGTAGAAGACTGCTGTTATACGCTGGATACTGCGGATGTAATACACTTGGATTATCCAACAAATCTTTATTTTTACCCAGAAGCAGAGCAGCTTTTTTTGATTAGGTCTCAACACGTCGATTTATCGGTTACGTTGGATCATAGCCAAGTCGTGAAGGTTGACTCGGAGAGTAGCACGAAGAGTAATACGCTTGTGCCCTCTCGTGATTTAATCGGTAAGTCTTTTCAATTGATTCGTACAGGAACTTGGACTCGAGAGCAGGCAGGTGTATCTGATGCTTGGTGTTCTCTTATAGGCCTCTATGCCGTTAAAGGACATACGGTTCCGATTTCTCTTGTTCAAGGTGAGATGGATTACGTTGTAGAGATTTTTCTACGCGAGAAACTTTTAGAAGATGAGAGTGTATGGCTGGATAATATTCTTAAAGATACACAACTCTTAGGAAAGAGTTCGATACAAGGGGATATCCTTACTATTAAGGACGCCTCTTTTTACCGTGATTGTCAAAAATTAAAAGATATCGTTGAGCGTTGCTTGCCTGAAAAAATATTTTGTTTGAATTCTAAACAAGCTGGGATTGTTCTCGATAGTGTTCTGAAATCTGCTGGGTATCAGACCGGGTGGAATAAAGTTAAACACGGAGATGGTACGGATGTTTGTGTGGTCTATTCGAGACAATTAGCGGATGACCTACAGCGGCTGGCTTTACACGCAGGATTCTCAGCTAATATTTCTGTTCATACAGTTAAACGCCCGCAATTAGCTAAACGTTATGAGCTTCGTTTTTTGCGGAAACGTAGTTACCCTGTTATAAATAATCCGCGTGGTAAAAAACAGAATACTAAAATTATAAATTCCAAGGTCCCAGTTTTTGGAATTACTGTGCCCCATCACACACTCTATGTTCGAGTTAACGGTAAACCTGTGTGGTCTGGTAATTCGGGGAGATACGGTAATAAAGGGGTGGTTTCTGAGATTATCTCTGATGACCAAATGATTAAAGATGAAGAGGGAAGACCCGTGGATATTCTTCTAACATCCGCAGGTGTTGTTTCCCGGGTTAATCCAGCCCAGATAATCGAAACTGCTGTAGGAAAAGTAGCCGAGAAAACAGGCAAACCTATTATTGTTGAGAACTTTACTGGAAGAGATAACGTACAGTGGGCTAAAGACTTACTGAAGAAGAATGGCATTAAAGATAAAGAAACAGTGTTTGACCCACGTTCCGGAAAGAAGATTCCTAATGTTTTTGTAGGACGCCAATACATCTTTAAGATGTTTAAGTCGACAGATACTAATTACAGTGCTCGAGGAGTTGATACCTACGACGCTAATTTACAACCGACCAAGGGTGGAAAAGAGAGTGCTAAGGCCATAGGTAAGATGGAGTTCGATGCTCTCGTAGCACATAATGCTCGGAATGTATTAAAAGAGTCATCTATATTAAAAAGTCAAAAGAATGATGAACATTGGAGAGCGGTTCAGCTAGGACATCCAACACCGGCATCGCGAACTTCTTTTGCCTCGGATAAATTTTTTAACATGCTTACTGGAGCAGGTGTTCGAGTAGACCGCTCTAATACTAAAATATCTTTAGCGCCTTTGACCGATCACGATGTTTTGGCGATGTCTGCAGGCGAAGTGAAAGACGCGAAACTTATAAGCGCTAAAAATTTAATGCCAGAGAGGGATGGGTTATTCGATCCCGCAATTACAGGGGGTTTAAAAGGTACTAAGTGGGCGCATATTACCTTAGCCGAACCAATTATCAGCCCTACGTTTAAAGAGCCTGTTCGCCGATTGTTGGGGATGACGGAGAAGCAGCTAGATATAACTTTAAAAACAAAAGGTATTGCTTACATACAGAAGGAGCTTTCAAAGATTGATGTATCTGCGAAAGAGAAAGAACTTTTGACTGCAGCGGATAAGCGGTCAGGTAATGCTTTGGATGACGTAACGAAACAGATTAAGTACCTGCGTGCTCTTAAGGAACAAAATTTAACACCGGATAAGGCTTACGTGTCAAAGTTTGTACCTGTGCTTCCTCCAGTTTTCCGTCCAGTTCTTCCTGGGAAGGGCGGACAGGAGTTGGTTTATGGGGATATCAATCCGCTTTACCGAGATCTTGTCTACGTAAATAATCAATTTAAAGAATTAAAGAAATCAGGAAAACTCCCCGAAGAGGAAGTGAAACTACGGGGGACTTTGCAAGAAGCCGTAGGTGCTGTGTATGGAGTGAATGACCCCGTAACGCAAAAATCGAAGGCGCGTAACCATAAGGGATTTTTGACCTATATCGCCGGACAGGGAAGTCCCAAGTACGGGTATGTACATTCTAAGCTGCTGAAGAAAAATCAGGATTTAGCTGGTCGAGGAACTATCGTTCCGGATGCGACTTTGGGTATGGATGAGGTTGGTTTGCCGGAACAAATGATTTGGTCAATGTATCAACCTTTCATGGTTACTCGGCTTGTGCAGCAGGGTTATCCTGCGATTCAAGCTAAACAAATGGTAGAGGATAAACATCCGGCTGCTCGAGAGGCAATGTTGCGTGAGACTCGTGAACGTCCTGTGATGATTAATCGAGCACCAACCTTGCACCGATTCAGCATTATTGGAGCTTATCCTATCCCGACTACGGGTAAGACTTTGCGGATTAATCCTTTTGCGGAAGTGGGTACGAATTCCGATTACGACGGGGACACTATGATGGTTCACGTTCCAGCTGGGAGAAAAGCTGTTGAAGACGTAAAGAAAATGACTCTTTCCAATACGCTTTATTCAGACAAAATACGGGGTGACCTTCTTGTAGCTCCGCAGATGGAAGCGGTCATGGGCCTTGCCCAAGCAACGTCTTTTAAGGGTACTGGGGTCTCTAAAAAATACAACACTAAAGCCGAGGCGATGGCGGACTACAATTCAGGGAAGATAGACCTTTCAACGAAGGTCACCATCAAGGACCAACAGAAGTGACTGATTCGCCAATTATCGTTGCTGGACCCGACCATTCTTTATCCAAACAAGAAGTAGTTGACTACTATAAGGACCCGACAGTCCAGGAACGATTGTTGCAAAGTGTTGGAAAGAAACCAGTTTTGACGGTAATGCAGCGAGTTCCCGGAACTCCTATTTATCGGCGTTACGATAAAAAGGCTCCTATTCGCCTTTCAACTCCGGTCTTAGACAATCTTGTGAAGAAGCGAACGGTGGAGTTTCACCCGACCGTGGGGAAGATGTCTAAAGAACTGTGGGTTGATTTAGACCCAGGAACCGATGTTTCTTCTAAGCACCTGAAACAGACAGTTAAGAATGTAGAAGATGTCTTAAAGAAGATTCCGGGAGTTATAAATACCAGTATCGTATTCTCTGGGGGCCGAGGTTACCATGTTCGGGCTGAGTTAGATAAAGAACATGAAACAGAGAAACTTCGAAAACGTCTTCAGGAGTCCCTACGTCCACTTCATACGTCGAATTCTGCGCTGGTAAATACTCCTCCGAAAGGAAAAGAAATTCGACTTGATACGTCTACTTTTCATGACCAAGGTTCTCTCCGGGCACCGTATTCGTTGAATGCGACTACAGGGTTAGTTGCATTACCTGTTGCGCGAGAGAAATTGGACCTGTTTCAGCCGAAGTCTGACGCGACTATTAAAAGTGTTTTATCTAAAAAAGAAGTTGGAGAGTTTGCTCCAGGAATCCCGCGAGACCGTACGATGCATCCTCTTCCCACTGCGGACAGTAAGAATTGGACTATGGCGGTGCAGAAGCACCTTGCAGACCGGGCGGGGGCACATTGGGATTTACGGTTAGTCGACCCAGAAACTCAACAGGCCCATTCCTGGGCAGTCCCTAAGGCTTCTTTTCCAGATGCTAAGCCTCGTCTTGCTTTACAGATGCCTACCCACAGCGCGGACTACGCGCTTTCTTTTGGATCTAAAGGACCGCAGAAGATTCATGCGGGTTATGGCAAGGGTACGGTAGAGATTGAACATAAGGAACCGGTGAAAGTATTAACTGTAAATCCTGACAAGGTTGTTTTTAAGCGGGACTCGGGCGATACTTTTTCTATGCGAAGGACTCACGAAAATAAGTGGTTGTTCCGAAAGGCGGCGAATATGTCATTACTTTCAAGGGTTAAAACTGACCCATTTTCTCCTGATTTAATGGAAGAAGCATTGATGGACTCTAGTGAACCCGTTGCTCTTGCAGCATTATCTAGACAAGATCTTCCTCCAGAAATGTTGGTTGATTTTTCACAAAACATAAGTCCTAGAGTACGTGCTGCAGTAGCACAACATACTAATGTTCCTATTATGACCAAGAAAAGAATGGCCAATAGCTATAAAATTGCAGAAATATATAATCACTCTAGTTTTTATAGAGCAGGTTATCAAGATACTTTAGCTAAACTCGGAGCTGTAAAAGGCCGATCTACTGGAATGCGTGGGGAAAACCTGGCATACGGTGAGGGACACAGGCCGTTAGAAAGTAAAGACGAGCATATGCCTGTGGGAAAAATAGTAAATATACTCCACGCATTACCTTCGGCGCGTACATATCGAGGAAAAACGGTTCTCGATAATCAAGAAGAGGTCGGGGATAATAATGCCGAATGGGGTTCAGCTATTCAAGTTAGGATCCCATACGGGGCATCTCCCTATCTTGCGGGACATGAGGCTACGTGAAGTCTATGTCTTCAACTTTTGGACACATGCTTGTTAATGATTTATTACCGGAAAAACATAAGGTAACGGGGGCTCTAACAAAAAAATCTTTTTATAAGACGCTTGACACTATGGCGAGAGAAGACCCGGAAGAATACGTTCGAGTGGTACCTCAACTTAAGCGCCTAGGGGATTCTCTGGCGACTACGGAGGGTCTTTCTATCGGTTTAGATGATATTGCCCCTAACTATAAAGACCGAGATGCAACATTAGCGCCATTTATAAAGCGGTTTGATTCTGCAAAATCAGATACGGAACGACAAGATATTTCTGAAGAGGCGCAATCGAAAATGCAAGAGTCGGCTATGAGACATCCGGGGTCTATGACTTTGCAGGTCCGGAGTGGAGCTCGCGGAAAACCAACACAGTATTCCGCTATAGTTTCATCACCCACGTATGCGAGGAGTGGTAAAGGTCAGGTAGAACCCTGGCTTATACGTAAGTCATACAGTGAAGGTTTGTCCTCGGCAGACAACTGGGTTGCGGGGAGTGAGGCTATTTTAAATACAATTAGCAGCTCGACCGCAGTTTCTGAACCAGGTGAGCTTGCTAAGTTACTTGTTAGTAATATGAGCGATATTGTAGTGACGGAGGATGATTGTGGAACGACTAATGGGGTATTTGTTGATGTCCTTTCTCCCTCTGCCGTGGACCGATATCTTGCAAAAAATGTGGGTGGATTTAAGCATAACACTTTAATTACGGCTTTAAATCAGCCACGCTTAGCTAAAATAGCAGCTCGGGTATTAGTTCGGTCTCCTATGACTTGTGAGGCGGGGGATGGTGTATGCCAAAAATGTCAGGGATTAAACGAGAAGGGGAGTGTTCATGATATTGGGACTAATGTAGGTGTTCGAGCTGCTCAAGCTATGGCCGAGCCCCTTACTCAATTTGCATTAAGTGCAAAGCACGGCGCACGTACTGTCAAAGATGACCGGATTAAAGTTAAAGGTATTCAAGGGTTCCGACAAATTATCGAGTCTCCCCAGCAGTTCTTGAATAAAGCAACCTTAACTCAAATTAATGGGACTGTTGAAAAGATTACGGCGGCTCCTCAGGGAGGTCATTATGTTGTAGTTGCGGGGCAACAACATTACGTTACGCCTAATTTAAATGTAATCGTAAATGTTGGGGACCATGTTCAAGCAGGAGACGCTCTTAGCCAAGGCATACCCAAGCCGAATGAAATTGTGCGGTTGAAAGGTCTCGGGGCCGGACGTCAATATGTAGTCGATACGTTAAGTGACCTATATAAAGACCAAGGACGGGAGCTAGACCAGCGTCATTTTGAATTGTTAGCCAAAGGAGAGCTCAACTACGTAAGAGTGGTTAAAGATTCGAGTAGAAATTTCATACCAGGAGATGTAGTAAGTTATAATGTTCTTCGTAAAGAGCTAAAGAAGGGAACGAAAGTAATGCCCCTAGATGATGCTGACGGAGAAACCCTCGGTAAGGCCTATTTCCATTTTTACACGGGAACTAGGATAACACCTCAGATACAGAAATATTTAAAACAGCAAAAAATTAAAGAAGTTGTAATAGCCCCTCGTGCGCCTGAAGTAGAGTTTGTGATGAAGCCTGCGACGCGAGCTCCGCTTCTCCATCCTGATTGGTTGGCCCGATTATCACATAGAAATTTGAAAAATACGATTATGCAGGCTACTCATTTTGGAGAATCCTCAGAAATTCATGGAACTCACCCTGTGCCAGGGTATATTACTGGCGTAGAATTTGGGGAAGGTACGAAAGGAAAGTACTAACTCATGTATGACCGCGGATATAATGATGTTCTCCAACAACTTGGAATTGAGAAAACTGCAGTAAATTGGGGAGCTGTTCTGAGGGGTGCTGGGCATGCAGGGCCTACAGCGAAAAATGTTAGCCGTACCGTATCGGGCAAACTAAAGAATTTCGGACGTAATGTTTGGCGAAGCTTAATCGGTCAGCCCTCCGCTTTTGCCAAGGAATTGAGAGCAGGGAAGGCTTTTGATAGAGGTGGTTTGATTGCTCAAGGTTTCGCTGCCCCAGGACTTCTTAATAAATCTCTTTTGTATGGATTGCCTGCAGCTTCCGCGATGCACACATTAATGAGTGATGATCCAAACAGGGCTCAAACTTTAGGTGGTCTTGCGGGTAGTATTGCTCTGGGGTCTGCTGCTTTTGGTCCTGTAGGTATGCTCGGGTCTATTCCTGCTAGTTATGCCGGTGATATAATCGGAAGAAGATTAGTTGGAGGAGCTAAGCGGATAATGGGGTTTGGTAATAGGCCCTCTCCGCAATATACTTCTTTCCAGCAACCAAATAGGCAACAAACTGCGGTACCATACCGGGTTTAATAACATAAGGAAGAATCGCATGAATACAAAACTCATCAAACAGGCGTATGCGTACGGTGCTGCAGTTGCGTTACAGGAACTTGGTTTTGCCGTTCAAGACGCAGAAGCTGGTGGAGTTAAGTTGGCCGAAGCGAAAATGGCCGAGGGTGAAGAGGAAGAAGTCGAAAACGCTCCTATTGGAGCTGCAATAGCCGCCCCGGAAGGTAAAAAATTGAGAGCTGCTGGTCATACATTAAGGGGACAATTATTGGGGCAAGTAGGTGGAGGCGCTTTAGGTGCAAGCGCAGGGGCAGGTCTGGGAGCCCTTACTGGTCTTTTGAGCCGCGGCAAAATTGATCCACGCCGAGCTGCTTTCTTAGGGTCTTTTGGTGGTGGTCACGCTGGTGCGGTTGGTGGTGCAATGTATGGTGCTAATAAAGGTTACCATCACGCTCTTGATGAGTAAAAAACAAAGGAGTTGAACAATATGGGTCTGTTTAAACAAGCACACGTTCGGGGAATCAATCACGAGCTTATCGCGAAGGGCGTTCTTACTTACCCGAGTGCTAAAATCGCGGAGGACGCGGCTGATGCGGTTGCTGAAAATTTACCCGAGGAAGAAATTCCTGAAGTAACGGGTGAAGATGGTCTTTCTGCAGAGCAAGCTGCCGAAGTAATCGAACAATTGGCCGCTGTGGCCGATGCGATTGCGGAGCAAGCTGGAGGAGCCCAAGACCTCGACGTGAATAAAGTAGCGTCAGAAGTTAACCTACAAGAAATAGCGTGGGCACATGCTCAATTTTTGGTTAAGCAAGCCATGGAAGAGGGCACAACCAACCCAGGGCAGGGTGGGGCCGAACCTGAATTGACTGGAGCTGAAGCACAAGTCGATGCTACGAATACCCCGTCTTCCGCTTTGGTGGTTGCACAGGGCGCAACTTCGGTTGATACTTCTCCCGGGGAAGTCGGAGCTGAAAAGACAACGGAAAATCAGCCCGGTACCCTGGGTACTCCAGCCTCAGCTTCGGATGCTGAAGTCAAAGCGGCATCGGAACTTATTCGGGTTCTGCGCAAACTTTCTGCGGATGGTACTCTTCCGACTGAAGGTGGCCGCCAAGATTTGAATACTAATTCGGCTATTTCAACCCCTGTGGTTACCCAAGGAACGACTAACGCCACGAAGCCTACTGAAGCGAATCCTCAGAAAGATAATCCGGCGACTGTGGCTGCGGGTTTGAAAACTACCGGTAGTGCTCCGGCTGACGTTGGTAAGCTTGCTGCTTTCCTGAATCACCCCGAAGTAGCAGCCGCTTTTCGACAATTTAACGCGTAGCGTTAATTACAGGTCGAGTACCTGCTTCCCACCATCGTATTTACAACGTACAATTCAACACAGTTAAACGTCTTGAAAAGGAAGTGAGTTCCTATGCCTACAATGTCTATGTCTCCGGAAATACAAGCTGCGGGTCAGCTACCTTCTGCAGAACAAGCACAGGAGTTGTTTAAGCAGCGATTTTCTGAAATGGCCTACAACGTGATGATGTCTAAGTTCCCCGAATTGGCAGCTCAGATTGTTACGTTTAAACTTATTGAGACCGACGCCGAAACAGGAAAAGGTGTGGGAGCTTTTATTTTGCTCCTAGAGGATAAAACTATCTATGTGCCGGTAGTTATGGTGGATAGTCAGCTCAAACCTTTTGATATGTTTTACTTTAAAGACTTGAATATTTTCCTCCCACTTTCAAACGATTGGTTGGACGAAGTGTCAAAGTCTTCTCTGTCAAACCTCGGCGAGCCGGTAAAGATGCCGCATGGAGTTAATAGGGACATGAGTATTCGTGATCTTATTATTCCCCCAATTATGCCTGAAGGCCGTATTGGTTTGGCTTCAGACATGTCTGAAATGTTTAAGGCTGCATCTTATGACCCCAAACCGTGTTTTCTTGAGTTTGTAAAAAACGCGTCTGAAGTCATGTTAGATGGTATTCAATTATCTTTTAAACGTAATGTTAAATTCGGCCAAAAGGTCGCACAGTTTTACGGTAAGAAAGCTTTGATAGACGCTTTTCAAACAGGGTACCAGAGGGCTAAAAAGGCTTCAGTAGAGAAAAAAGCAGAGTTTGTACAGGTTATTACGGCTAATACTATTCGAGAATCATTACCTCGAATAAAAGAACTCTGTGGAGAGAAAGTTGCGTCAGACGTTTTCAAATCAATAGCTACGGATGGGGTGGCCACGGTTGATACACGCCCAGTAGTTAAGAATACAGTGGTTAAAGTAGAAGCCGGAGTGAAGCTGTCTCCGGCTACAACGGCTGGATTTTATAACTTATATTTTCCCGACAAACAAAAGCAGCTTTGTTTAGTGGTGCCTTCCACAGGAGAAGAGGATTACGTAGTAATATACGCCGATGGAAGTAAGGCCTGGGGAGTACCTAAAAAAGAGGGGCTTACCTTATTTGGTGAGCCTGTTGATGATGACAAAATAACGAAAGAAACAGCCGTTTACAAAGCATTGGCCTCTCGGTCAAATAATCGCCCGACTGTTAAAAAATATAATGTACCACTTTACGTTACTGTAAAAGGACATATCCAATCACTCTCTCCTCAGTATGTGGAACGTGTTGTTGAAAATTCAGACGGGTCGATTACGTATAGTGGTGGTCATATTGATTCTGATGATTCACGTGGAAAAATTAGGATTGGGAGTAAAACACAATGTAAGATGAATCCATCTAATGTGTTTTTTCCGAAGAGTACTACTTGGTTTTCGGTTCCAGACCCGTACGAATCCAAAAAGATTCCGATAAATGACCCACAGATTATTACTCGTTGGATGAATGATTACTTAACGGACAAGACGGATACTGCGGATATCAAAGTGAAAAAAGCAGGTCTTTGTCAGTGGTGGGTTGTTGATGACCTAAGTGCTTCGTATATGGACCAAGCTATTACTAAAATTGCTACATCCTATAACCTTTCGCTATATGATGCGTCGCGTGTCCTTGACGACGCGACTAATAATGGGACCTGTCGTTTGCGTTTGGTAAAAAAAGCTGCTTGGCCAGCATCTCCACAACAGCCCCCAGCATCTCCACAACAGCCCCCTCAACAACAAGGTGCTCCTGTAGACCCGTCTATGCAAGGACAAAATCCTAATATGATGGGGCAGGATCCTAATATGATGCCTATGGGAGCTCCGGCATTGTCTCCTACAGATTTAGCAATAGCGGAGACGATTCAAGGTTTGCAACAAGAAAATCAACTGCGTATGCAGCAAATTCAAGATCAGCAGGAGCAACAACAAGCCTCTATGATGCAAGAGGCTGAGGCGAATGAAAAATTAATTTCTATTCTATCTCGAATACAGGAACGTGCGAGTTCTATTGGGGGCGCAACGAATGGGATGGTTCCTTCAGAAGCTATGGAATCTCCCCTGGCAGCAGGACAAATGCTTGCTCCGGAACCTCCTTCTGAACCAGAGCCCCCGCCGACGCCTATAATGAATGAAGAACAACCCGCTTCGGCTGAAATGATCGCGTCCCAGATTAACCCAGAACTAGCGGAACAAGCCGCGGAGTTGAACGACCGAGGGATGTTTGATACTTCGGTCTTATCCGTAATGGCTGCAGCCCCGCTTTTAAGAGAAGTTGTGAGTACTTATATTCCAAATCTGGAGAAGGCAGTCGATAACTTGGGACGTATACAGCTTACGCTGGCAATAAGTGAGGCTGATACTAAAGAAGCAATAGGTAACGAAGCCTTCGTTCTTCTGGAGAATAATCTGCGCAGTGTTTTTAAAGGACTTGGGGAGGTTGTTCTCAGCATAAATCGCAGTGCCCTTGACCAGGAAGAGGGAGCTCCACAGTCACAAAGGATGTTGGGAGACCAGCAATAATCTGAATGTTTGTGCGAAAACAACCTTACTGGCGCTGGTCATTGTTAGAGTACGCTATTAGTAAGAAAGTACCTCCGTCAGATCCTTGGCTAGAGGTATTATATGAGTTATATATAGGAAAGCGAGTTGGGACTGAGTCACAAGAAATTCTTTTAAATCACGTGTTTTCTTTGTTCAAACGAGATGCTCTTATGGCTTATTTTTTCGCACGTTGTTCTACATTAGATATCGAGGAAAGTTTGGAGTTAAGTCCGGAAATCGTGGAAGGAGTAGCTCGTTTATTCTTTGATAGAACCCAAATAAGAACGAAGCTAGACCATTTTGAGTATGCTCGTGACTACGTAGACCGGTTTGCCAGCCCGGAGGGACGGAATTTAATTGCTCTGGGAATGGCTGGAGGCCCGTTAGCTCTAAAGAATAAATTCTGTCTCGGTTATGAAATGCCTACACTCGACCAAGACTACGTGAATCACCGTATGTATATGACGGCTGTTTCTTTTGGGTTGATGGCTCGAGGTAATGCTTTGACTTCTAAGGAAGGTAAAGAAGCTTTGCGGTGGTTCCAGCAAGCAACTGATATGTCTGTTATGTATAAAAAAATGCAGGAAAGTTCAAACGACACACAAGATGCTATCGTGGCTATAGAACAACGAAAGCTTCTGCATAAACCAGAGGCGGTGGGAATTAACCGCAGTGAAATCCTTCATTAAATAAGGAGCTGACCATGTGGATGCGTGAAGATTATGAAAAAGCGGCGAGTACTATCGCCAAGGAGTTCGCTGGGGGTAATGGCGCCGTAACGATTAATCAGCTGTCTACAAAAATTGCTGAGGAGGCTGGATTGAATCCCGATGGAATACGGACTCTAGTTAGGCTGGCTAATGTAAATGCTTTTAATGAGCTTTTTGCTAAGCAGGCTGGAAAAGATGACCGTATGTTTGAATTTGAAACTGGGGACCCTGAATTGGTTATTTCATCCTTGCATGCAAGTGCCAAACTAGCGATGGATTATACTCCAACGGTATCACTCGATAATTACGATCTCCTTTCTGATTATTACGGAGACTTTCCAAAAACAGCAGAAGATAAGTTTCCAGGAGAAGACCAAGAGGAAGACGAAGACGCGGATGAAGACGAAGAAAACACGGATGCTCCTCTGTGTAATAAAGCTGAAGTTTCTATGCTTTATAATCAAGCAAAAGATAAAGTTAGTGAGGAGAAAAAAGCGTCGGAAATTCGTTGGGGATTGTCTATGGAAAAAGCTGCTTGTATTGCTAGAGAACTTGCAGGTCGAGATGTTCGATTTAAAAAAGTTGCTTTTTATCATGACCTCATTGCTGCGAGTGAAGGTACTTGTTTTGAGGAAGTTAAAGGTCTCCACGCTCTTTTGACTGAAGATATGAACTTTGATGTTCTTGGGGGAGCTAAGATTGCTGAAGTTGTAGACACGATGGCTCCGCTGCTTAAAGGCCAAACCGCAGAAATTCTTCAATACTTGGTTGAAGCGCGAGAAGCGCGCTACAATTGGAATAAGTGTGCTCAAGCTGAGGAATATTTAAATGGGATTGAGTCGAATAGCTAAAACTTTTGGGAAGGACCCTAGTCCTATTTTGAAACGTCTGTTCAATACGGTTCAGCGCCATCCAGTAGCTTCTACTGTAGGTGCCGGGACTCTTATTGCGGCTGGAACTTCGTTTGGGCCGAAAGCTACTGAACTGGAGAGTGAGTTCATGAAAAATCGTCTGGGTTCGCCTGATGCAAAGTATGCCTACGCGGTAGAGAAAGTTGCGATGATTTTGGAAGACTGTGTTGTGCAAGAATCTTCCAACGTTAAAGAAGGCGGGGCTAACTGGAATACCGTTTGGGCTAAAGGTTTGGAGGGTTTGGGTAGTGGTGTTGGTGGAGGCGTGGGTCTCATTGGTATGTCTGTACTAGCCACTCTTTTACATAAAGCCGGTCGAGGTTTTGCGCAAAAGTTACAATATGACAACCAGAGAAAAGAATTACTACGGGTTATAATGGAAACCGACCCAATAATTCGTTCTTTTGATGAACAAAATCCAGGAATTATGTTGCGGGTTTATGCTTCAATGGTCTCGGCGGCACCTACTATAAGTCTTGACCATAATGCAGTTACCACGTTTTTGCGCGAGGCGACTCAAACACAGGGTGCAGTAAATTACATGACCTTAAAACAACTTGCTGATGCAGAAAATTCGGTCAATCAAGCTACCGGTGTGGATGTGTCCGGGCCGACGAAACTAAAGGTGTAATGATGACGTACGAAGAACTCGAACAAATTATCCCGGAGTCGGTAAAACAGGCTGTACGCAGGGGTAAATTCCACAAAGTCGCGGCAGAAATGTTCGGTTGGAAATCCACAGAACTTCCCGATATTCTAGAAGACTTCGGTACTAAATTGGCTGTGCGTCGAACACGCTACCAAGTTATTAATGACGGTTTGGTTGCTCTCGAGAGTCTGAAGAAGGGTTGAACCTCCGATGATGAATAAAATAGTCCATCTCGATACTTACTTTCCTACGGGAGAGCTTACGGTTCAGCCGGTTGTGTTGTGGTCGAGAGGCAAGAGCTTTATCGAGCCTATTACCAAACACGCCAGCGTTGGGGTGGATTATTTTAAATCGATTCAACCCGTTCCAGGTCACAGCATTGTTTATGTTTTAGCAGTGAGTGCTTGGGAGCGTTACGGGGAAAACAGGAACGGTGATGGTTTTCCCGACCAACCGTATCGTCCCCTTGATGGTGGGATTACAGAGGACCAAGTATTAACAAAACACTATAAGTCCTTTGAGACGTTGGGGAATAACTTCCTTCATCACGCGAATAACGATCCGGAAAAGGCCGTTGGTAACGTGATGAACGCCTTTTGGAATGACTCTATGAAGCGCGTAGAACTCCTTCTGGATGTGGATGATGCTAAAGCTCCGCAGGTAACGGAACGTATCAAGTCTGGAGAATTCCCGGCTGTTTCAATGGGTACTCGCGTTAGCCACGACGTGTGCACAATTTGCCTCAACCACGCCCCCACACGCGTACAGTACTGCGATCACCTGCGTTTTAGAATGCGCGATGTTATTAACGGCGTAAAAGTAGCTGCGTTAAATCCGAACTGTAAATTCTTCGATATCTCTTGGGTAGTGCGTCCCGCAGACCCGAATGCCTACATGCTCAAAAAAGTAGCTGACGAATCGTATGAAATAAAGTTGTCAGGTGCCGCTGCCGGTGAGTATCTCGATGAGATGGCAGACCGAAAACTGGCAGCACATAAATTAGCTGTAATTGACAAAGTCGTGCAGGGTATTCCGGTAGATGCGAAGACTGAGAACATCGATCCAGTACATCTTAAGAATGTCCAGTCTATCCAACCGACAGCGCAAACTATAAGTGGGACCCTCCCGGAATTGCCAGATACGTTGCTTCGGCAACTTGCGTCAGCTTTTACACTACCTGAAATTTTCACGTCCACATTAGCGATGGGGATGCCTCTGTGTACTCGCGAAGTTGTAAAGATTACCATCTACAAGCAAATTCCGAATGCGCCAAATATGGATTCCGTTGCGGACGCTGCAGTTTCAGCTAGACAGCCTTTACTTGGTCTTTTTAAAGAACATCCGCAAATGCTCGACGAGTGTGAAGCCAATTTGGATATTGGTCAAAAACATCTCAACCCAAAAGTTGCAGAGCTTATTGGTGTGGGGATGGAAAAGCGTTCGGGGATTTATGAGTATTTAAAAAGAAAATATGTCCCAACTAATTATCGGGAAGAATCTGCGTTTACAGCACCTTTGACGGTTACTGATCCGGCTTCGGGACAACGTTATGGGACTAACCGGGGTGCAGCGGTGGCCGCTCATGATGAAATTGCAAAAAAGAATTTGCGTAAAGTAGTCGGTGGAGCAGGGGTTCTGGGAGGAGCTTACGGTCTTATTTCGGCAGGATTACGGGGTAGGGGCTTATCTAGGTTAAGACCGCTTGTAGCAGGAACTTTGGGAGCTGTTGGTTTGACACAGCTTCCCTCGATGGGCTCGCATTATATGTCTGACCAGGGTGTGCCTATTCCCGTCCTTACCGAATTTTCTAAAATAAGCGCTGTTAATTCAAGTTTTGCTCGTTCACTTGCTTTACCTCTTTTTGGTACTCTTGGAACAATGGCTCTTTTGGGTATGGACCGGAATAGACGTTTATCTCAAGGCTATATCCCAGGGAATCCCCATGAAGGCTTATTACGCCGAGGTATAGATACGTTGGGTACCGCGTCAGCACACTACCCTCTAATGTTTGCTGGTTTGGGAACTATGGGATTACGCGCTGCAGGTAATACACAAGCCGCAAAATATCTAGGAAAAAATATTGTTAAACCTTTAGCCCAAAAAGGTGAAATGCACGGACATAAAGTTAATACCGCAGTTAAGAATTGGGCTGAAAATGTTGACCGTGATATTCAGAATTGGAAGAATACTAAAGTGTCGTCTGATACGGTTACTCTTCCGAAATTAGACATGGACAAAATTGCTGAAAGCCTTGGTGAAGTTTTACTAAATAACACATCCTTGTGAGATGTGAACGTGCGCCATATTATTGGTGCGTAACCGGAAAGAGGTATAACGTAATGGATTTCAATACACTGCTCCAAAGTCTTCCAACTGGTACTCCCGCTGTGGCACAAACCAAAGTGGCTAGTGTGGACACTTCAAAACAACAGCTTGCTAGCGCGGTTGAAGCTACGAAAACGGCGTCGGCCTCTTCGCAACCTGCAAATGCGGATGCGATTGGTGTGTTGTTGAAACAGGCTGAAATTATGGCTACTAACGAAAAAACGGCGGAAGAGCTACACTCTCATATGTGTGGTCGCTCCTTTGCACTAGGTGCACTTGAGGTGTTTTCCGCAGCAGACGCGGCAGCTCAAAAAGTTGCAGCTGAAATGGGTCCAAATGAGAAAGAAGTCGCTGGGGACATCAAAGAGCTAAAAAAGGACCTGGCAAAAGACGAGAAAGCTCACGAGAAGAAAGAGAAGGCTTCCGAGAAGGAAGAAGACGACGAAGAAGAAGGCGAAGACAAGGAAGCTGGAGTAAAAACTGCGGCAGAGCGTTTTATGGTGAAAGCAGCGGCGGAGCAAGGCTACCGTGAAACAATGGAGAAAGCCGCGGCGGACTACGAGCAAGGTCAAGAAGCGGCTTATAATGATGCCGTTAAAGTTGCAGCCGATGAATTCATAAAGGGTTCGTTGGAGGCGAGAGTGCTAATTGAAAGAGCGCGAAACCAATAAACATGGTTAAGGGTGTATTCCATGGCTAAACCTCTTCCAAGTGTTGATGCTATTGTGGCTCGAGTAAAAGAGCTTGCCGAGGACGCTATGAGGCCAGCTCCTCTAAGGATTGTGGCTCGAGTAAAAGAGCTTGTCGAGGACGCAGCAATCAAAACTGCAGCGGACTCCACACAAACATACACTGATACTGTAGCGGATAGTTTACAGAAGTTAGCTAATGAACTTCGAACAGAAGTTACTGTTTCAGTATCTGTACAAGATGTTTTAGACTTTACTCAGGCGGTAAATCGATGAAAACTGCTGTCAAAGTAGAAATAGCAGATCAACTGCGTACTGTAGCGCAAGAGCTGCGTAAAGAAGCCAGTGAACGAGAAGGTAATAAGCTTTTAAAAGTGGCACAGGTTCTTTCTGCGGCACGTGCCCTGAATGAATTTCAAGCCTTGTTAAATGGAAGGCAGTAAACAATGCTAGACCTAATGAAAGTCGCTCAGGTTCTCGAGGCAGCGGCTAATTTTATCGAAGTGACTGAAGCCAAACAGGCCGAAGAGCTCAATGTGGCTCGTAGCGCAGAAGTTACTAAACTAGCAGGTCGTATTCGAGATGCTGTAGGCGAGGAAGTCTCCCCGGAGACCCTCAAAAAGTTAGCTGCAACCAACCCAGAAGTTACCGAGCTCCTTTCTCGTTTAGCGGGGGGAGACCGTGTTGATTCTATGGGCGGTCCAGAGATAACAAAGATAGCTTCGGAGTCGGAACTGCCCCCGGCAGAGGCTAACTTTATGAACCTCCTTCTTAGTTGAAGGATTTGAAAGGGATGAGGTAAGATATGTCGATCCTTACAAGTGGATTTGACGCCATCACCCACGACCCGCCAGCCTATGCGAAGGCGGGACTTGCGTTGGTGTTGGACGTCTACGGGGCTCCGGCGCCGAGTTCGTCGGGGACGCCAACCGCAGGTACTATTCCTGCCGGTTCCATCATCGTGATGAACAGCTCGGGCCAGGCTATTCCGGCTGACAATGACACCACGGCAACAACCGACGCGCCATCTTTGATGTTCGTGACGGTTGATGGCGACATGGATTTTGATGGTTCTTTTGTTCATAAGATTACTTGTGTTCAAGGTGGAATCGAAATCCTTACACCAGAAGTATCCGGTACATCCTTCGCTCCGGGTAATATGCTGACCTGCGGACAAACAAGCGGTACTGCTTCGGTAGGTAAATTCCGTATTGCGACTACAGGCGAACAAATTTACGGCATCGTCGGACCAATTGGCTACAACGCCACAACGGCCCTCCTTGACGTCATCATCCCCCAGGGCATCAGCCCTGCGGCGGCATAAGGAGGACTACAGATGTCATACACAGTTGAAACAATGAGTCACTCCGCGCAGTTTCTGAATAAGTCTTTCCTTTCGAAAATCGAAGGCGGACAGATTAAAGAAGCCGTGGAAGCCAGTTCACTGTTCGTTCGTGAGCGTCTGCGTCAAGCTGCAGCCGTGCGTGAAATTATCGTTCCTCAGGGTGTCACCGAGGCCGATATTGATCGTGACGAGAGCACTGACCAACCGAAAATCATTATTGACAAAGAGCCGGATTCCACCGCCTCTTTCGTGCAGTTCCAAGGAAGTGGCCGTAGAACTTGGTTCAAAGGCCCCAGGTATTCCGTTCGTTTTGGTAAGGTTGAATCACAGAGATTCACTAAATCCAAAGTGGAGCTCATGACCTACCGCTCGGACATTCGAAAGATCCTGTCCGACAACTCGGTTATGGACATGGCTGACCAGGAAGACAGCAAATTCTACGAGCTGGTTGCTGCGATCATCGCGGCCAATCCGGCTGTTCAAAGAACCACTGGTGCCTTCCAGAGTGGAACGTTCAAAACTGCTATGCAAGCCATGCTGACCGGTACGCGTAAACGTCCCATCGGCAAAATGTTGCTAAGCAAAGAGCGTTACATGGATGCTATCGACCTTCCGGCTACGTCGGTTGGTAATGATATCGCTTCCAGGCATTTCGACGAGGGCATCGAAGCTTCGCAGAAACTTTGGGGTCTCCCCGTAGTGACTCATGTGAAGTCGAATATCTACCCGACCGCTAAGGGTTGGATTTTCTCGCCGACGAGCCCGAACAACTTCCTCGGTAACTTCTTCACCTTGCAAGATGCAACTCTGTTCATCAAACAGGAAGCTGACATTATCGAATTCTGGACTTACGAGTTCCTTGGTATTGGTATTGCCAACACTCTGTCTATGCAAGAAATCGTTTTCAGCTAAAGATAAGAGGTCGGCGTAAGCCATGAAGCTTCGCAAAATAAAGAATATCACTGCTAATAGATTGGTCATCCTTTCCGTTCGTTTACGGGATGACCAACCTCTTTCTTTTGAGCCTGGTGAGTGCAAGCAAATGATGCCTGCCACGGTCAACCATCCCGCCGTGTCTGCGTACATTGGTCGGGGACTGCAACTTGTGGAAGAGCAAGATTTTGTTGAGGAAGTGCCGAAGACAAAGGTGCTGGACACTACGTTTCCGCCAGCCCCGCCGCCTGTGCCGGTGGTAGAAGCTCCGGTCATCGAACCGGATGAAGAAACCCCGGTAATTCAGGAAGCACCGGCTACGCCTGCAAGCTTCTTTGCCCATGCACCAGGAATTACTGAAATGAATTCTCCTGCTATTATGGCAGCGTTTCCAACTCTTGCGGATTTGACTAAAGCCGACGTATACACACTTGTTAAAAATGGGCTAAGTAAGACGAGCGCTAAGAAGCTGATTTCGTGGGCAGTAACTCAGCTTGATAGTGTTTCGCCCTCTGAGTCTTTTGATAACGAATAGCCGTGTAACCCTCTCCTTTCTTTTCGTATTCTCACCTACAATTAACGTATGACTGTTGTCGTTAATCATGACTATCCCCAAACGGCCGCCTTGCGTGTTTTACAACAAGACGGAACACCTATTGAAGGTGCTTTAATTTCTGTATATAATGCAAATCGCTATTACGGTCAGAAATTATCCCAATGGATTACACAACAGAACATTCTATTCACGGGAGAGTGGGTCTCGGACGTAATTTTTTTTGGTGACCCCGAGGACTCTCCCACCGTATTTCAAACTAGTTGGGCTGGAGGTATCTATACGGATGAAAACGGAGAATGGTTATCCGATCTTCTTCTTCCTGAAGCGCAAACTTGGTTAATAAAAATAGAAAAATTGCCTGATTTTGAAGTACGATTGGTGGAGGTTACTACCTGATGGCTGCTACACCTCCAAAAAAATCTGATAAAGATAACCCCACTACCAGCTCAATGTGGTCAGCCGTTGATGATTTCAATTTATACCCAACTCCTACGGATTTAAAAAGCGCAAGAATGTATCCGCGGCTTCGTCCCTTAGAGAAAGATTCTTCTACTGAAGACTCTACCGGCGTGATAATGTCTTTAGAGGACTTGTATTGGATAAAGGATCACCTACATAACTTAAGAAAATCTAAAGCGGAAGAGACTGCATTGACTTCCGCAGTACATTTATTTGAGGAAAAAATAACGATGATAAATAGCAGGTTAGACGGCGCTACCCACTGTCTGAGAAATGTAGAGTTCGAAGACTTAAAGGGTGCGATAAATTCTTGGCGTATTTTCTTTAGGAATATGGTTGTAACCGGCACTGTCGGGGCCTTGTTTGTTATCGCGGGGTGGCTTTGGCAATATTATTCTCTTGTGAGCCAAGTTAAAAAAACGAGTGAGAATATTGCACAAGTGTCGCAGACTGTGTCCGTTCTACAGTCAGACTATGCACAGTATAAACAAGATCGTTTTGCAGAGGGTGTTAAGACTGAATCTGTGAATGATGCGCGTTTTGTGCGGCTAGAGTATAAGCTTATATCTGCTATGTCTAAATTATCTCAGGGAAAAAAAGTGCCCGAACCTAACGAACCCGCGTCTAAAGCGAGTATAACCAGTGGAGTGACCCATGACGAGTGACTATACATATACCATAAACATCGTGAAGTCGATTATTGGCGTGCGCCAAACTATCACAGGAGGTGGTATGGCTGGGGATGCTCCGTTGCTAACGGCTATCGTGGCAGAGCCTGCTCTCTTCGCTAATGGGTTATACACCTACTGTGACCCGGCTGACCTGACTTCGATGACTCTAACCAAAGCTGGTCTTTTTGATATAGGAACAAATTTCGCATATTCCATTGTGAGTGTTCGACCTTTTTGCGGAGGAGCCAGTACCTTCAGTTTGTACATTCAAGACCGAGGCGGTGCGTTTGCCTCAACTATCTTATTGGCACAAGATGCAAATAGTGTCAGTTACGACTTTGCGGGAGCTGGAAAGCCAGTCCTTCCAAGCCAGGTTATAAAGGTCACAACGTCAGCTGCGGGAACAGTCGATCTGTATCTTGTACGTTATCAGGTTCCGTAAAGAGAGGTAGAGTATGCCAGTCGCCCTTCCACCAGAGAGTGCTCCGTTAACTACTGATGACGTTCGGTGGTTTTTACGGGATACCCCTGAGCACAATATTATCATTCCCGATAATGTTGAATTCAGTACGGATGACATTAATCGTGCAATCCGTTTTGCCACGGCGAAGTACAACGCTCTCCCGCCCCAAACGACGTTTGAGTGGGATGTTATTAATGAGTACGTTCTTTTGTGTGGAGTGTGTGCGATTCTTCTTCGATCTGAGGGTATACGACAGAACAGAAATGAAGTGCGGGCACAGGATGGAAACATTGCCCCTGTGAATTTAGATGAAAAACAAGCCCAGTATGCTGCTTGGGCTGACCGGTTGCAACAAGAATTCGATTTCCATTGCCGTTTGTCTAAAACAGAAGCAAATATGGAAAGTTGTTATGGAAAACAATCTTCGGGATATCGTTATCTCGGACGCTGGACAATGTAATAACAATGCCTTTATTTCCATCATCCACTATCCAGTCTGTAAGTAACCAGCCCGTACAAACTGGAGCCTATCTCGAGATGATGCGTATTTTTCCGATCTATCCTCGGCGTGTTTTTCTCCAGTGGGTACTTCGGCACCCTACTTTAGGGGTGACCTATGAATTTACAATTAGTAGGTCTGGCAGCGCGGAAGGTCCTTGGGAGGTATTAACAACACCTCCTATAAATGACTTTTATTATGTCGATATGGATTTTCCGTCTAATCCACTAACGGGAACACCTGACCTCATGTCTATGACCCGTACGGCTTATTATACTATCGCAGCCCAACCTATTACGGGTGGAGACATTATTTCTATTACTAAAAAAATAGAACCCTGGCTTGACCGGCGTCGCGAAGGAATCCACCGTAAACTCGTACGGGACGCCATGATTTCATTAAAACGAGTTGTTGGTACCGAGATGGCAGCGTTAAAGAAACGTAAGTGGGGAGACAAATGTACCTTGTGTATTTCTAGCATGGGTATTTCCGTGGACCCGTATTGCCCGGAATGTTATGGAACAACCTTCCAAGGTGGATATTGGGACCCGGTATATGGTTGGGCACAACTTTTCACATCTCCTATTTCTGTACAAACAGCTCTTCAAGGTGAAACAGAGCGAAAACAAACACGGCTATTAATGTCGAATATTCCGCAAATGGATAAAAACGACTTAATCGTTTTTTTACGGACGAATAGGTATTTTCAAGTAGCTGAGGTAACTCCAACACAGATACATAATGTAGACGTCCATCAGGAATTAATAGTAACAGAATTGAGCTCCACGAGTGCTGAGTATGATTTACAGGTAGACCCGTGGCGTGACCCCTGTTGGTGGGTATGATGGGTATTTTTCAAGTAGAATCGACTTGGAATGGTTTGGCTCTCCCTCGGGAGAGAGACGAACATCGAAGTATTACAGTAGGTTCTCCGCTTGCTGTTATTGGCCTTTTTGTCTTGGCTATACAACATCGTTTTAGTCCTTCTGCAATTGGAACTGAGGGGCTTCAAGGAGATTCTCCTGCATTACGTACTGATGTCGATTGGGAAGACCCTGTTGAGCTGGAGCCGCTTCCTTGGGTTTGGTCTGGTAATTTAGCCCCCGCAGATGAATGTGACCCTAGTAACGTGGGAGCGCCCAGACCGATTTATATTGGCCCAGCATTTGATTTAAATAAAAGTACCCGTAATTATCGTCCGGCAATTTATGTTGACCGAGGGCCCGTTAATATCCAAAAAATATCGATTAATAATTCCGCAGGGCATCATTTACCCAGTGGGTTAGAGGCCTTCGAGGCGTTAGCTCATGTTCCGATACTAATAGATTGTATTGCGGAAAGTTATGGGGATTCGAATATCGTCGCGGATACAGTCTGGTTTTACTTATTGGCCAGTAGAAATGTTCTTCGACGAGCTTTTGGATTTCATAGTTTTACCGAACCAGTTTTAGGCGCTACCCAGTCCGAAGAGGTCGATAAGTTATTGTTTCATACACAAGTTTTTTGTGATGTAGATTTAGATTTGCGCTGGAGTACTCGTCCGATTACTCCCTTAATTAACGATGTTGCTATGCGTGTCGCTAAGGTAGGAGATATCAATGAAGTGCTTCAGGACATCGTGCTTCGCGAAAGTAGAAGCTGACCATATAATTCAGCAGCAACCAGAGGAGTAAATACCGATGCCTCTTTCTAGACCGAACACTGTTGTTTATCAAGAGTATACAGACTTGTCTGTAATCCCCGCTACCCCCCAACTATCCGAGCTAGTCGTTGGCCCTTGTTATCAGCTGCTGGACTACCTTGACGACAAGGTGGATTGTGCTGCAGGTTCTTACGGAACTTCTCAGGAAGACAATCCAAGAACATCGCCTACGGCCGCAGTTACAATTGCTACCCCCCCGAGTATCGATACGGGAGCAATCCTTACTGATGCCAGCGTACGGGTTTTCTTCGACGATGCTACCGTTGTAATAAAAGAAATCGCCTCGGCGCCAGGATCAAGTGCTGGAACTTTTGATGCTGATGACAACATCTTTTATACCACGCGTGCACTCGGTACAAATATGGGGTCAAACTACATCGCAGCGGGGGATACGCTCATCACTGAGTCTGCAGGAGCAGACTACGTAAAAACGGTGAAAGAGCTTGCATATATCTTTTACGTCGTGGCTGGAACTCCCAATTTCACGACTATCGGATGTGATATCGGGGATATCATTGAAGTTTCCGGTGACACTGCTGGAGTTTCTCGCGATGGTACATACACTGTAAAAAAGAAGTACATTGAAGCTGGGGTAGTTGTGGATGATTCAATCGAGATCGAAGACGCTTCGAATTTGATTGGGGTCTCAGCCGACGCCCATGTCCGTATCACTACGGCGGCGGGTGTTGAAAAATACACTAGCTTAGGTGGAGCTAAAATTATACTTGCTGATTGGTGCCATCTCCGGGTGACCGAGGATTTTCCTGATGCGAATGATGTTACAAATCGACTTTGGAGAGCCGAGAGAACTTTGACTGATGTCGAGCTCGATTCGTCTGATTTCAGTGTCGATAGCACTACTAAGGTTGTCACAGTTAGCGCGGGTATTACCACCACAGTCAGTACGACTATTGGGGATAAGCCTGTTTCGTATGCAGCAATGTACATGGAGTATGCAGCTCTCCGGCAAGATCTTCAAAATGTAAATGAGGTTAGTTCTTCCGCTGAGGCTATCGCTCTCCTGGGAAAATATGACGCACGCAACCCTCTTTGTGTAGGGGTACATGTGTCTCTGGCGAACACTTCAACTACGATTAAAGTGTATGGAGTAGCCGCAGATACCCTTGCGGGATACAGGGATTTTGTCGAACGTACCGGGCATCTTTCGGACATTTACGCAGTAGTTCCTTTGACATATAGCACCTCGATTATTGGATACTTGAAAGGTGTCTGGGAAAACTACGCTGACCCAACTTACGTTCTATCTTCCGGGATTAAACAGAAATTCCGGAATGTTATTGGAGCTGTTGAGCTTGTGACTCAAAGTGATGTGGTTACTGAGACAAGCGGGTCTTCTACTTTGACCAAAGCAGGAACGATTCCTACTGGGAATAAGACCATGACTTTGTCTGGCCTTACCGGACAAACCGCGGATTTCAGTGCTTCTGGTGTGTTGCCGGGAGATATTGTTAACGTTACTATTGCCGGAATTGTTTTAGGTCCATACACGGTTGCACATGTTAATACGGCCCTTATTCTAGAAACTGTAGAAACTCTTCCGACTCTAG
>Ga0307379_10002425_pt1 | contig 27672 bp, 31 predicted proteins | sample UN2MG_FD_202237 | JGI IMG/M metagenome (GOLD analysis project Ga0307379, IMG submission 202237) | Soil microbial communities from Risofladan, Vaasa, Finland - UN-2 | ecosystem: Environmental > Terrestrial > Soil > Coastal area > Acid sulfate soil | place: Finland: Risofladan, Vaasa | collected...
TCGACCATGACTCTATCACTCTCACAAACCTCATCTCAAAAACCCAGCACCAAAATATAAAAATCAATGGTAAAGTAACCAATCGACGCTCCGAAAGACCGGTATACGACATTGATATCATCGCAAATGATATCCCCCTCGATTCCACTCTCGCCGACGCAATGCCCCCTCAACAAAAACAACTCTTCCAGCAATTCAACATAAGCGGCTTCGCCGACGCCGACATCAAAGTCTTCACCACCACAGATTCAACCGACCCCACTACATTCAAAGCAAACGTGTCCCTGAAAAACGCCTCTCTAAACGAAAATAATCTGCCGCTCACCATCTCCGATATATCTGCCAAAACCATAATCACTCCCGACCTGATAAAAATAGAAAACTTAACAGGACAACATAGCCAGGGACTGGTCTCCGTCTCCGGATGGATTAGCCCCGCCGAAGAAAACAACCAGCTTCGCTATGAACTTTCAATAAATGCAAAGCAGGCACGGTTAAGCGATGACCTGCTCAATCTCATGCCTGCCTCGTTTAAAAAAATTGCCTCCGAACTAAATCCACAGGGAAAAATAAACTACACCGCAAACCTGCAAAATCGCTCTGACCGGCAACCAACCGAACAAAATATTATCGTCGAATGTCTCGATACCGGCCTGAACCTGCCCTATTTCCGACACCCTCTCAAAAATGTCACCGGAAATCTAAAGATAACAAAAAACGCCCTCGAGCCGAACAATATTACCGCTGACATCTTCGACAACGATAACCAGACTCCTATTGTATCAAACCTGAAAATAAACGGTAAAATAACGATGGCCGAAAACATCCTCAGCACCGGATACCTTGACCTGCATGCCGAAAACTTCTGGATTGAAAAAAAATCACTCACAAATATAAAAACGTATTTCGATTACGACCCCGAAAAAAGAACCTGGATCACAAAAAAAATGGTCGCCGATTGTTATGGCGGACACATAACTGGAAAATGCGAACTAAAACAGCTCATCGACCGGCCCTCCGCATACTGGCTACAGGTAGGATTCGAAAATATCGACTTGAGACAATTTCTCGCAGACCCAAAAAACATCGAACAAATAAAAACCGAACTGACCGACCAGGATAACTATTCCACAGGAAAAATAAACGGCTCATTGGGCCTCGCCGCAGAACTTGACGAAAACTCTCAAAAAATCGGAAGGCTCCGACTAAAAATTACTGACATGCAGGTCGGAAAACTCTCACCTCTGGCTAAACTCCTGCAGGTACTACAACTCAACGAACCAAAAGACTACGCCTTCGACCAGATGCTCGTCGACTCCTACATCAAAAACAATAAATTATTCATCGAAACGTTTGACCTCTCAGGACAGACCGTCGCTTTCAAGGGCTCAGGCGTGATGGATCTTCAAACCGATATGGTCGATTTGCTACTCACCGCAAGAGGAAAACGCCTCGCCACCGACGAGCCCTCCATCTGGCAGTCTCTCACTGAAAGCCTTGGAACCGCCGTCGTCAAAATGGAAGTAAGCGGCTACCTTTACAGCCCCGAAATCACTACTACAACATTGTCCATTATTAAGAAAGACTTCAAACTGCTCGGAATTGAAAACCAACAGTCTGAATGACCCCCATAAAAAACGTCTCTCCCGCTCCGGAAAACCATCTCCCCCCTAATTACAGATTAATCCACCCTGACTATCTCTGTAAAACGAACCAGTGCGCCGCCGCTCTGCGGATGGGCCTCTATCGCTCCCACAAGCCCAATCTTCTTACCCAATAGCTCTTTCATATCTAAACCGCTCGCCGGACCGCTCGGAAGTGCATAACAAAGCATCTTCCCCGAATCGTCTACCACACGATAGTATTCCGGCCCGTAAATGCTTGAACCTCGTAATTCACCCATCACCGCAAATCTGCCCATGTCCGGAACCTTCGAAAGACTCACCTTTCGCGCCTGCTCTATCTGCTTCTTCACTCCCTCTAATTGAGATTCCTGAAGTGGCAACTCCTTACCAACTGCAAACGCCAGCTCGATACGCCCTATCTGCTTAACCGCAAATGCCGAATAACGGGCCGCCTTGCCCGCTTCGCCGACCTCCGCTATCTCAACCAGCGCCTTCTTGATATTCGAATAATCCTGCTGCTCTATCGGCTTCTCACGCTCCGATTCCATCCGCTTCGCCAAAGCATAATATTCCCTCAGCTCCTTCGCTTCCACTGAAGGGTCCGCCACCGGACGTTGTACCACTATTGGTTCCGCCGGCTTCTCGGCAACATCAGCATCCTCATCCTTGACCTGCTCAACCTCAGGCTTAACAGTCACTACAACCTCACCAATGGCACCCAGTAGACGCGTATATTCTGTACTCACCCAAAGGTAAGAACCCACCGGAGGCAAAATCTTATAGTAATCACCTTCCTCTTCACCCAGAAGATTGACTTTATCACCACGGTCAAGCTTTAACTGAACTGTCGTACTGTGTATCGGCTTTAACTCTGACGAACCCGCATAAACTCGGACGGCATTACCCGTAACACTCCCTGTGCTCTCGTCATCAGCGTTAATACTTACGTATTGTTTCGAAATCCATGAAAAACTACCCTCCGGCGGCACAATACGCGACCAGCTGAACTGGCTCCCAACAACCTTGACTCGGTCACCCTGGCTAAGTTTCCCGCATCGGTAGTAGTTCGTACCCGGCCCCGAGCGCATATTAACATTGTCTCCTGTTATCTCCGCTACATATGGATAACCCTGTATACCCGATTCGACGCCACCGGACGAAACGCCTTCTTCCGCCCCAATGACCGCCTCTTGCGAAAGAAAAATCCATGTCAAACTTACAACAATAACGAGTAAAAAGAGATTGATGCGAGATTGCATTTTTCTACCTCCCTAAAAGAGTCCTTTCAAAAAAACATCCAAAACGCTAAACAGCATCACGCAACTAAAGTTAGCACCCGCCCCCAGCATTGTCAACTCTTTTATTGACACAAATATCACCTCTCACGGCACTATTCCTCCACCTCCCGCAGCCTCGCAAGCTCGTCCTGGCACATCTTCACCTGGCCCGGGTCCTTCAGCTTGCCGCACGCAGCCTCCAGATTCTTCGCCGCAAGCTCAGGATTATTAAGATAACGGCTGTAAATTATGCCAAGCATCAACTGAACCTGCTCCGAATATTCGTACCGCGTATAGTGGGTCAAAAACTTCTCATAAGCCTCTGCCGCCTCAGAATGCTTGTTCTCACTCGCTAGCTGGTTCGCAATATCAAGCAAATACTGACGAGGTGGAACCTGCTCTCTATCAACCTCGACAAGCTCCAGATAAAGCCTGCCCGCCTCCGGCAAATTTCGCTCGCCTATACGTGTGCTTATCTCTCGCTGAAGTGAATTTATCTTATCCTCCCGCTTGCGCTCCGCCGATGACTTGACTTCTTTTGCCTTGATACGCTTGGACCGAACCCTGCCCGAAAACGGATCATAATCACCTGTTACCGCATCACGATAAACACGACGACGGTTCCACTGCTTTACCATCGACCACAAATCAAATTGAGTACTCTTTATCAAACCCGTCGATAGCATCAATAGCATCGAAAGAATACCGAACGTATAACCTGACAAGTGCGCACCGTAGGCTATGCTGGGCATATTTCGCTCGATGATATTGTCCCAGAAAATCAGCTTCAAACCGATAAAGTAAAACGCCGGTATATCCACCGTGCTGATAAAAAACATTAGCCAGTAAAAAACCGTTATCAACGTCTGTGGAAATAATACCAGATACGCTCCCGTCACCGCCGCAACCGCTCCGCTGGCGCCAAGAACAGGGATGCTGCTCATCAAAATATGACCTACTCCGCTGAAAACCGCCCCCGCCAGATACACACATACGTAACCAACATTGCCCAGCTTGTCGTTGACATTATTACCAAAAAGATACAAAAAAAACATGTTGCCGACAATATGCCAAATACTGCTATGGAGAAATGCATAACTCACGAACTGCCACAAATAAGGCCGAAGAGGCGTAAGCATAAACTGCTCCGCCCATGTCCTTAACGGCTCAACCATCCGAACGCCATTAACTATCGAGGAATGTGGTGAATACGTAACAAGAAAAAAAAATAAATTCGCCGCTATCAAACCATAGTTCGCATATGGCGTCCGCCACGGACGGATGCTCGTACGAATAGGCAATATAAAAAGCATAAACTAAATACCCGAATAAGACTGTGATAATCAGAATTGCCGTATTGTAGCGGGAAAATAATGCTCGCACAAGGCATAAAAAAAAGACGGCTTTCGCCGTCCCGCCTGGATAAACCAGACTTTATAATGATCTTTCCCCCTGCGGAAAACATCTCCTGCAATAACAGGTAAAATCCCTCTCGCTGGCTTCTCCCCCAGCCGGTTCGCCTATCCAAACAAAATATAAGAATAAAAAACCTTACCTCCAAACTTTTTATCAAAAAAATCTTTATTTTTTCGCTCTCTCTTGTTATGCATTGGGTCGTGAAATATCCCATAACGTCACCTTAAGGAAAAACACCGATAATGAAAAATGAAACTATAAAAAAACGTATCAGGAAAATCCGCCTCCTGCTCCAGAAAAAGAACTTTTCCTCCCTCATCGTCACAAAACCCCCAAACGTAACACACATAACAGGCTTCCTCGGAGACGATAGCTGGGCGCTAATCACCCCGCGAAACGTCTACCTCCTCACAGACAGCAGATACACCGAACAGGCAAAAAACCAGTGCCGCCTCTGCAAAATCATCCAGCGTACCGGCCCCATGCCGCAAACAATCGACAAACTTCTAAAAAAACTAAAATCCACCCAAAAACTTGCCGTAGAAACCTCGACCAGCATCGCCGACTTCAAAGCCCTCAAAAAACACCTAAACCTCAAAATAAAACCTGCTTCCGACATCATCGAACAGGCTCGCTCATCCAAAGACAACACCGAAATCGCCTGCGTAAAAAAAGCTGCTGACATCGCTGCCGCAGCCCTGAAACAAACCATAAAATTCATAAAGCCCGGAATCTCCGAAAGCGAACTTGCAGGAAGACTCGACTTTCAAATCCGAAAGGCAACCGCCGCCAACAGCTTCGAAACAATCGTCGCCTTCGGACCAAACGCCTCAAAACCTCATCACCAGCCGTCAAAAAGAAAACTAAAACGAAAAGACTCCGTCCTCATCGACTTCGGCGTAAGATACAATGGCTACTGCTGCGACATAACCAGATGCTTCACCCTCGGCAAACCCACACCTTTATACAAAAAAGCCTACGACGCCGTACTAAAGGCCCAAACCGCCGCCATTAAAATGGTAAAACCCGGTGTCAAAATAAAAAACCTCGATGCCGCCGCCAGAAAAGTTATCGCCGACCAGAACCTCCCCGTCTATGGCCACGGAACAGGCCACGGACTCGGTATCGAAATACACGAAGACCCCTTCTTAAACGAAAAAAGCAAAGACAAACTGCAACAGGGCCACATTATTACCATCGAGCCCGGAATCTATATCCCACGAAAACTCGGCATCAGAATTGAAGACGACATCCTCGTTACAAAAACCGGCCCAAAAATACTGACTCGAAAATGTGCTTTTAAATCCCTCACTCAAATCCGCTGAATTTACTTGACCGCCACAAAAAATATCGTATAATGACCTCAGTTCACTAGGGGTGGCCAAAAAAAGGCCTGAGAAAAAACCCTCTGAACCTGATCAGGACAATCGCAAAAAAAAGCGTATATGCCTGCGTAGGAAAGTGATTAAAAAACCTGATTAATTCTTAAAAAAAATCGCTTCCTCGCAAGCGATTTTTTCTTTCTTAAAAGAGATTAAAAAATGGCAACACAACTCCAAATCGCAAAATCCGGCAAAATCTCACCCGAAGTCGAATCCGTCGCAAAAGCCGAAGACCTCGACCCCTGCCTCGTCCGCGATGAACTCGCCGCCGGCCGACTCGTAATACCCGCAAACACCCTTCACTTAAAAACCAACCTCCAGCCATGCGGCATAGGCCGGGCACTCACAACAAAAGTAAACGCAAACCTCGGCAAAAGCCCCGTCAGCTCATCCATCGAAGGCGAACTGGAAAAACTAAAAGCCGCACTCGACGCCGGCGCTGACACCGTCATGGACTTATCCACCGGAGAAGACCTCGACCGGATACGCGAAAAACTCCTCGCCAACTGCCCCGTCCCGTTCGGCACCGTACCAATCTATCAGGTCATCGAAGGAAGAAGCGTCGAAGACATCGACACTAAAACAATCCTCCGCACAATCGAAAAGCAAGCCGCTCAGGGCGTTGACTTCTTCACCCTCCACGCAGGAGTACTAAAAGAACACCTCCCGCTGCTCGAAAATCGCCTCGCCGGAATCGTCAGCCGCGGCGGCGCTCTGCTCGCAAAATGGATGCTCCACTACAACAAACAAAACCCCCTCTACGAAATGTTCGACGACCTCTGCGACATAATGGCCCGGTACGACGTCTGTTTCTCACTCGGTGATGGCCTCCGCCCCGGCTGCATCGCCGACGCCACCGACGCCGCCCAACTCGCCGAACTAAATACCATCGCCGAACTCACAAAAAGGGCTCAGCAAAAAAACTGCCAGGTCATCGTCGAAGGCCCCGGACACATACCCTTCCACCAGATTCAATACAACATGGAAATCCAGCAGAAACTCTGCAACAACGCCCCGTTCTACGTACTCGGCCCGCTCGTAACGGACATCGCGCCCGGCTATGACCACATAACCTCCGCAATCGGTGGGACCGCCGCCGCCTTCTACGGCGCCTCCTTCCTCTGCTACGTCACCCCCAAGGAGCATCTCGGCCTCCCCAATGCCGACGACGTTCGCATCGGCGTCATCGCCTCGAGAATCGCCGCACACGCCGCCGACCTCGCGCGCGGTATAAAATCCGCCGCCGACCGCGACAACAACCTCAGCCGAGCAAGGGCGAACCTCGACTGGGAAAGCCACCTCTCGCAATCCATCGACCCGAAAACCGCCCGGAAAATCCATATCCAGGCCTGCGAGCAGATGAAAACCTCCACCCCCGACTCTGATGACTACTGCTCAATGTGCGGCCAGCCGTGGTGCAGCGTCAGGGTAAATAAAGAAATCAAAAAAAACATTAAAAATCACCCCTCCACCGCAAAATAACAACCCAAAAACCCCGCTTCGCTGAAAAACTCAAAGAACTGCTATGGATTCGCTAAAGAAGAGCAATAAAACCTAAAGATTCAGAGATTTAGCGGAACAGCAATGGCCGTTTGAGCATCTTATAGATTGATAACACCCCAAAATCAATGAAAAAGGAGTGGAAAATGTGGCATTCTAATCTTAACAGAGTTTGTTTGCTTCTTATAGCTCTGTTTATCTTAACCCTGACTGTCAAAACCCACGCCCAACCAGAGGGATGGTCTATCATCCAACTGACTGACAACGACTACGATGATAGTCAACCTCAAATTTACGGCTCAAACGTAGTTTGGTATGGCTTTGACGGAAACAACGAGATATTCTTCTATGATGGAAACACAACCACACAGCTGACTACTAATAACAACTATTCTGACGATTACGATTGGTTTCAAATTTATGGTTCAAATGTTGTCTGGATTGGCTCTGACGGGAACGATACTGAGATATTCTTCTATGATGGGAACACAACCACACAGCTGACAAACAATCTTTGTAGCGACCTGTCGCCTCAGATTCATGGCTCAAACATCGTCTGGCGAAGCTGGGATGGAAACGACTATGAGATATTCTTCTATGATGGCAACACGACCACTCAGTTGACAAACAATATCTATCGAGACTGTTCACCTCGGATTCATGGCTCAAATGTGGCCTGGTTAGGCGAACCTGATGGAAACGACTATGAAATATTCTTCTATGACGGTAACACAACCACCCAATTGACAAACAATATCTATGATGACTATTCGCCTCAGATTCACGGCTCAAATGTGGTTTGGCAGGGTCGGGGTGGCCTAGGTTGGGATAGAAGCGACTATGAAATATTCTGTAACACGACTGGTCAGCTAACAAACAATAGCTACGACGACCGTTCACCTCAGATTCACGGCTCAAACGTGGTCTGGGAGGGCGGTGGCGAGATTTTCTTCTACGAGGGCAATACAACCACCCAGCTAACAAACAACAGCTATACGGACCATTCTCCTCATATTTACGGCTCAAACGTAGTCTGGGAGGGCTGGGGCGAGATATTCTTCTATGACGGTAGCACAACCACCCAATTGACCGACAACAACTACTATGGCGGTATGTCTCAAGTTTACGGCTCAAACGTAGTTTGGTGTGCCTTTGACGGAAACGACTGGGAAATATTCTTGGCAAAGCCAATCCTGCCACCAGTACAAGCACAGATAAAACTCACTCCTCATATGCTTAACTGCGAAAGCAATGGCAAATGGGTCAAGGCCCACGTCATAATGCCTGAGGAAATTTATCCCGAAGACATAGATGTAAATACTCCTGCTATAGCTGAGCCTGTGGAAGTAGAATCAGAATTTATCGAGGTTAATGAATATTCCGATGGCTGCTTCGACGTTCAGATTTACTTCGACCGAGAGATTTTCTGCCAAGCTCTATCTGAATCCGAAGACGGCCTGCTTGAAGTTACCGTCACCGGCTCTTTACTTGATGGCCGAAAGTTTGAAGGCTCAGACACCATAAGACTAAAAAGCGAACTCTGGCAACACCGAATTCGCAAAGACATAAACAGGGAAAAGACACTTGAACTAAGGAAAACTAAGCAATGAGAAAATTGACTGTTAAAACACCATTGCCAGCGGCGAAGCCGCGCAGTAATCTCAAAGACAATAATCAATTAAATCGTCATTGCGAGGACTGTCTTTTAGGACGAAGCAATCTCAAACCAATAATCAATCATCAATAATCGATAATCAATTAAACTCCTCCTCCAATGCAAAAGGGCTGGGAAAACAAAACTCCCAGCCCTTTGATACTTGTGCTCTTGTGACTTATGCTCTTTCTAATTCCCCACTAGCGACGAGCAACTAACGACTAATAACTATTTATGTTCTCATCGAATCAAGCTCCACCACCGCTACAGGTAAAAACAAAAATATCGGCAGCCACGCCCACAGCTCCGGTATCACCCGGTCGAATACCACCTCCGCCGCGAACATCTTACACATAAATATCGTCACAAGACACGCCGCCGTCACACCAAAGCTTATCGCTATCGCTGACTTCATCGACTTCGGGTCCCGGCACACCAGTATCGGAAGGCATACCATCAGCATAACAAGATTGATAATCGGCTCGGTTATTCGAAAATGCTTCTGGCTCTGAAGCTGCGCCATGTCCTTGATTTTCGCTCCCGATGCCGAAAGCGCCGATAGCTGATGCCAACTCAGCAAAGTCTTGTACTCCGATTTTCGACGCACAGGTATGTCCCTCGGCCCAACGTCACTCGCATAACTTTCTACCGCCTGAACACCTTCGCTAAACTCCTCCGATACCTTCCTAAGCTGCCCATTCGTCAAAACCCATGCCCCCTTCTCATAATCATACACTCCCTCCTCCGCATCTATCCACCCCGTCACATCCCACAAAACAGTACCCGGCTGCTTGCGACGCGTCACAATCGTAGGATTATAAAGTGTCGACGTCCTGACGTCGAATTTGTAAGACGAAATCAGCGAACCGTTCCCGTCTATTACAAAATGCGCATCATACGTCTCCTGCCCCGGTATCGCGTCGTGACTGCGGACAAGCTTGTCGCTCAAAGGTGGTATCACAAACTCCTGGTCGATTATTAATACCACCGTCAATAGCATCGACAATACCACTATCGGCGCCATCACACGCTTCAAACTCACTCCCGACGCCATCACCGCTACAAGCTCGTTGCCCCTTATCATACGGCCAAGAGAAAACGCCGCCGCCACCACCATTATCATCCCCGCAAAGTCCCGAAAGTAAAGCGTGCAGTTCAATCCGTAAAACACAAATATGTTCTTCAAAACCGCCAAGGTCCCAAGATCCGCGTGTTCCGTAAACTCATCCAGATTCACAAACAAATCTATTATTACACGAAGACCTATCAGCACACAAAATGATATACCGTAACCAATCAGAAAATTCTTCGCTACATATCTGTCCAGTATCTTCATACTTCTCTAAAACCGCTCTAACGCTCCAACAGTTTTCGGTACACCACAAAAGCCAAAACGCCCAAAATAATAAGACCGCCCCACATCAACAATATACCCGAAATAGTCGACGACCCCGGGTTCTTCGTCACGTTCTTGCCCATCATTATGCAAACTATCAGGACCGCCGCTGGTATCGAGCTCGCTCCGAACGCGCTAAGAAGATGACCACCCTTCTTCATAATTCCAAGACCAATACCAATCATTATCAAAGATACACACCCTGTCCCGAACACCAGCCGGCTGTGTGTCTCCGCCTTTATCTCGACAAATGTCTTCGCTATCTTCCTCGCAAGTTCCCTTTGAAGACCAACCAGCCTCTCGCTCGGCCCTCCCGCCAGCGACGAAGTTAACACCTCCGGCCGGATACATTCCAGAACATCTTCGCTCTTGAAATTGTCCGTCACCGACTGCGGAAGTATCAAACCCCGTATAATCCGCCTGCGGTCCAAAACCTCCATGCCGTCCGACTGATGCCACCTCGCATTGTAAAGTTCCAGAGTCAACGTCGGAGCAAGCTCATCACCTTCAATATAAAGCGTCCCTTTATCGCACTCCAACTCCCGAAGCATCTCCTTGCCGGATACGTCATACTCCTTCACAACCACATCACCAAAAAGCTCCACCTCCTTCGCCTCCTCCTCGTCTATCACGCAGTTGTTCGACGTTAATTCCACTATCCGCTCGCCGCTGTGAAGCCGGTAAAAACGCCCCCCGTCCACTCCTGTTACACGAGAAATGTCCTGTGCCAAAAGCTCTGCCGTAAACTGTGCATAAACTCCACACGCTAATCTTGCAACAGGATAAAATCGCATCGGATCTATCCGTATCTTCTTCATCTCATCTATCTTCTTGAACTTTATATTATCTCCCAAAAGTGAAGGAAATTCCTTCGTCACTGGTAACCGCTCCGCTGAAAATCCCACCTCATTACCAAGGCCCATCCGGTATATGTTATTGGCCGTTATCTGGACCTCGTTAAAACGCCTGTGAGCATTGAAATGAACCTTCGCGCTCTCCGCAATCGTAATACGCTCTATCCTGCTGCCCTCAACCTCCGCTATAAGAACTCCTCGAAGCATCTCCTCCTCAAGATTCGACTGGTCCGCATAAATAAGATACTGCTCTTTCCCCGTATCAGGAGGCTTGTAATAACCCTTACGCTGAATATTACGAAATATTATATGTTGTGCGTCCGCCTTCAACGAACTCTCCGCACGCTGAACGAATACCGGCATCACGTGAAAACTCAAAAGTAGGTTCGCTATCGCAACTATCACCGCAAGCAAAAAACCCGGATAAACCAGGGTCAACAGACTTATACCGCTCGCACGGCATGCGTCAAGCTCGTTATCGCTCGCAAAACGACCGTAAACCAATGCCCCCGAAAACAACGCCGCCATTGGCAATACAAACGTAAGCGTTATCGGAAGAAAATAACCTATAAGGTGAACTACCTGACGGGGCCCAGCCCCGAACTCCTGTATCGGGCGAAGGATCATCCCCAAACTCAGCATCAGTGTCAATGCCACCGCCGCAAGCAAAAATACCTTCATTAACTCGCGAAATATGTATCTGTGAAGCGTAAATACCATAAACACAGTCCCACTGCTAATCACCAAATACCCCGTATCATATAAGCAATACAATACCACTTTGCAACAAAATTCTCGCCCCACCCTAAATACATGGAAACCTTTTGGCATATTTTCTATTTGCTTCTAAAAACCAAAATACTTAAAATAAGAAGCAGCGATGTATATTCTGATTCGAAAAATTTTGTTCAGGAGTAAATTATGAAATGCCGCCAGATTCTTTTAGCGTCCTTCGCGATAATTACGTTAACCTGTCTGCTCTGCCACGCTGACACCGTCGTCCTAAAACAGGGCCAGACTATTACCGGTGATATCCTCGCTGAAAAACAAAACAAAATTATCCTCGATATAGGCGTGACCGTATTGGATATACCAAAAGAGCAAATACTGCAATTCCAATACGACTCCGACGCAAACCAAATCGAAGCCGAAAAACAAACCGACCAAATCGAACAAAATGACCGACAAATACTCGACTCCGGAAAACTCTACTCAACAAAAAAAACAAAAAAAACTTCCATCGAAAAAGCCGTCGAACAGGTCGCCGAGGCTGTCGTAAAGGTCAAAAGCCCAACCGCAATGGGCTCCGGTTTCTTCATAAACCCCGATGGATATCTCATCACTAATTACCACGTCATAGAAAAGGAAACTAAAATAGAAATCACCCTCTTCCAGAAAAAACCTGATGGCTTCGAAAAAAAAGAATTCAAAAAAGTTAAAATCGAAGCCATAAACCCCTTCGTCGACCTCGCGCTGCTAAAGGTCGAAGACCTCAATGACACAAAAGTAAAATTCGTCCACCTCGGAAACATAGATGAAATAAACGCCGGCGAAGAAGTCTTCGCTATCGGAACTCCGCTCGGACTCGAAAGGACCGTCACCAACGGCGTAATCAGCACTAAAAACAGGGCCTTCGAAGGACTTATTTACATACAAACTAACGCCGACATAAATCCCGGTAATTCCGGCGGGCCGCTATTTAACCTCGCTGGACAGGTCATCGGCGTGACAAATATGGGATATATCTTCTTCGGGGGACTCGGATTCGCAATACCCGTCAACTATGTCAAACACTTCATCGACAACCGTGATGCCTTCGCATACGACAAGAACAGCCCAAATACCGGTTTCAGATACATCCAGCCGGAAAAAAGAACAAATATGAATGAACCCAAATTACTCAAAAATAAATCCGATAAAAAATAATCTGCTGAAAAATTTCCTTTGAAAGGCCAAAAAAATGAAACTGCTCCCAAAAAAGACGCTTCTCCTAATCGCTGTCATAATATCCGCTTGCTCCGCCGCAAACGCCGAAAACTTCCCTGAAACCGCCGCTATCATGCCTCCCGATACCGTAGTTCTGCTAAACACAGAGGATTTCCAGCAGCTAAAAACTCAGTTCGAAAAAACCAGCGTCTACAAACTCTACAAAGACCCCGTAATGACGCCATTCTTCGAAAATCTCAAAACAAAATGGAACAAAAAAATACAGGAGCTTGACGAAAACGATATCTTCAGAACCTTCATCGACGCCGACGTCCTGCCACATGGAAAACTCGCCCTCGCCCTCGTCATCGACCCGCAGATAAATGACCCAAACCAGGAACCTCAACTCATCATGATCAGCCAGTGGGGACCGAACATCGAAAAAATAAAAGACGCCGTCAGCAAGCTCGTTCAGAAAAACAGCGACATGGGAGGACATCTCAAAAGCAGCGAAAATTACCGAGGCGTCGAAATACAAACTATGGTCGACGAAGCTTCCGAAATATTCACTTACTGCTTCATAGATGACCTCTTCATCGGTACCTTGCACCCGGAACTGCTAAAGTTCGTTATCGCCCACATAAAAGGTGCTGACAGCCCAACTCTCCAAAACGACCCCGATTACCGTGACGCCCTCGCCGCAACAGGACCAAACCACGACATAACTCTCTTCGTTAACATAAAGCAAATCATTAAAGCCGCAATCGCAAGGGACAATACCGAAAGCACCAAAACCGTTATGGCAAATCTCGGGCTTGAAAATGTCGCCGCTCTAAACTCCTCTCTCACGCTCGCAAGAGAACCCGCTAACCAGTTCCACGCAAAAGCGCTCCTGAAAATCAATGGCACTAAAAAAGGCGTCTGCAAAATGCTCGAGGCAGACCCCGCCTCATCGAATGTACCTCAATTCATACCACCATCAGCCTACCTCGTGACATTCATGAACCTCGATATCAAAAAAATCTACCAGGAAATCTACAATATACTCTACAGCTTCAACCCCATGAGCGCCGCCATGATGCAAATGCCGCTAATGCCTCCAGGACCAAACGGCGAACCTGGCGTCGACCTGAAAACCAACATCATCGACAACCTCGGAAGCCAAATCCTCTTCTCACAGACCATCGAAAAACCTCTCAATAAAGACTCTATTCCCGAATTCATCTTCGCTCTGGCTCTCGGAAATCGCCTCGAACTCGAAAAATCACTCTCACTCATCTATGACAACATGGGACCCGACGCAAGAAGAGAACTACTCGGCCATACCATTTACATGATTAACCTGCCCCCAATCCCGTTCCTCACTGGAAACATAACGCCCGTACAGGCTACGCCTCAGCCGATAAGGCAAATATTCCCGAAATTCGCCTTCACTATTACCGATACGCACATCATCCTCTCGACCGAAAACGCCGTCGAAAGGGCCATCAGAACACTAAACACCCCACAGGCACCCTCCGTGGCTTCTCAAAAGTGGTTCAACACCGCAAAAAACGCTATACCTTCGCTCGTCGGCTTCGCGTCCATACAGGACAATGCCGTCTCAAATGAAATCTACTGGTGGATGATGAAGCAAAACGCTAAAATCGACCCAAACTCGCCAACTCCACCAACCGCACCACAAATATATATGCCCGCCGTTCCAATGTCCGATTTGTTCGACGCAAAACTATTGCCTGACTTCGAACTGGTAAGAAAGTATTTCGCTCCCTCCGCATTCTACGGCGTCACCAGACCCGATGGCTTCTTTTTTGAATTGAAGTGCCTAAACTACCAACAGGAAAATTAATAAATACTTCTAATGTATGACTTTATTGAGAGGATATGTGATTATCCCTGATGCGCCCGCACGCTTCAACGCAGGTACCAGACTGCGCTCTATCTTCTCCTCGATAATCACTTCTATCGCTGCATAATCTGAATCCGCAAGACTCGAAATCGTCGGGCTCTTCTCCGCAGGAAGAACCTTCAACACCGACTCCAAATCGCTCTTCTTCACGTTCAGCTTCAAACCTACCCTGCTCCGGGCGTCTATCGCCGCATTCAGCAAAATCGATATGTTCTCTATCTTCTCTCGCTTGAATTTATCGGCCCACGCCTTCTTGTTCGCTATAAAACGCGTCGTCGACGTTATTACTGTATCTATTATACGCAAATTGTTCGCCGCAAGCGATGAACCCGTTTCTGTAAGCTCCACTATCCCGTCCACAAGACGGGCCTTCACCTCCGTGGCCCCCCAGCTGAACTCCACCTTCACATCTATCTTCTTATCAGAAAAATATTTCCGAGTCACGTTCACAAGTTCCGTCGCAACTATCCCGCCATGCAAATCACCCGCCTTACTCACCTTCGATTCGCTCGGAACCACCAATACCCATCTCGCAGGCTTGCTCGTCGACTTGCTGTAAGCCAGCTCGCATACCTCAAAAACATCAGACTCATTCTCCATTATCCAGTCGTATCCCGTAATCCCCGCATCCAGAACACCGTCGGATACGTACCTGCTCATCTCCTGGGCACGAAGCATCACCAGCTGTATCTCCTCGTCGTCTATACGGGGAAAATAACTACGCTCTGAATCCAAAACTCCAAAGCCCGCCTTGTCAAAAAGCTCTATCGTCGACCCTTGAAGACTGCCCGTCGGAATTCCTAATTTCAGAACCTTTTCCACCATCGTAATACTCTTCCCTTCTTGCCTATACTTTGCGATTCGCTTTCTTACGCAACTTCTTGACCTTCTTCTCCGACACCTTCTTGGACTTCGTCAATCCCTTTTTGCTCTCGCAAGCTGCCTTATTTACTTTCAACTTGCCTACCTCACTCTCAGAACGCAAATATGCATAAAATTTATATGCCCCAGACGACGAAACCTGACGCATCAAAAATCCTTCTATCTCCTGTTCGTCAGACTCGGGGTGAACCAGACCATTACTCCTTAAATATTCCACCATCTTCTCTGTAAGCGGTATGGCATGGCTCTGCAACGACATCAGCATACAGTAATTGACCACAAAACGGCTCACGCCGCCGCCTATCTTGGACAGAACCTGTCTCGCTGGACGCTTGCTCATCTGACACAACCCCAAAAGGCTCACCATATTATTCTTCTCGAACAATGCCCGTAACGCTCCGACAAGGGCCGATGCTATACCACACGTAACCACCGTATCCTCACCAAGTACTTCTAATATCTCTCCCGAAGGCGAAACGCGAAGGTCGTTAAAATCAACAAAGTGTTCGAGAATACGCTTATACGCCCCTCGCGCCCACGACTCACTCGTTCGCTCACTTATAATACCGTAAACAAGTGCACCCACCGGGTCCTCATAATCCGGCTTCTTGACCTTGCCATATGTACGTTTCAGCTTCCGGTAAAACTTCTGAAACTCGTCTGAATACTCCTTGCTGTCCTTCATAAAAGATTCTCTATTGCCCGAACATCTAAAAACATAAAATAATACCAAATGCAAAACGGCAATTTACTCACTTTCGACCTCCCCGTCAATCGAATACTTCTCTTTAAGTTCATTCGTTGCCTGCTCTATCAGCCGCATCGTCTCAAGGGTCTTTTTCAGCTTCTCGTCCTTATGAAAATGCAATACAGGACAAAACTTGCTCTGTATCCGTTCGCCCAGAAGACGCTGTATTTTGCCCCGGGCGTGATTTATCGCTATATACGTCTTCTTCGACGACGCCTCGTCCTTCCCCAATATGCTCAAATAAACATCCGCTCTACGTAGGTCCGGCGACATCTCAACTCCCGTAACACTTACTATACCTTCTATACGAGGGTCATTAAGATGGCTCAAAATCGCTTCACTGACCGCCTCCTTCACCACTCGGCTCACCTTCGACTGCCTGCGAGTTGGCATAATACACCCTCACTTATCTATTTCTTCATGGAAGTAATATTCATAAATCCGAATGACTTGGACCACTAAAATAAAAAGCATCAAAGCACACGGGCCACCTTGACTATCTCGTAGAAGTCAAATACGTCGTCACTCTTAACGTCGTCAAACCTCGCTAACTTTATACCACACTCCATCCCCGTCTTGACTTCGCGAACATCATCCTTAAAGTGCTTCAGAGACTCTATAATCAAATCATCCCTGATTACAACATTGTCGCGTATCAAACGTATCTTCGCCCCTTTGGTCGCTACGCCCTCGCTGATATAACAGCCCGCTATCGTACCAAGACGAGATACCTTAAACGTCGCCCGAACCACACCACGGCCAAGAGACTTCTCCGTCTCCTCAGGCTCAAGAAGACCTTCCATCGACTTCTGTAAATCCTCCGTTATTCGGTATATCACGTTATAAAGACGTATCTCAACACCCTTCTTCTCCGCCAGCTTCGCCGCATGGTCCTCACTCACAACATTAAAGCCTATTATAATCGCATTCGATGCCTCCGCTAACACCACGTCACCCTCCGTTATCCCACCAGCCGAAGCGTGAAGTATCCTCACCTTCACCTCTTCAGTGCTAAGCTCAGACAAATATTTCGTCAAAACGTCCACCGATCCCTGAACGTCAGCGCGAATAATAATATTCAACTCCTTAACGTTACCAGCCTCTATCTGGCTGAAAAGATTGTCCAAAGTCACCTGGGTACGCTCCCTCAAAGTGTCCTCACGAGAAAATTGCTCCATCTCTTCACTTGCCAACTTCGCGCGGTTAATGTCGTTCAGAACGTAAAACCTGTCACCTGCCAGCGGAACTCCGTTAAGGCCCGTTATCTCAACCGGCATAGAACTCGTCGCCTCCTTTATCGTCTTGCCGTAGCTGTTACGCAAAACTTTTACTCGACCATACGATGAACCAGCCAAAACCACTTCGCCTTTCTTAATCCTGCCTTCCTTGACCAGCAACGTCGCTACCGGACCACGCTGAGAAGACATCTTAGACTCAACTACCCAGCCCGTCGCTGGGATGCTGTTGTCCGCCTTAAGGTCCAAAAGCTCCGCTATATAATCCAGGTGCTCCAGCAAATCCTCTATACCCTCACCAGTCACCGCGCTCGTTTTAACTACCTCCGTTTCCCCGCTCCATTCCGTCGGCGACAAATCTCGCTCCGCTAACTGGGAATATATCCGATTTATATCATAACCGGGCAAATCTATCTTATTAAGCGCCACTATCACTGGTACCTCCGCCGCCTTCGCGTGGTTAATCGCTTCTACCGTCTGGGGCATAACTCCGTCATCTGCCGCTACCACCAATACTACCACGTCCGTCATGTTCGCACCGCGGGCTCGCATCGCCGTAAAAGCCTTATGCCCCGGCGTGTCCAGAAACGTCACTCGCCGCTCTCCAAGACGAACCTGATACGCGCCGATATGCTGTGTAATACCTCCAGCTTCTCCGGAAGTAACATTCGTCGAACGTATCTTGTCAAGCAAACTCGTCTTACCGTGGTCAACATGACCTAACATCGTCGCTACTACCGAACGCTTCTCAAGGCACTTACGCTCACGGTTCTCAAACTCCTCACGTATCTGAGATTCGAGCGTGACTTTATGTTCGACCGTCAGCTCCGTACCGAACTCCAACGCCACCAGCTCCGCTACCCCCGAAGATATCACATGGTTCGCCGTCGCCATCACACCCTGTTCCATCAGCTTCCTGATTATCTCCGTCGCCTTCGCCGCCAGCACACTCGACAAATCCTTCACCGTAATAGGCTCGCTTATCGTCGCCTTCGATGGACGCTGAACCCCTACTGCACTGCCCCAATGCTTGCTCACTATCTTACGAGATGGCCTCAAACGATGACCTTCACCACCCGCCGCCTCAAGACGGGCCTGACGCTCCTCTATGTCTCGCTGACGCAACCTCGTAAACTTAAATTTCTGACCAGATTCAATCTCCCGCTCTCCACGTCGACGGCCATGAGTGCGGTCCTTTTGATGCTGAGCACCGTCTTTCTTCGCCTTACCCCCCCCTTCTCCTTCGTCCGCCAACTCTAATTCATTATACATCAAGGGTTCGGTAACCGGAGCGTCATAACGAAGACGTGGCTTCGGTCTCACTGGACGCAAATCCTCCGGCTCCTCGACGCGTATCACCTTCGGGCCGCTAAGCTGTGCAGGAGCTGGCTTCTCCAGTAGCGGACCTGCAGGTACTACCGGCTCCGGTTCTGGATGCTCGACTATCTGAGGGCCTTTCGGCCTCTTCTCCTCTACCGCCGCCTCCTCCACCACCGCCGCCACGGACTCCGAAACTTCCAAAGCCGCCGATTCTAAAGCCTCCGATTCCTCAACCTTCGGCTTGACCTCAGACTTCTTCGTCACACGTTTACGCTTGACCTTCTTGCGAACACGGACTCTCTTCAAATCCACCTTCTCTGATGTCTCTATCGTCGTGACATTCTCGCCCTCACTAAACCACTCACGTATCGTCGCTGCCAAGCCCGCCGATATCGTCGACATGTGGTTCTTAACGTCAAGACCTTCATCCTGACATTTCTGTACTATCGACGGGCTCTTTACTCCGAGCTCCTTGGCCAAAATGTAAACACGCGTCGTTGCCAATGTAATCCCCGGCTTTACCTAATTAAAAAAACTCGTCTAAACTCAAATACGTCCATCAAAAACAATATTATTCCTCTTCCGTCTCCGCCTTCTCTTCCGTCTCCGCCTTCTCTACCTTCACCGCCTTCTCTGCCGTCACCGCCTTCTCTTCCGTCACCGCCTTCTCTACCTTCACCGCCTTCTCCTCCTTCTCCAGAATATCTTCCGCCTGACGCTTCTTCGACTCAGCCGCCTGAACCTTCGCCTCTTCGCTTGCCGCAGATACCAACTTCTTCGCTAGCGCACCATCAATATTCAATTCGCTCACCAAAGGTTCTTTTCCAACGTCTTCCAAATCCAAAACCGATATAATACCAAGCGCGATAAACTTGTCGATCACTGCCTCGTCAATACCTTCAACCCCCTTGACACAGTTCGTTAACCTCTCGACGCCCTGGTTGTATTCGTCCGGCGTCAGGATATCTATGTCCCAGCCCGTCAAACGCGCCGCCAATCGGACATTCTGACCGTGCTTGCCTATTGCAAGGCTTAGCTGGTCCTCATCTACAACCACCGTCGCCCGGCCTAACTCAAAGCAAAGCGCTATCTCGCTCACCTTCGCTGGAGTAAGACCGTTCGCAATCAAAATCTGTGATGAATCGTTCCATCTCACTATATCTATCTTCTCCCCCCCCAACTCCTCTACTATGTTCTTTATCCGGCTGCCGCGAACGCCTACGCACGCACCTACTGGGTCTACCTTCTCGTCTAATGACGCCACTGCTACCTTCGTGCGGTAACCCGCCTCACGCGCCATTGCACGTATCTCTATCACTTTCTCCGCTATCTCCGGTATCTCCTGCTCAAATAGCTTCCGTATAAAATCAGGATGCGTTCGAGACAATATTATCCTGACCTGACCCGCCGCCTCTTTCACATCCAGTATCAGGCACCTGACGCGCTCGCTCGGACGATGCGTCTGGCCCATTATCTGTTCGTTCTTCGGCATTATTCCTTCCGCTCGACGGTCCAGATTCACCACAAGCATCCCGCCCTCGTAACGCACCACCGTCCCGCTCACTATCGTTCCCCTCCGCTGGATAAACTCCGCGTATATGCTGTCACGCTCGTCCGCGCGTATCTTCTGTATCATCACCTGCTTCGCCGTCTGAGCCGGTATCCGGCCAAGACGCTTCATATCTATCTCTTCCTCGTCCTTATAAGCCTTTATCTCACCCGTCTCACGGTCTATATGGACCGCTACCTCGCCCTCCGGCTCTCCGAAGTGCTTGCGAACTCCCGATATCATCGCCTCTTCCAAATCCGCGAATATCGACTCACGTTCGATATTCTTGTCCCTCGCTATGTTCTCGACTATTCTAAGTAATTCCTGATTCATCACTTTTTTTCTTCCTGACCAAAACACAAAAAAAAATGGAAACCTTTACCGGTTCCCACTGCAACACCAAAAAACGAACTGAGGTCTTGGGCCTTTTAAACTACATCATCTGCCTCCGATAGCAACTAACCTCGTTCACTTCTCGGCACCAGAGCGAAAACCACGACTTCCTGGCCGCCTTACGAGCGCAAAAACGCCGCTGAACAATCGTTTTGTTCAGCTTACTTTCCACGGCTCTTTGTCCCTGCTAAAGACATCGTTAAAAACCTTTCTTTTTCAACTTCGGCGGCCTTTTAAAAAAATCAACAAAGCCAAACGTACTATCTTAATCGTCATTCCAAACTACAGCAATGATTTTTTTGACGTTTTTGTACTATTATCACACCAAAAAACCCCATAACCCGCCAAAAACCCGCCTCAAACACAAATTTATGCCGAAAAATCACATTTTTTACGCATTCAAAGAAATTGTTCAGAGCTGAAAATGGAAACCGGCAGCAGCTACGGTGTCGGGTTAATCCTCCGGTGCTATCTTCATAAGGCCGAAATTATTCGGTGCAGGCCCGGGCGCGGTATCTGTATCTGTACAGACTATATACCCCCCATCACTCGTCAGATTGACGTGCTCTGCCGCATTATTACCACCTGCACTCATGCGAGGATAAACCCCTTCCCACTGGACATTTCCACTGCCGTCTGTTTTTACCAGATAAGCCTTCCATTCATCTGATGGCCCGGCCGGATGACCCGACTTAGAATACGGATATTCGTCTCCGGAACCGCCGGCTATGATAAAGCCCCCGTCGGGAGTCTGCCCGACACCATAGGCCTCGTCATGAATGTATTTAGCATCATAACCTCTCGGCTGGCCGAACGTCCTGTGCCACTGCTCTTTTTTATCACTGCCGACCTTCAAAAGAAAAAAGTCCCAGTTGACGGTTCCGTAAGATGGTGACCGCGAGTGCCCGCCAAAAATATAACCACCGTCTGACGTCACGGCAAAATCAAAAACCTGGTCGTCGCCGTCGCCTCCGTAATACTTATGATAAGTCTCGTCCCCGTCACTGTCGGTCAGCACGAGAACCACATCCTGGTGATTGTCATCACCCGAATATATCCATTGATTACCCCCGATTGCAAAACCTCCAGCCGCTTCCTGCACCCGCATGCCATGCATCGTAGAAGGCAGGATTTTCTCCCACTGTAACTTCCCATCGGCATCGGTCTTCATTATCGAGCCTTTTCCCGAATCACATATAAACAGATAACCCTTTTCACTGCCGCCGACATATCCCGTCCCGACAATCCCTCCATCACATGTTATATCGATACCCCGAATAGCATCATTCCCGGCATGCCCATACGTCTTTTGCCACAATATCTTTCCTTCCGCATCGAATTTTACCAGCCCCCGCTCCTGGTCACTGCCCACACTCAACGCCCCCGCAACAATGTAACCATCCGTCGTTTCAGCCGAAATATTTGCCCAGTCATATTGATTAGCTGTTCCAATGACCTTCTGCCACTCCAGTTCTCCATCAGCATCCGTCTTTACAATAAGCATATCACTGCCACGGTCAGATGCTTCATCTGTTATTCCCACCATCAGATAGCCGCCGTCACTCGTCTGCATGACATGTTGAGCTTTTTCTTCACCATCCGTGCCATGCCCTTTATGCCACTCCATTGCAGGAGCCTCGACTGTACATGCTCCTGATTCTGAAAGTATTAAATCACCTTTCGTTTTCAATAAAATTTGTCCCGCCGCCAATCCTTCCGAACTCGCCGTAAATTTAATGTCACCTCCCACCTTCGTCGACCGGACCACCGCCAGGCACAAACCGTGAAAAGCTTTACGTTGTTTGGCCTGATAACTTTCATGACTAATAGGATTACCATTGCCGACGCAGGCGACCTCGCCGGCACCTTCAACTTTAAACCGAACAAGATTATCCGCCAGTGGACACAGATTACCTTCCTTATCAACGATTCTCACTGTCACAAAGCAAACGTCTTCTCCGTCAGCCGCAATCGCTTTCCTGTCAGCAGCAAGCTCAATTCTATAAGGCTCCCCGGCAGTACGTATTTCTTTCTCACACAACTTCTTGCCCGTATCATCATACCCAACAACTTTTATACTCCCCGGCTGATAAACCACCTCGTTCCACTTCAGCCGAAATTCGCCGGCCTGCTTTTGCTTTTTCCCGAACGACTTACCATTCACAAAAAGCTCCGCCCAGGCACAATTCGTATAACAATAAACCGGTGTCACCTCACCCTCACGCCCAGCCCAGTTCCAGTGCGGCAGCAAATGGACCATCGGCTCAGCCGTCCACTGGCTCTGGTATAGATAAAAACGGTCCTTCTTAAATCCGCACATATCTACAATCCCGAAATAACTGCTATGAGCCGGCCACTTATCTTCATAAGGGTCGGGCTCACCATGATAATCAAATCCCGACCAAACAAACTCGCCCATCATCCACCGATGCTTCTGCTGCAGCTTAAACTCTACATCAGGCAGCGCTCCAAATCCGCAATTCGCAATATCATAAGACGAAATTTGCAGCGACTTATCGTTATAACCTTTCGGCACTCGCTTCACCGGAAAATGATACTCGCCCCGCGTACTGACCACCGCCGACGATTCCGTGGATAACAACGGCTTATCCGGAAATGCGCGATGGATTTCCTCGTACCGGTCCTGCCAATAATTCAATCCGAGAACATCAAAAGAACTCACTAACTCCTCGTCCAGCTTTTTAGTCAGATGAATCCCGGACGTCACCGGCCGAGTCGGGTCCAGCTCACGGCATATCTCCGTAAACATCTTCGCGTTCTTTTTGCCCTCGGCCGTATCAAGCTCCGGTATCTCATTGCCCGTGCTCCAGAAGATAACACTCGGGTGATTGCGGTCCCGCTTCAAAAGGGCTCGTGTATCTTTCTCCGCCCAATCATCGAAAAGTTTATTATAACCGTGCGGAACCTTCGGCTTCTTCCACTCGTCGAACGTCTCATCGATAACCAGCAAGCCCATCTCATCACACAAATCAAGCTGTTCAGGCGCGGGTGGATTATGTGCCGTACGTATCGCATTACAGCCCATTTCCTTCATGATTTCCAACTGCCGCTCGGCCGCCCGTCTCGAAAAAGCAATGCCAAAGGGCCCCAGACCATGATGAAGATTAACACCCTTCAACTTGACACCCCTGCCGTTCAAAAAGAATCCCTCATCGGCATCTAAACCAAGCGTGCGAATCCCAAACTTCGTCTCATACCGGTCGACTGTCTTCTCAGCAATCTTAACCTCGCTGACCGCTTTGTATAAATATGGGTTTTCAATGTCCCAGCGAATGGGATTCAGGACCTCTAAATCCTGCGTAAATTCCAGACTTGATTTTTTATCGACACGATTCCTAACAGTGTTTTTTGCTACTTCCTTCCCCTCAGCATCATAAATTATCGTTTCTAAAACAACATCTTCAGCCTGTTCGCTTTGATTTTGTATTTGCGTCCTGACATTTATAGAAGCCATTGCATCTGAAACCAGGTCCGCTGTGACAAACGTCCCCCAGTGTTCCACATGGACCTCGCCGGTAAACGTCAACCATACATTCCGGTAAATACCAGAGCCCGGATACCACCGTGACGACTTGTCTTCATTCTCAACCCTCACTGCAAGAACGTTTTTTTGACCGCGCCGCACATGTTCCGTCAAATCAAAAGAAAACGATGAATAACCGTAAGGCCACTCTCCAATGTATTCGCCGTTCAGCCACACCTTCGCATCACGCATAACACCGTCGAACTCGATACGAACACATTTCGCATCCGAAGGAATCGTAAATGCCTTACGGTACCAGCCGACACCGGGATAAGGTAAGTAGCCCCCTCGAAAAGACACTTCTTTTGTAAAAGGCCCTTCGATCGCCCAGTCATGAGGAACGTTCAGTTCTCTGAAGTTCGAATCATCGAAATCAAAAGCCTCTGCGTTTTTAACATCTTCCTTAATGAATCTCCAGCCGGTATTGAATTTCTCTCGCCTCCGAACCCTTCCAATCTCCTCCCCGCCTTCAACAACCACCCCCGAAAACATCAAAAAAATACAAAAAAATAAAATCATCCGCTTAAACATGACAAATCCTCCTTAATACCGTTTACTTTTTACTTGCCTGGACCATTATATCACCCTCTCTGCTCCGCTCAAGTGATTTACCTTACGCTACGTCTTTGGGGTATATTTCCTAATGAGGTTGAAAACCTCACTTGCTTAGCCCCATACCTTCAGGTGTGGGGTTCTATTTACCCACCCCTACGCTGGGGGGAATTTTTCCCTTTTTACCCACGTGGTGCGGGTATATTTTTGCAGTACTTACCGAACATCCTATTTAATCTTTTGGCTACTTGCTCTGGTTTTCGTAGTCTACACTGCCAAATAGTAATAACATGCCACCCCATCTTTCTAAGCAAGCGAATAACTCGAACATCCCGCTTTTTATTTCGGCTAATTTTTCGTTTCCAAAAAGCTCTGTTGCTTTTCGGAAGTTTTGCACGATTGCACTCAGGGTGGCTGTGCCAAAAACACCCATGAACAAATATCACCGTCTTTGCAGAATTCAAGACAAAATCCGGTCTGCCGGGCAAGCGTTCTACATTCCTTCGATAACGGATTCGAAGTTTTCGCAAGATTTGAGCCACTTTTTCTTCTGGTATAGTACGATGGCTCCTGACCTGTGACATTATTTTGCTCCGCTTGCTTTTTGTGTAGATATCGACCATGGAACTTATCAGATGATATTTGGTGGAAGTTCCTTTCGTCCTGCATGTACATCATCGTGACACCTACTGCACAAAACTACAAGATTTCCAAGAATATTTGGCCCCCCGTCAACATGGTTTTCAATGTGATGAACCTCTAATATCCTTGGATCTTGTTTCGTCCAATGTTCACGATTCCATCCACAGGACTGACAGGTACTATTATCTCTTTCATATACCGCTTTTTGGGTCTCAAATGGTACTCTCCGATCATGTGGTTCGGCCACTCTTTCCGTACTCTCAAGAACATATTCCCCCATTTTCAGATCAGGCCGTCCCGTAAGTCTCGTGGCTATCACATATCCCCCCTTAACAACTCTCTCATGCTCTGTGCCCTATCACATACGCTATCCGGTCTTTCAATGCTCTCTCATCGAAACAAAATCGCTTATCATATCCACGTGTCCATAACCGCCCCTTGAATCCGCGTTCTCGCATTGCATAGTACGCCGCGCTCTTAAGGCGACTCACAACTTTTTCTACCGACCTGCCGCCCTCTCCGATAACCACATGCACATGATTACTCCGGAGCGACAACGCAAGTATCTCCTCACCGATTCTGACTGCCTCCTCCAACATCGCTTTTCTAACAACCTCACGTTCAACCTTCTTAAGCTTAACAACGTCTTCTGTTCGCCTCCTGTCGTTTGCTTGTTGTAACCCTTTGCTCCCGCTTAACACCTTTCCTTTTTTCACAAACCCTCGTTTGTCTCCCTGTAACCACGTCCCATACGTCGTCCACGTCACCATATATCCGTAAGTTTCACCCATACTACCACATCACCATTAACGCCTGTCGTTTAGGCGTTAGGACTTAGCCTCCAGCCCGCGTGCTGGGGGTCGATTAGGCGCTCAGTCGCCCACATTTTCAGTAACCTAACTCGCCATCCTCAATGCCGAGCGTTTTTGCAAGAGCTAGCGCATTTCGCAACATAAACGCCCCGTAATTCCGTGCCAGCTCTGCTACTGCATATGCCCCCTCGCGCGTCCATCCAAGCTCGCTCTCCAGCTTGTCCACTATCGTATCCAAGTCCAAAGAATCTGGTTGTATATCCGTTTGAAAGTGCTTATCAACAACCGCTTCGTACTCCTTAACAGTTCCCTCAAGTAAGATACCATTCAAAACCATTTAACTACCCTTCCACTTTTTCATCTAATGCCTTATCCCTGCTTATGCCACACCAATAAACGGTAGAAGCCACATAATCTTATCTGATTTTTCTAGGTTGTGCTTGGCACAGAGAAGTCGCACATTTTTCGCAGTTATGCTGCTTCCACCTTTAGAGAAGGGCACATCATGGTCGAAGTGCAGGTTCCCCTTTGAACCGTTTATACCAATGTCGGTTTTTACAGGTTCATTTATTCCCTCGATGATGAGAGTTAACTCCTTACCTGTGCCTTTTTCTCTGTTTGACTTACCATAGCATTCCTTTGGAAAAAAATCATGATGTCCGCTTAGATAGACGTGTTTATTTGTCAGATTTCCCCCCGTTATGGAAATCAGCCGTTTCTTATCACTTACATCACCGCTCATTGGTGAATCCCTTCACATTTCAATTCTGTTCCCTCATTTTATCCTTTGCCAGCAAATATGCAAGCGGTGCTTATTCCTTGATTCTTACTCCTGCGATGAAGTTTCCCGTACCGCTGCCAACTCCTATCGCGGTTCCTCTCAACCACTGCCAAAAATCATAACCACCTTTCCCGACCCCGTCAAAACAAAAACCTACCCCCGCCTGTCCTTGTATATTTGAAATTATGTTATAAATAGACGCAACGTTTATTAACAAGAGTATAGCCAGGAGGCATGGTCGTTGTTAGCGACCAACGACCATGCGGCGGCGTCGA